>ERZ773099.2954-NODE-2954-length-11319-cov-11.998935_pt1 | contig 11319 bp, 11 predicted proteins | sample MGYA00511120_ERZ773099 | MGnify/ENA primary metagenome ERZ773099 (study PRJEB29015, sample SAMEA2738012) | human oral metagenome | biome: human oral; feature: human-associated habitat; material: dental | place: China | collected 2104 ... | reverse complement strand
ATCTGCTTCTCGCCCACCTGCACCTCACGCTGCCCACCGTGCTCCCCTGCCCCGTCACCTATCCCTCTCGGCGCTGTGGCAGACATGGAGGAATGCACGTCACCTACGACGTTGAAGCATATGAGAAAGCGTCATCCCATGATAAGAACGTCGGGAAGTCTCGTACGACTCGCTTAGACTCTAGGTGGAGTACAATGTATCACAGTATCAGACAAAGTAATCAGGAGTCATGATGGCCATCACCGCTGCAACCGAGTCGATCTCCGCGAAGCTCCGCAAGGATGAGAAGGATCGCTTCTCCGCCATCTGCGACGAGATCGGGACATCCCCGAGCAACGCCATCCGTATGTTCGTGTCCGCGTTCAACCGTCGCGGCGGTTTCCCGTTTGACCCGTCGAACCCATACGGGTTCAGCGCCGAGACGCTTGCCGCGATGGATGACGCAGCGACAGGCAGAAACCTCTCTGGCCCCTACAACACGGTCAAGGAGGCCATGGCCGCCCTTGACAAGGAGTAGGTCATGCTGAATCTAAGATTCACCGCTACGTTCAAGAGAGACTACAGGCGAGTCAAAAGTCAAGGTAAAAATCTCGCAAAACTCGAGATGATCCTCGAGGCGCTCCAGCGAAGGGAAGACCTTCCCGAGGCGGCGCGCGACCATTCCCTGGGCGGAGCGTATCGAGGACATCGCGAATGCCATATCGAACCCGATTGGCTCCTCATTTATCGTATCGACGAGGAGGGGCTCATCCTTATTGCCACACGCACGGGAAGCCACAGCGAGCTGCTGGGGCCATGAACGTCGCCAACGCTCATAACGAGGCCTCGTTATGCCCTACCGTCACAGGACGTAGCGCCGAGGCGCAGCGCAACGAGCCCGAGCGGTCGCGACGAAGAGCGAGGTCTACTCGCATCCCCGTGGAGTAGCGCACCGGTGATGCGTGGAATCAATCATGCACCGATTGGCGCATAATATTCATTACCGGGGCGCGAGTCGGTCGAGCCGGGAGGCTTCGAGGAGGCCACGGGTCCCGCCGACGCGTCGCCACGCGCCGGCGTCCGTGCCGGCACGAATCTCGCGCGGCCGCCCTCGCACGCGCCGTGGAGCGGCTGCGGGAAGTCGGCCGCCCGCTCGGCCATCTCGCCGTGGTCGCTTCCCCCAGGCATGCAAGTCCCCGGCTCACCGTCCTTGGCGCCGGCGCGCATGTCGTCGTGGCTCACGAGTGGCTGTCGATTCCGAAATATGCACGATAAATGGCTATGGGGCTATAATCATCCGACGCTAACGCCTCCCGTTGATCATGGCACCCCGGTGCCGTCCTGCCGCGACGAAACCATTCCGGCTCACTCACTTCACGGGAGGTCCTCTTGGGACCCCGGCCCAGAAATAAGTTCCGCTCCCTCAGCTCGGGTCATATCGTCTAGAGAGTGTCATACGCAGTCGTCTACGAATTAAGCAGTTGGGAAACTTGGTCCATGCCACAGCACCTATGGTGAGCCAAGTGGTTGCGACACTTCCGGAGGAGAAATATCCTATCCCGCAGGCCCTTCTCCTTCACATCAAGTACCCGTACCCCATCTTGGTCACAGTTCATGAGGTAGACGAGTGTTCCTAGTTCGACATCCTCCAAGGAGGTCAGCTTATCCCCATGTTGCTCAATTCGACCTCCGTCTATTAGAGGCGAGATGGAATCACTGAGCTTCTCGACAATCAGCAGCCTTTCCCTCTCAATCATCGGAAAAAGAACCTCCAGTTGGGCGGCCCAGATCCTCTCGTCGATTGTTGCCTTGTCGCCTCGTCTTGCTACGTTCAAAACATGTCCGAAGCTTCCATGTCCGCGTGAATCAAATATGCCTGAATCAACCATCGTCGTTATCGCAACGTAGGCATCTTCTTTCCTTAGATCATGGCTCCAGACAAGCTCATGTGCGACCTCCACATCAGACCCGCAAAGGCTTGTCATCAACGCAGCAACATAACGCTTCCATACCATCTTATAGGAGTCGAATTCCTGAGAATTAAGAGTAAGACCATTGAACAACTGGACACTGTACTCATCCACACACTCTGCATAGTCTATGATTGTGAGGTTTTGTGGAACACTGGTCTCACTGGTTCGGTCCTCAATCACGAACAATCCCTCATCAAGTGTAGAGATGTTCCATCCAGCACAGAATCGTTCCCACACCTGGGCGTCATCCACTCCCAAGCCCTTTATCCAAACAATTTTGTTGCGGAGAACACCTCTTCTGAGGAGATACCCCTGTCCCGACCCTCTGCTAGAGCGATAGTGTAGCGAGTCATCGCGCAAACCGAACTTATCTACCAGATACTTTCCTGGTTCATATTCACCTGGCAGATCTTCCTCAGCATCCAAAAAGGTGATAGCAAGACTCTCGGTCCCAGACGTCGACTGCAGCTCCTCGCGCAGCATGTCTCTCATCTTGTGTCGCCAAGGAAGGTCCTGCGGTACCTTCAAGACGACGGACCGCTTGCCTTGAAGCGACGATACGGTCTTCTTGACAACTTCGTATGGTCCGACAACACGCTGCCACCAGAATTCTGGCCAATCCTCTTCTGTGGGACTATCCCTCCTAGGCATCATTGTTAGCGATGTCATCGAGGATCATATCTGCATCCTTGCCAATGATACTGAGAAAAGCATGTCTGCGGAGTCTGTACCTCTGTGTGTCTTGATCAGGCTTGGCAAGTATGTACATGTCTACCATCTCGTCCATCAGGTTTCCGAAGGAGGAAGCGCTCTCATCTGCAAGTGTCTTGATATCCCACTCATCTGCGGTGTGTTTGACCTCAGTGGGCGAGTATCCGGCCAATGTGCCTTCCCCACCGCTCTCTTCCGCCTCATAATATAGAAGCGCGATGCAGCGCGCGATCATAAAATATCGGGGGTCAAGTTCGAGGGATAGTCTGAATTTTTCCTTAATACTGTTATTAAGGTCGGTCCTGCTCATGATTGCCCCGAGCTGTTCTTTCGTAAGTGAATAAGGAGGATTTCCATCTTGGGCACGATAGTATTCGGAGTACTGACTGGACATTGTCTCCACAAGAATGTTCCCGAAGAACTGGAGAATGCCGGGGTAATAGTTCGTGCTCGTAAGGATGGTCTCCAAGTGTGGATACCTGTCCACCTGGAACCCAAGGAACATAAGTGGACGGGAGATTAACCTCAGCGCCTCTGCGGGAGAAAGAGGCCTGATACACAAAGGTGATCCGAGCTGACCAAAAATACCATTCTTGGTAGTGGCGTTCTTCGCTCGGGAGACGTTATGGAGGCCAGCTAAGACAAATTTGAACTTGTTTTCCGACTCGCGTCGTAGCTCGACAAGCGGTTGCAAGGGTAGATAGCCTTCGGAGCTGATAGAAGCAAGATAATTGTCTGCCTCGTCAATTAGAAGGAGGACTTTAGATACGGCTCTATCCGCCAAGATCTCTCTTATTCGGTCGCACAAATCTACGATTGAATGAACGCCGTTGAAGTCAAGCCCCGCTCTGGATGCGGCAGAGGCAAGGGTGCTGATAAGATCTTGCTCAGTGTCGCACTGAAGAATGCTCACGTACACCGCATACTCACCCTTATCGGGCTTGTTACAGAGGCTTCGCGCTCTCTGGAGGAGCGCCGTCTTACCGAGCTGTCTACCGCCGTAGACCACTCCCGCACCACTAGGATTCGTTATTGCCCTGAGCTCCTCCTCCCTACCACAGAACATCTCGTCCGCTGTGGCGCCGCCATCCCGAACAAATGGTTGATAACTAGTGAAGGGCAAGGTACACTTGAGCATCACCGAAAGTCTTGTCGCACTTTCATTCAAAGCGAGAAAAAGAATCAAGACCTGATCGATTACGAGAAAGGAAGGCATTGATGCCTGCCGCTTGTGATACAGCTCCGCAAGGGTACGCCTATCCGAGAGACTGATCGAATAATTTACGAGAACAAAGGAGCAATTGCTGAGACCCGAATCAACGACAGCCCTAATGATATCCTGCGGCGTCTGGTTACCATAAAGTACTAGAACTTCGATCTTCTTGTTCATCTGAGTACCAAACGCCGAAATCGGGTGATCGTATGACTCACGATCACGCGAAACGGGCCGGACTTCGAGCCTATATATCTCGCGACCGATAGAATCAGGCTTAGCTACGCCTTTGATGCTAAATCCCAATCCCTTGAATAGCTCACCGATGTTCTGGGACCAATCCTTCACCTGCCGTTTCTGACTCACGGGCCAATTCTGCACCAGTGACTCACTGTTCTTCTTCTGCCGCTCGGTCCAACTCTTTGGATACCGCTTTCTGGTAAAGTTGATGCCGTAACTAGCGAGGGGGCGGCCCTTGTACTTTCGGCAAACGTCAAATATTGTCTGATAGAACTCGCCCGAAATGAAACGGGCAAAGTCATCCTGCTCACTCATCCCAGATCTAAGCTTTTCTGTAAGTTGACGCTCACCCGATTCAAACCGGTTGAGATACTCCTCGACAACGGTGAGGTTCTTGTCTTCTCTCAGTAGCTTTTCCGCCTCATCGAGCAAGGTGGAATCGCCCCCAGATATTGAGCCCCTGCACGACGCGAGCCTTTCTTCGAGCAAAAAAGAGTGATCTGCAGAGAGGTCATCAACCTGCTTAAAAAGAGTCCTGAGAAACTCCCTCCAACAGCCATACTCCTTGACCGAGTAAAAGAGATTCTTGAATTCTCTCGCGTAAGAGGCAAGGTCCTCCTTCTGCACCTCATTGATTCGGTTGTACGTGAAGGCAATCTCTAATTGGTCGTTGAACTTCGCCAGCTCTGCCTCTGCAGACTGTAATGCAATTGTCTTTATGTCCTTGCTCGGCTCGACAGCTTCAGCCTTATCAACCATCTTACTAATTGCAAAAAGTTGACTTAGATTGTCGAACATCGGGGAATCATCGTCACCAATTTGGTTTTTCACGTCAGTAAAGGATGGTTTATCGGCTATGTAGTGCCTCAGAACCGCTTTCCACGGCTCGCAATGGCTCACATTGCAAAGAGATCCCTCGACGACAGGCAACCCATCAACACCGGTTGGCAACAGGCCCGTTCGTAGGAAATCGCTGAAGGTTAGAACTCGACCGCAGCTACCGCTAAGTCTAGTTTTTATTTCACGGACCGCTGTGTGTAGTGCAGTACCGCCACCTTGCTGACCGACAAACAAGTTCATGGATATGATTTCGTCGGATAGGGTGAGAAGGCTGTCCCTTATTTCACGGATCTCCTCGATTTCACTCTCATTAACACTGCCTCTTACATGCTCAAGCCATTCTTCCATCAGCCCAAGTCGGTCATAGATTTCGTCGGAGGCTTTGCGTCGAGACTCCATGGCCAGTCTTCGAGGACCCTTGTTCCCTTTGGCGTTTATCGCCTTGCTCCATGCGTTATCAATCAGGCTCTCGATTAATCTGTCAGAAAGCTTTCCATCTACGCAGTACGCTTCAAAAACCTTTTCGACAAGAAAAGCTTTATCCTCACGTCCACGAACGATTATATCCAAACAGGGAGACAGATCACTATTACTACCAAAGCATATCTGAGAGAACACTGGCAGATGACTCATCTTGGCGTTAAATTTCGGAGGCCTAAGCAGCGTTTTCGCCTTAGCCCTGATTCTATCCATAGCTCTGCGCCTCTCAACGTCACCACCAATCCCAGCAAGGACGCTGGACGTAAAGCCACCCTCTGGAAGAATGTCACAAACATTTATTAGCTCACTAAACAGAGGCTTTGCCCTCGAAAACGAGGGAAAAACCGTATCAAATGAGTTGAGGTAACTCTCACAGGTCTTGTACAGTTCATGGTCATAGCTGTGCTTTGGAGCAAGCAATGCCAAGCAATACGCGGCTAGCACAAACCCTTCATTTTCCTTGCTATACGTTGGAAAAGTAGATTTTATGTTAGCTCCTGTGTATTCTTCGCATTCCAAAGGCGAGTTGACTGCCAGAGAGACTTGCTCATAGAGCGCTGAGGAGTGGCCGAATTTTACCTGTCCATGTACGCTTTTTAGAAGCATCAAAGCAGTTTCAAGGTTAACAAGGCTATCAGCACCATCATCTGATGGAATTTCTTCCATTAACCTCGTGGCGAATTTGGTAACGATTTCGTCGCTAATTTCCAAGTTTCCTCTAAGGATGCTTTCTGCCATTGCACTTAGAGATATCCTCTCCGTAGAAGGATCAGAACTGTTGTCCCTCCGACTGCCATCGGAGTCGTCGGCACGTTGCTCGATCTGCGCAACACCCGCAGACAGCTGTTCATTCCCATGAGCCTCTTTGGCAGAAATTGTCTGATCAGTTTCTGAATTGATACTTCCACTTTCTTCGACAGACAAGTTCGGAGTACCTTTATCGTTCGATAACAACCTCTCTTGAGAACTTGCTGACTCGTTCTTTGCAACCTCCTGAATTCCGCTGTCCGTAATTACAAACAGATGAGTGACTCCACAAGCAAAGCGCTCTTCGTCTGATGGAACATCGAGAACAAAGGCATTTGTTGCACCCTCGGGAACAGAGGCTGTCCTCCTCGCAAGAATTCCCTCTACCCTAGAACCCCCAACCTCACACTGTATGACATAGTGATTGCCATCCCAGTAGCATCCTTGAAGCCGCCTGTACAGCATCAACTTGTGTCCGGAACCCATAGATGACTCCAGAAATGAGAGAAGTACATCATTCTGCGCCAACATCTCCATGGAAGACGCCGAGGGATCACAGCCAGGTATGTTTCTCTTCGCATCTACATAGGGAAAAAACCAAGTCGACCGTGAGTGGCTGTTCATCATATTGATAACAGAGTCTTTCCTTGCAAGCTGACAGCCATCTTCACTCAGAACAAAAGCATCCGAGTTCTCAAATTCGAAGCCTGCCTTCTCAATGATTCCTTTTTGGGCTAGGTACGACGCAGAAAGTGTGACCGCATCGGGCGACAGCGATTCGTCTTTTCCGAAAACTACAACTGCAAGCCTCTGCAATGCCTCTATGGTCATACAGCGAAAGCGCGCCAGCGCGGCAAATGTAAGAGCAACGACAAGATTGGGCGATTTCAAAAGAAGTTTCTTGAAAGAACTCGAGCCAGTCCGCTTCGGTCGATTCAGATGGGGATAGGGCGCATGGAACTCTTCCTTTACAGTGGAGACCGCGTCTTGCTCTGCATGCCCATTTGTCTCAGTAGGCACTACACTTGCACCGTCTCGTATGTTTCCTTTTTTCCCCTCAAGCCCCGCGTCACAATACTCACCGAACCGGTATATTCTTAGCGCTACTCCTTGCTGCACTCTCGTCGGATAGCTCTGCGTAATCATGTCAAGCAAATCGATCCCCACAGTAGTCGACAAGTCATCGCACTCCAGTGCTTGGACAAATACTCTCTGCGGCTTGTATTGATCATCAATATCACCAAGGTCTTCAAGTTCCCCTGCACTCAACGATCTAAGCGCCTGAAGCGATTCCGACGCTGTCTTCTTGAAGGGCTTAAGGGCCTCCTCGAATGCTTCGGTGTCGGATGTAACCGAGCAGAACTTGCGTAGCATTTCAATTATCGGAGCAATTCGCTCGAAAAGCCTCTCCCTCTCAATCGTGACCGCAGCATCTCTGTACACCTGAATTGGAAGGCCATCTTCCATAATGTCATCTGGACTAGCATCAGAAATCGCAAAAGAGCGTGCCTCGTCATAAGCAATTCTCAGCTCTTGCATGTCGGAATACAGATTATCGATATCCTCGCTCATCGGAGCGATTCCGGAACCGACCATTCGCATCGCTGTCTCAAGGGCGTCTTTAATGGACGTGGCAAGAGCCTCGAAGCGTGCGAACGTTTTGTCGTAATCAGCCATCAATATCCCCCAAGAACAATCAAATAAACCTATTTTAAGTATATCGTAATTATTTTGCAACAACAGCCACACCGTTCCATAGACCACTGCCACGCAGCTCCACATAGCACTGCCACACCATTGCAGCCACAGTAAGCAGTTACTTCAAGGCGCTCCAGCGAAGGGAAGACCTTCCCGAGGCGGCGCGCGACCATTCCCTGGGCGGAGCGTATCGAGGACATCGCGAATGCCATATCGAACCCGATTGGCTCCTCATTTATCGTATCGACGAGGAGGGGCTCATCCTTATTGCCACACGCACGGGAAGCCACAGCGAGCTGCTGGGGCCATGAACGTCGCCAACGCTCATAACGAGGCCTCGTTATGCCCTACCGTCACAGGACGTAGCGCCGAGGCGCAGCGCAACGAGCCCGAGCGGTCGCGACGAAGAGCGAGGTCTACTCGCATCCCCACTGGGTGCGCCCGTGTATGTTGATGTACAGCGGTCCAGCTGCCAGTGCCACCCACCCTCGTCAGGTCGCAACGCCTCACGAAGAGCCACAGCCGCTCGCACAGCCCACAGGCTCATCAGGCGAGGAGGGACACTGTCTGACACCCCGGCCACAAGGTGCATACCGACGCCAACGCAAGGACAGAGCTCACGCGAGGGATCAGCTCAATGTGCTAGACGGTATGCAGCGCGTTGAGCTGGGCGAGTAGATACCACGGACTCGGTTCGCCAAGCGTGCCGGCACCTTACCGTCGAGTACCTCAGAACCTCACCCTCCGTCCTGGGTTTTCGCCTTCCTGTGATATAGCCCAGCCCCTGGCACAGCATCTTGCGATGATCCGTCGCGCCTGGGGTCGGAAGCCTCGCATGTTGTTGCCTCGCACATCGCCATGGGCCATAACATCGGGGTGCGTCAATCGACCGGCAGGTGCCTCTCTACCTATGACGCTCGCCCTATGCGGTTGCCAGCTGGCTCCAGGGCCTTATCTTGTCGAGCTCGTCGCTCATCCTCATACGCGCGAGGTCGGTGTCATACGCAGCCTGGACACGTAGCCAGTAGCCATCGCTGAGCCCGAAGAACCTGCAGAGCCTGAGGTCCGTGTCAGCAGTCACGGAGCGCTTGCCCGACACAATCTCGCCGATGCGCGTCGCCGGTACGCCGATTTCCTTCGCCAGACGGTACTTCGTTATGCCCATCGGCTCAAGGAACTCCTCCTCGAGCAGTTCACCGGGCGCCACGGGATCGATCGCCTCGTCCATCCTCCCTCACCTCCCGTTTAGTGGTAATCCACGATCTCTACGTCTTTCGGACCCGCATCGCTCCACACGAAGCAGATACGGTATTGGTCGTTTATCCGGATGCTGTGCTGCCCTTTCCTGTCGCCTCTCAGAGCCTCGAGTCGGTTCCCCGGAGGAACTCTCAGATCGTTGATAGTTCCGGCGGCCTGAAGTTGGCGGAGCCTCCTCAGGGCGATGCGCTCGAACGCCTCGAAGCGCTTTACGCGCTTGTTGGAGGCGAGCCGCTCCGTATCCGAATCTTTGAACGAAACTATCATGAACATATGATATCGTATTGCGTTATTAACGTCAAGCGTTATTAGTGCTAGGGCATGCGTGGATCTGCCTGGATACAGAGCGAATACCTTCTCGCTGGCTACGTACGTCTCCCGATTCCAGTGAGGGCCCGCTGTCCCTCAACCTGACATCCCGGCGCTTCCTTAGCCCGCTGGACACAGGCCCGATCCGTCGCCTGCCCGAGGGCCTGCGCCCAGCTGCAGGGACCCATGGGCCGCCGCCCGCGCGCGTCGGCCGTCTCCGGCGACATGCGGCATGAGGCCCTAACCCACGGGGCGGGGACGCGCGTCAGCCGCGACGTCGCGGTCGCCAGCGGGCGCGCAGCGGTCGCCAGGCCCGCAGGGGACGGCGCCGGTGCCGCAGGGGGAAACGCGCGTACGAACCCATGGAGGGGCGTAGCCTGACCCGACGCCTCACGGAAAGGCGCAGTCTGCGGCCCCCGCGTCGCGCAGAATGCGCCTTTCCGTCACATTACCGCCCGGGAGACGCGGGACCAAACCCCCCGCCAGCCTGCGGGGCACTATGGAGAATGCCTCAACTGGGCAAATGTGCTCGAGCAACCCCCCGCCAAGCTGCGGGGCGGGTTGCGCGGGGGCCCGCAGATCTCGGCTTGGAGTCTGGCCTCACGGAAAGGCGCACTCTGGGGGAGTCACCCTCACGGAAAGACGCATTCTGGCTGCGTGCCCTCACGGAGAAGTACACTCTGTACGCTGGACCTCACGGAAAGGCGCATTCTGCGCGCCGGACCTCACGGAAAGGTGCAGTGTGCGTGGCTGCCCGCACACAGAGTGCGCTTTTCCGTAGGGCGGCGCCGCGTTTGCCCAGGTGAGGAAAAACGCACTCTACGGAAAGACGCATTCTGTCTGCATGCCCTCACGGAAAGACGCATTCTGTCTGCATGCCCTCACGGAAAGGCGCATTCCGCAACCCCCATCTCACGGAAAGGCGCACTCTGGGGGAGTCACCCTCACGGAAAGACGCACTCTGCGCGTCGGACCTCACGGAAAGGCGCACCCTGCGCCGGCGACGCCGTCGCGACGTGACCAAAAGGCGTATTCTGGACGGGCGGCGCTTTGAAAAACGAGGGAAGGGTATCGGGATGTGCGAGGAGTGCTACGTTGACGAGAGTCGGGCGACCCCACTGCTGAGACCACGGGACTGCCTGGAGAGCCACACGCAGTACGTCTGCGGGACCTGCGGCAGGTGCATCTGCATCGAGCATGACCCCAGGCGCGGACTGCAGCGGTGGAACTTCCCTTTCAAGTCATTGGAGATTGCGAAGCTGTACCTGCGCACCGCAGACTACAGCATGAAGAGGCCGTGTGGCATCTACGAGATAGAGGGCGCGGGTGGCAGGCTCTCGTACAAGATCTTCGCGGACGGCGAGGACCTCAGGCTCTATCTGGGGAGGAACAAAGGGAAGGCGTGTAAGGGGATGGCCCCCGCCTTCATTGTCGACGAGTACAGGGAGTACGCGGGCACGCAGGTGCGGAGGCTGTCCCCCGACGAGGTCGAGAGGTACCTGTCGGAGCGCTAGGTCCGCCTCGGGGAGGTGGGAGGTCCGGCTGCCGGGCGCCGCCGTCCGCTTCTCGAGGGCGAGACGGCCCCCGGCGGCCCCGGCTTGCCTCGCCGTCGAGACCCGACGGCCTCGACGGTGATCTGCCATGTCGGCTCACAATGTCTATTTGCAGCTACATCGCAAGGCTGCGGGCGTTCGCCTCCAGCCACCCCTGCAGCTCGTCGAAGCTGTATCCGCCCTTCAGGGCAATGCCCTCCTTCACGTTGGAAGTGGCGCATTCCCTCCTGTAGTCTTCGAGCATGTGACCAAATCCTCCGCCACCGTGCGTGCAGAATGGGATGATCGTCTTCCCGCTCAAGTCCACCGATCTCAAAAA
>ERZ773099.2953-NODE-2953-length-11320-cov-2.595118_pt1 | contig 11320 bp, 7 predicted proteins | sample MGYA00511120_ERZ773099 | MGnify/ENA primary metagenome ERZ773099 (study PRJEB29015, sample SAMEA2738012) | human oral metagenome | biome: human oral; feature: human-associated habitat; material: dental | place: China | collected 2104 ... | reverse complement strand
GAAGTTACCACCGTGGTTTCTCCGCTTGGTAACCCGCTTATTAGCTCTTTTGCCAGTTGTGATTGTTGCTATTTTATACGGAGACAAAGAACAAGTGCTAGACAATCTTTTGGTCTATTCCCAAGTCTTTCTTTCTGTCGCTTTGCCATTTTCAATCTTTCCACTCGTATATTTCACCTCTAATAAAAAGCTCATGGGCGAATTTGTCAACAGCAAATGGAATACCTACTTAGCTTATGCCGTTTCTATTTTATTAACTATTTTGAATGTAAAACTTGTGGTTGATCTTTTTTAAAAATTTGTCTATCAGTTCAATTTTCTCTAGAATAAATGGCTTAAAAGCGCTATAATGAAAGTGGAAAGATTCTCATATATGGAGGTGTCAAGATGGACGAATTGAAAAAAGTTTTGCTGGCAGGTATTGGATTGACTTCCATGACTTATGATAAAGCTACCAAATTTGTCAAAGAATTGATTGCCAAAGGTCGCTTGACGGTGGATGAAGGCAAGCAGCTTCAGTCAGAGCTAAAGCGCAAAGTAAATGAAAAAACGGCTGAAAGTCCAGAGGAGCAATCAGATGATGTATATGCTACCAAGCAAGATATTGAGCGACTAGAAGATAAACTAGATCAGCTACTCAAAGGACTTTCAAAAACAGAAGAATAATCTTCCTGATAACGCAGTCACAACTTTATAAAGGCTGCGTTTTTTGCTAAACTAAAAGTAGGATTTGAAAGAAAAATTGATGATGACAAACAGAATGAGGATAACCTTATGGCAAACAAACGCTTACGAGAGATTCTAACAGCCTTTAGTGCAGTCGGCTGGTCCAATCTGAAAGATCGAAAAAAACCACTGGATGAGAAAAAAGCTCCCAAGCAATTGCGAGAAGCTTTTGAACAACTAGGACCCAGTTTTGTAAAAATCGGTCAAATTCTATCCACCCGTAGTGACTTATTGCCAGAAATCTATATTAAGGAATTAAGCAAGCTGCAAGATGATGTCAATCCTTTGGACAAAGAGACGGTTATGGCTGCGATTGAAGATGAGTTAAAGCGTCCGATTGAGCAACTCTTTTCAGATGTTTCACAAGAGCATTTAGCGAGCGCTTCCGTGGCACAAACTCATCGTGCTGTTTTGTTAAATGGCGATGAAGTCGTACTGAAAATTCAGCGTCCGCACATTCAAGAGCAAATTACAGAAGACCTTGCTCTTCTGGTTCGTTTAGCCCATCATTTTCCCAAACATTTGCTGCCCATGGTGGATTTGCCAAAGATTTTGCAACAGTTGCAGACAACATTGCTGAACGAAATTGACTTTCGCAACGAAGCTAAGTACATGGATGAATTTGCCCGCTACAATCAAGAGATTCCTTGTGTTGGTGTGCCAAAAGTCTATCCAGACTTTACCACTCCGCACTTGATTGTAGAAGAATACATTCCTGGCGTTCGTATCAATCAATATGCTATTTTACAAGAAGCCGGCTACGATTTGGCAGATATTGGTCAGAAGCTCATGCTGAGCTTTATCAAGCAGGTATTTAAAGATGGCTTTTTTCATGGTGATCCACATCCAGGTAATCTTTTAATCTATGAAGGAAAGATTTATTTTATTGATTTTGGGATTATGGGGGAATTGGAAACGGGTTTTCTTATGTCTCTAAACGACATGTTGTCTAGCTTTACGACACAGGACATTGACTCGATGACGCAGGCTATTTTAACCATTACGACGGCTAGTGAACCAATCAATAAATTGCAATTAGAGCAAGACGTTGAACGCATGCTAACCAAATACGGCAATTTAGAGTTAGGCTCCTTGTCTATTACAGATATGTTTGAGGATGTAGTAGCGATTTGTACGCGTCATCATTTGCAAGTACCGTCCCAGATGACGATCTTAGAAAAAGCAGCCTTGCAAATTGAAGGTCTTTTTCGCGAGTTAGCTCCTAATATCAATCTGATGACCTTAGCCAAGCAATATTTCCTTGAAAATATGAAATCAGACATCTTGTACCAAACTTTGAGTTACGATTCTTTCTTAATCGAACTGCTCTACTTGCTGCGACATGGGAAAAGTATTCCAAGACGGCTTCATCAGCTAGTGGAGCAGATTGTGAATGGTCGCTTAGTCGTCAATCATGACTTAATTGACTACAATCAACGCTTTCGTCGTATCGAATCTTTGACCAATCGTCTTGTACTAAGCCTTATCTTCCTAGCTTTATTACTGACAGGTGGAATTTTAACCCTCAATCCAGATACGCTATTCTTAGCAAAATTTCTTTTTGTCTTAGCGACAATGGTATTGCTGTGGTTACTCTATCTCATCATTCGCTCCACAAGATGAGAAGACAAAAAAGAACGCGACAAGTTGAATTTTTGAAAATCACAACTTATCTCGTTCCTACAATCTTAAAATAGCACATTAGAAATTAGACATTAGCATCTTGAAAGTTGAATTATTTTGTTTGAGGCTGAACAACAGTTCTCTGGTTTCAAAGCTCTTTGTCTACTAAATCAACTACAACTTGCGAAGCAAAGTACTTCTTCATTCATTTTTCAAGCTCGAAAGAGCTGTGGAGTGAGACTGTGAACTAAGAATTTTCAATATTAGTTCGGTCTCACTCCTTTTCTTTATCTTCCAAACTATTTGTAACGATTAGTTTGTCATTAGAGGAAGCTTGCTTGAAACGAACATAGTCCGTTAAAGGGAAATGAATCAAATTTAAAAAAGTCTCGGAAAACTGCTCAGGCGGTGTGGGTTCAGGTTGGGTAATCCAAATTTCAATAAAGATGAGAATACCTCCAACAAGAACCTGCGATGCCTTTTCTTTTGGAATGTTTAATTTTTGATAATCAATCATAATGTGCTGCTCAATCCATTGACCATACGTATTTCTTAAAAAATCTCTCCAATAAGGATCTGCTGCTGTCTTAAAGAGACAACTGATTTGCCTTCGGTGGGTGTATAAGATAGGAATAACCACTTCTGCAAAAAAGACAAAAGGGTCAGGATAAACTTTCTTATCATAACCTTGAAAAATCAGTTGAAATTCAGCATCAAGCTCTTTATGAATATAATCTAGAATTTCATAATTTCCATTAAAATGGCGTTTGTAAATCGCTTGTCTTGAGATCCCTGCTTTTTGCGCAATTTCTGCTAAAGAAAAATGCGATTTCTGAGGATTTTCCATTGCAAGTTCAAAAAAAGCTTCTAAAATCTTCTCTCTTGTATTAAGTACCATCTTGCTCCCTCCTTATAAATATTCTAATTTAAAAAAAATATATAGTCTAGCAAAATCATCGGAAAAAGTTTACATTTTGTAAACCGCCTGCGAGCTATGTATATCAATAGGGTGTTTAAAACTTTACAGTTTGTTAAGAAATAGAACTAAAATATAGAGTATTTTGATTGAAAGGACTATAAGGTAGTTGATATACTAGTATTAGTGGAGTTTTGTACTTTTATACAAAGTCCTGAAAAACCATAGAAAGGAAATCATCATGATTAAAAAAGCGATGAATCTTGTTGGAGTTGCATTATTGCTGGCTTCAACAATCTTATCACCAGCTAGTGCTGTTGCTCAGACATTGTCGAAGCAATCTTCTACAGTGACAACTCAGTCATCTCCGAAAACAGGAACAACTGAACAGCCAACGTCTCCTACTGAGTCAACGCAAAAGGCAGCAGATACTAGTTCTAGTCAGGGGCAGCAGCCTGCTACTGAGAATAAAGCGGAAGCTAGTTCAAATGAGCAGGAAAATAAGCCAAGCACCTCAAAAGAAGAAAGCTCTGATGCTAGCCAAGTAAAAGAAGATACATCTTCACAAAAAGCTAGTAAGGTAGAGGAAAAGAGTGAGACTCAGCCAGGAGCTCCACCTGCTGCTAAAGATACTAAAGATACCCAAGCAGCTCCTAAAACTAAAAGGGCAGCAAAAGAAATAGATGCGATTACGAAATTTAGCATTACCGATCATAATGGAAAACCGTTAGACAAGCCATTGCAACAATGGGAACGGTTTAAAATTAATGGTCAGTTTAAGTTACCAAATAACAACGTGCATGAAGGGGATTATACAACATTCAAGATCACAGAAAATTTAGTTTTTGTGCCAATTCCTGATTTTGACATTAAAGACCAAAACGGTCAGGTAGTAGCGCGTGCAACTGTTGATGCGACGAATCGAACATTGAAGTTGACCTATACTAAATATGTAGAAAATAAATCAGACATTACTGGTAATTTTTATTTTTATACTTATATCAATCATCATATCGTAAAGGAAAAGAAAAAAGTTCCAATTCAAATTACAGTTAATCGGAATATAGTTCCGATAGGAGAAGTAGAGTTTGGAGGTTTAACTCCGCCATCACAAAAAGATTTGACAAAAGTAGGTAATTTTAAACCAGACAATACTATTACTTATGATATCACTGTAAATCAGTCAGGAAAAGAAGTTCCGGATGCAAAAGTAACTGATATTTTAAAAACACCAAATATTTCCTATGTTAAAGATAGTTTTGAAATTTATAAAGGAAAATGGATTATTGAAGATAATCGTTGGGTATTGGAAAATAAAGAAGATGTTACCAGTAAGTTTAAGGTAGAATTTCCATCTGACTCAGAATTTTCTATTAAGTTAGGAAAGATAAATAAAGACGAAGGCTATCATATTAAATATAAAGCCAAACCAAATTATCAATTACAAAGTGGTGAAGTTGTTGAAAACATAGCGTCTCTTTGGTCTAGTAAAACAAAAATCATAGATTCTATCGCCAAAACTACCTATGTAGAGGCTGGTGGAAGTGCAGAAGGCTATGTTTACTCTGTCACACTACACAAAAAAGACGAAGTATCTGGGGAACCGTTAGCAGGAGCTGTCTTCAGAGTGACCCGCGACCGTAATGGTGCTGTAGCTGGTGATTTCACTACAGATAGCGCGGGGAACGTGACTATTCCGAATTTGTTGAAAGACAATTATACTATTAAAGAAATTAAAGCTCCGGATGGTTATCAGTTAACAGGCAAAGAAATTAAGGTTAAACCAGAAAATTTCAATAGTAGTAAGTCTTACAGTTTAGATATTTCAAATAAACGACAAAAAGTGTCTGCGACTTTACAGGTGAATAAAAAGCTCGTTGGTCGCAAACTGAAAGATAATGAGTTTGAGTTTACATTAACAGATAAGCAAACGAATCAAACTCAAAAAGCAAAAAATGTAGGTGGGAAAGTTACCTTCAAATCAATTGAATATGATAAAGAAGGAGTCTATCAATATAAAATTGAAGAAACAGGCGGTTCAACAGATCCTGCTATCCACTACGACTCTAACATTATTTATGCAAAGGTAACAGTTGGAAAAGATAAGACTGGAAAATTAACAATTGCAAATATCACCTATGAAGCAGGATTACTTGATGGCACCTTTGAAAACAGGGATACATTTACTAATCTATATATTCCTCAAAAAACAAAAGCGACATTAACAGTTAAGAAAGTATTGACAGGTCGTAAACTTCAAGCAGGTGAATTTGAGTTTGACCTAAAAGAGAATGGGCAAATTCTCCAAACTGTGAAAAATGCGGTTGATGGTAAGGTTCAATTCAAAGAGCTTGAATATACTAAAGCAGGAACCTATGAGTATACCATTAGTGAAAAAGCTGGTGATGTTTCAGGAGTTGAATATGAACCGAATCTTATCACGGCAACTGTAACTGTCAAAGATAAGGGAGGAAAACTTGAAGTTACAAAGGTTACTTATTCGAAAGCTGGTGAGGAGACTAAAAACCCAACTTTTGAGAATCGCTATGCTCCAGGAAAGACTTTCGCTCGATTAGAAGTGAACAAAGTTCTGACAGGTCGTCAGCTACAAAAAGACGAGTTTGAGTTTGAATTGACTGGTAAGGAAGATCATATTCACCAAACGAAGAAAAACACTGCAGCTGGGAAAGTCCAGTTTGATACAGTTGAATATACTAAAGCAGGTGAATACCATTACACTATTAAAGAAAAAAACAATGGTCTAGGTGGTATCACTTATGATTCGAAAGAAATAAAAGTTACTGTCAAAGTTACAGATGACGGCAAAGGAAAACTACATTCTGAAATTGTCTATGAAAAAAACGACACTACCTTCAACAACACCTACACCACTCAGGCTACTTCTGCAACCTTTGATGTAACCAAGGAGTTAACGGGTCGCAAACTGAAAGCGCAAGAGTTTGAGTTTGAGTTGAAGGAAGATGGTAAGCCAGATGTTCTTCAAACGGCTAAAAATGATGCCCAAGGAAAAGTTCAGTTCCAAGCTATTAACTACGACAAAGCAGGTAATTACCACTACACCATTACAGAAAAAAATAATGGTCTGACAGGAGTTACTTATGACTCGAGCAAAGTCAAAGTCACAGTTAAAGTAACGGATGATGGTAAAGGGAAGCTAAGTGCTTCCGTGACTTATGACGGTGGTAAAACGACCTTTAAGAATACGTTTACACCAAAAGAAATCACAGTGCCACTGCAGGTGACAAAAGCCTTAACGGGTCGAAATCTACAAGATGACGAGTTTGAGTTTGAATTATACGATGGACAAAACAAGCTACTTCAAACAGTTAAAAATAAAGCGGATGGTACGATTCCTTTCAAAGCTCTTAAGTTCACCAAGACTGGTCTTTACAACTACCTTATCAAAGAGAAAGCTGGTAAGGTTCCAGGTGTTGGCTACGATAAACAATTAAGGTTACCATTCGTATTCAACAGGAAGAGGATGGACAGTTGATTTACAATATCGTCTACCTCGGTCTTGACGAGAGCGGTAAGAATAAAATTTCTAAACAAAGCTTTACAAATAAATATACTGCCAAAGGTACCGATGCTACTTTCTCTGTCACGAAGAAATTAGCCGGACGTGCTTTGAAGGATGGCGAGTTTAGCTTTGAACTGAAAGAAGACGGCAAGGCAGACGTTCTTCAAACCAAGAAGAATGACAAAGCTGGTAAAGTTCAGTTTGACGCAATCAAGTACCAAACTGTAGGAACACACAAGTACACCATTACTGAGAAAAACACAGGCTTGGGTGGTGTGACTTACGACACCAAGACTATCAAGGTAACAGTTGAAGTAACCGATAACGGTAAAGGTCAGCTGGTTTCAAAAGTAACCTATGAAAACAATGACCAAACTTTCAACAATACATACTCTAGTCAAAAGGTTAGTGCACAACTAGGCGTAACCAAAGAACTGACAGGTCGTGCATTAAACGATCAAGAGTTTGAATTTGAATTAGTCGGATCTGATGACAACGTTCGTCAGACTACGAAAAATGCAGCAGACGGTCGTGTTACTTTTGATGCGATTGACTATACAAAAGTTGGCACTTATCATTACACCATCAAAGAGAAAGACAATGGCTTAGGTGGTGTGACCTATGATAAGAAAGAAATCAAAGCGACTGTCAAAGTTACTGATGATGGCAATGGTCAGTTAGTTGCCCAAGTATCTTATGATACAGCTAATCCAACCTTCAGCAATACTTACCTTGCTAAGGAAACAACTGCGACATTAGAAGCGAACAAAGTGCTAACTGGTCGCGACCTAGAAGCGAATGAATTTGCCTTTGACTTGATTGATCCAAACGGTAAAGTGGTGGATACTGTTAAGAACGCTAAAGATGGTAAGATTTCATTTAAAGAGTTGACATTCAAAACAGCTGGAACTTATACGTATACCATTAAAGAACAAGCTGGTGCTTTAGGCGGTGTGAAATATGACACCAAAGTAATCAAAGCAACAGTCACTGTCACGGATGATGGTAAAGGTCAACTACATACAACGGTTGCTTATGAAAACAACCAAAACACCTTCACGAATACTTATTCAGCAGATAAAGCAACTGCAACTCTTTCTGCTAAGAAGCTATTAGAAGGTCGTAACCTCAAAGAAGGGGAATTTGAATTTGAACTGACTGGTACAGACGATCAAGTTCGCCAAACGAAGACAAATGCACAAGATGGTAGCGTCACTTTCGATACCATTGAGTATACTAAGGTGGGTACTTATCACTACACCATCACCGAAAAAGATACGAAACTCGGTGGCGTGAAATATGACACCAAAGTGATCAAAGCGACAGTCACTGTTACAGACGATGGTCAAGGCCACTTAGTAACAAAAGTTGCTTATGAAAAAGATGATCAGACCTTCAAGAACACTTATTCCGCTGCAAAAACAAACGCACAACTCTCTGTTAAGAAAACCTTGACAGGTCGTGCTTTGAAAGATGGCGAGTTTGAGTTTGAATTGAAAGGCCAAGATGATAAAGTTACTCAAAGCAAGAAGAATGCTCAAGATGGTAGTGTCACTTTCGACACCATTGAGTACACGAAAGCTGGTACCTATCATTACACCATCACCGAAAAGAATACAAAACTAGGTGGTGTAACGTATGATAAGAAAGTGATTAAAGCAACCGTAACCGTAACAGATAATGGTCAAGGTCAATTGGTATCACAAGTTGCCTATGAACAGAACGACCAAACCTTTACGAACCAATACCAAGCTGCTCCAACGACTGCTCAGCTTTCAGCTAATAAACAATTAACTGGTCGTGACCTTAAAACTGGTGAATTCAGTTTTGAACTAAAAAATGATAAAGGCGAACTGCTTGAAACGGTGACAAATGATAAGGACGGTAAGATTACCTTTAAGAAGTTGACTTATACATCAGTTGGTACTTATCAGTACACGATTACCGAAAAAGATACGAAGCTTGGCGGTGTGAAATATGACATTAAGGTAATCAAAGCAATCGTTACTGTGACCGACAATGGCGCAGGGAAACTGGTAGCAACTGTATCTTATGATACAAAAGATCGTGTCTTCAACAATATTTATACGGCAGATTCAGTCCAAGCAACGGTTGAAGTAACTAAGAAATTGGTCGGTCGTACCTTGAAAGCAAATGAATTTGAGTTTGTATTGAAGGATGAAAGAGGTCAAGTGCTTCAAACGAAGAAAAATACCGCAGATGGTTCGGTAAACTTTGATGCTTTTGAATACAAAACAACTGGTACCTACCATTACACGATTGCAGAAAAGGATACAAAACTTCAAGGAATCACTTATGATAAGAAGGTGATTAAGGTGACAGTAACAGTCACAGATGATGGTAATGGTCATTTGGTTGCCAAAGTAAGTTATGACAAGAACATAAAGACATTTGAAAATCGCTATACTCCACCAAAGAAAGGTTTGCCTAAGACAGGTACGGTCATTCATACAGTAGCTATTTTCATTGGTTTGATTGTTTTGGTCGGTGCAGTTTATCTCATCAAGAAGAAATCTTGATAAAATCAAGACTTCAGAAAAATAATAAGTTTAAATTGGGAATCTAGAGAGCATTCTCCTCCGAAATGGGGGCTCTTTAGATCCCCCTTTTGATGCCTAAAGCATAGAATGTGAAAAGAAAAAGGAAGAGCTGTTTCCTAGAGAAAATGGACTTAGAAAAGTTATACAAAAATTTAGAGAATACTTAATCCTTTTCGTGGAAACTATGCTGAAATTTTCACTTGACTCTTTTTTTCTTTATGATATACTTAACTAGTAAAGAATTAACTGGTTAATCAGAAAAGGAGAAAAATGAGTCAGCTAGCACATGAAATTGATCGTTTTTTAAATGAAATCATTTTAAAATCCGAGAATCAACATGAGATTTTGATTGGATCTTGCACGAGTGGTATGCCATTGACCAATACTCAAGAGCATATTTTGATGTTGCTGTCTGAGGAGTCGCTGACAAACTCAGAGTTGGCGAAGCGCTTAAATGTTAGCCAGGCAGCGGTAACAAAGGCCATCAAGTCATTGATTAAGCAAGAAATGTTGGAACCTTTTAAAGATGTGAAAGATGCGCGTGTTATTTTTTATCGGTTGACAGAATTAGCGAAGCCAGTTGCTGCGGAGCATCATCATCATCATCAGCATACATTGGAAATTTACAAAAAAATTGCCAATCAATACACTCCTAATGAGCAAGCTACCATTCAACAATTCTTAGAAACCTTAGTGGGGGAAATCGGAAAATGAGATATATCACAGTTGAAGATTTGTCCTTCTATTATGATAAGGAGCCTGTGCTGGAGCATATTAACTATTATGTGGATAGTGGTGAGTTTGTGACTTTGACAGGTGAAAATGGAGCAGCAAAAACAACCTTGATCAAGGCTAGTCTTGGAATTTTGCAGCCTCGATTTGGAAAGGTGACGATTTCTAAGACAAATACTGTTGGGAAGAAATTACGGATTGCTTATCTGCCACAGCAAATCGCTAGTTTTAATGCGGGTTTTCCCAGCACTGTTTATGAATTTGTTAAATCGGGTCGGTATCCACGTAAAGGCTGGTTTCGTCGTTTGAATGCGCATGATGAAGAACATATCAAGGTCAGTCTGGACGCCGTTGGCATGTGGGAACATCGAGACAAGCGGATTGGCTCGCTTTCGGGTGGGCAAAAGCAACGGGCAGTCATTGCGCGCATGTTTGCTTCGGATCCGGATATTTTTGTCTTGGATGAGCCGACAACAGGGATGGATGCAGGCAGCAAGGATGAATTTTATGATTTGATGCACCATAGTGCACATCGGCATGGCAAGGCTGTGCTGATGATTACGCATGATCCGGAGGAAGTCCGAAAATATGCGGACCGCAATATTCATTTGGTGCGAAATCAAGATTCGCCATGGCGGTGCTTCAATGTTCACGAAAGTGACAAGGAGGAGGTGAGCCATGTTTAATTTATTAGCTTACGACTTTATGCAGCGGGCTTTTCTGGCCGTAATTGCCATGAGTCTGTTCTCGCCTGTGTTAGGAACTTTTTTAATTTTGCGGCGTCAGAGTTTGATGAGTGATACGCTCAGCCACGTGTCGCTTTCAGGGGTTGCTTTTGGCTTGGTGCTAGGCATCTCACCTACGATTTCAACGGTAGTGATTGTTATCATTGCGGCAGTCTTCTTAGAATACCTGCGGACAATCTACAAGGATTTCATGGAAATCGGAACAGCAATTCTGATGTCAACAGGACTTGCCATTGCTCTGATTGTTATGAGTAGGGGCAAGAGTTCCAGTTCTATGAGTTTGGATCAGTATTTATTTGGCTCTATTGTCACGATTAGTACGGAGCAGGTGATTTCACTCTTTATCATTGCGGCAATCGTGCTGGCATTAACCTTCCTCTTCATTCGACCAATGTATATTTTGACCTTTGATGAGGATACAGCTTTTGTGGACGGTTTGCCTGTGCGCACCATGTCCATTCTGTTTAACATTGTG
>ERZ773099.2948-NODE-2948-length-11329-cov-3.006032_pt1 | contig 11329 bp, 8 predicted proteins | sample MGYA00511120_ERZ773099 | MGnify/ENA primary metagenome ERZ773099 (study PRJEB29015, sample SAMEA2738012) | human oral metagenome | biome: human oral; feature: human-associated habitat; material: dental | place: China | collected 2104 ... | reverse complement strand
GTAACTACAAGGGTAACTGATATGAACAGGATGTTCTATGAAAATTCTTCTTTCAACGAAGATATAGGGAACTGGGATACTAGCAAGGTAACTGATATGTGAGGTATGTTCAATAGAGCACGTGCATTCAATCAACCGCTCAATAATTGGGATACTAGCAAGGTAACCAATATGAGTGAAATGTTCATGCACGATTCTTCTTTCAACCAAGATATAGGGAATTGGGATACTAGTAAGGTAACTGATATGAGCTTTATGTTCCATTGAGCACTAGCATTCAAACAACCGCTCAATAATTGGGATACTAGTAAGGTAACTACTATGCATGCGATGTTTGCTTATGCTCAAAAATTTGATCAACCGCTCAATAATTGGAATACTAGCAAGGTAACTGATATGTGAGGTATGTTTGGTTGAGCAATAGCATTCAATCAACCGCTCAATAATTGGGATACTAGCAAGGTAACTACTATGGATGGGATGTTTAATTGAGCACGAGCATTCAATCAACCGCTCAATAATTGGGATACTAGCAAGGTAACTACTATGTATGGAATGTTCGATTGAGCAAAAGCATTCAATCAACCGCTCAATAATCGAAGAATTAATCAGATCTGAAATGAGAATTTAAAATATATGTTCCGAAGAGCAATAGCATTCAAAGACAACCAACCATATTGTACTTGGGCAAACTGGTCTGCAAAGAAGTGAAACTTTGTAAAGATGTGATTGAATGCCTGTCCAAGACTACCGTAAAAATTCAATGGATGATATACTGCTGGAGACTATGAGGACCTTATCTGAACACTGTTAACTGGAAGCGGAAATGTAATGGTAGAAACTGAGGGGCTTCAATTAAATGTTCGGCTATAAAATGATAAGTAAATGGTAAATGTTCTAAAGAAGAACCTTGAAAATGTCTAGTTGGAAATCCTACTAATTTTGGGCATCGCTACATCAGTAATGCTAGCGGAAAACTTAAATGTGCTAATGGCAGGAACCGCAAAAGATCTCTCCTATGATACCTGGAGTTGTGTATGAAGTGGATGAGGGAAAGTAGCAAATTGTACATATACCATTGAAGATCCTTGCGAAGGAGCAGAAGATGTAAAGCAAATCTAGAACTAACTATATATTATAAAAAACGAATACTTATCTTTAAACTTTCTATCTAATAGGACAAAGAACCACCCAAAGGGTGGTTTTTCTCTATCAAAAAAATAAATAAACAATTGCTTTTTATAAAAATTTTACTATAATTTACTGTAAACTTTTACAGTAAAGGTTTACAGTAAAATTTTATCTAAAAGTAAAAGAAACAGAATGAATACTTCATTTCATCTTCTCAAATCAATACGTTCACTACTGCAGGACTGAGAAAAGAGAAAGCTTTCTCAGATTGCTGAAGCACTCAGTATCAGCAGACCAACTGCTAACAAATATCTCAAAGAGCTTCTTCAAAACTGAGAAATCAGTAAGATCTGATCTGGGGCACATAGCACTTACCTTATTCCTCAAGTGGACAAGAAAGAGAAAAAATCAGATTTTTCATCTATATATAAAAATCCTTTTCCCTATGAGGAAGCTAAACTTCTTGATGAGAAATTTTTTAAGTATGATAGTGATGGTCGCATCCTAAAATGAGTAGAGGGTTTCCTCCTTCGATGCAAAAAAAGAGATCTCAATCCCAAAGATAAGATAAGCGCTTTTGACGCCATAAATCAACAAATCAATCATCATCGCACTCAATGTGGTTTACTGAACGTCACCAATCAGTTTAAAATAAAACACCAATATTCTGCCTTAGATGAGCTTTTTTATGCTGATGCTTATACTCGAGCTGAATTTGGGAGAGGAGCTCTATCTGAGCAAATGTTTTTTGCAAAACAGCATCAAGACAAACAACAATTAAAAAATCTGATTTCTCTTTTTTATCGCAATCTTGAATGTCTCTTAACAACCTTTGATATCGATGCAATAGCACTTACTCCACCAAGCATCTCTCGTAAAGTACAGATCTTAGACCTCGTAGATCAACTTCTAGATCCCTCAATTCCTCGTATTCCTCTAATAAAATATTCTCCGAGTAAAATTCTCATTCCACAAAAATCTTTGAAAAGACCTGAGGACAGAATACAAAATGCTAAAAATACTATTTTCATCAGAGGGAAACATATTTATTACGATACCGTTCTTTTAGTAGATGATTTTGTTGGTTCTGGTGCAACCTTAAATGAAACTGCAATTAAACTCAAAACAGCTTGAGTAAAAAAAATTATTGGGTTTGCATTTTTTGGAAATCTGGATCTCAAATACGAAGTTATCAATGAAATGTAGAATATCAAGCAAATATAAAAAACCACCCAATGGGTGGTTTTTTGTATAAACATAGGAGGCTCTTTTCAATTATCCGCGTCTATTATCTCAAGGCTGAGACGGATGTGGTCATGGTCAAGGATGGGGAGGAGCAACTCTAACACATCTTCCTCCATGATATTTGTGCCCAGGATCTTGAGTTCGTGCGTAATGGTTCTCACATCTATATCAAGTAGGACAAGGAGGATTACATCATCCTCCACCTCCTGGTCTAGGAGAAGGGGGATTTTCCTTTTTTGTAGCAGAACACTCAGTTGAAGTTCCTCCATTCCTTCCTTTACACCTCCATTTCCAAGCACTATCATCAGGAATATCCTCATAATCTCCAGCTATACATCCATTAGCTGTCGAGGTAGCCGGTTGAGAAGTATGAGTTCAAGCATGAGTTTTACATTGACCATTTACTGGAGTTGCACAGCTTGGCTTTGGACCAGCATTCACACAGAAATCATCAGGATGAATATTTCATTTATCATCTACACATCTCACAACTTTAGCTTTTTTTGGTGGTGGCGGAGGATCCATAGGTTTAATAATTTCTTCCGGTCTTGGAGGTTGAGGATTCTTCTGGGGTCTTGGAGGTTGAGGATGAGGATGCTGGGGTCTAGAAGGACCTTGATATCCCTGATTGATTGCAGGTACTGGCCCTTGAGGATTTCCGGGTCTTTGCAATCTTTCTTCCTCAGCTGATGGAGCTTGTGGCTCTACAGATCGTGATCTCTGATGAGATGATCAAGCCGCAGACACACTAAAGAGACTCATCCATCCACGAGGCATTTCGGTGTCTGCAGGTCTTGCCCATCATAGTTTAGGAGATACTGAAGTCTCAACACACGCCCACTTTACACAAATTCCAGCATGCAAAGTATAGCCAGCTCCACACTTCGGTTCACATTTCTTCGCCCCCGCATTATACACATAACCATTATCACAGAGAGAACAAGTAGTATCAGTAGATCATCCATGAAGTCATTCACATTCCCATCTCTTTCCATGATCTATCTGTTGCTCATTTTTGCTATTTCCTGCATCACATTTATTAAGCTCCTGCGCACACTTACCTGCCTCTGGAGCAGGCTTATGGGCTATACAGTTCGCATCTACTGCTCATGCATCACCTTTACAAGTCCAATTCCATCTATTAGTATAGAGGGCAGCATTTTCAGAGAATCCAGCAACCGCTCCATAAGCACAAAGTCCATAGCTAGAAGAAGAAAGAGAAGAAGCTAAAACGTTATGAACACTTCCACAACGACCTGGATCAGGAGGAAGTTTCTTCACATTACAGTTCGCTAAACCATCAAGCCTCGAGCACGACCATGTCCAATGTGTCTCCGCTCAAACAGGTGCTGTACCGACAGTTGAGGCACTACCAAGTGAACAAAGAGAATAAGAAGCTGGTTGAGTTTTACTTGCACTTGGATATCCACAAGCTCCTACTTCACAGGTTCTCGTACATAATTTTGATTGGCTCTCATTCTGAGTATCGTAGCTGTAACCAGCTCTATCTCTCTTATGTTTTATACAAGTCACATTCTCACTCACATTTCCACCACATTTTCCAGCGATCCTTGAGAGATTACAAGCAGGCTGAGGACAAGTTCGATTTGTTTCCCACTCTGGAGGATTACAATTTTCATCTGCGAAAGCCACAGTTTGATTAGCAGGTTTCGCTGACCAGTGAGCACAGATATGCTCAGGCACCGCTACTGAAGGATCTTCCTGTAAAGCACAGCTATAAGTCGTAACCTTCAATGCATCTTTCCACTTTCCAGGATAAGCTTTACATGTAGGAGTTACTGTCGGCTTCCAAACAGCCTTCTTACATGCTCATCCAACATTATGATATCCAGCATCACATTCCCAATTACACGAGGTAGCACTTGTTCCATTACTAGTATAGTGAGAGTTTGCCGGCTTATTCGTACAACTTGCACAGCTATTTGCTGTAGTTCCATTTACACTATAGGTTCAGACCTCACAAGTATCACAGCTTCTTCCAACTTTTTTAAATCCTGCCTTGCAAGAAAATTCACAGTCATTATTCTTTCCATTACTCCTCCAGTCTCGCTGATTTGTAATAGGAGTACAGGAACTACAGTTTGTATTTTTCATACCATCTGGAGTAGGATTCCCCATATGATAACCAATTCCACATCTATACTCTCCATCATTAAGTGTTCCTGTATGCTTATATGTCCATGGATGATTCTCCCATCCTCATCTATCACCATTTGCAATCTTAGACCACACCTGAGGAAGAGAAGTAACACCGTTAGTTAAAACAGCACTTCCATTCGCAACAGCTCCAGAAATGGCAACAGATTCTCTAAGAACATGAATAGGACGAGCAGGCTGAGTATTTCCTACACAAAGTCATTCTCTCTCAGCATTCAAACTCAACGGTACCCAAGTAGTCCCATTATATGCACAGATTCCTTGCTTTCCATCCTTAGCAACCATCAGTATCACTCATGGTTCCTTCACATCAGCAAGATCTGAAAGTTGATAAACTTTATTAAATGCGAGTCCTCCATTTGCAATATCAAGTGCTGCTTGTGGATTATTAGTATTGAGACCGAAACCAGAAGTTGAGTTTACGTAAAAAGCACTTCCCTTCTGAGGAGTTAGCTCTGTATTTCCATTTGACCATACAAAGATATTACTCTGATTTGAACGAATATTTTTTCCAATGAGTACATTATGAGATTTAGTAGTCTGAATCCCTTCAGCTCCCGCGATAAATACAGTACTTGCATTAGTAGTAGAGTGCTTCTGCCCTCAAACAATAAAGACAGTATCTGTCGGATTCTCCCCTCCTACGATTGTCCCTTGAGCAGAGAAGATTGCACTCTCCCCTGCCTTAGTAATACTAGATCCCTTCGAACCAGCAATTATTGAACTTGTGGTATCATTCGTCGTATTATTACTTCCTCCGATAATTGCAGCATTTTGTCAGTTTCCCTGAACCTTATTGTCATGTCCTCCGATAACTGTTGCTCCAGTCACCCCACTATTTGAGGCACCAAGGATCAAAGCATGAAGATTCACAGCAGCATTGAGATTAAGTGAGTTCGTACCTTCCTTATACTCAAATTTAATATGATTATTATTTGCTCAGCTAAGCGTCATTCCTGTCAAATACTGAACTCTACTCTGAACTCCTCAGACCTGCACATTTTCATTATTTGAACTAGCAGTATCTTGGAGCAAGAGCGCAAGTGCCATACTACTCATCACCACACCTCCAGTCACCAAAAGTGTGAGAGAGCGCACCCTTTTTACAGAAGCTGATATAAAATTTGTTTTTGTTTTCTTACTCATCGTCTTGGGAAAAAAGACTAAAAATCAGATTTTTTTAACATTAACTTAAACTATAGTCATTTCATCAATTTTGTCAAATTTTTATACTTTTTGATTAGAGTTTTCTACTAGACATATTTGATTATTGGTTTCATGTTGTGGTTTCCTTCTGCGCAACAGGAATCCCAGCAAGCTTTGTCTGAGTAGCTCCACTCATAAGTGTATTTCTTTCAGTCTTGAGTGGCTCCACTCAAGCATTTGCTTTTGCATTAGGATTTACTCCAGTTCTAAATGGAAAATCCTCAGGCACATAGTAGGCCTTAATCTTTGAGAGACACTTTTGAACATTACTCTGCCAGTTGATTGGACTAGAGGCATAAATTTTTCCATCACTATTTCCATATCTTGAGAGCTGCTTAATCGTATGGTAGTTTCCAAGATACTGGTTATTGAGGGTAAAAGGGATCAATCTTGCTCCATTATATGGGTTCTCATAAGCAATACGATCTCCTCTATCGTTATTTCCCACATTTCCGATATTATTATCTGTTGCGAGGAATTTTCCTAGTGTTGATTCAGCAAAACCAATACAGATCACCATATCTCTATCAATATTTGTTCCTGCCACTACTTGATCCCAAAATGCGAGATCTCTATACACTCCTACTGCATAATTATTCAAAAAAGTCTGAGCTCTTTGATCTACTGTATCCCCTTTGATAAAGGTCAGATTTTCTACATTGATTGGCCTCACATAGTGATCATTAAAATATTTGAGTCTATATTCCTCAGGCAATACTTTTTCTTTGTCTTGAACGACACTAAGATCAAGAACCGTTAGCGGATCTATAGCCACTCCATCTTTGAAGAGCTGAAAGGTCAGATTTGCAGACTTTGAGAGGAATCCAGCACCTTCTGTACCAGGTTCACCACCACTAGTTCCAATAAATTGTCCTCTACGAACGATATCACCCTTTTTCACAGCGATAGAACTCATATATGCATATGTTGAAATATACCCATCTGAATGCACAATCATTAGCCAACTAATCGCTCCTGACCCAGTATCAGTATGATATACTACACCATCTCTCATCGAATAGACAGGTGTTCACTGTTCAACCGCCAACTCAATACCTAGATTTTTATACCCATTCTCCTTCTCAAAGCTTGGATCCTTGAAAATAGTCAAAATCTGACGAACAGGATAGCTTGGCCATGCTACTGGAGATTTTTCATTTTCAGAGGAGTCTGTCTTTTCATTGAGAGTTTTTATTGCTTCTGGGATTCCATTCGTCTGATCAATATTTTTTGAAACTATTGCAGAGACCATTTCGTTGATTGCCTCGTGGAGTCACTTACCTTCAGCAGCTGCTCCGGTAAGAAGAGCAATCGCTAGTTTTTTTTCTTTATAGAGTTTCATAAAAGTTGCAAGATACTCCTTTTTCTGTTTAAGTTTTTGAATTTCAGAACTATAATGAGCCAATGCTTTTTGAGCATCAGTTTTAAGTTTTACAAGGGAAGAAATAAGTTCAGTTTTTTGTTTTTCTTTTACTGTTGCTTGCTTAAGAAGCTCATTGATCTGAACAAGTAGCATTTGAAGAGTATCATTCCCCGCTAAGAGCTGTGGAATCTGGTTAGTCTTTGCAAAAACCTTAAGCTCATCGATATGATCTCAGCTTTCATCATAAATCTCTCTCTGCATCTTATATGCAATATACAAAAGCTGACTGAGATATTGCTTTCCAACTTCCAAATGTCCTTTGGTTTCAGTGAGCAAATCAATCTGTTTAGCGAGTTTCACCTTATACTTATACAAACTCTGAAGCAACTTCGTAATTCTCATACTTGAATTATCCAAATCATAGATTACCTGTGTCATAGCTGCCCTCGCTTCTTTGTATTGCTGATCAAGTTTTCCTTGATTTTTTTCTCTCTCAGCTGCATCCATTTGTTTAAGATTTTGCCTAAAATCATAAAGACTTAGCCTCAAATAAGTAACTTCATCTACCGCAGACTTAAACGCAGCATCTTGACTAACTTCTGAACCAAGTAAGGTAGCCTCTCCCGAGAGAGATTGCTCCTCCTGTGCAAAGGCTCCTCCTTGCAAGAGCGAAGTTCCTCATAGGACGATCAAAGTTCCAAGTAAAATTTTCTGAATATTCATAGTTTTTTCTCTTTATATAAAGATAAAAATCATCTTTAAGTATAGCCATTTTTGGATAAAAAAGGAAAAATCTGGTTTATTTTCATTCTTTTTTATCCTGACATTTTTATTTTTTGTGATGTAAGATATTTTTTCAAAGAGTTCTTAGCCATAGTCAGAGAGAAAATCATAATTTTTAAGGCTATAAAGTAGTTTTCTATGGTGTAAAATACAGCTCAAGAAGCGGGGAAACCCAAAAAAGCTTTTAGGGGTTGATTTTTGGAAAAATATTTCTATTATTAAGGTAACTTTCCCCACTCAAAATATTGAGAAACGCAATTACCAATTTAGTTTTTTATATTCTATTTCTAAATATCATGAAAAAACTCGTTTCTGTAGTTGCATTCACTGTCGGAACAGCACTCGTTCTCGCAGGATGCGGACCTACACCACAAAACACTCCAGATATAGCTCAAACTTCTGGAACCACAACTTACAATGAAGACAGTTGGAAAACACTAATCCCAGAAAGTTGTCAGAGCTTTTCTGATGGATGTAACACTTGTACAAGAGCTTTAGGTGGAGAACCTGCTTGTACGAAAATGTTCTGTGAGACTTATGCAGAACCTAAATGTCTTGATAATGCAAACACTAACACTCAAACAGGAACTGAGACAGAAACTCAGATCGCAAACCCAGCAAGCGAATACTGTGTAGCTCAGTGAGGAACTAGCGAAATCAAAAAGGATGAAGACTGATCTGAACACGGAGTTTGTAAACTCGCAAACGGTGAAGAAAAAGATGAATGGGAATTTTATAGAGCATCTCAGGGAGCTGGATACGTAGGTCTTAGCGTTGCAGAGGCTCAGGCTAAAGCAAAAGAAAATGGAGTGGATTTCCGTATTGCTGAAGAAGATGGTAAAGCTAATGCACTAACTGCAGACCTTAGACCTGGTCGTGTAAATGCAACAGTTAGAAACGGTAAAGTGACTAGTGTAGATATTGAATAAGAAAAAAGACAAAAAATCTGAAAGCAGATCTCCTGATGAGGTCTGTTTTTTTATTTTTTCCCTTTTAGATAGAGACAGACTTTTGCTTGATTTTCTAATCAGAAAAGATACGATAAGAACGTTTTACTCATTTAGATGAAAGTGCTGATGGCAATCCTCTTTCAAATATTAAGACGAGTTTTCTATTTTACCACGCTGATTATGGGAGTATTTCTCATTAGATGAGAACTATTCTTTTGAGAGTATCTGTTTACGACAATCTGAATGATTTTAATGCCGGGATACTTATTATTTTGTGGGTGTATGGTAGGATATTTGATCTCACTGATTTGGGCTGGGAAGAGTATTGATGCACAAATGAGTGAGGTAAAAGAAAATATTCTTAAGAAATCTTTTCTCATCGGGATCATCGTTGGACTTGCACTAGCAATGCTCTTCATCTTTATTTAAAAGGGCACAAAATGCTGAATCATCACAAAAGATTTTTCCTCCTATTTTCGACCGGGATACTCAGTCTTCTCCTAACTTGATGTTGAATCACAACCCATCAATTAACAGTGAGAAGCCTAGATTTCTCTCGAGATGCAGAGCTTATACCAGAGATGAAAAGGACTAAAACACTTAATCAACGTATAAGCTATCAGGAAATCAATCAAGATAAAAGCGCAACACTTGATAGTTTAATTATTGATGAAGTTTTAAGTAGTGTGCCTCTCGTATCCTATATGCAGCAATCGCTCAATCAGCTCAGGCTTTATGGCTACCAGATCAGTCAAGAAACAACAAATAAATCTGAAATCCCCTCCGGGACATCCACTCGCTCAGCGATATTAAAATCCTATACAATCACAGACCCAAGGGGATTTGAGCTCTATACCGCCCAATATGCAGTCCAAATGCCTGGGAAAATCCTCATAATCTCCTATGCCACTCCACAAAAGAGAAATAGATCAGTCTTTATTGATAGCCTACCAAAAATCAATTTTACTCGCTAGTTATAGATACTATGAACGAATTGACTTCATGAATGCAGTTTGAAATTCCTTCCATAGATGGATGAAAAATAAACCTTCGTCCGCAAAATATCGCTCAAGAGGAAAGAAGCAAGCTTGATAAAATTATAAATACACCATCAAATATCTCTGGGCGAAGCTTGCTTGGAAAGACACTTCTTGGAGTAGTAGTCGGAGCAATGATGAGTATCATCTTACTTGTTGTGATGTCAGCTTTTGGAGTCGCTGTAAAAACTGATACTGTATCAACCTGAGTCGCAACAACTGCAGAAGCTCATCCTTTAGCATGGCTTATCCTACTATTCCTCGGTTTTATGATTACCTTTTTTGGAAGTCAGATTTTAATGCTTTTATACTGAGTTTTCTTTTCGCAAAAATATATTCATCAGTGAAAAGTGAGTGGACTCCTCCTTCTTACGAACGGAATTCTTTTTGCTATTATGATGGGGCTTTTCGTGATATTAAAAGATACTTCAGGAGCCGACGTTGTGCTTTTTGCACTCTATGTCGCAATCGCAGTCTTCATCTCATTTTGCCAAATCGAATTCGCAGTAAACCCAAACTATTCAGCTTCCTCTCTTGCTGGATGTACCGTTGGATTTGCAATATCACTTGTTGTGCTAGGAATCATCTGGAAAGGGACTTTTGGTAGCGTAGATGTCTCAGCTCGTTATATGCTCGCATATGAGTCGACTTTAGTTGTATTTCCGATTATGATTTTTGGACAAGGGCTCTGGGAAATTATCTATCACAAGATCTATGAAACCTGAGCAAATCCATTCTATCTCCCTTCTCAAGCTGAACTTGATACCCAGACTATCCTAGAAAATCAGAAACAAGCAGCAGAAAAAGAATCCGTAAATGTAGAGTTTTAATTTATTGATCAAGCAGAGTAAATGCAATTTTTCTCTTGAATAAGACAGATGAGCACATATTCACTTGCATCTGCTATCAAAATCATCTTCGGATGAATAATCCTAGCTATAACACTCTCCCAACTTAATATTAAAGAAGATCCAGAAATCTCTCTAAGTTTACTTCTCATCGGGATTTTTGTAGCTACGTGGGGGGCATCATATTTTCTCTTTTACTGAGGACAAGCCCTTTTTTTTATCAATATTACCAGAGAAAAAATGCAGAAAGATGCTTACAAAGCTTCTTTTCTCTTTGGACTCTATTTATTAATAAATGTTTTATTAATTGTAGGAGAACTCTGGAATAAAGCGATTTGAATTCTGTTTTTAGGACTTTTTATCCTAATGCAATGGTTTATTTTTACCTGACAACCTAAAACTTCTCATGACGAATAATCCAACACTACTCGAGAAAATAGAACAAGCACTCCAGACCGTTTATGATCCAGACTTTCCGCTTGTAGACATCTATACCTTAGGTCTCATCTATGAAGTCAAACTTGATGAAGAAGAGGAAAGAGTCGATATCTTGATGAGTTTTACAACTCCGGCATGTCCTATGGCGGA
>ERZ773099.2947-NODE-2947-length-11329-cov-18.888682_pt1 | contig 11329 bp, 10 predicted proteins | sample MGYA00511120_ERZ773099 | MGnify/ENA primary metagenome ERZ773099 (study PRJEB29015, sample SAMEA2738012) | human oral metagenome | biome: human oral; feature: human-associated habitat; material: dental | place: China | collected 2104 ... | reverse complement strand
TCCGTGTCGGAAGAAACCCTCATGTTGCTCGGTGAGGAAATGAACTACGTGGTTGAGGTCGTTTCCCCTGAGGATGAGGACCGGGAACTGCTGGAATCCTTCGACCTGCAATTCGGTGAAGACACCGGTACAGAAGAAGACCTGGCGTCCCGCCCGCCGGTGGTGACCGTTATGGGTCACGTCGACCACGGTAAAACTCGCCTTTTGGACACCATCCGTAAAACCAATGTTGGTTCCGGCGAGGCCGGTGGCATCACTCAGGGTATTGGCGCATATCAGGTGAAGGTGAACGTTGACGACGCAGAACGTCAAATTACTTTCTTGGATACCCCGGGTCACGAGGCATTTACCGCCATGCGTGCTCGTGGCGCAAAATCCACCGACATTGCGGTGTTGGTGGTTGCCGCCGACGATGGTGTGATGCCGCAAACCGTGGAAGCCATCAACCATGCCAAGGCTGCCGACGTGCCGATCGTGGTTGCGGTCAATAAGATTGATAAGCCCGGCGCGTCCCCGGAGAAGATCCGTGGCCAATTGACCGAGTATGGTTTGGTGCCGGAAGAATACGGTGGTGACACCATGTTTGTCGATATTTCTGCTAAGCAGAACATCAATGTGGATGGGTTGTTGGAGGCCGTCTTGCTGACCGCCGATGCTTCTTTGGATCTGCGGGCTAACCCGGACATGGATGCTCAGGGTGTGGCTATCGAAGCCCACCTGGATCGTGGTCGTGGTCCCGTGGCGACCGTCATTGTGCAGCGTGGCACGTTGCGGGTTGGTGATTCCATTGTTGCTGGCGACACCTATGGTCGGGTGCGGCGCATGGTGGATGAATACAGCAATGATGTGGAAGAAGCAGGTCCGTCCCGACCCGTTCAGGTGCAGGGTCTGAATGGGGTTCCTGGCGCCGGCGACAATTTGCTGGTGGTAGAGGATGACCGGGTTGCCCGGCAGATTGCCAACCAGCGGAATGCCCGTAAGCGTAATGCTTTGGCGGCGCGGACCCGGAAGCGCGTGTCCCTGGAGGACCTGGATGCGGTGCTGAAGGAACAGTCCACCTTGAACCTGATTCTCAAGGGCGACAATGCTGGTTCTGTGGAAGCCTTGGAAGAGGCGTTGCTGAAGATTGATGTGGATGATGAGGTACAGCTGAACATCATTGACCGTGGTGTGGGTGCTGTGACTCAGACGAACGTCACGTTGGCTGCTGCTTCCGACGCTGTCATTATTGCCTTCAACGTGCGTGCCGAGGGCAAAGCCACCGAGGAAGCCAACTCGGAGGGCGTGGATGTGCGCTACTACACCGTTATTTACCGCGCTATCGAAGAGGTGGAGGCTGCCCTGCGTGGCATGTTGAAGCCGGTTTATGAGGAGCGTGAGGTTGGTAAGGCAGAGATCCGGGCCATCTTTAAGGCTTCTGCGGTGGGCTTGATTGCCGGCTGTAAGGTTGAGGAAGGCAAGGCGCGTCGCGGCGCATCCGTGCGGTTGGTTCGGGATGGCAATGTGATTGCCGCCGATGCCACGATCACCTCGTTGCGGCGAGAAAAGGATGATGTGACTGAGGTTTCCGCCGGTTACGAATGCGGTATGGTGTTGTCATACCCAGATATTCAGGTGGGCGATATCATCGAGGTCTTTGAACAGGTTGAGGTGCCCCGTACCTAAAACACGGTAAGTGTAATAATGTCCAGCCGCGGGCCGTGGGATGCTTGGGTTTGTTCCAGGTTACGGCCTGCGGCTGGAAAATGACTATCACGGCTCTACTTTTGGCATACGCTAGAGAAGGTGGGGCCGTGGGTTTTTATACTATTGGCGAGTGAAAACTCGTCGAAAAGTAAAAATTTGAAGGTAATAAGGAGAATAATCGTGGCTGATTCAGCACGTGCGCACCGATTAGCGAAACGGATTTTGCATATCGTTGCGTCCGCTATCGAGCGGGAAATTAAAGACCCTGGTTTGGCGTATATCACTATCACGGATACTCGGGTTACTGGTGATCTCCATGACGCAACCGTGTTTTATACGGTGCGGGGTAAGAATATTGCGGATGAACCCGATACTGAGGCGGCCGCTCAGGCACTGACTCGGGCGAAGGGACAGTTACGCAAAATTGTTGGTGACCAATTAAGCGTTCGGTTTACCCCAACGCTTACTTTCGAATTGGATACAATGCCGGAATCGTCTGCACGGATGGAGGAATTATTGGCGCGTGCCCGGAAGCGGGATGCCGAGCTGGCAAAACTGCGGGAAACCGCTACTCCGGCTGGGGACGCGAACCCGTATAAAACCGACCCAGAAGAGTAATACAGTTTCATACGTTTAACACCAATGAGGGGAGTTCGTTATGCAAGATCAATCCGCGGTGGCCGCATCGGTGACAGGCGAACCGCAGTGGGATGATGCCACTGCCTGGGTGCATGAGAATCATCGGTTTGCGGTTATCGGGCATATCACCCCCGATGCGGACGATGTGGGTTCCATGTGCGCCATGATTGCCGGCCTGCACCAACTGGGGAAAGAAGCGGTGGGGCTTATTGGGCAGAGTCTGCCTCTCGACGATTCGCTGCTCACCATTCCCGGGGCCGAGGACATTCTTGTGACGGATGAACTGCCACCTTGTGACGCTATCATTGTGGTGGATTGTGGTTCTTCCGCCCGCATGGGCGCGTTGGAGGAGGCTGTGATGCGGCGGGAATCGGATGTGATTTTAATCGATCATCATGCCTCTAACCTGGGATGTCAGGGTATTAATCTCATTGATTACACCGCGGAATCATCCACGACCATCATTAGACAATGGTTTGATCATTTAGGCGTAGAGCTCACCCAGGATATTGCCCATTGCCTCTATGTTGGGTTGTTGACGGATACTGGCGGGTTTCGGTGGGGGCGGCCGGTCATGCATGCGTTGGCTCAGGAACTTGTGAATACCGGGTTGGATATCCGCACCATTGGTAATCAAATGTTTGATGGGTTGAGTTTTTCCGATCTCACAATGATTGGGAAGGTGTTGTCGTCGCTGGAGATACACCGGTCGGATTGTCATGAGATTGCTTTTGCATTCGCTACCCATGATGTGATTGCCGGCCATAGTTTGCATGCGGTGGAGTCCATTGCCGACTATGTGCGGGGGATGAAAAACATTGATATATCGGTGGTGATTAAGGAATACCAGCCGGGTTTTGTGGGGGTGAGTTTACGGTCGGACACGATTGATGTGTCCGAACTGGCGCATTATCTTGGCGGCGGGGGACATTTGCGGGCTGCGGGTTTTACCTGCTCCGGCACGATTGCGGAGATTACTGCCAATATAATTTCTGCCGCCAATAAGTCCTGTCCGGTATTACATCAGAATCAAGAGGCACCTATTCGATAATGATGGATTCGGAATCTGATGCTGGTGCGGTGGCTCCTGGCGAGGTGCCGCTTAATGCGGCGGGTGCCGGTGCTGCGGGCGCCGGTGCGGGAGATTAGGGAAAAGTGAATCAGAAAAACTCGAATCAGCTGGGTCAATCGGATCAGCCGGTTCAAAAAGCGTTGGTCCAGGAGGTGTCGGCGGCCCGTATTTTGGGGTTGGCGCTACCCGCCCTGGGGGTGCTCATTATCACCCCCTTGTTTCTGTTGCTTGATACCGCTGTGGTGGGCCGCTATGGCGGTAAGGTGCTTTTAGCGGCTCTCGCTACTGGTACCACCCTGTATGCGCAGGTGACAACGCAGCTCACGTTTTTAAGCTATGGCACCACCATCCGGTCTTCGCACCAGTATGGTGCCGGGGATACTCGCGGCGCTATCAGTGAGGGGGTGCAGGCCACGTGGATGGCTGTGGTGGTGGGCGCTGTTCTCACTCTCATCATGTGGGTTGGCGCCCCACAGTTCACCCTGTGGCTATCGCAGGATCCTACGGTGGCGCAGCTTGCAACCCAATGGTTGCGCATCACTAGTTTTGCTATTCCGTTGGTGCTCATTGACATGGCTGGAAATGGGTGGCTTCGGGGTATCCAAAATACCAGGCTACCCCTGGTTTTCACGTTGTCTGGGTTGGTTCCTGGCGCGATTCTTATCCCAGTGTTGGTGCTCCGGTTGGGGATTGTGGGGTCGGCGTGGGCAACCTTGGTGGGTACCGCGATCACAGCCACCCTGTTTTTAGGGGCGCTTGTGCGGGCCCGCACCGTCCATGGCGGGGATTGGCGGCCTAACCCAATCATGATGAAACAGCAGATCGTGTTGGGGCGCGACCTGATTTTGCGTTCTTTGGCTTTCCAGGTTGCGTTTATGTCTGCCGCTGCCGTGGCGGGTCGGATTGGGCCGCAGGCGTTGGCAGCGCACCAAATTCTGCTGCAATTGTGGAATTTTCTGACTTTGGTGCTGGATTCTTTGGCGATTGCGGCGCAAACTCTCATCGGTGCGGCGGTTGGGGCCGGCTCTGTCATGGCGGCGAAACAGGTGGGGCAGCGGATTTTGGCCTACTCCATGGGGTTTGCGCTGGTGCTGGCCGCTGTGTTTGGTGCCGGGTTCGCGGTCATTCCCCGGATTTTCACCACTGATGCAGCTACGTTAGCTGCGCTGTCTGGGCCTTGGTGGCAGTTGGTGGCCATGATTCTCATAGGTGGGGTGGTGTTTGCCCTGGATGGGGTGTTGTTGGGGGCTGCCGATGCCAGCTATCTGCGGAATATTACGATTTGTGCGGTGATTGGTGGTTTCCTGCCTGGAGTTGCGGTGGCATGGTGGTGGCACACCGGATTAGTGGGGGTGTGGTGGGGGCTTTTAGGCTTCATTATGATTCGGCTAGTGGCGGTCGTGTACCGGTTTTATTCCATGAAATGGGTGGCGAATGGTATTCACACCGGTGAAGGCAGTGATGGGTGATGCTGCCGACAGGGCGATAGGGTGATTAGGATGATGCGCAGAATCGCCGGAGGCGGCCAAGTGGGTGATGGGGCAGTTTCGGGTTAAGATTATGTGGTTGTCTGCCGCATCACACCTTAGGGTTGTTGTGCCCAGTAGTCACCATGTGGTTATTGTTGCAGGTGGTGGGCGATATGGCATGTTGGTAACGCACGGTTGTAGCGTGACGGAAGTGATGAAGGCTCATCCAAGGAGGACACCATGACGCACACTTTATGGGCGGTGTCCGATTTGCATGCCGCGGTGCGTGATAATTCCCAGCACATCATGAGTATTCATCCCGCTGATCCGTCTGATTGGCTTATTGTTGCCGGCGATGTGGCGGAACGTAATAATGTCATTATTGATGTTTTGGCCATGTTGCGTAGCCGGTTCGCCAAGGTGATTTGGGTTCCGGGAAACCATGAGTTATTTTCTCGCACATCGGATCGGTTTCGGGGTCGGGATAAATATAACGAACTTGTGGATTTATGCCGCAGGATTGATGTGTTGACCCCGGAGGATCCTTACCCCATGTTTCATGGGGTGACTATTGTACCGTTGTTTACGCTGTATGATTATTCGTTCCGCCAGCCGGGTTTGGGGGTGGAAGAGGCGGTGCAGTCGGCCCGGGATAAGGGCATTATGCTCACCGACGAGTTCGCTATTGCCCCGTTCGTGGATGTGCGTGGCTGGTGTTGGGATCGGCTGGCGTATTCCATTAAACGGTTGTCTCGTACCACTGGGCCAACGATTTTGGTGAATCATTGGCCGTTAGTGGTGGAGCCGGTGAATCAGGTTCGGTTTACGGAGATTGGGTTGTGGTGCGGTACTCGGCACACCCGTTCGTGGGCGCGGCGTTATGATGCCCAGGTTGTGATTTATGGTCATTTGCACATGCCGGGGGAGATGGTTGTGGAAGGGGTTCGGCATGTGGAAGTGTCGTTGGGGTATCCGCGGGAGTGGCGGATGCCTGGCCATTTGGGTTTGTGGCCGTATCCGGTTATGGAGGTGGATGGGGAAAATGGTTGATCCATCGTTGTTTCCCGAGTCGGCAAAATTTTGCACGATGAATGTGGCGAATCATTCGACTGATCTGACTCGGTTTAATATGTTGCACCCGTTGGAGCGCGCATTGGTGGCGCATGCGGTTGATATTCGCAAAGCAGAGTTTGGTGATGCCCGGTGGTGTGCGCACCAGGCGTTGGCGGATCTAGGTAGGGATTCATCGCAGCCGATTTTGCGTGGTGAGCGGGGTATGCCATTGTGGCCGTCGGCGGTGTCGGGGTCGTTGACGCACACGAATGGGTTTCGGGCGGCGGTCGTGGCGCCCCGGTTGTTGGTGCGGTCGATGGGGTTGGACGTGGAGGTGGCGGAACCATTACCGGAGGGGGTGATTCATTCTGTTGCCTTGCCGACCGAAATCGCCCAGTTGGAGCGATTGCAAAGTCGGGGGGTGGATTGTGCCACAAAACTGTTGTTTTGTGTGAAGGAGGCAACCTATAAGGCGTGGTTTCCGCTTACACATAGGTGGTTAGGGTTTGAGCAGGCTGAGATTGATGTACGGGATGATGGTACATGCACGTCGTATTTGCTGGTGCGCCCCACCCCGGTGCCGTTGATTGAGGGGCGGTGGCAGATTACCAATGGGTATATTGTGGTGGCCACCTATGTGACATAAGGTTACGTGAGGGTTGCGGGTCGGGCCACGAACACGGTGGCCAGCCGGTTTCCGGTTTCTTTGACGAGGGCGATACTGCGTCCGTCGGGGGATACGGCGGCGTGGGTGCCGCCAAGACCACGTGCGGGCAACCACTGTCCCAGGCTGAGTGCGGTGGCTTCGGCTTCGGTGATGGCGAGAGTGGGGTAGCAGCGGGTGAGTGCTTGGTCGAGGCTGAGTGATAGGTGGGGGTCGGTTTCTAACTGCGTGAGGGTGCGGGTGTCGGCGAGAGTGAAGTTTCCGACTGCGGTGCGGCGGAGGGCGGTGATGTGCCCACCAACGTGGAGGGCTTCCCCTAAGTCCCGGGCAATAGATCGAATATATGTCCCCGAAGAGCAGTCAACAGTGATATTCATGTCGATGAACCCATCGTGGTGGTCGAAACCGGTGGGGGTGAGTTGGCTGATGGTGACTTCCCGGGCGGGGATGGTGATGGATTCGCCGGCGCGCACCCGTTCGTGGGCGCGTTTGCCGTCGATTTTGATGGCGCTGACCGCGGCGGGTCGTTGCATAATGCGTCCAATAAATTGGGAAAGTGCGGCGGCGATATCGTCGTCGGTGAGGTGGGTTGTGTCGGCACGGCTTATTTCGGTGCCCTCGGCGTCATCGGTGGTGGTGGCCATGCCGAGCCGGATGGTGGCTTGGTACGATTTTGTGGCGGCAACAAGGTGCGTGAGGAATTTTGTGCCCCGGTTTATGCCAACAATGAGCACCCCGGTGGCGAGCGGATCAAGGGTTCCGGCATGCCCGACGCGTCGGGTGTGGAAGATGCGACGCAGCCGCCCAATGACATCGTGTGAGGTCATTCCTGCTGGCTTGTCGACGACCACAAGGCCGGAGGTGGCTAATGGATCTGGGGAGGCTTGTGTCATGACAGTTTAGTCTATGTGGTTTGCCGTTCATCACGTAGTCTTAATCCCGTGGATATTTGGCATGGGATTACTGAAGTACCGAAGGATTTGACCGGTTCCGTTGTGACCATTGGGGTTTTCGATGGCATGCACCGGGGGCATAGTCGATTGTTGGCGGCCGCAACAACCAGGGCGCATGAATTGGGTCTACCCAGCATATTGCTTACTTTTGACCCGCATCCATTGGCGGTGTTGCGCCCGGATCGGATGCCACCGTTGTTGGGGACGGTGACGCAGCGAGCGTCGTTAGCTGCTGCCCAGGGGATCGACCATATTTTGGCGATGAGTTTTAATGTTGCGGTGGCGCAGCTAAGCCCGGAAGAATTTTTCCTCCAGATTGTTCGGGATACGCTCAAAGCCCGGGCCGTGGTGGTGGGCTCGAATTTTACGTTCGGCAAAAAAGCCGCAGGTACCACGGAAGTATTGAGGGAACTCGGCCACAAGTATGGTATTGAGGTGCATGTCATTGATTTGTTAGTGGAGGATGATGCGGTGATTTGCTCCACGCTGATTCGGCGTTTGCTGGGTGAAGGTAAGGTGCGGGAGGCAAATGCCGCGTTGGGGCGGGAATTTTCTGTTGCCGGTGAAGTGGTGCGAGGTGCCGGCCGTGGAGGGCGGGAATTGGGGTTCCCAACAGCCAATTTATATTTCTCCGATTTGGTAGCGTTGCCCCAGGACGCTGTGTACGCTGGGTGGTTAATGGTGATATCGCAGGCACCTATCGACGGTGACATGAAGCAGGGAGTACGGTACCCAGCCGCAATCTCGGTTGGGCACAATCCTACATTTGGCGATAAACGCCGCAGCGTAGAAAGTTATGTGATTGGTAAAAACGCCGATCTTTATGGGCACACGGTCGTGGTGGAGTTCGTGGACTGGGTGCGAAGCATGGAAAAGTTCACCGGTGTTCCCGAACTATTGGCTGCTATTCACCAGGATGTTGCTGACACGCTACGAATCCTAGAGGCGGAGAAGTAAAAATGACAAAGATTATTTTAGATTTAGACATGGGTATTGATGATGCCCTGGCCCTGGCTTATGCGCTGGGATCCCCCGAATTGGAGCTCATTGGGATCACCGCCACTTACGGGAATGTGCTCGTGCAAGACGGGGTGCGTAACGATCTTGCCTTGTTGGAGCTCTTCGGCCGGCCGGACATTCCGGTGTTTGTGGGGGAATCGCATGCCCTGGCTAAGGATGGTTTCGAAGTGTTGCCCATCTCGGAATTCATTCACGGATCCAACGGTATCGGGGATGTGACTGTGCCGGACGCTGCTGCTTGCTGTCAGAAACAATCGGCGGTGGACTTCCTTATCGATAGTGTTGCTAAGTACGGTGATGACCTGGTGATCGTCCCCACCGGCGCCATGACGAACATTGCTACCGCCATGCGTAGGTCGCCGGAATTCGCGGAGCGGGCCCATATCGTGTTCATGGGTGGGGCACTCGCAGTGCCAGGCAATGTGAACGCGTGCGTGGAGGCAAATATCAGCCAGGATCCAGAGGCTGCGGACATCATGGTGCGGCATGGCAAGGATGTGACCATGATTGGTTTGGACGTCACTCTGCAAACCCTTTTGACCTATGAGGAAACCCGCAAGTGGCGGGAATATGGGACGCCGGCAGGTCAGCTTTTAGCCGATGCTACCGACTATTACATCAAGGCCTACGAGACCACAGCTCCTGAACTGGGTGGTTGTGGTCTGCACGACCCGCTTGCGGTAGGTGTTGCCATCGATCCAACATTAGTGACACTTCTGCCCATCAATCTGAAGGTGGATCTAGAAGGCCCCACCAGAGGCCGCACCATTGGGGACGAAAACCGGATGGGCGAGTCTGCAACTACTCGGGTGGCGGTTGCAGTGGATGCGCCCCGATTCCTGACCGAGTTTATGGCCCGGGTAGGGAAAGTCGCCGCAGGTTTGTAATATGTGCTACGATGCTTGAGGTTTCCCGTACTGGGGTTCACAACAGTTGGGAAACAGCAGCTTATGTGGCTGCTAGTAGTATGTAGTGTGGACTGAAATAGTATCAAGGAGTAGTTCCTATGGCGTTGACCGCCGAGCAGAAGAAAGCAATCCTAGCCGAGTATGGTCTCCACGAGACCGACACCGGTTCCCCCGAAGCACAGGTGGCATTGTTGACCTCCCGGATCAACGCCCTGACCGAACACCTGAAATTCCACAAGCATGACCACCACTCCCGTCGTGGCCTGCTGTTGCTGGTGGGTCGCCGCCGTGGGTTGCTGAAGTACCTGGCCGCCAATAATGTGGACCGGTACCGTGACCTGATTTCCCGCCTGGGGTTGCGTCGCTAAGCATTAACCGTGCCTTGCGCCCTTTACCGCTCACAAGTGGTGAAGGGCGTTTTTGTTATTTCTTGAACCCGCAGGCAAAAGCATAAAAGCAAATTCCATAGCGGTTGTGGCTATGTTATGATTTTCATCGTTGTGTTTTTCCAAAGAATCGAAATCAATCTTGACAGACGGCACCGATGACCGTCGCAGCCACGACAATACAGAGGAGACGTGCGCTATGAGCAATAAAAACACCAGGAAAGCAATTTCTTATAACGAGGATACCGAATTTGGTATTACCGAAGCCACCGTCACCGTCGACAATGGTGACTTTGGTTCCCGCGCTATCCGGTTTGAAACGGGACAATTAGCCCGCCAAGCAGGCGGTTCCGTCACCACTTACCTAGACGAAGACACCATGTTGCTGTCCACCGTCACGGCTTCGAAACAACCCCGGGAAGGCTTCGATTTTTTCCCATTGACCGTAGATGTGGAAGAACGCATGTACGCCGCAGGGCGGATTCCTGGATCATTCTTCCGGCGGGAAGGACGACCGTCGACCGAAGCCATTCTCGCCTGCCGACTTATCGACCGTCCATTGCGTCCAACCTTTGTCAAAGGGCTGCGGAACGAAGTGCAAGTTGTGGTGACGGTTTTATCCATCGACCCTAAAGACATGTACGATGTGGTTGCCATTAACGGCGCATCCGCCGCAACCCAACTCTCTGGCCTGCCAGTATCCGGCCCGGTGGGGGGCGTGCGCATGGCATTGATTGCGGACAAGAAACATCCGAAAGGGCAATGGGTGGCATTCCCCACCCACGCGCAACACGAGGAAGCCATTTTCGAACTCGTTGTTGCCGGTCGCATTGTGGAGAAAAAAGTCGGCAAGAAAGTCTTCAATGATGTTGCCATTATGATGGTCGAGGCCGGCGCCACCGAAGGGGTCATTCATAAAATCTCCGAAGGAAAACCCGCCCCTACCGAAGAAGTAGTCGCCGAAGGCCTGGAAGCTGCGAAACCCGTCATCGAACTCCTCTGTCTCGCCCAACGTGGCCTCGCCGACCGAGTGGCCAAAGAACCTCAAGAATTCCCGCTCTTCCCACCATACAGCGATAACATCTACCAAGCAGTAGAACGCAAAGCCACCAAAAAACTCCGTGACCTGCTGACTATCAAAGACAAGCAAGAACGCGACGACGCCACCAACGCTTACCTCGAACAGGTGATGGATGGCCTCATCGGTAAATTCGCCGAGGATCTGGGCGAAGCCGACGCCGAAAAAGAAATCCGGGCCGCCTACAGCGCCGTCATGAAGAAAATTGTGCGCCATATGATTTTGACGGAGCATTTCCGCATCGACGGCCGGGGCGTGACTGACATCCGGGATCTGGGGGTAGAAGTTGATCTGATTCCCCGCGCCCATGGCTCTTCCCTTTTCGAACGCGGCGAAACCCAAATCATGGGTGTGACCACACTCGACATGTTGAAGATGGAACAACAAATCGACTCGCTCAC
>ERZ773099.2945-NODE-2945-length-11331-cov-7.540883_pt1 | contig 11331 bp, 9 predicted proteins | sample MGYA00511120_ERZ773099 | MGnify/ENA primary metagenome ERZ773099 (study PRJEB29015, sample SAMEA2738012) | human oral metagenome | biome: human oral; feature: human-associated habitat; material: dental | place: China | collected 2104 ... | reverse complement strand
GCGGGCGAAAAAGATGCGTCAAGATGGTCGTGCCGAATTTATCAGTGCTTCCCTACCGCACGACGAGGAAACAGATGAGCTCAAAGTCATCGAGCCCTGCAATGTCATTTCGCAGGGCACTTGTGCCGCCCGCAGAGAAGAGGCTGTCGATGTCGCTCTCCTCCTTTACGTCGATGATGGAGCGAATCGCATTACTGAGCAACGTAGAGACGGCACACATATTGCGCCCGTCATCAGTCTCTCGGTTAAACGGCTCGTATGCCGCCCGGATCGGCTCCTTCTTTCCACGGCAGAGGAGGCGGATGTCGTCGAGCATCTTCTTCGGATTCTGATAGTCGCAGAGGATCGTCCCATCCTGCCCGATGTAAACCATGTAGAAGGGATGAATGCGGTTGCGTGTGTCAACGCCCAGGCTGCTACGGATGTTCTTCAGAACGAAGATGACGCCCGCGCCGAGCTCGTCCGTGGCAGGAACGACGGCGTGCAGTCCGCGCGGCTTTTTGTCCATATCGCCGTGATCCTTCAGATACGCGAGCAGGTCGAGGCGAAACTCGCTGAGTCCGAGATCCATGATGGAGATGCCGTCACTCATATCTTCGATATCAACGACTTCTTCCTGCAGGCGCTGCAGCTGCATCTTGCGATACTCGAGATCGCCCTTCTCCTCGGCGTTGATGAGATCGTCGTCGCCCGTAGCGGTCATGATGCTGATCCTCATGCGTGTCTCAACGCGCGTCTTGAGGTTGATATAGTCATCGAGGGTCAGATCCGGCCAGAAATTCACGAGCTGTATGCACGCATTCCGGCTGCCGATACGGTCGATTCGCCCGAACCGCTGAATGATGCGCACGGGGTTCCAATGAATGTCGTAGTTGACCATGTAGTCGCAGTCCTGCAGGTTCTGCCCTTCAGAGATGCAGTCGGTCGCGATCAGCACGGTGATGTCCGCCGCGCTGCCCGGCATGAGCACGTCCCGCCCCTTCGAGATGGGGGAGAAGCAGGTGAGCACGTTGTTGAGCGTCGCGCGAAAGCCCGCGATCGTCGTCCGCCCGTCAATGGAGCCGGTAATGAGTGCCGTATCGCAGCCGTATGTTTCCTTAAGATACGTGCTGACGTGCTCGTAGAGGTACTCCGCCGTATCGGAAAATGCCGAAAAGACGAGAATACGGCGGTTTCCTTCATTGATCGGATGCTCGATCTTGTCTGCGATGAGGCGCAGAAGCTCTTGCAGCTTCGTATCGTGCGCCGGGGTGATGTCCGCCACCATCGCCTGTAGGAGTGCAAGTGTTTCGCTGTCCTTTTGCAGCTCCCTCCGCCATGATTTCCAATCCATGTCTGCAAGGTCGATGGGCACCTTCCTGCCGACGGTAAAGAGTTCTGTGTTCTCATCGTCCATGTCGAAGTCGGGCGTCTCCATCTCATACAAGGGGAGCTCCGCGCGGCCGGACTGCTCGAAGCGGTTGATTTCAGTGATCGCAGCATCCATGCCCGCCTTGATTTTGCCAAGGGTCAGACGGAACGAATGAACGGAGCTCTCGAGGCGCTTGAGCAGGTTGATGCTCATGAGACGCTGCATGCCGCGCTCACGCCCTGTCTGTGTCAGATTCTCCCCTTTGTTGTGCGTGAGATCCTTATATTTGTCCAGCTTGCTCGAATGGATGTAGTTCGACGGCGTATAGATGCAAAGCGTGAGCTGCATGAGCTGCTCGTAGATCTCACGGTAGTTGATCGCGCCCGCGCGATCCGTGAGCTGCGGACGACGGGAAATGGGTTTCAGGCGAGTGGGAAATTTACCAATGGCGTTCGTATCATAATATTTCTCGATGTGCCTGCGTGAGCGTGCGATGGTGACGCTGTCGAGCAGTTCGAAGAAGTCAAAGTCGAGCTTGCGCAGCAGCGCATCCGTCGTGCGCTCTTCCGGCGCCTCTTTGCTCCATGTGTTGAATGCGCTCTGTGCCTGCCGGAAGATGTCTTCGAGCCCCTTGGATGTGCCGAGACGGTCATCGAGATTCGCCGCGTGCCCCTCGTAGGCGAGGGCGAGCTGATTCTTCAGGTCGGTAAAGCGATTGTTGACCGGCGTCGCGGAGAGCATAAGCACCTTCGTACGAACGCCCGCACGAATGACGCGCTCCATCAGACGCTGATAGCGGTTCTCCTGTGTGCGGCTGTGCGTTCCGATGCCGTTGCGGAAGTTATGCGACTCGTCGATAACGATGAGGTCGTAGTTGCCCCAGTTCAGACGATTCAGATCGAGCCCGTTCGACTGCCCGCAGCTGCGCGAGAGGTCGGTATGGAAGAGCACATCGTAGTTCAGACGATCCGCAGCAAGGGGATTGTTGACGTAGTTGTCCTTGTAGGTGTTCCAGTTCTCCGCAAGCTTCTTCGGGCAGAGGACGAGGATGTTCTTATTGCACTCCTCATAGTATTTCATAACGGCAAGTGCGGTAAATGTCTTACCGAGACCGACGCTGTCTGCGAGGATACAGCCGTTGTATTTCTCGAGCTTGTTGATGATCGCGAGCACGGCATCGCGCTGGAAGTCATAGAGCATACTCCATATCTTGCTCTCTTTGAATCCCGTCGCCTCGTTCGGCAGCTCGTCTTCCGACAGGTCATCCAGGAATTCGCTGAACACGTGGTAGAGCGTCGTGAAATAGATCATCTCGGGCGCGTGCTCAGCGTAGGCGGTGCTGATGTTCTCGATGACTGCATCCGTCACATCCTGCATACGCGCAGGATCGTTCCAGAGCTCATCGAATGTGTGCATATACATCTGTGTCGCCTGCGGTTCATCCATGCACTGCACGATGTTATAGGCATTGTTTCCACGCTCGCAGCCGAGATCTACGGTCGTAAAACCGCTCATCGGGACATAGACGGTCTGTGCCTCGGCAGAGGAGAGCGTCATGAAGCCCATCATCTGCTCGCCGCCGGTATTGGATTTGAACCGTGCCTTTGTACGAATCCAGTCCGCGCACTCCTTCGCAATCGCACGCTGCGTCATCTCGTTGCGCAGGCGCACCTCAAACTCTGTGCCGTAAAGGCTCGTTTCACGCGAGATGCGCGGGATGTAAAAAACTCGCGCTTCTCCTTTGCTGCCTTTTCCCGAATAAATGTGGGCGAGGTAAAGAGGAAGCGGAACTCCTCCACGGACTCCAGTTGCTCGCGCAGCTCCTGATACGCATACATGGAGAAGCACGCCGCCGCAATGGACACCCTGCTGCCGCGCTTGATCTCTTCCCGCAGATCATCGCGCACCGTGTTTGTGACGTTATCGAATATCTTCATGTTCATCCACCAAATCTACTGCCGGCCTGCACGGATGTTATCCGTCGCGAAACAACTCCACCAAAGAGCTCAAACCGCGAGCCAACCGTGTCGCCAATGATTGCTCCAAGCATGGCACGCCCTCCTGAAGCCACGCCTTCTGCGTTTATTATAACATATTTCCAATCCTGCAAAAGAACCCGCCTTTGCTTTGTATGTGTTAACTGCAAAAATATCAAATTGCCGGCGAGCCTCCTGTGCAGCGGCATTGTTCTTCTTCGCTGAAGTTCGGCGCATTCGAGCGGCCGCAGCTGCAGTGCGGTGTTGCGGAAAATTCAATCCCGGCAGGAAAAACATCTTTGATTACAGAAAAGTATCTTATGCGTTCTCTTGCAATGATGCGCTATTTTCAGGGAGGTATCACTATGAAAAAAATACTCCTACTCGCAGGTATTCTTGTCTTTATCATGTCAAATATTTCTTTTGGAGCCGAGCTGCCAAAAGGGACACTGACAAGGGAACAATTAACCCTGGGATATATTCCTATTGGAGCGACACCTCAAATGGTCACGCAAGTATATGGACAGCCCGATAGGATCGATGACCGCAACGGTATGACGTACTATTACGGAAAGACTCTGACGTTTTCATTCCTAGGCGTGGGCGCCGCTTCACTGTACGATATCACCACCACAGCAGATAACGGCATTAAAACCGCTGATGGAATCGGCGTTGGGATGCTGATCAGCAAACTCTATGATGTATATGGTACGCCTAATTACATCCGCAAAGATAAAGATGCGACGCGTTATTGGTATTACTGGGAAAGAATCCCTTATGCTTATTTCACATTTACAGCCCAAAACGGAAAAATTGTAGAAATTTCCCTGCACTACGCAGATTGATAGAATGGAGTCCTCAAGCGTAACTGCGCTCCCACTTTCTCACCCTTCCTATATGCCCTGCCCCCGGGAAAAGAAAAAACCACCGAACATCGGTGGTTTTTCAACACTTTGGCAATCGCGCGGCTGCCGCATTCTTTCTGCGGCGGCGGTTTCTTGGCGCATTTATGGAAGCCTTCCTTCAGATGAACTCGTCGGCTGCGATGAGCAGGTTGAAGGGGCCGACAGGGCTTTCTATATGGAGGTTCAGGAGTTTGTTGACACTCAGGTGAAGCTCCGTCGCAGTCTTCGGCAGGTTCAGGTCAAGCTCGAGATCGCGTTCTCCCAGACGCACGGCGAAGAAGCCGTTCAGGACATTGAGGAATTCCGCGAGGCTGTCGACTGCAAGCTCGTCGAGCTCCCGAAAATCTTCGTGACTGTAGCGGCGGGCAAGCTCGAGGAAAACCTCATCGGAAGCGGCCAAGCCTGTGACAAAGGAGACCGCGCCGGTGATGGCCTGGGAAACGATGTACCCGGGAAGGTCGCCGTCTGCAAGAGGCGTCCCCGTCGGATTGATGACGCAAGCGATGCCCATGAAGCGCTTCAGGGCATGAAACGCCACGCCGACGTATTCCGTATAGAGGGGCAATTCCTCCAACAGCATGGGAACCGCCGCCTTTTCCATCGCCTCCTGCAGAGGATGCTCGCCCATGCGCCCATAGTCATGAAAAAGCTGCTCTACCTCTTTGTAGTTAAGACGCCCGGCATCGAGCAGGGCCTGCGCCAACAGGCAACCTTCTCCGGCGATCGCTTCCCCGAGGTTGTGGATCTGAGAAGCCGTGAGCACGCCTTCTTCCTCCGCGCTCTTGCGGAAGGCCTCGCCGGACAGTGCGCCGAGGGAATCAAGCTCCACGGCGGTCGCGGCGCCGCGGAACAGCGCCTGCAGCGGCAAATCGACTTTTGTAGCGAGGGTTTTAGGGAGGAATTCGCGGATCTCCGTCACCTTGAGCACACCGTGATTCAGCAGGAATTGAGCAAACAAGAGATCACTGTTCATCCAGTCCTGCCTTTTTCCGAATGCGCGCGATGGCATTCTTGATCTGCTCGGGCGTATAGGGCTTCTGGATAAAGTCCAAGGCGCCAAGCTTCAATGTCTCCATGAGTTTTCCCGGCGTTCCTGCAGAGGACAGCATAATGACGGGAATCGTATCATCGACTTCCTTGATGACGCGCAAAACCTCTATGCCGTCGACCTCAGGCATGACGATATCCAGGATGATGCCGTCCGGGCGATCGCCGAGGCTCTCCGCAATCGCCTCCTTGCCGTTCTCCGTCTCGATGACCTCGCAGTCAAGCGCCTCAAGCTCCTCGCGCAGCTGCTTGCGCAGAAGCTTGGAATCATCGGAAATAAGGATCTTGCACTTTCTGGCCAATCCAAACGCCTCCTTTGGCTATCGCCTTGCGGCCATGGGTTTTATAGCTGCAAGGCTCCACCTCATTCGTTTTCGCTTCTCTGCCGTGAAAGCCCAAGAAGTCAAGTCCGAAAGACACAGACCGATGGGGCTTGCATGGCAGAACGGTGCACAACGCCTGCAAAGCGGACGTTTGTGCATGCAGTTTCCATTATTATACCACATTTCCGTCAAATCCATAAAGAACTTCTTCCGCGTTCTTCCCTCTCAAGCCTTTTTGATTTCCTGCCAGAAGCTCCTCCCTTCTGTTTCCAAGGGCACGCCGAACATTTCGGCAATCGTGGCGGCGGTATCGGCGAACGAGGAACGCGTACCGAGATTGCGCCCTGCGGCTATGGAAGCGCCGCAGGCGAGAAGCGGCACATATTCGCGCGTATGGTCGGTGCCCGGAGCGCCGGGATCGCAGCCGTGGTCGGCGGTAATGAAGAGCGCATCACCGTCTTTCATGCCCTGGAGGAATTCGCCCAGCGAGGCGTCGAATTCCATCAAGGCTTTGGCATAGCCCTCGATATCGCGGCGATGCCCGTAAACCATGTCAAAATCGACGAGATTGACGAAGGCGAGACCCTTGAAATCCTCGTTCTGCAGCGCGAGCGTCTTTTTCATGCCGTCGGCATTGTTCTCGTTCGTGCCGAGGCTTCTCGTGAGACCGCACCCGGCAAAGATGTCCGAGATCTTGCCGACGCCGATGACATCGCATTCCGCCGCCTTCAGAGCGTCCAGCACCGTGCCGGACGGCTCCAGGGAGAAGTCATGGCGCCCCGCCGTGCGCTCGTAATCCGGCCATGTCCCGATGAAGGGGCGCGCGATGACACGGCCTACGCCGTGCGCTCCCTGCATGACGGCACGCGCCTTGCGGCAGGCCTCGTAAAGCTCCTCGCGGGAAACGACGGCCTCGTGCGCCGCCAACTGCAGCACGCTGTCCGCCGAGGTGTAGACGATGAGCGCGCCCGTTTCGATATGCTCGCGGCCATAGTCATGAATGACCGCCGTGCCCGAATACGGCTTGTTGCAGATGAGCTTGCGCCCGATGCTTTTTTCCAGCTCGGCGATGACCTCCGGCGGAAAGCCGTCCGGGTAGGTCGGCATGGGCTGATGCGCGACAAGCCCGGCAAGCTCCCAATGCCCCGTCGTCGTATCCTTGCCGCGCGATTTTTCCTGCAAGCGCATAAAGGTGCCGTGCATCTGCGGGGCTTCCGCCGCCGGCGTCGTTTCGCCTGCCGCCTTCATCGCCTCCGCCATGCCATCGACGGCAAAAATGCCCAAAGACGCCAGATGCGGCACGGCGAAGCCTTTTGCTTTCGTCAGGCTCAGGAGCGTATTGCACGGGCCGTCGCCGAATTCCGCCGCATCGGGAGCCGCGCCGACGCCGAGACTGTCGAGCACGATGACAAAAAGCCGCTGGATCTCTTTCATAGTTCCTCTCCCCTTTCCTTGCGTGCGAAGTATTCACGGTCGAGTATGCCGAGGATCACGAGATTCTCATACACGCCGTCCGTCAGGATCGTCTCACGGATCAAACCTTCGCGCACGAGCCCTTCCGATTCGTAAACATGCAGTGCGCGCGCGTTGTAATCCTTGCAGTCGAGCCAGGCGCGGTGAAAGCCGAGGTCGTCAAATGCCCATGACTTGAGCATCTTGAGCGTTTCATGGCCATAGCCCTCGCCCTTCTTGTCGAGGATGATGCGCGTCCATTCCATCTCTTTCGAGGGATTGTTCAAACCCGCGATCATCAAAAAGCCGACGGGCTCCTCCGTATCCATGCGCTCGATGATGAGATGGATCGCCCCCTCGGTATCGAGCGTTTCCCTGTGCACCGCACGCTCCCAAGGTATGACGAACCTGCCGTTTTCAGGACGGAACTCCACCTCAAGGATGTAATCCAGATCCTTTTCCTCCGCCTGCCGAAAATGCAGACGCTTCCCCTTTTTCACAATGCCCTGCATAAAATGCTCCTTTCGATCGCCTCGCCCCGGCGCCCGTTCCCCGTCTTGCAGGAATTCCGCCAAAGCCATGCCCATCGCCAAACAGGATACTTTCCTCCATTTATTGTATAATGGAAACAGAGGCTTTGCAAACACTAAGCCCCGGCCGATGGGAATTTTCCTCGTCCGCATTGACAGCAATGCCGCCGCATTTTATAATAAACACATTCCATAGTTCATCTGTATGAATAATACATTTGCTTTACAGGATCAACACAAAAGAAAAGGAGCCTTCTCCCATGCATCATTTCGACTTCGATGAGATCATCGACCGCCGACATACGAACAGCTTGAAATACGACTTCGCCGCAGAGCGCGGCTATCCCGAGGACGTACTGCCGTTCTGGGTCGCCGATATGGACTTCCGTGCGCCGCAGGCGGTGCGCGAGGCCATCCGGCAGCGCGCCGAGCACGGTATCTTCGGCTATTCGAGCCCGAAGGAGGAATATTATGCGGCGCTCGAAAAATGGTTCGATACGCGCCATGGCTGGCGGCCCGGCAAGGATGCACTCGTCATTACGCCGGGCGTCGTCTTCGCGCTTTCCATGGCGGTGCGCACTTTTACGCAGGCAGGCGATGCCGTCCTCGTGACGGAGCCGGTCTACTATCCGTTTTTCAGCACGATCGAGGGCAACGGCCGCAGGCTCGTCACGAGCTCCCTGCTCTTCGAGGACGGCGCATACCGCATGGATTTCGCCGCTATGGAGAAAAAAATCACCGAAAACAAGGTCAGGCTCCTGCTCCTCTGCAGCCCGCACAACCCCGTCGGGCGCGTCTGGCGACGCGAAGAGCTGGAGCGGATCGCCTCCATCTGCCTCGCGCACGATGTCCTCGTCGTCGCCGACGAGATCCACGCCGACTTCGTGCGTCCCGGGAACAAACACACGCCCTTCGCCTCGCTCTCTCCCGAAGCCGCCGCCAGAACGATCACCTGCACTGCGCCGAGCAAGACCTTCAACCTCGCCGGGCTGCAGCTCTCGAACATCTTCATCACAGAAAAAAGCCTGCGCCAAAGGTTCCAAAAGGAAGTCTACAGCACAGGATACGGCGAACCGAGTCTTTTCGGCCTTTTGGCGGCGCAGGCGGCTTACAGCGAAGGCGGCCCGTGGCTCGACGCGCTGCTCGCCTACCTGGAGGAAAACATCGCGCACGCGAAGCGCTTCCTCGCCGAACGTCTGCCCCGGGTGCAGCTCATCGAGCCCGAAGGCACCTACCTGCTCTGGCTCGACTTCCGCGCCTGCGGCCTGGAAGCGAAGGCGCTCGACCGGAAGATCATCGACGAAGCCCGCCTCTGGCTCGATGACGGCGCCATCTTCGGCGCCGGCGGCGCAGGCTTCCAGCGCCTCAACATCGCCTGCCCCCGGGCGACGCTCGAAAAGGGGCTCGAAGCGCTCGCACGCGCCTTCGGCTGAACCATGGACGCACGCTTCCGCCAAAGCTTCGCTCTTTCACCACTGATGGCGATGCAGGCGGCCGATGCCGGCGTGCAGAAGTATGAGGAAGGTGAAGAGTTCAAGCCTGCCGAGGATCATCAGGAAGCCGGCGAACACCTTAACCCAGCCGGGCAGCAGCAGGAAATCCTTGCCGCCGTAGAGAAGCGTCACGACGGTTCCCGTGCCGGATAGGCAGCCGACGGCAAAGCCCATAGCGGGCAGGGCGTCGATATGGGCGAGCGCAAGGCCGAGCGTCGCCGCGACGAGGACGACGACATAGAGGAAGAAGAAGGCCATGATGCGGCCGAGAACCTTGCGCGGCACGGAAACACCGTCCACCTTGACATTGACGACCATGCGCGGGTGAATCGTGCGCAAAACCTCGGCCTTGGCCATCTTGCACAGCACGAGGAGCCGCATGACCTTGAAGCCGCCCCCGACCGAGCCGATGGAGCAGCCGAGAAAGGCCAGCAGCAGCAGAACGGCATGGGGAAAGGTCGGCCATTTCGCGAGCTCCACTTCGGCAAATCCCGTCGTCGTCGCAAACGATATCGCATGGAAAAGTCCGAAGCGCAGGCTCCGCTCCCCATCGTAGACGCCGCTGTAGGCGAGGTATCCCGCGAGCAGGAGCCCGCCGACGAGAACGACGGCGAGAAAGACGCGAAGCTCCGTATCGGCGAAAAGCGTCCGCAGGCTGCGGCGCGCCGCAACCCGTTTCCAGAGCAGGAAGTTCACGCCCGCGAGAAACATCGACACGGCAGCCGCCAGCTCCGTCGGCGCCTTGTCCGCCCCGAGCACCGTGCCGCGCGGATCAAGGCCCGTCGTCGATATTGAGGTCAAGGCAAGCACCAGAGCGGGAAGCAGGCTTTCGCCCGCCAGCAGAAACAGCCCCAGCGAAACGAGCGTCAAGACGCAGTAGATGAGCACCATCTTGCGTCCCGCGAGGTTCATGCGGTGCAGCAGCGGACTGAAACTCAGACCGCTCCCCGCCGAAAGCGTGATGCCAAAGCAGCCGCCGACCTGCGGCATGACAGTCACAAGCAGGATGAGGAAGTGCAGCCCGCCGATCCAGCCCTGAAAGATCTGCCAAAAGCCCAGCGAGCTTTGCAGCCCCGTCGGCGTGAAAAGGAGCGCCGTTGTCGTGAAGGCCGCGACGCTCGCAAAAAAAGCGTCCGCGCCCGTAAAGGTCCCCGTGAACCAAAAGGGCAGCGCACCGAGAAAGGACAGCAGAAGCCAGGCGGAGAGCAGGAACACCGCCCCCTCCGTCACGCCGATCACATGGCGATGCCCCTTGCCGAAGCCGGCGAAACCGCCCCCAAAGGCAAAAGAAAAGGCTGCCGGCAAAGCAAAGGCGGCGGGACGCGCATCGCCCCAAAGAACCGACAGCAAGAAGGCGATGGAAAGCGCCGTCCCCTCCAGAAAGGCCATGCGCCCGAGCAGGAAGGCAATGGTACGTATATCCATATCAATTCTTCCCCTTGAAGTATTTCATGACCTTCTGGGCAAATCCCATCTGGATGAAGAGAATCGTGCGATCCCCGGGCTGCAGAACCGACGCGCCGTTCGGAATCACGGCCTCATCGCCGCGCACGTAGGCGCAGACAAGGCACTCGCGCGGCAGCCTCGCATCCATGAGCCGGATCCCTGCCACAGGAGCGCCCTCCTGCACAATGACCTCGACAGCCTCAGCCTTCGCCCCTTCCAGGAAGGAAACGGAGACAACGCCGCCGCGCCGCGCGAATGCCAGCACCTCGCCCGCCGACAGGAGACGCGCCGAGAGAACGATATCGACGCCAACCTTTTCCATGAGATCGACGTATTCATTGCGCGCAACGCGCACAACCGTCCTGCCCGCCCCCAAGTGCTTCGCGAGAAGCGCGAGCATCAGGTTCAGCTTGTCGTCCTCCGTAAGGCAGACGACGACATCGGCATTGGCCACGCCTTCCTCCGTCAGAAGATCGATGTCCGTGCCGTCGCCGCATATCGCAAGCCCGTTGTCGAGGCAGTCGGCCGCCAGGCGGCTGCGCTCGTCGTTCAGCTCGATGACCTTCACGGCGACGTCCGCCTCGTCGAGCATCTTTGCGAGAAAACGCCCCGTGCGCCCCGCGCCGATGATCATCACATGCTCGAGCTTCTTCGCGTCGCGATGCACAAAGTTCTCGCTGAACTTCTCGATTTCCTCCGGATCGCCGATAAAATAGGCGTTGTCATGCGGCAAGAGGCAGTCATCGCCGTGCGGGATGATCATGCGGTGGTCACGGAAAATCATGCCCGCAAGAATCGCCTTGGGCAT
>ERZ773099.2944-NODE-2944-length-11332-cov-2.788153_pt1 | contig 11332 bp, 7 predicted proteins | sample MGYA00511120_ERZ773099 | MGnify/ENA primary metagenome ERZ773099 (study PRJEB29015, sample SAMEA2738012) | human oral metagenome | biome: human oral; feature: human-associated habitat; material: dental | place: China | collected 2104 ... | reverse complement strand
CCCGCCACGGGCGAGAACACCGCGCCGTACCGCCCGAACGCCGTTTCCCTGCCCCGCGCCGGCACTGACCGATGAGCAGGAAGCCGTGCTGGCGGCCATTACCGGTGAAGAAGGCTTCCACCCATACCTGCTGCATGGCGTGACCGGCAGCGGCAAAACCGAAGTTTATCTACGCCTGATTGCGCGGGCGCTGGCCGCCGGCCGGCAGGCGCTGCTGCTGGTGCCGGAAATCAATCTGACGCCGCAGCTCGAAGAGCGCGTAGCCGCGCGTTTTCCGGATGTGCCGTTGGTCAGCCTGCACAGCGAACTGGGCGAAGCGGCGCGCGCGCAACATTGGCGGGCGGCGTTCGAAGGCGCGGCGCGCATCGTACTGGGAACGCGGCTGGCGATATTTACGCCGCTGCCTGATCTTGGCCTGATCATCGTTGATGAGGAACATGACGCTTCGTTCAAGCAGCAGGAGGGCATGCGCTATTCGGCGCGCGATGTGGCCGTGTTTCGTGCCCGCGCCCGTGATATTCCGATCGTGCTCGGCTCGGCGACGCCGTCGCTGGAAAGCTGGGCGAATGCGACCGACCCGCGCACCCGCGCGCGCTACCGGCTGCTCACGCTCAAGGCGCGCGCCATCGGCGGCGCGCGCCTGCCGGCGGTGCGGCGCATTGATACGCGTCAGGAAAAATTGCAGGACGGATGCTGCGATGCTTTACTGGCGGCGATCAACATGCGTCTGGCGCGCGGAGAACAAAGCCTCGTCTTCCTCAACCGGCGCGGCTATGCGCCGGTGCTGTCTTGCCCGGCGTGCGGCTGGGTTTCGCGTTGCCGGCGCTGTGCCGCCAATCTGGTGCTGCATCTGGCGGACCGGCGGTTGCGCTGCCACCACTGCGGCTTCGAGTGTCGCGTGCCGAAACATTGCCCAACCTGCGGCAACCAGGACATCATGCCCTTCGGGCGCGGCACGCAGCGGCTCGAAGCGGCGCTCGCCGCGCGCTTTCCCTATGCCCGCGTGCTGCGCGTTGACCGCGATGCGGCAAAAAGCCGTAAACAATGGGAAGCCCTGGTCGCCCGCATTCGCGCCGGGGAGGCCGACATCCTCGTCGGCACGCAGATGCTGGCCAAGGGGCATGACTTCCCGAAGCTGACGCTGGTCGGCGTACTGGGCGCCGATGCCGCTTTGTTCGCCGCCGACTGGCGGGCGGCGGAGCGGCTGTTTGCCCAGCTGATGCAGGTTGCCGGCCGTGCCGGCCGCGCCGATCTGCCCGGCGAAGTCATTATCCAGACGCAGTATCCCGATCACCCGCTCTACGCGGCGCTGGTGCGCCACGACTATGCCGGCTTTGCCGAGGCGCAGCTCAAGGAGCGCGAGCAGGCCGGCTTTCCGCCCTACGCCTACCAGGCCATGCTCCGCGCCGAATCGCCGCACATGGCCGACGCCATCGCCTTTCTGGCCACGGCGCGTGCCTGGCCGCAGGCCGCAGAGTATCCGGAGGTCATGCTGTACGACCCCGTCCCCATGCGATTGGCCCGCCGCGCCAATCTCGAACGCGCGCAACTGCTGGTCGAATCGCCTTCACGGCGGGTTTTGCAGGCATTTCTCACCCCCTGGCGGTCGGCTGTTGCAGCAATCAAAACGCCGTCCCGACTGCGCTGGCATCTGGAAGTCGATCCGATGGCATTCTGACAAAGCGCGCCGGGCGCCTACCCGCAAGCCCGCGTATTTAGGGCGTTTCAGATGTGGGCGCCCGGAAACCCGCGTAAACAGGGCGTTCCTAGGCAGGCACCTCTGGAACCCTTATAAATAAAGGGCTTCAGGGCATGGGCGCTGGAAATGCCCTGTTTACGCGGGCTCCGGCAGTGGTCCGGCGGGTGCAGCGGCACGGCACACTAGGCCGGGCTGCGCCAGGATACTCAGCGATCGTCCGCGCTCCGCCCGGAAGATTCCGCCCCGTCGCTGCGGCGATCCTCATCGGTAAAATCGGCGTCATTGGCCTCGCCAGTTTCTTCGGGGTCTTCAGCATTTTCAGCACTGGCGCGCCGCGCTGCGGCAAGGCGTTGTTGCAGGCGTTCCCACCGAAGCCGCCGTTCTTTCGCCGAACGGAAATAACGGAACAGCCAGCTGCGCGGCACTTCAACGCCGGTCCGGACAAACTCCAGCACGCCGGGTTCGATCTGGAAGCGGCGCTGCAAGTCCGCCACGCCGCGCTGGCCGGCGAACAGAATACGATCGCCGGAGCGCAGCACGGTGTCTTCCGGCGGCAGGGGGATTTCCGTCTGGTTGCGCAGCAGCAGCAAGGCGAAGGCGGGCAGGCGCTCGGCGGGCGTTGTCGGATGCGACAGCAGGTCGGCGATCGATAACGGCGGATCAATATCCGGCGATAACGCATCGCGCAATCCGGCATAGGAAGCAAAACAGTTAAACGCCCACATAAACGGGACCTTCTCGCCAACTTGCGTTTGCAGCAGTTCGATCGTGCGCTGCGCCAGCGTATCGTCATCGCATTCAAGATGGCGCAGATAGCGAATCAGCAGCGGCGAGGTCAGCAACTGCCGCGCCTTATGGGCAACCACTTCGGCTTTGACGAAGCGCAGATTGGCCATTGAAGCGTCCACCAGGCTGGCATTGACGACATGCGTCTGGCGAATCGCCACATAGAGATTGTCATTGACCAGACGGGCGCGGTTGATCAGCGCCAGGTTAACGGCGACGGAGTCGGTGCCGGCCACCAGGCCAACGGCTCTTTCGATGCCGGCCTGGTGCAATTCATCGTCTTCCATCTCCTGCAAGTTTGTCAGCCGAACCAGATCATCCTCGGTTTTGTGCGCCGTATCGATGTTGATGAGCGAATAGCTGACGCCTGCCTGTTCGAGCGCTGCGGCGACATAGAGCGAAAAGGCGCCCGACCCGCAGACGACCCAGTATCCTTTCGGCAGATTCAGCGATTCGGGGCATTCGCCGCCCGGCAGTCCGGAAAGCCATTCGATGGCGCGCAGCTTTGTCGCCGATCCCATGTCGAGGCGTATATTGCTGGCAAATGTTTCGTATGGATTGATCAGCTCGATGTTGCGGAAAGACTTCAGGTTTGCCTGCGCCATCGGCGTGTGCACTCGGGCGATGATGCGTAGCGAGGGATTGAGCACCGTGCCGCCGATGGCCACCGACTGGTTGGTTTCGTCGTTGCCGGCCATCGCCACCATCGCTATGCAGTGGCGATGCGTCACGCCGGCATCGACCAACACGTCGGGCAGGCGGGCGTCGCCGTCCCAGAAGATCGGGCGCCGCTCGAATTCATCGATCTCGATGCGCGAAGCGCGCTCGTGCCGCTGTTCGATGATGACGATGCGGTAGCCCATGCGATCAAGCATGCGCGCCAGCATGATGCCGCTCTGGCCATAACCGGCAATCAGGACAAACGGCGTCTGTAGGCGCTGCACGCGGATCATGAAGCGCCGGCGGCTGATCGCCCGGCGAAAGGTGGGATCCTGCGAGAGGTGGAAGACGCTACCAAGCGTATAGGCCCAGGCCACGACGCACAGGTAGATGCAAACGATGATCCAGGCGCGCTGCAGGTCGGTAAATTGATGGGGAATTTCGCCGAAGCCGATGGTCGTCGCGGTATAGCTGACGATGTACAGGGCATGAAAGAAACTCAGATGATCGGGTAGGCCGTTTTCATCAATGCCAGGGATGACCACCATCCCCCATACGGAAATCGCATAGGCGATGACCAGCGCAATGAGTGGACGGCGTAAACGCCGCAGGATAACGAAGGAAACTTCGTTCATGCGCCCGCCGGATCAGCGCGACTGGTACAGGGTTTCGCTGACCAGAAGAATGACCGAAATGGCGTTGGCAAGCAGTGCGCCGCCGCTCAGCGAAACAATGCTCGACATGGTTTCGCCGGTCATTGTCAGATGCTGGATATTGACGTGCCACATCCAGACGAGCGAGGCCGCCAGCAATTGCAGCATGGCCACCAGGCTGGTGGCCAGGTGCGTAGCGCCCAGATGCGTGCGATCGCCGAATTTCATGATCAGCGCGATCAGGTTAACCACGACGGCGCCGAACAGATGGCCGGCATCATGCTCATGAATGCTGTCGACTCCCCCGATGAAAAAGCCAAAATTGAGCGTACAGGCCAGGATAATGACAAAACCGAAAACCACTTTTTCCAGATTCATGGATCGTTCCCTCCCAACACATTTTCCGGCGTCCCGGAACCGCCACGCGGCGGCTATTCCGTGAAATTACGCCTCTTGCGCCTCCTCGTTGCGCCGCCCCGGATTCAGGCCGAGTTGCTTGAGCTTGCGGTACAGATGCGTGCGCTCCAGGCCGGTGCGCTCGGCGACGCGCGTCATGTTGCCGTTCTCGATTTTCAGATTATGCTCGAAATACAGGCGTTCAAAGGCCTCGCGCGCTTCCCGCAACGGTTGATCGAGCAGCGGCATGATGGGCAGCGGCTCCGGCGCCTCGCCCGCTTCGCGCTGCAATAGCGGTTCCACGTCATTCTGCGTGATTTCTTCATCCAGCGCCGACAACGCGAGATTCCGCACGGTCGCCAGCAGTTCGACCCAGTCGCCCTGCCAGCGGTGCAGGCGCAGTGCGTTGAGCGCGCCGCTGGAAAACGTGCGGGCAGGCACCTCATTGCGTTCAACCATATGGGTGAGCAGCAGTGCGGCGATTTCCGGCACTTCGTCCGTATGGCCGGCCAGCGGCGGCAGCCCCAGCCAGACTTCGCCCAGGCGGGCAACCAGCGCCGCATCCCAGCCAGCTTCGGTCAGCGCGGACAGCGGGCGCGCCAGCGCCGCAACCAGTTGCAGGTGGTATTTTTCCAGCCGCTCCAGCGCAAAGCTCAGATTCTTCTGCTGCAATTTGCCCAGCAGCATCAGGTCGGCAATGAAAAGAATGCCGCCGCTGGCGTCCTCGAGCATTTCCTGCGTCAGCGGCGCGCTCGACGAGGAAAGGTCGAGCCACGGCGTTTTCGGCGCATGGAGCGTACGCGCGCAGATTTCGGCCATGCTGCCGCAAGCTCCTTTGAGCAGGAGCACGGAGGTTTTTCCGGACGCCTGTTCGAGCCGCCGCCGGAAATCCTTGAGCAGGGACGATCGGGCAAACGCTTCCAGCGTCAGCGGCTGCCGATTGGGCGACACATCGTGCTTGAGCGCTTTTTTGACGGTCGCCAGCAGTTTCTGCAAGGCGATCGGCTTTTCCAGAAAATCGACGGCGCCTACACGCGTCGCCTCCACCGCCGAATCGATGGTGCCATGCCCGGACATCATGATGACCGGCATCGTCAGCAAGCCGGCGGCTGACCATTCCTTGAGCAGCGAAATACCATCGGTATCGGGCATCCAGATGTCGAGCAAAACAAGATCCGGACGCTTTTCGGCGCGGACGCTGCGTGCGGCGGCGGCATTTTCTGCCAGCGTCACGTTATGCCCCTCGTCGGCCAGAATCTCCGAGAGCAGCTCACGGATGCCCATTTCATCATCAACAACCAGTATTTGCGCCATATTCAATTCTCTATGGATGTTTCAGTTCCAATAAAAGCTTTCGCCTCCGCCGACGAAGCCAAGGGTAACAGAATGCTGATCTGTGCGCCCGACGGCCGCCGGTTCTGGATGCGGATCACACCGCCGTGTTCATCGACGATTTTCTTGACGATAGCCAGCCCCAATCCTGTTCCCTGCGCCTTGGTCGTCACATACGGCTCAAAGATACGCGCCATGATTTCTGGCGGAAAACCCGCGCCATTATCCGCTACTCTCAACTCGACCATCGAACCGTCGCAGCAGGTCTGGATGCCGATCCACGGATTCTCCATGCCTTCCTGCGCATCTTCGGCGTTGCGCAGCAGATTATGGATGATCTGGCGCAATTGTGACGCATCGCCACGCACCAGCGGCAAATCCCCGGCCAGCGCCGGCTCAATGCATGCTACGGAATTTTCGTACAGCCCGAGCACTTCGCCGATCAGCGCATTCAGATCAAGCGCTGTCAGATCAGGCGGCGGCAGGCGCGCGTAGTCGGAAAATTCATTCACCATCCGCTTCATCGCCATGACCTGATTGATGATCGTCTGCGTCGAGCGCTGGAGCATATCGCCATCGCCGCCCGTCAGCTTACCGTCCAGCTTGAGTTGCAGGCGCTCGGCGGAAAGCTGAATCGGCGTGAGCGGATTTTTGATCTCGTGCGCCAGGCGGCGCGCCACTTCGCCCCAGGCGGCACTGCGCTGGGCGGCAACCAGGCGGGTTACGTCATCGAAAACGGTCACATAGCCGCCGCCGCTATCCTCGGGCAGTTGCGTGCCGCGCAGGTTGAGGATCTGCGGCAGCTCGCCCTGGCGGGCCAGTTCGATCTGCGTCTGCCACTCCGCATGTCCATGTTCGGCAAAAGCGTCCCGGATCGCCCCGCCCAGCGGGCACTGCCGCGTCCAGGCATCGACTGGCTTGCCGTACAAATCGTCCAAACTATCGCGTAGAATCGTTTTCGCCCCCTGATTGACGGTGCGCAGCAGAAAATGCGCATCGAAAACGAGCACGCCGGCCGACAGGTTCGACAGGATGGACTCCAGATAGGCGCGTGCCGATTCGAGTTCGGCGCGGTGGCGCTCCGTTTCCCGGTGTGCATCGTTGAGCTGGCGCGTCATCTGGCTGAACGACTGGGTCAGCACGCTCAGTTCGTCGCGGCTGTAAATGGCCTGGCGCGGCGTAAAATCGCCGGACGCCACGGCCTGCGTGCCCTCAGCAAGAATCGACAACGGCGCCGACAGCCGGCGCGCCAGCACGAACGCCGTAGCAATCGCCGTGAATAAGGCGAGCAGCACGGTCAGCGTCAGCGTCAGCGCATAAATGCGCGTTAATCCCTGGCGGCCCAGGGAGAGTTCCTGGTAGTCGCGGTAAACCGCCTGCACCTGCCCGGCGTTGCTGGCCAGTCCCTCCGGCACACTCTGCATGAGCAGCAGCACGCGTGTTTCCCCACCCAGGCCATTGGCGCTAACCGGCGCGTAGGCGCGAATCAGAATGCTGTCGCGCTCGCCCGATTCTGTTTCGCTATACACGCGGCCGTTGCGCACGCGGCTGATCAGTTCGGCGGACGGCTGCGGCAAGGGCGGCGAAGCCAGCTCGCTGGTGGCCGTTGCCAGTAACAGCCCATTGGCAGCATAAAGCGCCGCCGACTGCACGGCAGCTTGTTCGCGCAGACGACCAAGCGCCAGATGCGTCTGCATTTCGCCCGATTCGCTCATTTCAAGCGCCATACTGCGCGCCTTTTCGATCAGTTCGTCACGAATGGCATCAATCGCCTCACGCCCGAGGTCGAGACCGGATTCGAGTGCTTTTTCGACGCGCGCATCGAACCAGGCATCGATACTTTTGGTGACGAACTGCACTGACACGCCATAAACCAGCATGCCGGGCAGCACGGCGATCAGGACGAACATCAGCATCAGGCGTAACTTGAGGCGCGAGCCAAAAACCTTGGCATGATGTTCCCGCCACAGTGCATACACCTGCCAGGTAATCAACGCGAACAGGGAAAGGGCGGCCATGGCGTTCAGCCCCAGCAACCACGGATAATGGCGAACGAACAGCGCCGTATCGGCGCTCGCCGAGGCAAGCAGGAACAATAGAATGCCGCCGAATGCAGCGGTAAGGATGATCAGCGTTTTCATGGGGCGCTCTCCCGCATTTTCGGCGTCTCTTGCGCCTCCTGTTTTTCCTGCTGTTCCTGTTGTGGTGCAGGCGGCAGATCAGGAGAACGTGCGCCGTCCGCACGCGCCTCAGCGCCGGCAAAATCGGCCTCGGTAGGCACGGCGGGAATGTCTGCCGACGAGTCGGCAGGCAGTGTTTTGTCCTGCACTTTATCGGGTTCCTTGGTCGCCCCCCCGGCAGGTTCCGCCGCACCTGCGGCCTGATCGGCATGGATCGGCGCCTTGCCGCCTTGAATCAGCCCGGAGTCCGCTGCCGGTGCGCCGGCCACATCGGCAGCCGGTGGTTGAAAGCGCCAGCGCAGCCAGCCGGAATCCAGATTCCATTCGGACTTGGCGCGTGCGCTGACCTGGAACGTCTTGGGCATCTGCGACAGATCCAGCCGCATGCGTAAGGCCGCCAGATAAACGACATCCGGCGATAAATCGCCCTGATCGGCAACCGGCCAGTTACGCAGCCGCGCCAGCACGCGCAAAGCCTCGTTCAGCGTTGCAAACCCCTGATGCAGCCCGCCGGTAGACAAACGATACCGGCGCGTCAAGGCATGATAGGAGAGCCGGTACGTGCGGCTGCGCTGGGCGATACGCGCATCGAACCAGTACCAGCGGCTGCGCGTCAATTCAAAGTCAACGACAAAATGGAGCTCGATACCGCGATTAATGACCTCTTCGATGCGCGGCGGCAGGTCGATCATAAAATCGGCGGAAAGAGCGTAGCCCTCGCCGTCAGCCTCGATGCGCGGCGTAAACACGGCAATGCCCGAAGCCTGCGCCTGCGGCATCAGGCACATGACCCAAACCAGCATCAGCACGGCCAGCCACGATTGCCAATACCGTGGCCGATGTTGTTGCCGGCATTGCCGCCCGCACTCAGCCAGTTTCACGCGCACCCTCCTGAATACCTTGATTTTCCGGCGCATGTCGCTTTTCCAGCAGCGCGTAGTAGAAACCATCGTTTTCCGGGCACGGCAGCCAGTATTCTTCCGCCAGCTGTCGCGCGTCCGCATGACGGTAAAGAAAAGCATCAACCTGCCCCTTATTTTCCTCCTCAAACAGCGAACACGTCGCATAAAGCAGACGCCCAGCCGGCCGGAGCAGCGGCCAGAGCGCATCAAGAATGGCCGCCTGCTCGCGGGCAAAGCGGCGCACATCGCTTTCCCGGCGCAACGCCTTGATGTCGGGATGCCGGCGCACTACGCCGGACGCGGAGCAGGGAACATCGGCAAGAATCGCATCAAAGGCGCGGTTATCCCACCAGTCGGCGGGATGAGCGGCATCCCCGACGCACACTTCGGCAGAAAGATGCAAACGGCGCAGATTGTCCGTGATACGCGCTGCGCGCGCACTGTCAACATCGAGCGCCAGCAGGTCGAGATCGGCTCGTTCGAGCAGGTGCGAGGGTTTTCCGCCCGGCGCGGCGCAGGCATCGAGCACCCGCATGCCCGCCGTCGGCGCAAGCAGTTCAGCCGCGCGCTGCGCGCCCAAATCCTGCACGGAAACTTCGCCCTCAAAAAAACCGGGCAGCGCATCGACGGGCACGGGGCGTTCCAGCCGCAAAGCGCTCCCGCCCGCTTTGCCCAGCAGGTGCGCTGTCAGCCCGGCCGCCTGCAAACGCGCCAGATAAGATGCCGCCGTGCCACGCCGGCCATTGGCGCGCAAGGTCATCGGCGGCGGCGCATTGTCGGCGGCAACAATGGATTCCCATTGCGCCGGCCAGCGTCGTCGCAAGCGTTGCAGCCACCAGCGCGGATGCCAGTTTTTAGCCACTTCGTCGCACGCGGCGGCGGCCAGCAGCATGTCGCGTTGCCGCAAATAGTTGCGCAGCACGCCGTTGACCAGCCCTTTGAGAGGACTGCCCGCCAGCTCGCCCGCCGCCTGCACGGCCTGATCGACAACGGTATGCCGGGCATCCGGACGGGTCTCCAGGCGATAAAGCGCAGCGCGCAGTAACGCCTCGATTCCCGCATGGCTAAGCGGCGTTCGCAGCAGACGGACAAGCAGGAATTCGGCCCAGCCATACCGGCGCAACACGCCGTAGGCAATGTCCTGGGCCGCCGCACGCGCGGCCGGCGGCGCATCCGTTACGGCAGCCAGCGCTTCGGTAAGATTCTTGCCGCCGCTGACGCCAACCAGGGCCTGTGCCGCAAACCACAGGCTGCACGCAAGCGAATCCGGCGCCAGCGTGCATGTTTTTCCCCCCGTCCGCGGCGACATCCCAGCGACAGCAGCCGCCTTGATGATCTTGAATTTTCTCGGCAGTGAGGACAACGTTCGTCATCCTGAACATTGTTTCGACGCGGGAAGTTTAGCATGACGGAAATGACACGACGGCATTCCGGCGGCGATAATAGCGGCATGATGTTCTCGTCCGCCAAACATTTCGCCTGGCTATCGATCGCCGCAGCGTTCATCACCATCCTGCTCAAGGCCCTGGCCTGGTGGCTCACCGGTTCGATCGGCCTGCTTTCCGATGCGCTGGAATCGCTGGTCAATCTGGCCGGTGCAATGATGGCGCTGGCGATGATTTCGCTTGCCGAACAGCCGGCCGACGAAGCGCACGCCTACGGCCACGGCAAGGCGGAATATTTTTCCGCCGGTTTTGAAGGCTTGCTGATCCTGGCCGCAGCGGTCGCTATTGCCTTGGGCGCCGTCGAGCGCCTGCGCAACCCGCAACCGCTCGAACACGCCTGGCTCGGTCTAACCGTTTCCGCCATCGCCTCCGTACTCAATCTGGCAACGGCGCTGACGCTGCTTTCCGCCGGACGCAAATACCGCTCATTGACGCTGGAAGCCGACGCCCGGCATCTGCTGACCGATGTCTGGACCTCGGCCGGCGTCATTGCCGCCGTCGGCGCCGTAAGCCTGACGCACTGGCTATGGCTCGATCCGGTCATCGCGCTCCTGGTCGCCGCCAATATCATCCGCACCGGCTGGGCGTTAACCCGAAGGGCGATCCAGGGATTGATGGATCAGTCTTTGCCGGCGGCGGAATACGCCAAGATCACCGCTATTCTGGACAGCTATCGCAGCGAGGGGCTCGATTACCACGCCCTACGCACACGCGAATCGGGGGCGCGTCGTTTTGTTTCGGTGCATATCCTCATGCCGGGCGCGTGGACGATTCTGCGTGGTCATGAATACGTCGAGCGCCTCGAAGCCGAAATCCGCGCCGCATTGCCGCAGACGACGGTTATCACGCATTTCGAGCCGTTTGAAGACCCCGCCTCGCACATCGACCAGGGGCTTGACCGCTAAGACCGTGCCAGCTGTATCAAGGCACCCCGCAAACGCCCAATCCACGCGGGATTCGGAGCTCCCTAAAAGCCCCTCGCCCTTTGGGAGAGAAATTTGGTGAGAGGATAAAAAAGCAAAAAAAGCGCAGGGGAAAAATCAAATCCTATCTGAAATAACAAAAGCCGAGCCTTCGGCGTGTTGCCCTCTCTGCCCCTTAAGGGTATCTCCCCGACAGGGGGAAAGAATTGGAAAAACGTGGGGCAGAAGCGCAGGCGTATCTCCAAAAAGAAGCGGCCTGAAGCCCGCGTATTTAGGGCATCTCAGCGGGGTATGCTCTGAGTTCCTTTATCCATGCATGTTTCGGAAGAGGTGTCGGGAAACGCCCTATCCACGCG
>ERZ773099.2943-NODE-2943-length-11333-cov-2.713779_pt1 | contig 11333 bp, 10 predicted proteins | sample MGYA00511120_ERZ773099 | MGnify/ENA primary metagenome ERZ773099 (study PRJEB29015, sample SAMEA2738012) | human oral metagenome | biome: human oral; feature: human-associated habitat; material: dental | place: China | collected 2104 ... | reverse complement strand
GCGGCGCCTGGTCATCACCTGCCTCTCCGGCCTGGAACAGGTCCGGACGGAACAGGAACACGCTGCCTGACAGCAGCAGTACCAGCAAACAGATACCCAGGAAAACACGCAGCGAACTGGACATGGCAACTCACCCCCGGATCGTGAGTCAGAACTGGTAATTGACGCCGACAAAGCCGGATACCCCGGTGCGTTTTTCCACGATGGGACTTTTGGCAGCGCGGTTTGCCATGCGCATGGCCTCTACCCCGCCCGTAATGGACCAGTGCCTGTCCAGCACATGATTCCAGCCAGCTTCCAGTGAGTACGCGTGCAGACCAGATTTCGCCTCGAAGGCCGAAAACCGCGAGGTTTGCGCCTGCTGGGGGGTAACCCCAAAGAAAAGCGCGTTGTAGCGCTGATTGCCGCCATGAGCCTTCAGGCCCACCGTGATCTGGTCACTGTCGGTATCCAGCGCGGCCACGTCAAACCCAGCATGGAAGGTATTGCCGCGCTGCGCACCGTGTACCCGAAACTCGGCGGCGCCAGTCAATGCCAGCCAGTCTGTCACAGGGACGGACAGCGTGAGGTTGGTCGTAGTAGCACTGCGGATCGTACCCATACCCTTGAGCCGTTCGGAGCCGGGCCGCCCTGCCGCGCTACTTTTCTTCTCACTGCGCCCCGGGTCGGCACCAATGGACAAACTGGCCATCAGGCCATCGTCACTTCCATACTGCACACCAATGCCACGGGGATCGAAAAAGAAAATACCCCGGGAAACACTGAAAAATGGCTCTACCCCCCCCTGCGTCTCTTTGGCTCCCATGTAGGTTGGCCTTGTTCCAAGCATCACACCAAGTGACACATCCGTATGATCCCCCCAGATCTGGCTGGACAGGGAGGGGGCACGGGCAGGCATGTCTGCCGGGCCAGATGAGACCGATGCCTCCTCTGCCGAAACCGGTGAATCTCCCTCCCCTTGCGCCGCACCAGCGGTCTGCGCCCCCTGCGCACCCGACACGAAGAACATGCTGCCCAACAGCAGCCAGCCATGCATACTCCGAAGCGACTTGCCTACCCATGTCATGATCAACCTCCTCCTGCATAAATGAATGAATGACAGGAAGAGTTGAACACGCGCGCTCAAACGCTCCGTGCAGAAATCATCAAGGCTTGATCAATTCACCGGCTTTCTTCGAACTCGAGGCATGCTGCACGGATTCCCGGGAGCATCAGGTTTCGATCAACACGTGCACATCCTGCAGCTTCAGGGACTGGAGCGTGTCATGGACTCATTCGTCCCCACGCCGGCCCCAAACCCGTGTGTTGACAAGACGCTCTGCTCAGGCGAGGCTGGCCGCAACCATCGGGCCCGGGCACTGTTGGCCGGCGTCTTCACGCGAACGCCCGGTAACAGCAGTGTCACACAGGCACCGCCGTCCGGATGATTGGACACCGAAAACTCGCCCCCATGCGCAGCACAGATGGCCCAGGCCACCGACATGCCCAGTCCTGCCCCGCCCCGGTTGCGGGAACGTGAGCCATCGGCCCGCCAGAAGCGGTCGCACACCTGGCTGAGACAGTTCTCCGGAAATCCACTGCCCGCGTCACGCACCTGAAGCTGGATGTGTCCATCCGCCAGCCTCTGGCCAACTATGCCCAGCCAGCGACCACTGGCTGCATACCGGATGGCATTGTCGACCAGCACGGTCAGCATCTGACCGATACGGTCACGGTCTCCCTGCACGACCAGACTGTCCGGCACGTCCAGGTCCACCTGCATGCCAGCCGATACTGTCCGGGGCGCGGCCCAATTGATGCGTTCCTGTACCAGTGCCCGGACATTGAATTCACCCTGCACCAGCTCCAGCTGGCCGGCCGAGGCCAGCGACAGCAGGTACAGGTCGTGCACCAGCCGGTTGAGCTGGTCGAGCTGCCCCATGATCATCCCGTAATTGCCAGACGTGGCAGGCAGCACCCCATCCATCAGCGCCTGCAGGCGGGCCTTGGCCGCCGTCAGCGGGGTGCGCAGCTCGTGGGCAATGGCCGCACTGGACGCCTGAAACTCACGTTCATGCCGCTCCAGACTGCTGGCCATACGGTTGAAATCCTGCGCCAGCTCCTTCAGCGCCGCCGGCGCATCGCGCCGGATATCCGCCCGCGCAGAGAATTCCCCCTTGGCAATGTTCCCGGCTGCCACCGCCACCGCACCGAGCTGGCGCGACATGCGCAGGGACAGCCAGACGCCCCCCACCCCGATCACCACCAGTGAAAGCCCGAGCAGGGCCCCCCAGGTCAGCAACTCGTGCTGAAGATAGCGCGGGTACAGATATTCACTGTAAAGATGCTGCAACCGGAGCGATATCCCCACACCGGAAGCCTTTTTCTGCTGCGCCTCCAGCATGCTGATTTCAGCCCGTACCGCGGGCGGCAGTGTCGCACGTGTTTCCTGCTCCCAGACCTCGCACCAGTACCAGATTCCCCCTTCGAAAATGACCACGATCACCAGCGCCAGCGCCATCATGCGGGGAGAGATCCAGCGCCACAGCTTGGCGTAGGTAGCACGTTCGTCCATCAGACTACACGCTTGGGCATGGGAGGTACATTTTTCCATCAGGCCACACTCCGGAAACGATAGCCCAGTCCGCGCACCGTCAGCAGCACGCCCGACACGCCCGCATGCTCCAGCTTGCGCCGCAGGTTGTAGATGTGCGCATCCACCACGCGCTCGGCAGCACCGCTCTCCGGCAGGCACCCCTCCATCAGCTCACTGCGCGTGAACAGCCTGGTGGGCGTGCCCATCAGCATGGCCAGCAGGCCAAACTCGGTGCGTGTCAGTTCGAGCGCCTGCACCCGATCACCATCGTGTACGCGTGCCTCGCTGGCCTCCACATCGACGATCAGCGCCTCATGCCGTAGTTCCTGTCGACGGGTCGCTGTCTGACTGCGCCAGCGCCGCAGCACCGCATGCACACGGGCCATCACCTCGCCCGGGTCGTAAGGTTTGACCACGTAATCGTCGGCACCATAGAGCAGCGAATTGATCCGCCGGGCGGTATCGCCCACGGCCGTCACCATGATGACCGGTGTCTGTGCGTGCTGGCGAATGGCGCTCATCACCTTGTAGCCGTCCAGGCCGGGCAGCATCACATCCAGCAGGATCAGGTCGGGATGCCAGCGGGCATGTTCCGCCAGCGCTGCCATGCCATCGGCCACATGCAGCGCCTCAAAACCCTCCCGGTTCAGATAGGCCATCAGGACCTGGGCGCTGTCCTCGTCATCTTCCACCACCAGAATCCGGTCTTTCTTCATCGATGCGTCCCTGGAAGGCGCCGCAGAAATCCCGCAGGGGCCTTCTTGATGAAATCTTCATGAAACCTCAACACAGCCTTGAAAAAAGTCCCTATTTTCAGGCAGTTTGAGGCATCTCTTCGTCTGGATTCCCATCATAGCAGTGATGGTGCCGGTGTTGGTTCCCACACAGATTCCCGCGGACATGTCGGACCAGGAGGCCCGACTGGCCCGGCTGGCACAGCAGCGTGGCTCAGTGCACGAACAGCCCGATATACCGGTCGAACTCGTATTTGCGCCCGCGCTGCAGACCTATCAACGCCGATTGAAAACTGACCCGGGAACTCTTGCCTGAGCATGGCGGCAATCTTGCAGCAAACACCCAGATCACAAACGGCGTCATTTTGCGCCAACCCATCACCAGAACAGCCCAGCCACCCCCGATTTCCTTTGACCAGCACCACCGCTTAGTTAAAGAAAACCCGTTTCCTTTAACTAACGGCCGGCCTTAGTTAAAGAAAAGCCGTTTTCTTTAACTAAGGACCTCCGACGGGGGACAAATGGCGCGATTTTACGCCAAACCACCACTTGAACGGCGTGGTTTTGCGTCAAATCCTTTGCATGAACGGCGTATTTTTTGGCCAAACATGATAGCCGTCAAAGGCGGCGCAGTTTTATGCCGTTCACCGCGTACCGACAGGACAGTAGGCACGGGCAAAGCCGGCAGGATGGCTGGCCTGTCCGCTCTTCCGGGAGGCCCGCTGGGTCATGGCATGCACAGCCGGCGAGCCGGCGCAGGCCCGCTGGGCGAGGCGCCGGCCAGCGTGGAATCGCTGGACGGTCATCCCTTCAGTTGGTAGGATTGAATCCCATCAACCCTTGATGGGATTGGACCCTGCGGAAGAATACTGGAGCCTGCCATGCGTACCACGACCCAGATGAGCATCACCCTGCCCAACGAGATGGCCAACGCCGTCAAAGCTCGGGTCCGGTCTGGCGAATACACCAGTGAGAGCGAAGTGATCCGGGAAGGATTGCGGGCACTGGCCATGCGCGACCGCGCCATCGAACACTGGCTGCACAACCGGGTGGGCCCGGCCTATGACGCCGTCAAGGCCGATCCATCGAGCACCCGAACCCCGGAGCAGGTTCGCGCCCGGCTTGCCGCGCTGCGGACAAACGTGCAATGAAGTTCATGCTCGCCTTCTCGGCCGATGCCGAGAACAGTCTTGCGGATCTGCACGAATACATCGCCCGCTTCGGCTCTCCGGATATCGCAGACCGGTTCACCGAAGGGGTTATCCTGCAATGCGAAAGCATGTGCACGTTCCCGCTGCGGGGAACGCCGCGTGACGATATCCGTCCGGGCGTGCGGATCACACACTACAGGAAACGGGTGACGATAGCCTATACCGTTGAAGACGGGCTGGTTACGATCCTCGATGTGTTCTACGGTGGCCAGGACTACGAAACCATCCTGCGCGACGACACAGACGACTGAAGCGCAGACTGAAGCGCATCACGGCGCCCGCTCCCGCCGCCCAACCAGCCCCAGCACGATCCCCAGCGCCGCGAATGGCGCCCATTCCAGCGAATATTCCTTCCACGGCAGCCGGTTCACGGCCTCCACACCGGCCACCGACAGGACAGACACCGTCGTCACGAAGCCCACGGCCAGCCGCTGCGACAGCACCGGCGGCTTCCAGACGAAGTTCTCCAGCAGCATCAGCACCAGCAGCGTCATCACGATCGGGTACAGCACCAGCAGCACCGGCACCGACTTGCTGATCACGGCCGTCAGCCCCTGGTTGGCCACGACAAAGCTGCCCAGCGTGCAGAGAATGGCATACGTGCGGTAGCTGATGCGCGGCCAGACATCATTGAAATATTCGCTGGTGGCGGTGATCAGGCCCACCGCCGTGGTCAGGCAGGCCAGCGTGACGATCACCCCGAACAGCACCCGGCCGAATTCGCCGAAGGTGCCGTACGCTGCCGTGTTGAGCAGGAAGGAGCCCAGATCCTTGCCGCTGGCCTTCACCCCGGCCACCACCGACGGGTCGATGGGCAGGCGGTTGCTCACCCAGCCCAGCCCCACATAGATGACGGCCAGCGACACGGCCGCCACCACGCCCGCCAGCGATGCCTGCACCACCAGCTCGCGCCGCGACAGGGCCGACTGATGCGCCACCGACATGACCAGCGACGCTTCATCTCCCCCGTGACCGGCCGGAAGATCATTCCCCGTCTCTTTGGCGCCAGCGCCCCCTCCTGCACCACCGGCCCCACCTGCCATTGCCGGCACCGCAGGGGTATGGTCGGCCGCCGCCCCAGCCCCCGCATCCGGCAGGGCAGCGGCAGGCACTTTCCGGGCCGTTCCCATCTTGCTGCGCACCGCCGTCAGCACGATCACCGCGTAGGCCACCGACCCCAGCACGTCCATGGTCAGATAACCGCCCATGAAGCCATTCACGAAGGCGATGGAACCATTGGCGCCCTCCACCTGCGTCAGCGTGGGCGGCCGGCCGTGCAGCCACAGCACCCCTTTGCCGATCAGCAGCAGGATGCACACCAGCAGCACCGGCGTGAGGATGGCGCCTATGCGCTCGACCATCTTGGACGGATTCAGGCTCAGCCACAGGGCCACGCCGAAGTAGACCAGGCTGAACAGCAGCATCGGCCCCTGTCCGGGCGCCCCCGCATCACCACCAGCCGCCGCCGCACCGGCTGCCGCGGCCTGCGCGGCATCGCCAGCGCCCCCACCCGTCAGAAACGGCAGCACCGCCAGCTCGAAGGACGTGGCCCCCGTGCGCGGAATGGCAAAGAAGGGCCCCACGGTCAGGTAGACGATGGCCAGAAAGGCCAGCGAGAACCACGGGTGGATGCGATCCAGCGCCGTGCGGTAGCCGTCGTCGTAGTAGGCGCTGACGATGATGGCAAGCAGCGGCAGCCCCACCCCCGTCAGCACGAACCCCAGCAGCGCCTCCCACAACCCCGGGCCACTTTCCATGCCCAGTGCCGAAGGGAAGATGAGGTTGCCGGCGCCAAAGAAGATGGCAAACAGCATGAAACCGATGACGAAGGTGTTCCTGTTCACGGGAGCGCGTTCTTGACAAATGCAATCGACAGAAGGCCGACCAGTGTAATACAACACGCTTTCTGCAGCCGCTGCCTGCTGTAGTGAGCCTGCCGCTACCCAATATGGTTGCTGCCGGCGGCGGCGGCTCGATGTGGCTGTTACCTGCTGCGGCGTGCATCATCCCCTGGCAGAGGTCCGAGACGAGGCGGCCCCCGCCGTGGTGCCCGGGCCGCCACAGCGGGGCGCGCACCTGCTATGCTTTCGCACTTTGCCCGTTGCCGGGACTCCCCAACGGGCAGCACCGGAGAACGGCCCTGCCGCTTCAACCGGCCAGGCCGGGCCCGGCGGCCCGCACTTCATTCACCGCTTTCCCTACCCCATATACACCATGGACGCCAAAGAATTCGTACACCAGACCGTCAACGAGCACCCGGTGGTGCTCTTCATGAAGGGCACGGCCCAGTTTCCGCAATGTGGTTTCTCGGGCAAGGCCATCCAGATCCTGAAAAACGCCGGCATCCGCCAGCTGGTCACCATCAACATCCTCGAAGATGAAGAGGTGCGCCAGGCCGTGAAGGACTACTCCAACTGGCCCACCATTCCGCAGCTCTACATCAATGGCGAGTTCATCGGCGGTACCGACATCATGGCCGAAATGGCCGAGTCGGGCGAGCTGCAGAAGCTCATTCCGGAAGGCAACAAGGCTGCGTAACGTTCCTGCCTCGACATGTCGGGTGAGATGGCGCGTGGCGTGCGCGCCGGCCGGCATCGCTGTATCCCGGCGCTTCCGATGCCCGATGTATCTGCCTTCATGCACCCGCGGTACCAGGGTGAGTGCGTCCAGGGCTGAAACAGCCTGAGAAGTCAGACAGTCACACCAGCCCCAGCGTCTCGTCCAGGCCCAGGTGGATGTTCATGGCCTGCACGGCCGCACCGCTGGCGCCCTTGCCCAGGTTGTCGATGCGGGCCATCAGCACGCACTGATCGTCGTTGCCCAGCACGAACAGGTCGGCGCGATTGGTGCCGTTGCAGCCCTGCACATCGAAAAAGCCGCCCGGTACGGCTTCGTCCAGTGCCAGCGGCTGCACCGTCACGAACGGCTCGCCCGCATAGCGGGCCGCCAGAGCAGCATGAATGGCGGCGCGGTCGATGGCGGTCTGGTGTCCCCGCGTGGCAGCCCGAATGGCGGCCAGGTCCAGCGGCACCGACACGGCCAGCCCCTTGTACCACGGCCCCACCACCGGCATGAACAGCGGTACCCTGTCCAACGCGCCGTAGCGCTGCATTTCGGGCAGGTGCTTGTGCGCCAGCCCCAGTGCATAGGGACGTGGCGCCAGCACAGCCGCCGCCCCATCACCGGCCAGCGCGCGGCTGGCCGCTACCGTGCCCATGCCCGCTGTATTGTCCGCCGGGCCGGCCAGCGCGGCCCCCGCCGTCAGTCCGGCCAGCGCCTCGCGATACTGGGCGATCATCTGCTTGCCCCCGCCCGAATAACCGGTGTGCGAGGTGGCCGACACGGGCCAGTCGGCCGGCAGCAGGCCGGCGTCCACCAGCGGCCGCACCGCCAGAATGAAGGCCGTGGCATGGCAGCCCGGATTGGCAATGCGCTTGCTGCCGCGGATGCGCGCGCGCTGTTCCGGCGCCAGCTCAGGCAGCCCATAGGCCCAGGCCGGATCCACCCGGTGCGCCGTGCTGGTGTCGATCACGCAGGTGGCCGGATTGCCGATAAGCGCCACCGACTCGCGCGCCGCCGCATCCGGCAGGCACAGAAAGGCCACATCGGCCGAGTTCAGCAGCCGCGCCCGCTCGGCCGGATCCTTGCGCAGCGCCGGGTCGATCCGCAGCACCGACACGTCCGTCCGGCGGCGCAGATACTCATGAATCTGCAGCCCCGTCGTCCCCTCCTGCCCATCCACGAAAACCGAATAGAGACTCATCGCACACCCCGGCCCAGCCGGCCACATTGAAAAAGAATGAAAGTGTGTCACAAATCAGCGGCGCTCCCGCTGGATGACCAGCATGGCAGTGCGGGAGGGCAGGCCCCGGCCTTCATGATCCACTGCACATTCCGGTGATCGTGACCGGTGATCCCGGCATCGTGACCAGGAGGATCAGCCGTCGCACGCTGCTGAAGACAGGGCAGGCACAGTGGGATACTGCGGAGAGAAAGGAAACCATCCGTCTGAACAGAAAGCAGAATCATTATTTGATCCATGAATCATGTTGTGCCGTGGCGACAGCGCAACACAGGTCTGTCAAACCCCCGAAATAAATCAGGCCAAACCGTGCGCAAAGTCACAGAATCACCATGTCGTGTCATTATTTGCACGGCTTATTCACGATTCGTTGATGACGCCGTGCTAGTCTGGACTCGCAGGAGAGCAGCAGATACCGTGTCGGTGCGGGTGGAGGACAAAGGCAGACGCCCTTGCCAGCCATTCACATCGAAAATATCTGATGCAGGCTCGATGCCCCATGCTTCTGTCCACCACCGGCCATCGATGGGCGTTGGAAAGGACAGGAGAGGCTGATTCCGGTACCGGCCCTCACGGAGATACCCCCGCGGACAGTCCCACGGACACACCCGCAGGGATGCTGGTCGGGCAGCAGCCACGGCAGAAGGCAGAGCCGCTCTCCCCCATGGAACCACAACAAACACTCAGGCAAGATCATGAGCAAGAAAACCCAATCCACCCTGCTGGCCATCACGGCCGCTGCTGCCCTGTCCTTCTCGGCTGCTGCTGGCGCAGCCACCGGCGCCTACATCCAGGGCGACATCGGCCTGGGCCACCTGAAAGTGGACGACAACACCAAGCTGCGCGTCAGCAACGTGGGCAGCAAGATCAAGGATTCCTACAAGGAATCGGGCTTCATGCCGCGTATCTCGGCTGGCTACGAGCTGGGCAACGGCCTGCGCGTGGCGGTGGACTTCACCCACTACAAGGACATGAAGGAAAGCTACACCTCGGCCGCTGGTGTGAACCAGACCGCCGGCGTGAAAGCCAACAGCCTGGGCCTGTCTGCCATTTATGACATCGACCTGGGTGGCGACTTCACCCCGTACGTGGGCGGCCGCCTGGGTGTCAACAAGCTGAAATACTCGGCCGGCTACGCTGCCGCGGGCGACCGTTTCTCGTCCTCGCAAAGCAAGACGAAAACCGGCGTGGGCCTGCTGCTGGGCGTGAACTACAAGCTCAGCGAAGAAATGGCGCTGGACGCCGGCTATCGCTACAACCACATGGACAAGGACATCAACGCCCACGAGTTCTCGGTGGGTCTGCGGTACTACTTCTGATGTCCTGATGGCACGGCGCCGGCCCGGTGGCTGGGGCCGTGGCCATGGAAATACGGGCCGGGCCGCGGGGTTCGGCCTTGCGGCTGTTGCCGTGTTTCGAACGCCTCCGGATGGGGGCGTTTGTGTTTTGGGGTGGATGGTGTCTGGGGGTAGCGCCACAGGGCGGGGGCACGCCTGTGGAGCCCTGGGTGTGCCATGGACTCAGCGGGTCAGCGGTACGCCTTCAGGAGATAACGATCAAGTACACTCAGCGGAAATGGGGACCACAGATGCCGGCACCGACCATAAACCAGCGAGTACAAGAGCAGCACCTCGCCTTGCGAAAGGCTGGACTGCGGCCAGTGCTCATCTGGATACCGGATACCCGACGCCCCGGTTTCGATGAGGAATACCGCCGCCAGAGCCGGCTGATTGCCGACGCCGAAAAAGACGACTCTGGACTGCGGGCTTTCACGGACGCTGCAGCGGACGACTTTCTGGCCGGTCTGGATGAGTGGAAAGCATGAGGTGCGGCGGTCTGATATCCGTCGCCCCACAGGGCAGGGTTGACAAGTCACCACCGACGCTGGTCAAACAGGAAGGCGAAAGCCTGCTTGCTGGATTTTCAAGCCGGGATGCTCCCTCCCATGGCACGTTCCGCAACAGCGTTGAGTGCCATGCCATCGCCCCTCGTCGCCGACAGTGCCACCACACCTCGACGGCTTTTGCGCTGAAAAACACAGAGGGATGAAAATCCACCCGTTTCTCCGGTGTGCATATAGACGGGATCACTCTCGTTTGCCGTCAAATCCATCAGCCAGTTGACAGCAACAGCAGATTGATTTGACGCGTTGCGAACAACGGGAATCAGCCCGGCCGCAGCAGGGTCAGGCGTTTCGATCAGATGATTCAGATAGCGTGCCAGATCGGCTGCAGTCGAACGCATGATGCCATCTGGCGCATAACCTCTGCATGGCCAAGGGGATGCAGGTTTGCCATCGGGGGCAGTGCCGATCATGGGGGAGCCGCCGGTTTCTGCGTACAGTTCTTCTTCCGTTTCGGGACACCAAGTGTGAAACAGACACAGCGGGTCCAGCACTCTATCCGACAGCAGTGTACGCCAGGTGTCATTCTGTGCGATGCCGATCAGATGGCCCTGCAGGGCCACACCCAGATTTGAATAGCGAAACGTTCCCCGGCCAGCCAGCGACGAATCCAGCGCGTGCTGGATAACATCTTCCGGCGTATAAGGAGCAAATGGGTTGCCATTGAGGATGGTGGCTACCTGCTTCGGTGACAGCAGGGATTCAGGTATACCGGAAAATCCGTTCGGCGCATAGGCTATCTGTTCGACCTCACGTGCGTTTGCGTTGGCCAGCCCAGGTGCCACTTTATCCAGAATGTCCCGAATCATGGAGACCGGCACATAGGGCAACCCGGATGTGTGAGAGGCCAGCTCGCCCAGACGTACGTTTGCAATGGCAGAGCCGGCTGCCGTATCGCCCAGAATATCCTGAACGGACATATCCAGTGTCAAGACCCCGTTATTCACGGCATCCATCAGCAGGGCACCGGTAAATGTCTTCGTGACAGAACCGATCTCGAATTCCGTGTTTTCGTCCGCTCCAAATCCGGCAAACCGTGGTGCGCGACCAGGTTCGATCACAGCCACGGCCACCCGCCGGCTACTGGCCAGCAAGGGGCGAATCGCAC
>ERZ773099.2940-NODE-2940-length-11337-cov-12.348431_pt1 | contig 11337 bp, 8 predicted proteins | sample MGYA00511120_ERZ773099 | MGnify/ENA primary metagenome ERZ773099 (study PRJEB29015, sample SAMEA2738012) | human oral metagenome | biome: human oral; feature: human-associated habitat; material: dental | place: China | collected 2104 ... | reverse complement strand
TTCGTAACTCACTTATTTTTTACTTTAAGATTGAAATTTTAAATTTGCAACAGCCCCTTTATCTTATTGTATTTGTACTCCATCTTTAAATAATCCTTGTTGAACTACTTCTCCATTTTCATCATATTTCTTAACTATTCCATCTAATTTTTCATTTTTATAAGTAGCCTCAAAGTCTAGTTTACCTGTTGGATGATAATGTTTTTCATAAACTACTGTTCCATTTTCTTTTACATATTTTTCATATTCTACTTGACCATTGTCATAATATATTATATTTACTCCTTCTTCATAACCACCTTTGTAATTTTCTCTTGATTGTACTTTTCCATTTGGAAAATAAGTTACTGTTTTTCCGTCTAATAGTCCATCCTTAATTTCCATCAATGCTTGAACTTGACCATTGTCAAACTTAACTTCAATTTCTCCAGTAAATGGTACTTGTTCTCCTTGTACATATGCTATTCCAGTAGTTTGATCCATTATTACTCTTTCTGCTGGAACCTTTCTTGTTGCTGAAAATGATAAGGCTGATACTAATAAAAACGCTCCTAACAATAATTTTTTCATCTTTATTCCTCCTAATTTATCAAGTTATTATTTTATTTTATTACCATTTTGGTAAGTTTCTTCACTAGTTACTTTTCCACTTTCATCATAGGTCTTAGATACTCCATCTAACTTATCTTTTTTATATCTTTGTTCTTCTTTTAATTTTCCACTTGGATAGTAAATCTTTACAACACCATCTATAAGTCCATTTTTATCAAGTGGAAGTTCTATTTTTAATTTCCCATTTTGATAGTAATCTTTTTGTACTCCTACTTGTATTCCATTTTTATATGTTGCCTCTATATTCACTTTGTCATTTTTATGATAAGTTTTAGATATCCCGTCTGGTACTCCTTTTTTATAAAGCATTTCACTCTGTACTTTTCCATTTGGATAATAAATCTTTGTTAAACCATCCGGAAGTCCATTTTTATAGGAAATTTCTTTCTTTTTTATACCATTTTCATAAAAATCTTTTTGTATACCCTCTATTTTTCCATCCTTAAATGTTGCTATGCTTGCTAATTTCCCACTTGGATAGAAAAGTTTAGAAGTTCCTTCCATTTTTCCATCCTTAAATGGAATTTTCCCTTCTAAAACAGTATCTCCATCTGAAAATTTATAATTTTCTACTGTACCTGTAAATGGAGTTTCTTCTCCTATAACATAAACTATACCTTTGTTATCCATACGAGTACTTTCTATCTTAACTAGTTTTTCTGCTGAAAAAGATAAAACTGACACTAATAAAAATAATCCTAATAATATTTTTTTCATCCTTACTCCTCCTAGTTTATTAATCTATTTCTCTATTGTCTTTAAATTTTGTTTAATTAATTAATTTTCCTGTTTTATCATATTCTCTTTCTTCTCACTAGAATTTATTCTTTGTTTTAAATTTTCCCATATCTTTTTTCATAGTATTATATTCATTTTGATTACTCCAAGTACCAGTTGAATGTAATTCTTTCAAATTACAGTCAAATTTCTTTAAATCGTCCCAAAAATCATAGCTAGCTTTCTTTATTTCTATAAATTTGAAACCATCTAAAGTATCATAGTTTCTTGCATAATAATGTCTTATATTTGCTATTGCAACAAATAAATTATTCTCTGCTTTATCACTATATGAAAAAACTTCATCTTTTTCTTCATCATACATAAGTATAACAGCTTCACTATGACATTTTGAATATGTTTTTATTTCTTTTGTTTCACTATATTAAATCTCACCTTTAATTATATTTAGTTTTATTTTCATGTGTATCTTTTTTATAATATCTTACAACAATGTCTTCTTTTGGATTGTTCCCTCCTCCTAAAAACATCCCAACAGACATTCCTAGAATTAGGACTACCAAACTAACAAATATCTTAATGATTATACTTAGAAACATCTAGTCACCTCTTTTAATATTTAAGTTTTTCTTTTGATAATCTCTATCTTTTTGCTTTTTTATCAAACGTTCTCTATAAAACATTATTAGCTTTACACTAGGAGATTCTATATAATCAATATGATCTAGTCCATACTGTTCATAAGATCTATTTTTCTTACTAATAAGGTTTCTAATACAGCAAATAGATTGTATAAGTTTTTTCTAGACATCATCCTTTCCCTCCTATATGGTTATAAATAATTTATAATTATATCAACCTTAGATACTTTAATGGATCATAACATCTTTTCAATAAATTTTCAATACTATTGTATTATATATTTTAGGATATCATATCTTTTTTCAAATGATCGTAGATTTTTTTACATTCTATCTAGATTATTATTCATTTCAAAGCCTTCTCTAAATTTAAAATATTATTTACTTTTGTTTGTATTTTTATCTAAATGTCATTTTAACGTATTATAATTATAACTTTTATATGTAATTTTGTCAATATTATTGATACTTTTTAATGTAAGTATTAATGTATAATAGTAAAAATTTATAAAAAATTTGTTCTTTTATGGATAAGTTTTTATATTATTTTTAACTAAATAAAAAGAAGATTGAAAACTCAACCTTCTTTTTAAAAAAATAAATTATACTTACTAGAATATAACTCTTAATCCTACTCCAGCTCTTACATTATGTCCTTTAGTATCATAACCTATGTTAGCTGTTACTCCTACTCTTTGGTTATCCCATCCAATATTAAGGTCTGACTTAACATTTCCTCTTCTATCTTCTTTTTCACCTCTGATATTGAACCAATCTGCATCTGTTCCAGCTACTCTAGCTTTGTTTTTACCATTAGCTACTCTTCCTAACTCGTTTTCATAAGCTATATTAAAAGATGTTTTCAATGCATTTTTCCCAAAAAATTGTCTAAATACTAACTCTGTTCCTATTTCTGGTTTTATTGAAGCATAATCATTTTGCTTTACTTCTAGTTTAATTTCTCCTGATTTTTCTTTAATCTTAGATATTTTTCCATATTCTAATTTTAATGCTCCATATGGTCTTAGTCTAAATGATTCACTTAATCTAAATTCTTTTCCTATTTCATTTTTAAGACCTATTCCATAACTATAATATTTAGCTTTTGCATTAAATACTTCATCAACTACTAAGAATCTTCTATTCATCTTGTTGTATCCAGCAAAGATATCTCCTGATATTGTCCAATTTAAACTATTGTTATGATCAAATGGAACTGATTTGAAAATTCCAAGTTTTCCTTGTAATTGTTCTTCTTTTGATCTTCCACTATCTTCAAATTTAATTTTATTATGAACTATACCTGTATACCAACCTGTTCCTTCACCAAGTTTTACAGTTTCATCTTCATGAACATAGGCAACTCCATAGGCGTTGTTTCTGTAGTCAATTACTCCTGCTGTATCTGTCTTATATTCTCCATTAGTTCCAAAAACTTTTATTTTATTTGAATCTTTTGAGACTGTTCTCCATTCTTTTCTCAAATAGTTAAATTCTTTATCTAGAATTATCCCTGTTTCTTGTACTCTTTGTTGAATATTAGAATATTGATATCCCATCATTTCATTAGTTGCTTCTAAAAATAATGATTTTTTATCTTTCTTTATTTCATTTAATTTTTGAAATACTTGATTTTCTCTTGTTCCAATATTTTCAACCCCATATCTTTCTTCTAATCCAACTAAAAAATTATATTTATCTTTGTCATTTATCGGAATTGAATTATCTCCAGCAACTAAAGGATAAGGAATTTTTGCTATATAAAGATTATTTAAAAGTCCAGTATTTTTATTTATGGTTGCTCTTGCTATCCAAGTTAATGCCCCAGAGTAAATATCCCATTCTACTATTTGAGGATTACTAGCTATGGCTTTGTTATATGGTTTCAAAATATCTTGAGACACTTTAATATATTTACTTGTTGTTTTTTGTGCTGCTTCACTACCTACAATTAAATGAGCCTTATCTAATTTTATAGCACTTAAGCCATTTATTGGATAAGTAGTTCTTAGTGTATCTATATACATTCCTATAGATGATATAGATGGAGCTATCTTTTCAGATGAAATAGGAACTAGTGTTGGTTTTACAATATTTCCTAAAGGATCAGTTATTTTAGCCTCTAATGATCCTACTCTAGCTTCAATCTCTACTCCTCTAATTTTTTGACCTGTTATTCTATTTTCAGGTACTCCTTCTTTTTGAGCTCCTCCACTTATAGTAAAAGTTCCATAATTTTTTATTATTCCACCATTTGCTTTAAGAAAAGCATATCCATCAGTAGAATTTATAGTAATTGTTCCTTCATTTGTAAATTCAGCATCTTTTTTTATAATAATTCCAACAGCTTTTTTAGGGTTTCCAACTGTTGTTATTGTCCCATAGTTATAACCTTTAGCTCCTTCATCAAGATATATTCCAACAGCTCCATCAGCACTAAGATTGATTGTAGCTGTTGAACCTTTAGTTGTCCCATTATAAACTGTAGTTTCAGAACCAACTCCATACATTCCTATACTATCTTTTCCAGCTACATTAATTGTCCCATTATTCACTATATTTCCAGAATAAGAAGCTATATTTTTATCTCCAATAAAACCTGCTGCCATTCCTATTGAATGTATAGATTTTTTCTCATCAGAATCTCCAATAGAAATTGTAGCATTATTTGTTGCTCTTCCTCCATCTGTACTATAAACTCCAATATTTCCTAGTCCAGTTTTGAAATCAATATCACCTTTATTAACTACAGTTCCAGAAGCATAGATTCCGTAGTTATTTCCTGTAGTTCCCACTGCTCTTAAATTAGTACTATTATTAATAGTAGCATTATTCTTTGAGTAGATATACATAGAATTATTCTTTAAAGAAACATTAGCAGTTTGTGCTATTAATCTATTTCCTTCACCTAGATTAACAAATCCAAATGAATTATCTTCTATATTCATTGAAGTAGCATTACTTCTAATTATTTGAGAGTTACCATCTGTATGAACTCCAATGGCTTGATTTGAACCAATATTAATTGTCCCAGAACTAATGTCTACATTTCCACCTTGTGAATAAATAGCTGTACCTTTTGAACCGACAGTAATATCTCCACTATTATTTATAGTATATCCATAGAATCCTGTTGAATTATTTCCTACTTTTATACTTGCAGTATTAGTTATACTATTTTCTGTTTTTGAATATATTGCTATATTAGGTGCTTTTATACTTGTAGCATTTCCTAAGTTAATATTTCCATTATTAATAATGTTGTTACTTTCTCCTATAATTCCAAACTCTTTTGTAGTAGATGAACCAGTTATCGTTCCATTATTAGTGAAAGTTCCTTGTCCATTATCGAATATGCCTATTAATCCTCCAACAGTTTTTGTACTATTTACAAGTTTTATATTAGTATTGTTAGTTGCATTAACTCCAGTATAAACTACTGCTATTCCTCTTCCTAAGTTACTTCCAGAATATTTATATTCTAATGTTGTAGCTGTTGGAATAGATGATTTAACAGCATAAATTCCTACTCCACCATCTTTTGTTTCTATACCATAATTGCTATTTAAATTTATCACAGAATTTTCAGTATAAATTCCAATACCATTTGTTCCTGTAACTATATCTGATGAGCCACTTCCTGTTGTATTTAATATACCTCCACTTCCAGAATTTTTACTGTCTCTTAGAGCAATACCTATAGAAGTATTTCCATCAAGAAATATTTTATGAGAATTGCTTATAGAAATTTCATTTAATGCTACTCCCTTGTTATCATCAGCATATATTGCAATGGCATTATCTCCAGCAACATTTATTTGACCATTATTTATTATTTCAACAGCCATACCAGTTGAAACATCTCTGCCATAATCTTTAGGAGATTTTCCTGTTGCCATACCTACTATTCCATAACCAAAGTTAGTAACATTTACAATACCATTGTTTGTATTTTCAATTTTACTTCCATTAGTACCATATAGAGCAGCACCTTTATCTATATTCACAGTTCCATTATTTTTGATTGTTCCATAACTTATATTTATAGCTGCTTTTGCTGCTCCCTCACCTGAGATATCAACAGTTCCATTATTTTCATATCCTGAAATAGCATTACTTGTAGCTCCATTAGATGAAGCCATTTGAAGACCAACACCTGTTGTGGAATAAACTTTTTTACTAGGATTTATTGTTACTTTTTCTCTCGTCATTTTTATAATATCAAAACTATCTACTGCTGTTGGATTTCCTAGTTGAGAATCAGTATTTATTACATAGTCAGCATTTGAATAGTATAATAAATAATTGCTAATAGGAGCATTTATTTTATTAAATTGAGTAGTATCTTTTATATCAGTTACTAGACTTGCTGGACCATTCCATATAACAGTAGGACCACCAATAGTATTTTTAACTATTTTTGCTTCTTCACTAACATCTAATTCAACATTACTCATTCCATTATAGTTTGTCCCATCAGTTATTTCTCCATTAGTATTTGTTGTAGCCACACCTGCTTGGTATCTAGAAGCTTCTTTTACTATAAAGGCTCCTTTAGTCATCTTCACTTTTGTTGGACCAGTGAAATTAATTTTAGAATTAGCATTTGTATCTGTATAGAATGGAACTGTATTATTTTTGGCATTATTTCCTATAAAAATATCTCCACCACCAAATGTAATATTTCCACCATTTAAAGCTGCTAAAGCTGTAGAGTTTCCAGAGTTAAGAATACTTCTTGTTCCTGAGATAACTACATTTCCTTTATTCTCAGCAAAAGCACCTATCCCATTTATTAGGGCATTTCCAGTAACTTTTATTTTTGAACCTTCTCCACCCACATAAGCCCCAACATTTTTATATTTTTCTTCATTTGTATTTGCATCATTTGCTACCCACTTATCTATGGCTTCTATATTTCCATTGATTTCAATTTCTCCAGAACTTTTTACAGTAGAACCGTCCATTTGATTTTTAGCATAGGCTATAATAGAACCATAACCATAGGCAGTTGTATCTTTAGCTGTTATTTTTCCCCCATCTGCAACATAAGCAGCAGGAGTATATTTTTTTCCATTGATTTCGGCATATTTTGCTGACATTTCAACAGGAACACCAAAATTTATTTCAGACTTAGCATCTTTAAAAGCATTTCTTGTAGTAGCAGACATTCCATCAGTTGTACTCATACGCATATCTGAATCTTTCCAACTTCCTTTTGCATATGCTATTATTGTTCCTATTGCAGCCTCATTTTGAGAATCTATTGCTGAACTTATAATCTTATTATCATTATTATAAGTTGAATGCTCTTTATTATAGTCTAAAATAGGGGTTGTTCTTATTGGTATAGTTGCCTTATCATTTTTACCAATTATAGGATTTCCACTTCCATCTTTAACAACATTTGTATGATGAGGATTTGTATTATCTTCTATAGCAACATCTACTTGTGTTCCTCTCTCGGCAGCTATCATTATTCCACTTTTTGAGTACTTACCAAAAGTTATATCTATATCATTAACATATAGAGCATGTATATTATCTTTGTCAACCCATCCAAATCCATTAGCACCTAAATCTTCAGTAGGAGTTATTTTTCTAGTACCTACTGCTCCTCTTTGACCAGATTGAGCTAAAATACCAACATTATTTTCTACATATTTATTATTTCCATTTATAAGAGTTCCATCTAATTGTTGAATTTTATTTCCCTCAGTTGTTTGAGAAAGTCCATTATCAAAATTTAACTTTTCTCCTATTCTAGCACTTGCTTTAATTTCACCTTGATAAATACCTATTTTTGATTTTTTCCATTTATTATAATCTCCACCATAAATATGTGTTTTTGGATATTCAACTGTATCATCAGGTAATAAATCACTAAAGTACATTATTACATTTCCATCACCATAAGACTCAGGAGCTGTTTTTAAATTTATAACAGGTGTCATTCCTGTTTTATACCTATCAGACACCCAACCATTTGCAGCATCATTTCCTATAAAATTTTGAAAATTTGGAGAATATCCTAATCCAGAGTAAATAATATTATTAGAACCTTCCAATCTGTATGTACCAGTACTTGTTATATTAAAACTTCCAGATAATCCCATTATTGAATATATAACATTTTTTTGAGATTTTATATCAGCATTTACTTCTCCTATAAATGTTCCTCTTTGAGAAAAAGAGTTATAATCACTTCCATTTAATTTTTGAATTACTCCTTCATAGCCAGTTGGATAGATATAGAATAAAGTATTTTCATTCCCCTGTATATCAATTTCTATATTTTTAAATACTAACTTAGGTGAATGCCATGTTTTCTATTGAAAACATTGCTGCTCTTCCTTTTAAATAGCCTTCTATATTTTGATATGTTCCATTCCATACACTATGTAAAGCAATAGCTCCTCTTTTTTTAGAGTTTATACCTAAAAGATTTGAACCATCATTTTTAATATCTCCTGCAATATAAAATTTCACTCTATTTGTATCCGAAAATCCACCATATGTAAATCCATGTACTATAGGATTATTTACATCTTCTGACATATCTGAAATCCAATCATTTTCATTATCTTTATCTCTTAAAGATTTATACTTATTATTTATACGCCAAATTGTTGATGCTTCTTGTCTTATATACCTTGCAGTAGGGTGAATTACTGTATCAATATCAGCATAGCTACTTTTATCTATCCCATTTACATATCTATATGCCTTATTGTTTAAGTCTCCAACTTGTAAATTATCAGGATTTATATCTGGATTGTTAGGATTTACTCCTAAAGTATAAACTACATTTTTCTCTTCATTTACTATTAATGCACTAGTTGTAGTTCCTCCTGTTTCATAACTTCCTAATCTATCTGGTTTAAAACTAAAGTCATTGAATGGTTTAGTATTTGGTTTAGGCATATTCAGTGTCACACTTGGTTCTATCACTGAAACTGGCTTATTTATATCTATTTCTAAAGTTCTAACAGTTTGTATCATTTCTTTGTTCAATAAAGGTTTATCTATTTTTCTTGTATCTATTTCACTACTTATTCCCAAGTTTAAAGCTGGTTCTGCCGTGTTTACGAGCTCTATAAATGGAAGACTTCCTCTTCCTTTATATCTTCCTCTCCAGTTATTGTACATATAATTTATTCCAAATTGCCAAGAAGTCCAAGGTGACTTTATAACTTGATCTCCCTGCTCCATCAGTTGAACTAATTCTAATTTTAGTCCAGCTACATCCTTTTCATTTTTAGCTTTTACTTTTTGAATCTTTGATTGTAAATTTTCATTTAAATTTCTTAAATTTTCTCTTGTTGGTATTTCATTTGTATGTAGGTCGTTTATTTCTTGTGAGAAAGCACCTATTCCGATCATTAGAAATAAAATTATTAAATTAATAGAGTAATTGATAGACCTATACCTCTTTGCTAAGCTACGTAAGTTTCTTTCTGTTTTTGATAAATTATCTAACATTTTCCCTTCATCTCCTTATAAAAAGTTTAAAAAATAATTATTTTATGATTATACTATATGTACAAATATTTGTCAAATTATGTTAATAAAAAAATACATAATATAAAAAATATATTGAAAAATAAGAAATAAAATCTTTAAAAAAATTATATTTTTTTAGGTTGTATAATAAATTGTTCTTGTCCTCATTGTAACTCTAAAAATATTGTTAAAAATGGTTCTAGAGAACGTAATATTAAATTTATTCCTTTTCAAAATTACAATGTTGAACTTAATCTTAGTATACAAAGGTATATCTGTAAAGATTGTAAAAAAACTTTTTCTCCTTCTACTAGTGTTGCTAAAGATAATTCTAATATTTCTAATAACCTTAAATACACTATTGCGCAAGAACTTCAAGAAAATATTTCTCTTACTTTTATTGCTAAGAAGTACAATCTTTCTATTTCTTCAGTTCAAAGAATTATGGATGAGTGTTACTCTGATTTTAAGGTTAATAAAGACCATTTACCTGAAACTATATGCATTGATGAGTTTAAGTCAGTTAAAAATATTGATGGTGCTATGTCTTTTGTTTTTGCTGATTATCAAACTAAAAATATTATTGATATTGTAGAAGATAGAAGATTAAATTCCTTGACAGAATACTTTTCAAGATTTTCACTTGAAGCTAGGAATAATGTAAAATATATCTGTATGGATATGTATTCTCCATATATTAGTTTGGTAAAATCTATTTTTCCTGAGTCTGAAATAGTATTGGATAAATTTCATATTGTTAATCTAGTTAATAGAGCATTTAATCAAACTAGAATATCCATAATGAATTCTCTTAAAGATGATTCATTAAAAAGAAAATTAAAACTATTTTGGAAATTACTCCAAAAATATTATCCTGACCTTTGTCAAGAACCATATTATTGCCAAAGTTTTAAGTACAAACTTAGCAGCAAAGAGAAAGTAGATTATTTTTTAGAAAAAAGTCCAGAATTAGACATTAACTTTAATATATACCAAGATATTCTTCAATCAATAAGGCATAATAACTTTAAAAGATTTGAAAATATTGTAAAGAAAAATTTAGCTAAAAAAGAGAAAGTATCTAAACAAATGCTAGTAGCTTTAAAGAGTTTAAAAAAATATATGAAACACATTGAAAATATGTTTAAGTCAAACATTACAAATGGTTTGATAGAAGGTTTAAACAACAAAATTAAGTCAATAAAGAGAACAGCATTTGGATATTCAAATTTTAGTAATTTTAAAAAGCGTGTATTAATAGAAGCAGGTATTATTTCAATCAGGGTTTAATTTTTTAACAAATCTTAGCAAGAAGTATCCCACTTCTATAAGTGGGTGTAGTTCACTCACTAAAAACTATTGTTAATCTCTCCATCTTCTCCAGCATTGATAATATGTGTTTCAAATTCTAAATTTGCCATACATTCTGCCAAATCATTCTGAATACGTTTAAGAGCTTCTAAGCGTGTTTCTACAGATGTATTGATATTCCCTTGTATAATAAAAATTGCATTCTTTGTCTTATCATCAAATTTATAGTTTTCTCCATCACGTACATCAAGCCACGCCATAATTCCATTTTTATCTCGATAAACATAATCTGTTTCTGCAACATGTTTTTCTGTGGATAATATTGGTAAAAAAACATCTTCTTTTTGAGCAACAGTAAATTCTATATATTCATTTATTTTATTAAAATCATGACCACCTATTGCTAATAAAGAGTTGAGCGTTTCCACATTATAAATATCAATTATACTGTTAATATGAGGAATTGACCCACGATGTTGAATATTACGGATAAGAGCAAGTGCTGTTGGCGGATTTTTTTTAACACTTCTCC
>ERZ773099.2939-NODE-2939-length-11338-cov-13.427900_pt1 | contig 11338 bp, 8 predicted proteins | sample MGYA00511120_ERZ773099 | MGnify/ENA primary metagenome ERZ773099 (study PRJEB29015, sample SAMEA2738012) | human oral metagenome | biome: human oral; feature: human-associated habitat; material: dental | place: China | collected 2104 ... | reverse complement strand
GCGCCGACGGCTACCACCCGCTGACCACCGTCTTCCAGGCGGTGCGCCTCATTGAGACCGTCACCGCGCGCCGGCAGGCGGCGGACGCCATCGGCGCCATCACCCTGACCCTGGAGGAGCCCGACCCCGCCGTGCCCACCGGTGAGGACAACCTCGCCGTGGCCGCCGCCCGCCTCCTGGCCACCGCCACCGGGGTCACCGAGGGCGTGGACCTGCTGGTACGCAAGCGGGTACCGGTCGCCGGCGGGATGGCGGGGGGCAGCGCCGACGCCGCGGGCACCCTCCTGGCCTGCAACCAGCTGTGGGGCACCGGCCTGGCCCTGGACCACCTCATGAGCCTGGCCCGCCACCTGGGCGCCGACGTCCCCTTCCCGCTGCTGGGCGGCAGCGCCCTGGGCACTGACCGGGGCGACGAGCTCAGCCCCCTCATGACACGCGGCACCTACCACTGGGTCCTGGCCCTCCAGGACCGGGGCCTGCCCACGCCCTCGGTCTTCCGCCGCCTGGATGAGCTGCGCGGCCCCGGTGCGGTCCCGGAGGCCCCGGCGCTCCCGGAGGCCCCGACGTCCACGCGGGACGTGCCCCCGGCGTCGGGCCTGACGCCGCAGCCCGATGCCAGGACCAGGGCGTCGGCCCCCGACCCGGTGCCCCCCGCCCTCACCGCCGCCCTGCGGGCCGGGGACGCCCACGCCCTGGCCCAGGTCATGCGCAACGACCTGGAGGCTGCCGCCCTGGACCTGCGCCCCGAGCTCGCCGACGTCATTGACGTGGCCCAGGCCTCCGGTGCCCTGAGGGCCATGGTCTCCGGCTCCGGGCCCACCGTGGCGGCGCTGGTGACCGACATGGCGACCGCCCAGAGGGTGTCACGGGCCCTGACCGCCTCCGGGGTCTGCTCCGGCGTGCTGCGCGTGGACGCCCCCGTGGCCGGGGCCAGGGTGGTGGGCTGATGGCGTACCTGCTGGGTGTGGAGGGCCTGCGCGTGGTCGTCGGCTCGCGCATCCTGCTTAACGGCGTCACCCTCGGCATCGAGGACGGCACCCGGGTCGGGGTCCTGGGGCCCAACGGCGCCGGGAAGTCCACCCTCCTGCGGGTCCTGGCCGGGGCCCGCCACCCCGACGGCGGGCGTGTCACCCGCACCGGGGGCGTGCGCCTGGCCATGCTCAGCCAGGCCGACGACCTGGACGCGGAGGCCACCGTGGTCCAGGCGGTCCACGGGGACGTCCCCGAGCACACCTGGGCCTCCGACCCGGCGGTCCGCGACGTCCACGCCGGGCTGCTGGCGGACCTGGACCTGGGCGCACGGGCCGCCACCCTCTCCGGGGGCCAGAGGCGCCGCGTGGCCCTGGCCGCGGTCCTGACCGCCCCGGCCGACGTGGTGGTGCTCGACGAGCCCACCAACCACCTGGACGTCGAGGGCGTGGCCTGGCTGGCCAGCTACGTCGGCGCCCGGTTCGCGTCCCGGCGCGCCCGTGGCGCCCTGGTCGTGGTCACCCACGACCGCTGGTTCCTGGACGCGGTGTGCACCAACGTCTGGGAGGTCGTCCCCGGCGTGGACCCCGGGGGCGACCGCCCCCAGGTGGCCGGGAGGGTCGAGACCTACGACGGCGGTTACGCCGCCTACGTCCTGGCCCGGGCCGAGCGCTCCCGGCAGGCCGCCCTGGCCGCCGGGAAACGGGCGAACCTGCTGCGCAAGGAGCTGGCCTGGCTGCGCCGGGGCGCCCCGGCACGCACCTCCAAGCCTCGCTTCCGCACCGAGGCCGCCGAGGCCCTCATTGCCGATGTGCCCCCGCCCCGGGACACGGTCCAGCTCACGGCCATGGCCACCGCCCGCCTGGGTAAGAAGGTCATTGACCTGGAGGACGTGTCCGTGCGCTACCTGGCCGGTGACGGCTCCGCACTGACCCGTGACGGCTCCGCCCCGGGTGGCGCAGGGGTACCGGGCACCGGGGCCGGGAACCGGGCCGGTGACGGCGGGACCGGCCGGACAGGCCGCGGGGCCCCGCTGCGGGGGCGCGGCCGGGCCGGTGACGGTGGGACCGGCGGCGGGGCCGGGCCGGGTACCGAGGTCCTGCGCCACGTCACCTGGCGCCTGGCGCCGGGGGAGAGGGTCGGCGTCGTCGGGGTCAACGGGGCGGGCAAGACCACCCTGCTGCGCCTGCTGGAAGGCGTCCAGCAGCCCACGGAAGGGCGCGTGGTGCGCGGCAGGACCGTCAAGGTGGCCGCCCTGTCCCAGTCCACCCACGAGCTCGACGCACTGGCGGACAAGCGTGTGGTCGAGGCCGTGGCCATGGTCGGTGAGCGGGTGGTCGTGGACGGCAAGGAGCTGACCGCCGCCCAGCTCGTCGAGCGCCTGGGCTTCACCCGCCAGCGGGCCTGGACCCGCGTGGGGGAGGTCAGCGGCGGGGAGCGGCGCCGCCTCCAGCTGCTGCGACTGCTCATGACCGAGCCCAACGTGCTCCTGCTGGACGAGCCCACCAACGACCTGGACACCGACACCCTGGCCGCCGTGGAGGACGTCCTGGACTCCTTCCCCGGCACCCTCGTGGTGGTCTCCCACGACCGCTACCTGCTGGAGCGGGTCACCGACCACCAGGTGGCCCTCCTGGGCGACGGGGGCCTGCGCGACCTTCCCGGCGGCGTCGAGCAGTACCTGGCGCTGCGGCGCCAGGAGTCCGGTGGCGCGGCCCGCGGTGTGTCCCGTGGCGCGGCCCGCGGTGGGGGCGCGACGCCGGGACCCGGACCGGGCAGGTCCCGCGGGGGCGGCGGGCGCGACGACGGTGCGGGACGCAATGGGCGCGACGGTGCGGCCCGGGCTGGTGAGGGCGCCGGGGCCCTGGGCGGGGCCGGTGCGGGCGGGCTCACGGGCGCCCAGCACCGGGAGGCCACCAAGGCCCTGGCCCGCCTGGAGCGTCGGGTGGGGAAAGCCGGGGACGCCGTCGGGCGCCTTCAGGCCCGCCTGGAGGAGGCTGCCGCCGACCCCGCGCGCGTGGGCGAGCTGGCCCGTCTGGGACGTGACCTGAGCGCCGCCCAGGCCGAGCAGGCCGCCCTGGAGGAGCAGTGGCTCCAGGCCGCCCAGGCCCTGGAGGACTAGACGCCCCGCGCCCGTCCCCTGGCCGCTGAGCTCGTCCCAGCGGCCGCCGACCTGGTCCACGACGCCCCGCGCTCGCCTCTTGCCTACCCAGTGACCACCCCGCTGGCAGGACTGGCCCGCCGGTAGGGCGTCGCCACCCCCGGCGCGGCGGGCGGGCGGAACCGTCTAGAATCACCTGGCGACGCTGACGCGCGTCCTGTCCGCCTGGCTCGTCCCCGGAGAATCACGTGAAGACCCTTGTCGTTATCCCGACCTACAACGAGGTCGAGTCCCTGCCGGGCGCCCTGGACCAGGTGCGCCAGCACGCGCCCGCCGCACACGTCCTGGTCGTGGACGACTCCTCCCCGGACGGGACCGGTGCCCTGGCTGACGAGCGCGCCTCGCGCGACGACCACGTCCACGTCCTGCACCGCAGGCAGAAGAACGGCCTGGGGCCGGCCTACCTGGCGGGCTTCGACTGGGGCCTGAAGGCCGGCTACGAGCTCCTGGTGGAGATGGACGCCGACGGCTCCCACCGCGCCGAGGACCTGGTCCTGCTCATCCAGCGCGCCGAGATGGCCGACGCCCCGGACCTGGTCATCGGCTCACGCTGGGTGGCCGGCGGGGCCACCCAGGGCTGGAGCGCCCGGCGCGTGGCCCTGTCCCGCGCCGGGAACCTCTACATCAACGTGGTACTGGGCACACGTGTCAGGGACGCCACCGCGGGCTTCCGGGTCTACCGCGCCGACATCCTGCGACGCCTGGACCGGAGCCAGGTGCGGGCCCTGGGATACGGCTTCCAGGTCAATATGACCAAGGTCGTGGAGGACATGGGAGGCCGGATCGTCGAGATGCCCATCACCTTCGTGGAGCGCCAGGCCGGTCAGTCCAAGCTGAGCGGGGGCATCTTCACCGAGGAGCTGGCCCTGGTCACGCGGTGGGGGCTGGCCCGGCGCGCCCACCAGGCCGCCGCCGCGGCCCGGCGCACGGCATCCCGCCTGCGTCGTGGCCGGGGGTGAGCGGCGTGGCAGCCCCGAAGCCCCCCTCACAGGACGACGGCGGGGGCACGAGCCTGCGCGCCGTCGCCCAGCAGCTCAAGCACCGCCTCCACACGGCCCGGGTGCGCCTGGCCGCCCGGCGCCTGGCCAGCGCCCACGACCGCATCGCCCGTAGGGCCCAGGAGGTCCCCTACGTGTGGGACCGGGACCGCTACGACGCCGGGATCGGTCACGCCGCCGACTCCAACTCCTCGACCTTCGTGGTCAACCACCTCCTCTGGTCCCTGCCTCAGGCGCGCGACGCCGTGCCCGCGCCTCAGGCCCCCAAGGTGCTCTGGGCCCTGTGGACCGGGGACAACCCCGTCACCCCCAGGCGCCGGGAGAGCCTAGACGCCCTGGCCGCGGACAACCCCGACCTGGAGATCAGGGTGGTCACCCCCGCCAACATCCAGGAGCACGTCGTCGCCGACCACCCGCTCCACCCGGCCTACGAGCGGCTGTCGTACATGCACCGCTCGGACTACCTGCGCGCCTACCTCATGCTGCACCACGGAGGGGTCTACTGCGACATCAAGCAGTACACGCGGCCCCTGTCGGTCCTGGTCGACCAGCTCAACGCCGACCCGGACCTGTGGGCCTGCGGGGCGGCGGAGAGGGCCCCCGAGCACACCGGGCCCGCCTTCGGGCCGCTCGGGCAGGACCAGCGGCGCTACTTCCGCCAGGAGCTCTCCCAGTTCTGCTTCGCCTTCAAGGCCCGCACCCCCCTGGCCGTGGAGTGGGTCGCCGAGGTCGAACGGCGCCTGTCCTACTTCCAGGACCTGCTGGAGCTGCAGGAGACCAGCCAGCCCTACGGCACGAACCCCGACTACCCCGTGCCCTGGAGCGCCCTCATGGCCTTTGTCTCCACCCCCCTGAGCCTGAAGTACCACGACCACGTCCGCGCCGACCCCACCGTCCAGATCGACTGGCAGCCAGGAGGGTACCGGTGAGGCCGCACCCGCCCCGCACCACCGACCGCCCAGGAGGAACCATGAGCAGCACCACCATGCTGTACGTCCAGCCGCAGGGCCATGGCTGGGGCCCCGTCAACACCATGGTGCGCCTGGCCGCGCGCCTGCTGGAGGCCGACCTCATGGTCGTCCCTGACACGCCGCTGGGCCAGGCAGCCAAGCTGCGCCTCCTGCTGCCCCGGATACGGGGACGGGACACGCTCCTGGTGGTCGCCGCCGTCCCCGAGCACCTCAACGCCGTCCTGTGCGTGCCCGGGCTGCGCCACCGCTTCGGGACCGTGGCCGGGTGGGTCATTGACTGCTGGTGGACGGACCGGGTCCCCGTCGCGGTGACACGCGGACGGCTCTACGACCGCCTCCTGGTCACCGAGAAGGGCGTGGTCCCCCACTGGCAGCAGGCCAGCGGGCTGCCGGTGACCTGGCTCCCGCTGGGCACGGACGTGCTCGCGGCGTGGCGGCGCCGCGTCGTCAAGGACGACTCCGGCCCCCGGGGCGCCGACCCTGTGGGCGTCCCCGCGGACGGCCCCTGGGACGGGGGCCGTCCGGTGGACCTCCAGCGCATGGGACGCCAGGCCCCCGCCTGGGACGACGACGCCGCCCTGGCCCGCTGCGCCGCCGACCACGGGCTGGTCATGGGCGCCCGCCCGCCATTTGGCGCCACCGCGGCGGCCTCCTACCGCAACGTCCTGGACTCCTACCGCCGGGCCAAGGTCGTCCTGGCCTTCACCAACCTGGTCTCACCGGCCGAGTACACCCACCCCACCCGCGAGTACGTCACCTCCCGGTGGCTGGACGCCCTGGCCAGCGGTGCCCTGGTGGCGGGGCGGCGTCCCCGTGAGGAGGGCAGCGACGAGCTGCTGTGGGAGGGGGCCACCGTGGACCTGCCGGTTGACGACCTTGAGGCGGGTATGGTCCAGCTGGCGCTGCGTCTGGCCGACTGGTCGCCCAGGGAGGCGCTCGCCCTCCAGGTCGAGGCCCTGCGCCGCTTGGACTGGCGCCTGCGCCTGCGCGTACTCGCCACGGAGCTGGGCCTGGAGTGCCCCGCCCTTGCGCGCTCCGAGCACCACCTGGCCGCCGCCCGGCAGGAGGCGGAGCGTGAGCTGGCCGCTGCCGATCAGGAGATGGAGCGTAAGGTGATTGCCGCCTTGGAGAGGTCGGAGCGTGAGCTAATCGCCGTCCTGCAGAAGGCTGAGCCTGAGCTGGCTGCCACCCAGTCGGAGCCTGAGCTGGACGCCGAGCCGGAGGCGGGGCCTGAGTCGGAGGGGGAGCAGTGAGCGCCCTGCCTCGCCTGTGCCTGGTCTCGGGTGCTGACCGGATCCGCTACCGCTCCCACGTCAACCAGGCGGTCTACGCCCAGGAGCACGGATACGACTACCGGTTCGACCTGGGGGTCAACCTCGGCGGCCTGCGCAGCCACTTCGACATTAAGCTGCGGGTGCTCCAGCGCCTCGGACCGCTCTACGAGTGGGTGATGTGGATCGACGACGACTGCTGGTTCACCGACTTCCGCCCGGGGATCCTGGAGGCGGTGCTGGAGGAGGCCACAGAGCGCGACGCCGACATTGTCATCGCCCGGGGTGCCCGCGAGCCCCGAGGGTTCTCCAGCTTCCTCAACTCCGGCGTCATCCTCCTGCGCCGCAGCCAGGCCGCCACCAGCCTCCTGGAGGGGGTGCTCACCGAGCCCATTGACGACGTCGAGCGCTGGTGGGACGAGAAGCGCCTGGGTATCTTCACCCACGGCGACCAGGACCAGATCGTCAAGGTCCTCCACGACCGGGACCTGCTGGGGCGTACCTGGCTCACCGACCCCCAGCGCCTCAACTCCCGCACCCACCTGTACACCGCCTCCGCCCAGGACGCCCTGGTCTGCCACTTCGCCGGCCACTACGACCGGGAGCTCTCCGTGGCCTACTTCGCCCGGGACTACCACCTCTCCCCGGACCTGCTGCCCTGGGAGGTGGCCAGGAGGTACGGCATAACCACCCGGCCCATGAGCCCCGCGGAGATCCGCCTGCGCCAGGAGCGACGTGACCTGCGCGGACGCCTCAAGCCCTACCTCAAGCCCCTGCGCGACCGGCTCCGCGAGGTCAGGCGCCGCTGACGCCGTCGGCGTGCCCCGGGTCAGCGGGCCGCGTCCCCCGCTGGGCGGCGGAGCCCCAGTGACCAGGGGGCGAGCCACCTCACCGGGACCGCCACCGCGTGGCACACCCCGACCGTCACCAGGGCGACACCGAGCGCCCACAGGCTGGAGGGGACCGGCCAGGCCTCTGCGCCGACGCGCCCCAGGACCATCTGGAGGGCGATGACCACGAACTTGTGCAGGCACAGGATAATGAGGCTGTCGCGGCCTACACGCTCCAGCCACCGCCCCCAGGGACGTGGCAGGGACCGGGCCAGGAGCACCAGGCCCCCGCTGCCCGTGAGCGCGCCCAGGAGGAAGAGGGGGTAGCTCTCCCCGTAGGCCTTGGTGACGTAGTCAACGGGGGACTGGCTGAAGGCGATGAGGGCCGTGGCCGCCCAGCAGGCGGTCCCGGCGGCGGCCTCCAGCCAGGGGGGCGTGGACGGGTGGGACCGGCGCCTGGGGACGTCGGGTAGGGCAGGTGCCCTGTGGCTGGTGGAGGCCTGGCCGCGGCCCGGGGCACGCCTGGACGCCGGTGCGGCGCGGCGCCCGCCTACCTTCCCCGCCAGAGCGGGTGGGGCCAGGACCTCCGCGGCCGGGTCGTCGACGCGCGCCTCCCCCGTCGGGGCCAACGCCCCCGTGCGGGTGGATCCCCTGGTGCGTGTGGCTTCCCTGGTGCGCGTGGATCCCCCGGTGCGCCCGGCCGCGGCACCTAGCAGGGGCCCGCGCAACCACGCCCCGATAAGGAAGAAGGGCATGAGCACCACGACCCGTTCCAGCGACCAGGGCAGGGCCGGGGTGGTGCGGGCGACCGTCCACCAGGACAGGCCCACTGAGGCCAGGATCCACACCGGCAGGGGCACCCGGGCCAGCTCCACCCCCAGGCGCTCCACCCCGGTGGCCAGCAGGTAGGCCACCGTAATGGCCGGGAGGAACCACAGGGGCTTGTTCCAGTCCATGAGGTGCTCGGAGGGGTTGGCCCACACGATCCCCCACAGGTCCTGTGACAGCGAGGTCGGCCCCCGGCGGTGCAGGATCTGGGCCGCCAGGCCCCCCACGACGTCGAACAGCACCACGCTCACCAGCGCCCAGGTGAGGTAGGGCACCAGGATGGTGCGTACACGGCCCCGCAGCCACGCGGTCAGGGAGCGTCCTCGGGTGCGGTGGACCAGCCCGGACAGGAGGAAGAAGGCGGGGACGTGGAAGGCGTAGATAAAGGTGAAGGCCGTGGGGTGCCCGTCCCAGGGCAGGTAGGCGTGGCCGATGACGATCATGAGCATGGCGGCGCCCCGGGCGACGTCGATCCACGGCACCCGTCCTCCGACGCGCTCGGGGCCGGCGTGCCGCGGCTGGCTCATCCCTGGTCTCCCGGGTCCGTGCCGCGGGTGCGTAGTACCGGTCTGGGCAGGATCCCGCGCAGGCCGTTCCAGGCCAGGTTCACCATGTGCGCGGCCACCTCCTCCTTGCTCAGCCTGCGGTTCTCCAGCCACCACTGGGAGGGCAGGGCCACGATCCCCACGAGCATCTGGGCGTACAGGGGCGCGGTGCGGGGGTCGAGCTCGTGGGCCTTGAAGTGGGTGGCGAGTATGCCCGAGACCTGCACCGCCAGGTCCGCCAGCAGCGTGGAGTAGGTGCCGCTGGAGCGGTCGTTCTCACTGGAGAGGATGCGGAAGCCCTCGGTGTGGTCCTCGATGTAGGTCAGCAGGGCCAGGGCGGCGTGCTCCAGGATGACCGACGGGGAGGCGTCGGACTCCAGGGCGCCGGTGATGGCGGCGTAGATGCAGGTCAGCTCACGGTCCACAATGACGGCGTAGAGCCCCTCCTTGCCTCCGAAGTGCTCGTAGACCACCGGCTTGGAGACCTTGGCCCGGGAGGCGACCTCCTCGATGCTGGTGGCGTCGAAGCCCTTCTCTGCGAAGAGCCCCCGTGCCACGGCAATGAGCTGCTCACGCCGCTCTCCCGCGCTCATCCTGGTCCGCTTGCTCGCCATGGGAACCATTGTGCCGTCCTACGGCGTCCTTCAGCCGACCGGGGGCACCGGCGTCGCGGCCTGTCTGCCCACCCGGCTGCCCGCAGCGTGGTTCACCGGGGACGTACGCTGCCAGCCCCCCGGGATCCAGCCCAGGAGCGGCGGAGCAGTGCAGTGGTGCGGACGTACCTTAGCCGCGGGAGACGTACGGGCAGCTGGACCAGGAGCGTGGTCTTGTCCGCGGACGTACCTTAGTCGCAGGAGACGTATCTTTAGGGTACGTCCCCCACAACTAAGGTACGTCCCCTATAACTAAGGTACGTCTCCCATGCTTGCGTGCTCGCAGGGTACTATGACTGCTTGTAGCGGTAGACGTTCGTCTCGCGCAGCTCGAAGCCCGCCCGGCGGTAGAGACGGTTGGCGGCCTCACGGCTGGGACGGCTGGTGAGGTCCACGGTACGGGCGCCGATACTCGTGGCGTGGGCGACGGCGGCCTCCACCAGGGCCTGCCCGGCGCCCCGGCCGCGGGCCTGGTCGTCCACGACCACGTCCTCGACCCAGGCGCGCAGGCCCGTGGGGATGGTGAAGGTTGCCAGGGTGAGCATGCCCAGGATCGGCGCGGCGGCCCCGGCAGCAGTCCCGGCCCCCTGGGCGCCCGGGCCGGCCTGACCGGCGGCTCCCTGCCCGTCTGAGCCAACCTGGCTGGCGGCCCCTGTCGGTGCGTCGGCGTCGGGCCTGAAGACGAAGAGGAAGACGCCGGGCTGGGCCACCAGGTCCGCGCACTGCTGCGCGGTCAGGGCCGGGGCGGTGCGGGAGAGCTGCGGGATGAGGCGTTCCATTGCCTCGACGAGCTCAGGGGTGGAGGAGGTGACCAGCTCAACGCTCATGACGTGCCTTTCGGATGGGGACGAACGCACCTACTGTTCCACATCCTCGCCCCGGGCGGTGGGGCGGAGGCGCGGGCGTGGCGTCCGGGGATCAGGCCACGTGCGCGGCGTCCAGGAGCCTGCGAGGGCTCGACGTAGGGGAGTACGCCTGCCGGTCGGGCTACCCTGGTGCCCCTAGGCGGCGGCTGTAGAGCTCGGTGGGTGCAGAGCCAGACAGTGCCCCTAGGCTGTGGGGTCCATAATGGCGGCCTGGACCAGGGTGGTCCCGGTGGCCAGGTCGCGCAGGCGCAGCACGTAGGGGTGGTCCACGACGAAGTCAATGGGCTTGCTCTGGTCGAGGGCGGCCCCGGCCGTAATGCCCACCTCCGTCAGGGCGGCGGCGACGGTGCCCTCCTCGTCCACCAGGAGGCGCACCTGCTGGACCACCTGGCTAATGGACAGCCCGAGGGCGATCCCGTCCAGGCTGGAGGTGTCCAGGCCCAGCGCCTTGAGCATCTCCAGGAGCTCGGTGGGTCCGGAGGTCAGGTCGAGCTTGGGCAGGACGATCTTGACCTCGTTCTGGTCCGGGCCTGCCGCGGCCTGGTCCAGGGCGGCGGAGGCCTGGGCCCAGGTGGCGGGGGGCAGGTCGGCGGGGCTGGTGCCCTGGGTGGGCAGGACGACGTCCATGGCCAGGCCCTGCCCGTCGAGCTCCCCGCCCTGGTAGCCCAGGCGTACGGCGGCCCAGCCCTGGCCGTAGGCGTAGGGGACGGTGCGGGTGCCGTGCATGAACTTGGTCTGGGTGGTGGAGCCGTCGGTCCGGGTGAAGGTGTCCTCCCTGGTGTCCTCGGCCTTGAAGGGTGTGTCCCACTGGGCGGCGAAGAGCAGGGCGTTCTGGAGGACCAGGGCGGTGTCGCCGGTGACCTCGATGCCGGTCTTCTTGATCAGCCCGGCGGTGTTCTTGTCGGCCCACTTACTGAGGTTGTCCGCCAGGTCGCCTAGGGGGACCTTCTCGATCTGGGCGGAGAACCAGCGCAGGACGGTGTCCAGGTAGGTCTGGCTGACGGTAAGGTCCTTACGGTCAACCACGACCACGTGGTTGGCCACGTGCACCAGGGGCGTCTCAGGGGGCTTGCCGGGGTCGAAGCCGTCCAGGGAACGGTCGTTGCGGTTCAGGGCGGTCTGGACGGCCGACCAGGTCTGGTCACGTTCCTGACCGCTGACTCCCAGGAGCTTGTCGTAGCCCTGGGTGGTGGCGTCCGTGGCGCCGTCGGCCACCAGGGCCAGCGCCAGGGCCAGGCCCAGGGGA
>ERZ773099.2936-NODE-2936-length-11345-cov-15.685740_pt1 | contig 11345 bp, 6 predicted proteins | sample MGYA00511120_ERZ773099 | MGnify/ENA primary metagenome ERZ773099 (study PRJEB29015, sample SAMEA2738012) | human oral metagenome | biome: human oral; feature: human-associated habitat; material: dental | place: China | collected 2104 ... | reverse complement strand
TCGAAGCCGTCCATCTCGACGAGGAGCTGGTTGAGGGTCTGCTCGCGCTCGTCGTGCCCGCCGCCGGTGCCCGAGCCGCGGTGACGGCCGACGGCGTCGATCTCGTCGACGAAGATGATGGCGGGGGCGTTCTCCTTGGCCTGGTCGAACAGGTCGCGCACACGCGAGGCGCCCACGCCGACGAACATCTCGACGAACTCGGAGGCGGCCATGGAGAAGAAGGGCACGCCCGCCTCGCCGGCGACGGCCTTGGCCAGGAGGGTCTTACCGGTTCCGGGCGGGCCGTAGAGGAGGACGCCCTTGGGGATCTTGGCGCCGACGGCACGGAACTTCTCCGGCTCGGAGAGGAACTCGCGGATCTCCTCGAGCTCCTCGACGGCCTCGTCCTCCCCGGCGACGTCGTCGAAGGTGACGTCGGGCATCTCCTTGGAGCCGACCTTCGCCTTGGAGCGACCGAAGCCCATGGCGCCGCCGCGCCCGCCGCCCATGCGGCCGATGAGCCACCACATGATGCCGCCCAGCAGGAGGGCCGGGACGAGCAGCTGGATGAGTGAGGACCACCAGGTGGTGGTGGGCACCACGGAGTTGAAGCCGTCCTTGGGGGCGGCGGCCTGGACGAGGCGGTCGACCTGTTCGGCCTGGGCGTCGGTGTAGGAGAACTCGACCTTCTTGCCCAGCGGGCGCGCCTCGGAGTCGCCCTTCTTCTTGGGCTGGACGTAGGTGGAGCTCAGGTCCAGCTCGACACGCTGGTTGCCGTCGATGACGGTGATCGACTCGATCGTGTCCGCCTTGTCTCGCAGGAGCTTCAGGCCGTCGGAGGTGTCGATGGTGCGGTAGTCGAACATCGAGGAGAAAACGGCCCAACCGAGGACGACGACCAGGAGGAAGGGCACCAGCCACAGGAACGGGTTGCCCAGTGAGTCGCGGAGCCTGCGGTCGCGCTTGCTGCGATCGTTCTTGCCGGCCTTGCCCGGCTTCTCCGAGTCCTTGCGGCCGGGCTCACGCCCAGAATCTTTCATCGTGTGGTAGGTCCCTTCAACATACTGATTCCTCAGACGTTAGCGGATAGCACGGCAAAGGTCCCATTGCGCTTGCTCACGTTCGCGCCGGGCGTGGCCGGGAAGATCCGGGGATACGGGCCGATTGGCGGCTTTCTTCTCCCGAGGACGCGCCTGAGGGCACGGAGGTTGAGGCCCAGAGTCAGTCCGCAGCCCCTATGGTGCGTCCGCGACGACGTCGATGACGCCCATCCCGTAGGCGCTGTGGGAGCCGACGCTGGTGTAGCGGGCCAGGGCCATGAGCTGGGAGAAGACGGCGGTGATGGAGCCGGCGGCGGGGGCGCTGATGCGCAGGGCACCGACGCTGGCGGGGATGCGTCGGTTGGAGAGGCGTCCGCGGCGGTCGGCACGGGGCATGCCCAGGCCGACGACGGTGCGGCGGGTGCGGTCCTGGGTGATGAGGACGGAGGTGAGGCGCTCGCGCTCGGGGAGCTCGGGGGCCAGGGGGCGGCACCAGTGGCGCCAGCGCGCGTGGAGGCTGGTAGCCAGGGAGGCGGCGGTGACCTCGGGGACGTGGTGGCCGCGGGAGGTGAAGACGGTGGGGGTGAGCAGGCGGATGTCCCAGGCGGTGGCGGCGGTCTGGACGGCGAGGTCCTCCCAGTCGGCCTGTTCGAGGACCTGAGCCTCGACAGCGGCGAGCACGGTGGTGGTCTCGCCGCCGTCGCCGATGGGCAGGACGCCACCCCAGGCGAGCCAGGCGTCGAGCGTGTCCAGGAGGCGGTCGTCGAGGAATCGCAGCTCGACGCCGAGGCCGTCCGGGGTCTGGGTCATGTCGCCCAGGCAGTAGGGCTTGGGGCCGGGCTGGTCGTGGGGTGGGCGGTGGGCGAGAGCCGGCAGGCGAGCGGCGCGCTCGGGGCTGACGCCTTCGGGGAGGTCGAGGACGCGGCCCCAGGCGGCGTGCAGGCGGCGGGGTGTGGCCTCGACCGGGCCGGGCGCATCGAAGCGGACGAATACGGTGGCGGGCACTCGACGGGGCTCCTTTGCGGCGTGATGAGTGGCGGGTGCAGCTGTGGAGGCCGACGACGGCACCGGCTGGTGGCGGGAGGCTGACGTAAGGTCGTCTACCTCTTTACTTCTGGCGACCCTACCGGAGGGGAGGCGGCCTGTATGGGGAGTTCGAGAGGTCGACGTTCTTCAGCATCGAGGGGCAGGAGGAGACGGAGAGGAAGGGGCCCGGCAGCATGCCGGAACGGCAGCACAAGCGGATAGTGTTCGCAGTCACAGGCAGGAACGTCGACCTTTTGGCTTGACGTCGTTGGAAGTTGGTGGCTGGAGGCGCCTGAGGGGCGTCGGTGGCGCTTGGCGTCAGGACGCCGAAAGGTGGTTAAACTGGGGCGGTGCCGGCCGGCCCCGCAGGGTGCTTACGGAGCCGGTGGCGCTCCAGCTCCTGGAAGTGGCGCAACGACGCCGTTCCCAGAGGCAGGGGGTCAGAAAGCACCCCGCACCAGAAGGTGCATTAAGACTTGAACAGATCGGTCGTGGTTGCCATGGTTTTCTCGTCAGAAAGCACCCCGCACCAGAAGGTGCATTAAGACAAGAAGATTGAAACGTTCTAGTTCCATTCTTCCAGTGTCAGAAAGCACCCCGCACCAGAAGGTGCATTAAGACCGCACACGCAGAATCACACCTCCCACTGAGGCCTCCCGTCAGAAAGCACCCCGCACCAGAAGGTGCATTAAGACGAAACTTTGCCCCTGTGATGTGAGTTTATCCTTCGCCAGAAAGCACCCAGCACCAGAAGGACTATTCGGGGGACTTGTCGTGCCGCAGTTGTCAACGGAGCCGGAAAACGGTCAGTCCGACCGCCACCCCCTTGAACAAGCCCTCCGAGTCAACGCAGACCGATCCCTGCCCGCCATGGACGCCGCCCTCTTTGACGGCAACCAAGACCTCCATCCCAGGTGGATTCGTGCCAGGTGAGCTCGCAGGATTCCAGAAAACATCACTCAGCCGAAACGCCTATACCGCAGGGACCGACCAGCAGACGCAAAGCCAGGCGGCCGCGCCAAGGAGCTCAGCCGCCCGCTCGTCACCCGCTCACGGGACACAGTCAACGCGCCGGCGGGCCAACATCCATGCCTCACACCAGCCCTGCTTCAGCGGCGACGCATAGGCAGGACGATGACGACGCCGCAGCCTCATGCTCCACCGCCTAGTTGTTTCCTCCATCGACTGGCCGGAGACATCATCCTGGCGCCCACAGGTTGTCAGCGGAATCGCACGCAATGAGCACTCGATTCAAGGGACGCTGCACCGGTCGGCTCTCGAACGCTGGAAGTCATGGATCGAATCGGGCGACATCGAAACGATGCGTGAACGCATGTGAGCCGAAGACGAGGACGCCTGCCTGCTCCGAGACATTTCCCCCATGGCGGGCTTTCTCAGTACACTCCAACGTCGGGCCGTCATCCACTGGGAGAGGAAGCACTATGCGGCGTGAGCAGCTCTAGCACACTATTCGTGCAGCCTGCACAATCATCAATAGAAGCGAGATGGCCGTCCTCGGCTCACAGTCCATCCTCGCCTCCTTCTCTGAGGACGAGCTGCCCGAACGCGTCGCACTCTTTCGCAAGATGGAGAGGTCGTTTCATAGCTGTTTCAGGACCTGCAACTTCTCTTGTCGGAAACACACTAAGTAACACAGGCTATTGCCTGTCACCAGAAGATCTGTGCGTCGCCAAATTATGCGCCAACCGCGACAAGGATAGAGAATTCGTCGGCGCGTTGCTTGATACTGAAATCGTCGATCCTTACGACGTCATGAACTTTCTTGACCCCCTCAACATACAGCACGAAGAAGCCGATGCGCCAGCACAGTCCTTTCTTCATCACTGGAAAAACCAGTAGAATATCAAGGTCCAGGTCAGTCGTGTGCAGCAAATGAGGTGGACCGTGACTCGGAGGCGGTCGGGTTCGTCGTCTCCGAGCAATGGACCATTGATGACCGACACCGACAGGCAGCTCGACGTCTTCCTGACCTACCTGCTGGACGGCCGGGCGGCTCGGCGGGGAAAATGCCCTTGACGCCGAGTCCAGGGCCCGGTTCCACCTCCACCACAGCTGGTTGTGTCTGCAGTCACAGGCCAGAACGTCGATCTTTTGGCTTGACCTCGTCGGAAGTTGGTAGCTGAAGGCGCCCGAGGGGGCGTCGGTGGCGCTTGGCACCAGGACGCCGAAAAGTGGTTAAATAGGGGCGGTGCCGGCCGACCCCGCAGGATGCTTGCGAAGCCGGTGGCGCTCCAGCCTCCGGAAGTGGCGCAACGACGCCGCTCCCAGAGGCAGGGGTCAGAAAGTACCTCGCACCAGAAGGTGCATTAAGACAGTTTTGCTGCTTTCTCTAGTAGCTTACTAACCTCTTGTCAGAAAGTACCTCGCACCAGAAGGTGCATTAAGACCTCAACCTTAGCGGTCACTTCACGAAGATTAGATTCAAGTCAGAAAGTACCTCGCACCAGAAGGTACATTAAGACGGGGTGACGGTCAGGGAGATAGATGACTGTCTTTTTGTCAGAAAGCACCCAGCACCAGAAGGTGTATTAAGACTGATCGATGCCCAGGCCGAGGAAGAGGGGCTCGTTGGTCAGAAAGCACCCAGCACCAGAAGGTGCATTAAGACCGTCATGATGATCCCTTTCGGATCAGCAGAGGCCAAGTCAGAAAGTACCTCGCACCAGAAGGTGCATTAAGACCCCCCATAAATCAGTGCATCCTTGATAAACCTGATGGCGTCAGAAAGTACCTCGCACCAGAAGGTGCATTAAGACAGAACACACTCGGCAAAAGTACCCTCAATAGTCATGTCAGAAAGTACCTCGCACCAGAAGGTGCATTAAGACACATCTCCAGCATTGTAAATGAAGACGTACAATGCCGTGTCAGAAAGTACCTCGCACCAGAAGGTGCATTAAGACACGGTGGATACCAGAGCCCAGCGGACGTTCACCGGACGTCAGAAAGTACCTCGCACCAGAAGGTGCATTAAGACGCCGACAAGGATAAACATGAGGAGCATGCTTATTGGTGTCAGAAAGTACCTCGCACCAGAAGGTGCATTAAGACCAGAGAGTCGGAATCCCCGGTGAGACGAACCTCGTGTCAGAAAGTACCTCGCACCAGAAGGTGCATTAAGACTTCCACTCGGTGAGGTAGTCGGTGATCTCGCATACGTCAGAAAGCACCCAGTATCAGAAGGCCTATTGACGGAACTTACAGTCCATCTTCATTTCCTTAACGAGCTGGGCGGCCGGGTGGCTCGGCGTGGGAAACGCTCCTGATGCCAAGTCCAGGGCCCGACTTCTCCACTACCACACCAGGATGTACCCGCAGTCACAGTCGGGAACGTCGACCTTTTGGCTTGACGTCGTCGGAAGTTGGTAGCTGAAGGCGCTCAAGGTGCCGTCGGTGGCGCTTGGCGTCAGGACGCCGAAAAGTGGTTAAATAGGGGCGGTGCCGGCCGGCCCCGCGGGGTGCTTGCGGAGCCGGTGGCGCTCCAGCCCCCGGAAGTGGCGCAACGACGCCACTCCCAGAGGCAGGGGGTCAGAAAGTACCTCGCACCAGAAGGTGCATTAAGACTGGGTTCTCCTTGGACTTCTTTCCCCTTGTGATGGTCAGAAAGCACCTCGCACCAGAAGGTGCATTAAGACCGAGGGATAGCCTCCGCCGTTGACGCCATCGTCAGTTGCCAACAGGGCCGGCGGATGAGCGGAGACCGATGTCCGCTCAAACGGACATAAACGCGGCTGAGGCATCGGGAGCCGAGCGAGAACCGCAGAACTTCGCGGTTTTCCGCCAACCACATCGCCGGTAGCCTCGGCCATGTCCGCCGTATAGACATCGAACCGCTCCAGCACCGCATGAGAACGGCCCATCCGACCACAAATCCGTTGACGGCAAGTACCATGCGCGCGTTGATCTCAGGTAGATTTGCGCCAGGTGACCTCACAGGATTCCAGCGAGCATCACGCAACCGAAACGGCTATACCGCGGGGAGCCCGGCCATCGGGCGCTAAAAAACATGAGCGGCGCCGAGAAACTCGGCGACCGCCACACGCGCCCACTCGTCGCTCGCTCACGAGCGCCGTCAGCACACCGGGCAGACCAACATAACCAGGCGCCCCGCACCAGCCCCGCTTCAGCCGCGGCGCAGACGCAGGACAATCAGGCCGCAGGACAGCAGGATCGCCGCCGTCGACAGCACGCCGATCGCCACACCGGTCACCGGCAGCCACCGCTCCCGGGCGCTCTTGGCCGAGGACCGCTCAGCGGCGCTCGTGCGCCCCTTGCTGTCCTGGCTGCTGCTGGCGCCCACCACGACCTCATTGCGGTCGTCATGGCCGGTCCCGTTCGAAGACTGCGAGCCGGGTCCAGAGCCGTCCGGCACCGTACCGCCGTTGACGGAAGGCGCCCCCGCCGCAGGAGCTTGCGCGCTCTGCTGGGATGAGGCCGACGACGAGCCATCCGGGGCCGGCGTCGAGCCTCCGCCGACGCCACTGCCCGCCTGCTGCTGATCCGGGGCGGCCGCACCGCCCTCGGGCGCGGACCACAGCGGGCGCGCCACCAGGGAGAGATCCGCCGCCTTCTGAGCGTCAAGCTCCTCAACCTGGACGCCACCGGACGAGGCCCTGATGACCTTGTTGTCCCCCATGTAGATGCCGACGTCGTAGATGTTCCCGAACACCGTGGACTGGGCGGGAGCCGAGCCGGAACCGCTCTGCCCCGCGGACAGCGGGTTGGAGAAGAAGACGATGTCCCCCGGGTTGATGGCGCCGTTCGTGTTCAGCCACAGGCGGTTCTGGGAGTTGAACCAGCCCGCCAGGTCGTCCGGCTTCCAGGCCCCGCTGAGGTCCTGCCCGACGTCGGCCCGATACCCCACCGGAGTGTTCTGGTCAGCCACGTAGGTGGTGTGCGAGTAGTCCCAGCCGGAGAGCACCATGCCCACCAGAGCCGACGAGCTAATCGGGTACGGGCCGGAACCACCGGCGTGGACATTCGCGCCCGACAACGGCGTGGGACGGGACGGGTCCACGACCAGGGCCCCTCCGGCGTCGGCGAAGGACTGCGCCCGGGCCACCACGTCGCTGGCGGCGGCGCCGTCCGAGGCCACGGTCGGGGCGACCGGAAGCGTCTTCGGCACGGCCCACTGGCCGTCGGCCAGCATGACCGAAACGGCCCCCAGCGCGCCGGCGGGACTCGTGCTCTCAACGGTGTAGACCAGTCCGCCGCCATCGCCCGGCGCCTCGTCACCGAGGGTGGTGAGGGTGCTGCCGGCGGCGGCGGTAGCCTGCGCCATTTCGGCAACCGTATTAAAAGTGGGGTCCGCGGCCGGCTCGGCCGCCGCCGGGATCATCATGGGCGTGCTCAGCGAGGACGCCAGCACCACCGCACCCGCGAGGCCGACTAGCCTCGGGACGCGTCGACGCACAGCCTTCTTCACCGTCACCAGGAGTCCTTCCACTTTCACCCGCCGGGATGGGGCATCCGTCGGCGATCTGCACTCGTTATCGTAACGTAACGTACACGGCTCCGACCACCTGTAAAAGGGGTCAGGGCGCAGGTCATAGGCCTCGGAATCACCGCCCGTAGGCGGCGCTTCAACCGGTCTACCCTTGATTCTCCCGTTTTGCCCTCAGGTTTTGTCAAGGTTGACCTGCGTCAGTCAACCTCCGTAGACCTCGGGCCTCAACGTACCGATGAACGGCAGGTTGCGGTACCGCTCGGCATAGTCCAGTCCGTAGCCGACGACGAACTCCGTAGGAATATCGAAGCCGACGTACCTGACGTCCACCTCGACCTTGGCGGCGTCGGGCTTGCGCAGGAGTGTGGCGATCTCCACCGAGGCCGCGCCCCGGGAGGACAGGTTGCCCAGCAGCCAGGACAGGGTCAGGCCGGAGTCGATGATGTCCTCGACGATGAGAATGTCACGGCCGGTGACGTCGGTGTCCAGGTCCTTGAGAATGCGCACCACCCCGGAAGACTTGGTTCCCGAGCCGTAGGAAGACACGGCCATCCAGTCCATCGGCACGCTCATGTGCAGCCGGCGAGACAGATCCGCCATGACGAAGACAGCTCCCTTGAGCACACCCACGAGCAGGGGGTCGCGGCCCGCGTAGTCGGCGTCGATCTGGGCGGCCATCTCATCGAGGCGCTGCCCTATCTGCTCCTCGGTGATGAGTACCTGCTGAAGGTCCGATCCCATATCCGTGGCGTCCATCCGCCCCGTCCTCCTGATGCGTCGTCATGGCTTCGCGGAGTCGCCGGGGCCTGGGGAAGGCCACCGGTCCGCGTCGACCCCACAAGCCTGCCACACCGGACCCAGCCAGGCACTTCACGCCACTCCCTTCATCCACGAGGAGACGGAGGAGGGGCGGTGCGGTCAGCTCACGCGGCGCACCCACACGTCGGGGTGGGCGATCTCGGCCGGGGTGGGCAGCAGCGCGGGGTCGGTCCACACGACGTTGAGCCCCTCGTGCCCGATGCGCGCCACGACGCTGCGCACGAAGGCGGCGCCGTCGGCGTATTGGGCCTCCTTGGCCTCCAGGCCCATGAGCCGGTGCAGCAGGAGTGCGCCCAGGCCGGGCCCGGGTCCGATACCGCCGTCGACCGCCCGGCTGCGGGACAGGACCGCCCGCAGCCGGTGCACCGAGGGCATCCGGTTGGGCCGCACGTCGTCCAGAACCACCTCGGCATGCCCCTCCAGGAAGGTGAGCGCGGCCGCCAGCGAGGCGACCTCCGAGCGCTCTCTGAGGTTCGTCAGGCCCTCGAGCACTCGCCCCCGCCCGGCGCGCGCCGCGATGCGCACCATGCTCCCCCGCCGCGGTCCGGGCCCGCGCTCCCCCGATCCCGCGCCCCCGTAGACGGCCTCGACGACGGCGCCGATGACCGTGCGCATGGAGTCGGCCAGATGGGAACCGAGCCAGGGAGCGGCCATGAGTTGGACGGCATGGGTGGTCTCGTGCAGGCAGACCCAGGCGGGTAGGTCGAGCATGTCCAGGTCCAGCTGGCGGCGCATCGCCAGCACGTTGGGGGCCACGAGCAGCAGGTGCGGGGACGATGAGGGCCTCCACCCTCCTTCCGCCGACACCTCGCCGGTCCGCTCGTCGCCGGGCTCCTCGCCGCCGGAGCGGCCGGCCCCCACCCCGACCGAAGCGTCGGGCACCACCTGCCCCAGCATTCGTGTGGCGATCAGGCTCATCGCCCCGGCCATCTCGGCGGCTCCGACGAGGCGAACCGCCTCCGAGGCCCGCGGCGCGGGCACCTGCTCCATGAGACCGCGCAGTGCCCGGGTGGAGGCGCGCACCAGCCCAGCCCGATCGACGACGCTCACGCGCGTGGTCTCGGCGACCTGCTGGGCCGCGCGGTGCAGGCCGGTGATCCTGGCGACCCAGGTCGGCGCCTCCCGGGCGGAGCGACGCAAGACCGCCACCGAACTGGCGCGCGCCGAGTGCGAGGCACTGGGGCCAGCCGGGATCAGCGCGGTCATACGCTCCACCGTCCGCCAGTCGACCAGCCCCGCCGCTGTACCGTTGGTCGTCACCGCCATGCCTTTCTCACAGGATTCACGGGATTCACGGGAATCGAACGGATCTCACGGGCCTCACCGCGGTTGTGTCACGAGCAGCCGCAGGCCGCCAGGGGCGCCACGAAGTGGTTGTCGATCGCGGCGGCGGCCGCCGTGCTGCCGTTGGCGGGGAAGTCGTTGGTCAGGATCGAGAAGGCCAGAAGACGCCCGTCGGCGGTCGTGACAACGCCGGCCAGGGAGGAGGTCTGCTCCAGCGAGCCGGTCTTGGCGCGCACCGTACCGGCCGCGGCCGTGTCGTGCAGGCGGTTGCCCAGGGTCCCGTCCAGGGCCCCGACGGGCAGGTCGGCGATGAGGGTGCGGCCGGCCGAACCGCCCTTGTCGCCGGCGGACCGGGCCAGGATCTGGGTCAGGAGCTTGGCGGGCACCTTGTTGCCCTTGGCCAGTCCGGAGGAGTCCAGGAGGGTCAGTCCGGAGGTGTCGAAGCCGTCCTTGCGCAGTTGGGCGGCCACCGCCTTGGAAGCCCCGGCGAAATCGGCGGTCTCCTTGGCCTGGACGGCCACGAGCCGCCCCTCGACCTCGGTCATCGTGTTGTCGGAGGTCTTGAGGGACAGGGCCAGGATGTCGGACAGCGGGGCGGAGGAGACCGAGGCCAGCTCCCTGGCGCCGCTGGAGGCGGCGGCGCGGGACGCATCGCCGTCGACCGTGATGCCGGCGTCGCTCAGGTGCCTGGCGAAGGCCTGGGCGGCCTCCATCGCCGGGTCGGCCGAGTAACCCTGGTTCTGCGTGGAGGAGATGTCCACCATGATCGGCTGGATCTTGGCCACGTACTGCTCGTTGCCGGCCTCCCAGCCGTCGTTCCACTGGGCGCCGGTGAACAGGGTGTCGTCCAGGCGCAGCGAGACCGACGTCATCCCCTGGGACTTGAGCTGCTCCGCGGTGGCGCGGGCGAGGTCGCCCAAGCCCGCATGACCGGCCGTGGCGGTCGGGTCCCCGGCGTCCTCGGCCAGCAGAACGTCACCGCCGCCCACGAGGGTGACGGTCTGGCCGTCCAGGACGGCCTTGGTCTGGAGCGTGTGACCCGGCCCCATGGAGGACAGGGCCGCCCAGGCGGTAAGCACCTTGTTGGTGGAGGCGGGCGTCACCCCGGTGGCGGCCGACTGGTCCAGCAGCTCCTCGCCGGTGGCGACGTCGACGACGGAGGCGGTCACGCTTCCGCCAGCCAGAGCGGCATCGGAGGCCACGGCCTTGACGTAGGCGCTCAGATTCGCCTTAGACGGCTTGGGCGCCTCCGCCTCCAGGCCCGTCGGGGCCGTGGTCTTGGCGCTGGGACCGGCCGGCGTCGGGAAGGGCTGGGGGGCGACGTCGGCGTAGGCGACCGTCACCGGCCCGGGTACCAGGTCGAGGGCATCGCCCAGGCTGTAGTAGCCGCCGAATACCAGCAGGCTCGCCGCCGTCAGGGCCGCGGTCTGGACCTTGCGCATACGTCCTCCGGACTGGGTTGTTGACAGGCTGGGATGGCCTGTATATCAGGTGGATGGGGCGCCCGGGAGGTCGCTCCCGCCGATGCACCGACGTGCAGAGTACGCGTTTGCTGACCTCAAGCGCTGTCGTGCGCCACACTAGTGCCATCAACACCCGCCCCGCCGGATCGACGCCGACCGTCAGGCACCGTTCCAGCGCCCAACGAGCTGAAGACACGAGCGAAGGAGGCTCCCCGTGGAGTTCGACGTCACGATTGAGATCCCCAAGGGCAACCGCAACAAGTACGA
>ERZ773099.2934-NODE-2934-length-11353-cov-4.153478_pt1 | contig 11353 bp, 10 predicted proteins | sample MGYA00511120_ERZ773099 | MGnify/ENA primary metagenome ERZ773099 (study PRJEB29015, sample SAMEA2738012) | human oral metagenome | biome: human oral; feature: human-associated habitat; material: dental | place: China | collected 2104 ... | reverse complement strand
GCCACCGACATCGCTGCCCGTGGCCTGGACATCGACGAGCTGCCGCACGTAGTCAATTTTGAGCTGCCCAACGTGCCGGAAGACTACGTGCACCGCATCGGCCGTACCGGCCGGGCCGGACGTGAAGGCACGGCCGTGTCGCTGGTCGACCGCGAGGAAATGAAGCTGCTGACCGGCATCGAACGGCTGATCAAGCGCCAGATCCCACGCGTGGAGGTGGAAGGCTTCACCGGCTGGCAGGCCCAGCCGGGCGATTCGGCCGACGACATCAACGACCGTCCGCCGCTGCCCCCGGGCCAGCGCCGGGGTGGCCGGGCACCACAGGGGCGTGGCCAAGGCCAGCCCCGTCCGGCCACCACGGGTGCCGGCCGCAACCCTGGCGCTGCTGCGCCGGCTGACGGCCGCAGCAGCCGGAGCGTCTCCTCCCAGGGTGAAGGCCGTGGCCACGGGGGTGCAGCCTTCCAGGGCGAGGGCCGGGGCCGGACGGCCTCCCGGGCAGCCGAACCGGGCGCCCGTCCGGCCGGCTCTGGCAATGGCGCCCGCCGTCGCAGCCGCGGCGGCCGGGGTGGGCGTGCCGGGGGCAATCTGGGGGCAGCGCAGGACTGATCTCCCCAGGGGCACGGGGCCGCACACGCCCCGTCATGAGCAGCCCCTGCCAGATGTGCCACCTGTAAAAAGAACCCCGCATTCCCCTCCCACCGTTGAAAGGAAACGCGGGGTATTTTTGACGGCCTTCGCAAGCGCAGCCCTGACCAGATGTAGCGCCCTTAAATAGAACCCCGCATATCCTTCCGCCTGCATGGAAGGATATGCGGGGTTTTTGATGGCCAGCGCAGGCGCAGCCGTCAGGGCTCGTCCTGCAGGTCCGGATCCTGGGCCGCAATGGCACCGCGCAGGCGGGCCAGCACCCGGCGCAGGCGGGCGGCATTTTCGGGGCCGACCCGGATCATGATCTTCTGGCCGGCCGACAGGTTTTCCAGTTTGTCGGACTCGAAGCGATACAGCACCTTCGGCTGCACCAGCCGGATCGGCCCATTGACACGGGGCGCCGCCAGCATGTCGTCGATGGCTGCCAGCATGCGGTCCTGGAAGCGCTCGCCCGGAAAGCCCGTGTTCTCGTAGGTGTGCTGCAACAGCGGGTAGAACTTCGCGTACAGGCGGGCCAGTTTCGTGACGTTGAGCTTTTCCACATAGCCGATGATGGGCTCATAACGCGCGTAATTGGCCTCATCCAGCGTGATCGTGTCGCCTTCCTTCTTCACGCGCAGCAGACCGGGCACGCCGCGCGCCACCCGCATCTGCGAGGGCACGTGCTCGCGCGACAGGTTGTCGACGGTGATCACGGTACGCCGTGCCTGCTCCTGCAGGTTGAAGTACTTGCGCACCTGGGCCAGCGGGAAGCTGCGGGCAATCTCGCGGTTGATGGCCGCCTCGCTGGCATTGAGCGGTGCCCGTTTCAGGCGCGGTTTCTTCCTGCCGGCGTCCGGCTGTGCGCCGGCCTCGGTGCCCCGGCCAGCAGCGGCCTCGGCCTCCTTGCGCGCCTTTTCTTCGATGGCAGCCAGCTCGGCAGCCAGACGATCGGCTTCGGCCTTCTCGGCGGCCACCTTCTCTTCAGCGGCTTTCTGTGCGGCTTCCTTTTCGGCGTCGGCCTGGTCTTCCGCCTCGTTCCTCTCGGCGGCAGCACGGTCTTCGGCAGCCTTGCGTTCCTGCTCCGTCCGGCGGCGGGCGTCATCGGCCTCCTGCACGGCACGGCTCGTTTCTTCCGCCCCGCCAGCACGCTTGTAGCTGTCGAACTGCGCAGGCGAGAACAGCCCCTTCACGAAGTTGCCCGCCTGGTTGAGCATGCCGGCCTGCCAGCCCCACAGCAGCAGCAGGGCCACCGCCGCAGCGGCCACGGCCAGCCAGAAGGTCAGGGCAGAGGAAGGTTTGGGAGGTCCTTTGGGAAAAGCCATATCGCACAGGGGTGCCCAAAACAGCCCCGCCCGCTGCCAACCGGCAGCCGGCCAGACCCTTGCACCCACGATGAAAGTCGGAAGGAAGACAGGAACATCCGCGACAGGGCGCGGGCGTCCCACCATGCACACCCGGTCCGGCGTGCCATTTTCAGAGCCCCCCGCAAATGCCCTGCGTCACGCTGATTTCCATGTCCGGGCGACCCCGTGTGTTGTCATTTGCCGTCAATGGCCCTGCCATTGCCGGTAAATGGTGTCTTCCGGGTTCATCCCGATCCTGGGTCCAACGCACTCGCAGACTTTTGCAGAGGCCCCTCAATGGTACCCGCTGCACACGCCCCCATGACAGCCGATGCCCCTGCACGTGCAGGGAACCGCCAGTCCCGGGGATGGTCATCACGACACGCACGACGGGTCATCCTGGAGCGTGTCATGGTCTCATTCGCCCCCGCACAGGAATGCGCGAGGATCAGGCCAGGCATCCGGCTGCGACATCCAGCCAGTCGCCCCCGCACGAGGACGCACGGGTCCATGTCAGGCCATAACGCTCCTGGCACCCTGCAGGCCGACACAGGACGCAGGACAAAGGACAGGACAGGACAGGACAGGACAGGACAGGACAGGAAGAAGGCTGACACACCGGCACACGGATTCGGGACCAGCAACGGAGCAGGAGCAGCACATCCAGCCGGGCAGCCCCTGAACGAGGGCAGACAGCCAGCACCGCACCGACAGCCACGCGCCCGATACGGTTGCAGCCCGGTCTGGGCCACAATACCCCCTTTCCCGGTCTGCGTGTCCCCGCAGCGACCGGCGCATGCCCCTGCCGGCCCGTTCGCGCCGGGCGGGCACGCCCGCCGGGCTCACCCCCTTTCCTTTCACGCCCTGCCATGAAACTCGCCACCCGCAAGGACGATTCCCGTGACGGCCAGCTGGTCGTCGTCTCCCGCGACCTCAAGCACGCCGTGATGGCCGACCAGATCACCGGCACCCTGCAGCGCGCCCTCGACGACTGGGCCTTCATGGCCCCCCAGCTGCAGGACCTGTACGACGCGCTCAACCACGGCAAGGTGGCCAACAGCTTCCCCTTCGACCCGGCCGAATACATGGCACCGCTGCCGCGCGCCTTCCAGCGGGTGGAGGCGCAGGCCTGGCCCAGCCACGAGAAACGCCTGCAGAAAGCCGCCCTGACCAGCCAGACCGGGCCACTGCCCGACGACATGGTGCCCCTGCGCGTGGCGCCCTCGCACGTGCTGTTGCCCGGCCACGGCATGGTGTCGCTGCGCTTTCCGCTGGGGCAGCCCGCCACCCGGCCGGACGAGGACGAAGCCGGCGAACAGGAAGGCCGCCGCACGGCGGAGGGTGAAGCCCCATCCGGCACCAGCGCGGCCGCCAAAGGCGTCCCGGCCGGGACTGCCACGGGCACTGGCCGCACCGACGCCCCTGATGCAGCAGCACGTCAGGCCGCAGCCGCCGCCGCGGCCGCCCGAGGTGGACTGGATTTCAGTGCACAACTGGTGGCCATCTGCGGTGATCTGCCCATCGACCTGGAAGAAGACGACGCCGACCGCCACCTGCTGCTGCTCGGTCTGGCCAGCGCCTGGCGCATCCATCCCGACAGCGAGCCGGTCAGCCGCGAACGCAGCCGCGACCGGGGTCTGGCACTGGCGCCGGTGCTGATCACACAGGACGAGCTGGGCGAAGACTGGCGTGATGGCCGCATCCACCGGCCGCTGCACTGCCGCCTCAACGGACGTTCCACGGGACGGATCGACTGCGGGGCCGACATGCGCTTCGGATTCCGGCAGCTGCTGGCGGCGCTGGCCCGCCAGACCCCGGTGGGCGCCGGCTGCCTGCTCACCTCCGGCCCGGTCAGCAACGCCGACCCCGACAGCGGCTGGACCTCGGTGCTGGAGGCCCGCGCCCGTCGCCGTCTGGAAAACAGTACCCAGCCCGGCCCGGCCTTCCTGCAGCCCGGCGACCGCATCCGTATCGACATGGCCGATGCCCGTGGCCAGTCGCTGTTCGGCGCCATCGAGCAGCAGACCGTGGCCTGAGAGGCCTTTGCAGAATCCGGCCGGGTTCGTGCCCAGGGGCCTTGAACCCTGTGCGGGCTCCTGATCCGGGCTGACAGGACATTCATGCACAGGCAGAACTGACCTGGCCATCTATCCGCCCCGATCGCCCATTCGCCCGGCAGCACGCGACCGGCCGGGGCTGCCCCCGCGACAATGAAGAATCGAAACGCAGGAAATTCGCCATGGCAGCCCTCGAGCAGGTGTTTCAGCAACCGTTCCGGTTTGCCCATGCCGCAGAACCGGCCTGGGTGGACAGTGTCGAAAGCATTGCCCTTCAGCTGAGCGCCACCCCCGTCCCCCCCCTGCCCCTCGACGCCGAGGAGCTGGGTTTCATCTACCTGCACAGTTCCCTGCATGCCCATGCGGGAGCCATTGCCCATGCCCTGCGCACCGTCACCGGTGTCAAGCGCTGGGTCGGCACGGCCTCACCCGGGGTGATTGCCGGCCACGCTGCATACGAGGATGTGCCCGGCATCGCCGTGATGCTCGGTACCTTCCCGGGCGGCAGCATCCGCTTCTTCTCCGAGGTGTCACCCCTGCCGCGACTGGACCTGCTCGACCGGAGCACGCCCTGGTGGACGGCACTGGTGAGTGGCCACGTGGGCCGCACCGAGGCGCGCGAGACCCTGCGCCACATCTCGGCGCTGCTGGGCAGCGGCTTCCTGTTCGGGGGCCTGACCGGACGCCCCGGCCCCGGCCGGGTGATGCCCGTATTCACCGGCCAGGAATCGAATGCCGCCGGCCTGCTGGGCGGCGTGGCCTTCCGGGTGGACAGTGGTTCCCGCGTGCATGTGCGCATGGCCACCGCCTTCCAGCCGATGGGTGAACCGCACCAGATCACCGAGACGCACGACAACGTAATCATGGAGCTGGACGGCAAGGGCGCCAAGTCCGTACTCGACAGCGACTATCTGGTCAAGCCGGGCAACCGTCCCGCCGAGCTGCTGCAGGCACTCAACAACGCACCGGAGATGCTGGTAGACGCCGGCGTGTACGAGCCGGTCCGGGTGGCCATCAGCCAGAACAACCGGCAGCAGATGGACAATCTGGCCGACTTCGAGCTGACTTCACTGGAAGACGTGGAACCGCTCAGTGGCGCGCTCTGCCTGAAGCTGGAAGAAGGCGCCGAGCTGCCCCGTACCGGCCGGGTGCGCTTCTGCACCTACGACCCGGAACACGCCCGCGGGGAACTGGACCGCGTGCTGGGCCTGCTGTGCGAGGACATCCTGCGCGAAGGACGGAACGTGCGCGGTGCGCTGTACATCAGCAGCCGTCACCGTGTGCCGGCGATTTTCCCGAGTCTGGCAGACGAGCTGTTCCGGGTACGCCAGGCGCTGACCCCGCTGGGCGCCTTCCCGATGGTGGGCTACCAGAGCGAGGCCGAGCTGTTCCACGACTTCCATCATCACCACGCCGGCATGGTGACGCTGTTCACCGACTGAGTGTGCAGGACTCGTTCGTCCCCGCGAAACCTCCTTTGGGCGCGCAGGACAAAACGGCAGGGCCGCAGAATCCTCCACGGCTTCGGGGCACTGCCAGCACAGTCATGTGCGCCCAAAGGGGGTTCCCTCCGCACTGACCCCAGGACCGGGAGAGCCATAAGGCGCCCGGTCATGTTTCACACGGTTTCCTGGTCCGCAGCATCAGCGGGTGCCAGGCCCCGGCGCCGGTCCCGGCCGGGCATCACGCCGGTCACCCTCCTGCCCGGCGGCCGGCAGCACCTTCACCCGCCCGGCGTCGATCTGACGCTCCATGCGGCCCGGATCGGGCTGATCACCGAACAGCGGCGGCAGCACGCCCAGCAGCGACAGCATCAGAAGCACGTTGAGCAGCACCAGCGCGGGCAGCAGGTAGTGGCCCAGGGTGCGCCGGCGGGCGGGAAGAGGAGGATCTTCGAGCAGGGAGGACATGAAGGTCGGTCGCGGTAAGATCATCGCAGCTTAGCGGATCACCCCGGCCGCTTCAAGCCCGCGCCGACCGGGGGTGTGCGCATTGACGCGCCCGCGCGCCAGCGCCCGTGCAGGGCCGGGAGCACCCGGAGCGCGGCCATGAGGCCCCACATCACCCCCGCGGCCGGATGCTGACCTGCTCGGCCGTCAGCGTGGCCAGACTTTCCGCCCCGGCCCCGTCCTCATAGCGCACCTGCAGGCCGCCGGCTGCATCGATGCCCAGCGCCACCGCATCCCGGCTGCCATCGGCACGGTGCACACGCACGGGCCGCCCGGCCAGCACATCCAGCTGCTGCCAGCGTGACATGAAAGGCTCGAAACCGCCGGTGACCAGCTGTTCCACCCCGGCCAGCAGTGCCTGCCCCACGCCCAGCATCACCCGGGCCAGCAGGGCATCGTCGGAACCGGCACCCGCTCCGGTCAGCCCATGGCCGAACACCGCACCAACCGGCTGGTCGGAATCCAGCCCGCCCGGCAGCCCGAACAGGTTCAGCCCGCAGCCGATCACCAGCCGGCTGCCCGTGCTGCGACTGCGCATCTCGCACAGAATCCCGCCCACCTTGACCAGCGGTCGGGCCGGATCGTCCTGCAGCAGGCAGAGGTCGTTGGGCCACTTGATCTTCACCGACGCGCCCAGCATGCCCAGAAACTCGGCAACCACGATACCTGCCACCAGCGGCACCAGCCCGGGCGACATCAGCTGGCCAGCCGCCAGCTCGCAGCCGAACGAGGCCGTCATGGCCTGTCCGGGCCGCGAGCACCAGACCTTGCCCCGGCGCCCGCGGCCCTGCGTCTGCTCGCCGGCCATCAGCCAGACGGCCACCGGCCCCCGTGGATTGCCGGCCGCATCCGGCGCCGTATCGCCCTCCGGCACCAGCACCTCACGCTGCATCAGCGTCTGGTTGGTGGAACCGATGCTGTCCACCCACTCCACCCACAGGTGCCCATCCTGCCGCCCCCCCGCGTATTCATCCTGCCAGCGTGTATCCATGGCCTTCTCCTGGCTCTTCTGCCGCACCGACCTGCCGTATCAGTCCGCTGCAGCCTGTTGCACGGGCCTGACGCGCCCGCCCGCCAGACTGACCTGCCACACCCATCTGCCGCACCTGCCGTGCTCACACCTGCCGGACCCGTAACCACTTTTACTGGTCCATGCCACAGCTGCAGGACAGGCACAGTATGCCTGCACGGCCCACAGCACGTTGATGAAAGCGGTACCGGCGGGTCCGCCGCACGGCTTCCATGTTATAACCTTCCCCATGCGCCCAGACCCTACCCGGCCAGACACCCGGGCCACGGCCCACCCCGTGCTCTGGCTGATGGCCTTCGTTGCCATTCTCTACCTGTCCCTCTATCCGTTTGGCGAATGGAGCCTGCGCCGGCCGGGCACATTCTCGTGGCTGTTTGCGTACCACCGGCTCAACTATTCGTGGGGGGACCTGATCGTCAACATCGGCGCCTACGCCGGCTTTGGCTATCTCACCGCCCGGCAGCTGCAGGGGCGCTTCACGCTGCCCATGGTGGTGGTGATCACGTCCATCGGCTGCACGCTGCTCTCCTTCATCATGGAGTCGCTGCAGTCATGGCTGCCACGGGTTCCCTCGCTGGTCGATCTGGCCACCAACGGGTTCGGCGGCGTCCTGGGCGCCCTGGTGGTCGTGCTGGTCACCACCTGCGCACCGCTGCGCGCGCTGCGCGACCGGGCGGCCTCCCTCGTCTTCGGTCGAGAAAGTGAGCACAAGCTTCGCCGCTTTGTCGCCGTACTCCTCGTGCTCTGGCTGGCTAGCCAGGCCGTGCCCCAGCCCCTGCTGCTGGCCACCGGCCCCCTCACCCCCTGGCCGGGCGAAGGGCTGCTGTCCGTCTTCCTGCCCTTCGAGCGCCTCACCCACCTGCTACCCGACGCCACCCTGCCGATGGCCAGCACCCTGCTCACCGCCGCCTCGGTGCTGCTGCTGGCGCTGCTGGTCATGCGCTGCGTCGAAACACCCCGCAACCGCCTGTTCCTGTGGCTGGGCCTGCTGGCCGCCGCGCTCGTGCTGCGCATCACGGCGGCCCTGCACATCTACATCGGGGCCGACCAGTTTGCCCTGCAGCTGCCCGTACTGCTGGCCGGCCTGGCGCTGGCAGCCCTGCTGCTGCGCCCCCTGATGCGCTGCAGTGACACCTGCCAGCGCCAGCTCGCCATCGTGCTGGTCGTGCTCATCTGCTGCCTGGCCCTGCTCATCCCGGTCGATCCCGACCTGCAGCCGCTGCTGGCACGGCGCACCCTCACCACCTGGATGCGCATGGCCACCCCCGGATTCCGGGGGCTGCTGCGTACCATCGCCGCCACATGGCCGCTGGCGGTGCTGTACTTTTTTGTCATCGAAGCCCCCACCTCATCGGCCAGACGCCCCCGGCCGGCGGCCAGCGTGAACGGTCCCACGGCCTGACTCACACAATGGTTTCCACGGGGGCGGCCTTCAACCCGCTGCCACCACACCGTTTGCCATGAATCCATCCACCCGCGTCCTGTCCATCCCCGGTCCCGTCGGCCCCATCGAGTGCTCGCTCGATGTGCCGGCACAGCCGCGACTGCTGGCACTGATTGCGCATCCGCACCCGCTGCAGGGGGGCACCATGAACAACAAGGTGGCCCAGACCATTGCCCGGGCGCTGCTGCAGCAGGGTGCCATCTGCTGGCGGCCCAACTTCCGGGGCGTGGGCGAAAGCGCAGGTGAATTCGATCATGGCAACGGCGAAACCGATGACATGGAAGCCGTTCTGACGCAGGCGCTGGCCCACGAGAGTGCCGCCGCGCTGCCGCGCCCGGTACCCCTGGTACTGGCCGGGTTCTCGTTCGGCACCTTCGTGCAGTCCCGCCTCATGCAGCGCCTGGCCAGCCACCCGGTCGAACACCGGCCGATGGTGTTCGTCGGCCCGGCCGTCTCGCGCTTCGACGTGCAGGCCGTGCCGGCCGACACGCTGGTCGTGCATGGCGAGGAGGACGACGTGGTGCCGCTCGCCAGCGTGCTGGACTGGGCCCGTCCACAACAGCTTTCCGTCGTCGTCGTTCCGGGCGTCGGCCACTTCTTCCATGGCCGGCTGCCGCAACTGAGATCGCTGATTCTGCGACACCTGGCAGGAACACATGTCTGACACCACGCTGATCGAACGTCCGGCCACTGCCGGCCGGACGCCCTCTTCCCCGAACGCTGTCCAGGCAGCCCAGGCCGCCGCCAGGGCCGCCACGCTGACGGCCGCCACCACGGCCCGTGCTGCCGGCAAATCCGCGGCCACACGTCCGGCCGCAGGAAGAACATCCCCAGCCCCGACCGGTGTTCCTGCTGCGGGCAAGCCCGCTCCCGTCGCAGCCGGCATGCCTGCAACGGCCAAACCTGCCTCCATCGCGGCAGCGCGCCCTGCAACGGGCAATACCGCCCCTGCCGGCGCCCGCACGGCAGCCATTGCGCCTGCCACCCGCACCGTGCTCCGCTTCGAACGCACCGCGGCCGGCAGCGCCCAGCTGCGCGCCCCCGGCGTCGTACTGTCAACCAACGCCACCCGCCTGCTGATGCTCTTCGAAGAGCCGCAGACCATCGACGGCCTGCGCAGCATGATCGACGAAGCCTGGCTGCCCGAGGCCCTCATCGAACTGGAGCGCCGCAAGCTCGTGCGCCGCTCCACCGTCGAGTGCCCGGTCGAGGCCGCCCCTGCCCAGCCGGTGCCCGAAGCCGCCATTCCGGTCGTCCGGACCCGTGTCGGGGAAGCCCCCGCAGGCAGCACACGTACGGCCGCCGCACATGGCGCAGCAGGCCACGGCACGGCAGACAGCATCGCAGCCAAGCGCACCAGCGCCACGGCCGCCCCCCACGGCGCAGCAGGCCACGACATGGCAAGCGGCATCGCAACAAGGCACACCACGGCAGACCACACCCGGGCAGACCACACCCCGACAGTCCGCACAGCCGGGACACGTACGGCCGAAGCACACACCGCCAGGCCCCATGCCGGCGAGACTCGCCCCATCGATCCGGCCAAAGAGGCCGCCGTCCGTCTGGCCCGCCAGCGCGCCCAGGCCCGCATCCTGTTCCTGCAGCAGATCGGCCGCCTCAGCACGCTGATGATCGACCGCATCGAATCCTGCCAGTCGGAAGCCGAACTGCAGCGTCTCACCCCGGCCTTTGCCGACCTGCTGCCGGCCGAAACCACCCGGCAGGCCCGCGCTGCCTGAACGGATCGTCTCGATTTACGAGACTGTGGTTTTGTAAGCAAATGAAACCAATTTACGGCAAACCATAGATGAATCAACGGCGCAGGCACGTTATCATTATTGGCATAACGTAACCAAATCTGCGCAATGCGCAGAGAGGGCCGGTTTTCCGGCCCGGTGAGTGACGATGCCCGCGCCCAAAATCGCCAGACTTGAACCGGTCCGCCACACGGACCCCGACAGCTGGGAGCCGCCCCGCTCCTGGACGGCGTCGCGTATCCCCTCGGCGCGCCTGCGCGCCATTCACCTGGCCCTGGGTGACGGGCGAGACCAGCCCAACCCGCGCATGGTATTCTCGCTCACCGAAACCGGCATGCAGACGGTCAAGAACCCGCGCCGCATCATGTCCACGCCGGCGCGGCGGCTGCTCAACCTGCTCGACGGCCGGCGCTCGCTGGGCGAAATGCCCGCCATCGTCCGCCCGGCCGACCTGCCCGAGGCACTGAAGGAACTCATCTCGCGTGACATGATCGCGCTCACCGGCATCGCCCGGCACGACGCCGCCCCCACCGACCCGCAGACCGAACTCAAGCTGCAGGCCATCAAGCGTGCCCTGCATGGCGCCTTCGAAGCCGAACTGGGGCCCGACGCCTCCGTGCTCGAGGCCCGTGTCCAGGACTGCGTCAACCTGCACGTCCTGCGCCACGTCCTGCGCGAACTCATCAACCTGGTGGGCCAGCGCAAGAACCCGGCCGCCGCCCATCGCATCGCCACCCGGGTGCGTCGCCACGGGCCGCTCTGAGGCCCCCTTCCCCCGCTCACCGCGCCCCGTCCAACTGTGAACATGTGTCCCGCAGTACCGTTCTGACCACACTTGCGGGCCGATCCGGGGCGCTTTTGTTCATGGGCAGTCCTGCATCGAGGGAAGGCACCCGGTCGGGTGGCATAATCCGCGCGGTTCCTTGCAAAAAAAGCCCTGATTCATGGGGGTTTCCGTCGACATGTCCGCGTCTCATTCCGTGTCCGCTTCCCTGCCCCGACTGCTGCGCCAGCGCCTGTCTGCCCTGATGCTGGCCACCTCGCTGGGTCTGGCAGCCCCGGTGGCCATGGCCCAGTCGCTGCCGCCGCCCGACATCGGCGGCCGCTCGTGGTTCCTCTTCGACGTGAGCACCAACACGGTGC
>ERZ773099.2933-NODE-2933-length-11354-cov-3.546509_pt1 | contig 11354 bp, 4 predicted proteins | sample MGYA00511120_ERZ773099 | MGnify/ENA primary metagenome ERZ773099 (study PRJEB29015, sample SAMEA2738012) | human oral metagenome | biome: human oral; feature: human-associated habitat; material: dental | place: China | collected 2104 ... | reverse complement strand
TGCTGCCCGGCCACTTCATGGTCATCGAACAGGCCATGGGCCTGCCTCGCAGCCGCAGTGCCCGCGCCGAAGCCCTTCTGCGCAGCTTCGTCGAGCACGCCAAGGCCAGCGGCGAAGTGGCCGCCGCCCTGCAGCGCAACCACGTCCAGGGCGTGTCCGTGGCCCCGCCGGCACGCGGCTGAGGCGCCCATCAAGTCACCATAGACCTCGGCTTCCAGCATGGCCCCGGCATCCTCCCCCGCATCTCCAAGTCCGGGTGGGCTGATGTCAGGATGCCGGTGTCAGGCGGGGTTGACACAAAATCGAACAGATCCATGCCCCTGGTTGCCGCCAATTGACAGCCGGCCGAGGCAGCAGGCATTCTTCGCGCCGGACGGTTCCATTCGGCAAAAAAACCCGATGCACCATCGCCATTCATCAAGAATGGCCAATTTGCGCATACCATTGAGGGTTTCTACTGAAAACGGCCTCACCGACGGGCCGGGCCCCTGCCCGGTCGGCCCCTTCACAGGCCATCCCGCGCGCCGCCGCCCGTCCCAAGGACTGACATGACCGAGTTCGTTCCCCAAAACAGCTACACCAAAGAAGAACTGATCGCCTGCGGCAAGGGCCAGCTGTTCGGCCCCGGCAATGCCCGGCTGCCCCTGCCCAACATGCTGATGGTCGACCGCATCGTCGAGATCAACCGCGACGGCGGCAAGTACGGCCGCGGCGAGATCATCGCCGAGCTGGACATCACCCCCGACCTGTGGTTCTTCGGCTGCCACTTCGAAAGCGACCCCGTCATGCCGGGCTGTCTGGGTCTGGACGCCATGTGGCAGCTGGTCGGCTTCTTCCTGGGCTGGACCGGCGCCCCCGGCCGCGGTCGCGCCCTAGGTTGCGGCGAGGTCAAGTTCAGTGGCCAAGTGCTGCCCAAGCACCGCAAGATCACCTATCACATCCACATGAAGCGCGTGATGAACAGCAAGCTGGTGCTGGGCATCGCCGATGCAGAGATGAGCGTGGACGGCCGCAAGATCTACGAAGGCAACGGTCTGCGCGTGGGTCTGTTCACCAGCACGGACGACTTCTGAACTCCGTGCCGAGGAACCCCGCCCATCGCCTGTCACGCAAGCATCCGGGAGCCAAAACATGAAACGAGTCGTCGTCACCGGTATAGGCATCGTCTCCAGTCTGGGCAACAACTGCCAGGAGGTCCTGGCATCGTTGCGGGCACTGAAGTCGGGCATCACCTTCGACCCCGTCTATCGGGACATGGGGCTGCGCTCCCAGGTTGCCGGCAACATCGCCCTTGATCCCAAGGAGCACATCGATCGCAAGATCCTGCGCTTCATGGGCAGTGCAGCCGCCTACTCCTACATCGCCCTGAAGGAGGCCATCGCCCAGGCAGGGCTCTCCCCCGAGCAGGTCTCCAACCTGCGCACCGGCATCGTCGCCGGCAGCGGCGGCGCCTCGTCGTCGTCGCAGGTGGAGCTGGCCGACGTGCTGCGGGCCAGTGGCATCAAGCGCGTGGGCCCCTACGGCGTCACCAAGTGCATGGGCTCCACCGTCTCGGCCTGCCTGGCCACGCCCTTCCAGATCAAGGGCGTCAACTACTCCATCAGCTCGGCCTGCTCCACCAGCGCCCACTGCATCGGCCACGGCGCCGAACTCATCCAGCTGGGCAAACAGGACATCGTCTTCGCCGGTGGCGGCGAGGAAGTGTCGTGGCAGATGAGCATGCTGTTCGACGGCATGGGCGCCCTGTCCAGCCGCTACAACGACACCCCCGAGGTGGCCAGTCGCGCCTATGACGCCGACCGTGACGGCTTCGTCATCTCCGGCGGCGGCAGCATGCTGGTGCTGGAAGAGTACGAACACGCGAAGGCCCGAGGGGCGAACATCCTGTGTGAACTCACCGGCTACGGTGCCACCTCCGACGGCTACGACATGGTCCAGCCCTCCGGCGAGGGCGCCGTGCGCTGCATGCAGATGGCACTGGCCCAGCACGGTGGCAAGGTCGACTACATCAACGCCCACGGCACCTCCACCCCGGTGGGCGACACCAAGGAGCTGGAGGCCATCCGCGCCACCTTCGGCAACGACATCCCGCCGATCAGCTCCACCAAGTCGCTGTCGGGGCACGCGCTGGGGGCTGCCGGCTCCAACGAGGCCATCTATTCCATCCTGATGATGCAGAACGGCTTTGCCTGCGGCAGCGCCCACATCCAGAAGCTGGACGAGAAGGCCGAGGGCATGCCCATCCTGCGCGAGAACCGCGACGTGTCGCTCGATGCCGTCATGTCCAACAGCTTCGGCTTCGGCGGCACCAACGCCACCCTGATCTTCAAACGGGTCTGATATCGCCCCTATCCGCCGGCCGCTCCGGGATGGCCGGCACGGCGCATGTCGTGAACCCATTCCGCCCCGCACGGGCAAACGGGTGCACGAACCGCCCTAACCTTCCTCACCCACTTTCCCTGCTTCAGGAGAACACCATGGCCTACACGCTGCCCACACTGGGCTACGCCTACGATGCGCTCGAACCCCACATCGACGCGCAGACGATGGAAATCCACTACACCAAACACCACCAAACCTACGTCAACAACCTGAATGCCGCCCTGGAAGGCGCCGGCATCGCCACCGACGAGCCGGTGGATGCCCTCATCGCCTACCTCGACAACCTGCCGGAAGCCATCCGCGGCGCCGTGCGCAACAATGGTGGCGGCCATTCCAACCACAGCCTGTTCTGGTCCATCATGGGCCCCAACAAGGGTGGCAAGCCCACCGGCGCACTGGCCAGCGCCATCGACCGTGACCTGGGCGGCTTCGACGCCTTCAAGGACGCCTTCACCAAAGCCGCCCTCACCCGCTTCGGCAGCGGCTGGGCCTGGCTGTCGGTCAGCCCTGAAGGCAAGCTGGTGGTCGAAAGCTCGGCCAACCAGGACAGCCCGCTGATGGGCAAGGCTGCTGGCGCCAGCGGCAACACCCCGGTGCTGGGCCTGGACGTGTGGGAGCACGCCTACTACCTGCACTACCAGAACCGCCGTCCCGACTACATCGCCGCGTTCTACAACGTGATCGACTGGGACGAAGTGGCCCGCCGCTACGACGCCGCCAAGGGCTGAGCCTCACAACGTCGCGGGCATGGCAGGGCCACCCTGCCTTCGCCTGCCCGCCACGGCGCGCCAGCCTGTGATCCCGCGAAGCGCCCGGGATCACGCCGGGGCAAGTACAGCCCCTCAGTCCGCGGCCGGCGTGTGACCCCTCGAACCCGCCTTTCCGGCGGGTTTTTCGTGCGTGCGCCAGTCCCCAGCGAGACTTCTCAAAAAACCTGCGAGGTATCTCAAAAAGCAACGTCTCCACCACCTGTCCCGCCCCGTCAGCCGGCCATCTGCGCTCGCACCCATTTCCCTTGCCATTCACGAATACGGCACAAAAACCACATCACCCAAAAACCACCCCGCTCCGCGCAAACAGCGCCCGGCCACTCATCGCCCCGTGATTCCCACCAGTCGAAAGGCCCGGAAAAACCGTTTGTTTGTTGCCGAAACACAGGCCCCGTGCCATGGGCTGCCGCCCCAAAAATACGCACAATGAAAATCCGTCGGCAGCGAACCATCCCTTCCCTGTCACGGCAAAAGATATCCGACCCGCCCCTGCGACACGCCGGTTTTTCGCAGCCCGGGCCGGATTCAACCGGCAGGCATTCCCACACAGAGGGCCCGAATGAGCGGCAAGCAGCACAACCAGGTCGACCGATCCCGCAATCACCCGGCGCAGGCGCGCATGGCACCACCGGGCGTACGCAGGCGCGCCCTGCGCTGGACGGCCCCCATGCTCGGCGCCTGTGCCCTCGCCCCCATGGCCGTCTGGGCCGAAACACCCGTCACCAGCCCGCTGGACTCCAGCCACGTCGACCTGCAGCGCGTCACCGTGCCCGACACACCCATCGGTGTGCTGGCCGAACCGCCCGTGACCCCGCTGCAGCATGGCATTGCCCGCATCACCGTCGAGGTGGACCGCAACGACGTGCCCGCCGACGGGCAGAGCCCGGTCAGACTGACCATCCGCGCCTTCGATGCCGACAACCAGGCCGTGCGCGGCGAATCCTTCGTCAACATCGAAACCTCCGGCGGCCGCCTGCAGCTGCCCGGCGCCCGCAGCGACGAGAAGGGCCTGTTCCCGGCCGATCTGGATCCGCTGGAACCCGGCATGCGCGTGGCGCTGAACAATGGCCATGCCACCGTGCTGCTGCTGGCGCCGGCCGCGCCGCAGACGGTGGAACTGCGCGTGTCCGCCGGCCCCGTGCAGGTGGTGGGTGACATCGACTTCGTGCCCGAGCTGCGCGACATGATCGCCGTGGGCTTCGTGGAGGGCGTGATCTCGCTGCGCCGCGACCGTTCCCTGCGCCTGGACGAAGCCCGCCCCAGCGACGGCTTCGAGGACCAGATCCGCACCTGGAGCCGCGAGAGCCACGACGGCAAGCGCAGCGCTGCCGCCCAGAGCGCCTTCTTCCTGAAGGGCAAGGTGCGCGGCGACACGCTGCTGACCATGGCCTGGGACAGCGAACATCCCGACAACAACCGCCTGTTCCGCGACCTCGACCCCGAGCGCTGGTACCCCGTCTACGGCGACAGCAGCCAGACCGGCTTCGACGCGCAGAGCAACAGCCGCCTCTACGTCCGGCTGGACAAGAACAAAAACTACCTGCTGTACGGCGACATCGTCACCGGCAGCGGCTTTTCCGAACGGGCCGGCCAGGGGCGTGTCGCCCGCCTGCAGCGCCGCGACCTCGGCCAGTACGAACGCTCCCTGACCGGCGTGCGCGGCCACGTGGAAGGCAGGCGCGGCTTCTTCGACAGCTTTGCCGCCTACGACAGCCTGCGCCAGGTGGTGGAAGAGTTTCCGGGGCGTGGCATTTCGGGCCCCTACACCGTCACCAACGCAGCCAGTGCCGTGGTGGGCACCGAACAGGTCGTGCTGGTCACCCGTGACCGGCATGCCCCGTCGCGCATCCTGAAGACCCAGCCACTGACCCGCTTCACCGACTACACCTTCGAACCCTTCAGCGGCCGCATCCTGATGAACCGGCCCGTGCCGTCGCTGGACGAGAACATCAACCCCGTCTCCGTACGGATCACCTACGAGGTGGACCAGGGCGGCGAGCGCTACTGGGTCTATGGCGTGAGCGGCCAGGTGCAGCCCACCGAGGGCAGCGACATGGGCGGCTCCTGGGTGAAGGACCGCAACCCGCTGGCCCCGTTCGAAATGGGGAGCGCCAACGTCGGCACCACGCTCGGTGACAAAGGCTGGGCGCGCGCCGAAATCGCCCGCACCAAAACCACCGCCGATGCCGTCGGCGGCCACCGCTACAACCTCGACCCCACGAAGCTCGCAGGCGGTGACGGCCAGGTCGCCGGCAATGCCTGGCGTGCCGAAGCCGGCTACGAGGGCGGCCGGGGCGCCATCGGTGTCTGGTATGGCCAGAGCGACGAAGGCTTCAACAACCCCGCTTCCTCCTTTGCCGGCGGCCAGCGCCAGGCCGGCCTGGAGGCCCGGCGCATCCTGCGCGAGGCCGTTGCCGTGGCCGAAGCCAACCGCCATGCCGGAGAAGCCGCGACCCTCGCAGCCGCCGCACAATCCGGCAGCGAGCATGACGATCCCACGGCAACCACAGGCACGAGCACCGGCACAAGCACAAGCACCGGCACAAGCACCGGCACAAGCACAAGCACTGGCACTGGCACTGGCACGAGTGCTGACGACTGCTCGCGCCAGGACACCCACGCCCACACCGGCCGCAACGACGGCACCCAGGACCGCGCCTCCGCGACGGACGGCTGCAGCACCTCAACGTCACAGCCCGACAGCCAGATCGGCGTGGCCGTCTACACCCGCGGCAACTTCGTCGAGGACCGCCAGACCCAGGCCGAGCGCACCCAGATCCAGGCCGGCGTCCAGCTGGACCTGAGCCCGAAGGTACGCCTGGAACTGGGCGCCAACCGCGTCGATGAGAAAGCTGGCACCACCGCCACCGGCGGCCTCGTCACCGCCAGCAACCTCACCGCACCCTACGGCATCGGCGTGGTCGATCAGGGCTTCGGCGGCGGCCTGTACGGCAGCAGCAACAGCGCGCTCGACCCGATCCGCGGCGAGACCCTCTACAACACCGGCAGCGGCTGGAGCACCGGCTACGGCAGCAGCGTGGGCACCGGCCTGGCCGGCGTGCCCGTCGAATACACCGCCGCACAGATCGGCCTGTCCATCCTGCCCGTCACCCGCTGGCGCATCGGCGCCGAAGTGGAGCAGGATGTCTCGCACCGCGAGCACCGCCGCGCTGCCCTCGGCACCAGCTACCAGCTCAAGGAAAAGACCCGTCTGTTCGGCCGCTACGAATGGAACACCGGCCTGTCCAGCGTGGCCACCAGCAGCACCGTGGTCGATCCGCTGACCGGCGCCCGCAAGGCCAGCCCCTACCGCAGCAGCGCCTTCGTGTTCGGCATCGACACCGAATACATGGAAGATGGCAACGTCTACAGCGAATACCGCATGTACGACGCCATCAGCGAAAAACAGGCACAGTGGGCCAACGGCATCCGCAACACCTGGCGCATCTCGCCGAAACTCAGCCTGCAGACCGGCGCCGAACACCTGAAGGTGCTCGACGGCACCGACCGCAACGCCACCGCCATCACCACCGGCCTCCAGTGGAAACCCAACGGCCTGTGGCAGGTTGCCAACCGGCTGGAATGGCGCCACACCGGCGGACAGCGCGTGACCGATGGCAACACCACCGCGCAGGCCGATCCGTACCTGCGCGGCTACGACAGCTGGCTGTCCACCCTCAGCCTGTCGCGCAAACTGAACGAAGACTGGACAGCGCTGATCCGCAACTATTACCTGCTGAACGACTTCGACGGCAACGCCCCCAAACGCTACGAAAACCGCTTTCAGCTGGGTCTGGCCTTCCGCGACACCGAAACCAACCGCACCAACACCCTGTTCCGCTACGAATGGTGGAAACGGCGCGATCCTGTGCTGGGCACCGGTGACGCCGGCAACACGGAGGCCGCATCCGACGGCTATGAAAAACACATCGCCAGCGTCGTGTCCGACTGGCACCCCAGCCGCACCTGGTGGCTGACCGGGCGGCTGGCCGGCAAGCGCCAGACCGACCGCTTTGCCGATGCCGGTCGCAGCACCTTCCGCGCCTGGCTGGCCGGTGGCCGCATCACCTACGGGCTGACCGAGCGCTGGGACGTGAGCACACTGGCCTACCGCCTGTGGAGCCCGCGCCTGAACAGCCAGAATGCAGCCGGTGCCGAAATCGGCTACCTGCTCACCTCGAACCTGTGGCTGTCGGCCGGCTACAACTGGACGGGCTTCCGCGATCACGACCTGACCGGTTCCGAATACACCAGCCGGGGCGCCTACCTGCGCCTGCGCTTCAAGTTCGACGAGCGGCTGTTCAGCGGCAACGATCCGGACGTGAACCGCACGCTGGACCGCTGACATCATGACGCAAACAGTAGTCCCGCTCGCGCCTTCCTCCATCCACGCCGCACACCAGCCGCCTGCCAGCGGGCAGCCCATCCCGTCATCGATGAAAGCCACGCATCCGGGCAGCATCACCGGCGCATGCCCCCTGCCCCGCCGGCAGTCGCTGGCGGCTGCGGTCATGGCGGCACTGGCCCTGTGGGGCGCGCCCGCCCACGCCGCCCTGACCGCCGTGGCCTACACCATCGAAGCCGATGGCACCCCGGGCTGGGACGGCAGCGACGGCCCCGGCCTGGACAGCGGCCCCCGCAACGGCCGCGTGCGCACCCACGACGAAGTCACCTACCGGGTGGCCATTTCCTATTCGGGCGGCACGAAAAACGCGCGCATCACCCTGACCCTGCCGAAACAGGCCGATGGCACCCCCATGGCCGAATGGCCGAAGGCCGTGGAAGGCTGTGCCAACGGCTCCAGCGTCTCGGCCGACCGCCAGACCCTGACCTGCGTGCTGGACGACTTTTCCGGCTCGGGTACCCAGGCCACCGACTTCCGGGCCATCATCCTCGGCACCGTGGCCAATGGCACCGCCATGCCGGCCCCTACCCTGCAGGCGGGCGAACAGAACGCCCCGGCCGTGATGCCACCGGCCCTGCCCGGCCCGCTGACCATCAGCGCCGCGCCCTTCTACGACGTGGTGATCGACAGGACCTATCCCGGTGATCCCAAGGCCCACGCGTTTCAGGAAGCCGGTGGCCCCGGGGGCCGGGACGGTTTCTATCACCGCATGCTGGCACGCAATCCCGGCGGCCACGGCAAGAAGGGCGTCGAAGCGCTCGACCCCGGCCAGCCCGTCACCATCGACCTCGATGTCAGCGGCTACCCGCAGTCCGTACGCCTGGACAACTGGCGCACGGCCGCCAATACCCCCAACGCGGCAGACCGCCCTTCCGGTTCTTTCCAGACCGGCCAGGGCTGCGGCAGCACCTGGGTACGCGGCAGCACACCGGGCCTGCTGGCCGGTGGCCCCCTCAACATGTACCAGCGCGTGCTGGACCTGGGGCCGGACACGGGCAACACCCCCACCATCGTCGCCAACGGGGGCACCTGCGTGGCCACCCGCACGGCCGACGGTCTGCCCACCAGCCAGCGCGTACAGATCCGCATCAGCGGCATCGACACCAGCCTGAAGCACACCCCTACCCACAAGCACCCCAGCTTTGCCATCGATGCCAGCGATTTCTGGGTGTCCAACAAGGCGGTCGTGTTCTGGACCGACATTGCCGACTACCCCGTCCAGCAGCAGATCGACCACACCCTGAAACTGGCCGCCATCAGCGCCCGCTCCCTCAGCGGACAGCCCATCCAGAACGTACGCACCAGCAACGACAGCTTCACCTATCCGCTGGTCAACCAGATCGAGGGACGCGCCAGCAAGATCTGGTTTCCCGATACCTCGCTGACCCTGCCGGAAGGCGGCACGGTGCGCGAGCCCACCTACAGGGAAGACGCCATCGTCGACTACATGGCACCGGGACAGCACGTGGGCAGCCGCATCTCCTTCAGCAACCGGGGCAGCGTGGCCTACCGGAACATCGTCCTGTGCGAGGTGATCGACCGCTCGGCCTTCGACCTGGGCAGCAGCTTCAGCGCCTGGGACGTGTACAACGACAGGCGTGGCCAGGGCACCGTGGAATACGGCGTACGCCCGGGCTCGCCGTACTTTGCCAGCACCGACAGCGCCAGTGGCCCCTCCTTCAAGGATACATCCCCCGGTGGACGCTCCGACTACAGCCGGGCCACCTGCAATGACCCCGGCATCGTCTGGTACGCCCGGCCGGAAGAGGCCCGGGCCGCCGGCGGCCCCACCTACATCCGCGCCACCCTGGCCCACCAGGCCGGCGGCAAGGGCTATCACCTGTTCGTGCAGGGCCTGAAACTGCGCACCACCTGGGCCAGTACCGTCCAGGTCCTGGCACCGCAGGCCGGCACCCGCGTGCAGGGCGAGGACATTGCCGAGAACACCGTGCTGCGCAACCGCGCCTGGGTCCATGCCGACAACATGCCCGCCACGGAAGTCCAGCGCTTTGCCGCCCTGCGCGATCACCTTCAGGTCAAACGGGTCCGGACCATCACGCGCGTGCACAACGACATCATTGAACCCGCCAGTGCCGCCACCCAGCCCCTGGCCACCGGCCAGATCGTGACCTTCCGGCTCCAGCCGCGCTACGCCACCCTGCTGCCCCCGCAGCCGGGCACCGTGACCGTCACCGACTTCCTGCCGGCCGGCCTCGCTTACCAGGCCGGCTCGGGCACCCGCGGTGGCCAGCCGGACGAACCCGTCGTGGAAACGGACACCGCCACCGGCCAGACGAAACTGACGTGGACCTACGAAAACGTCACCCCCCATTTCGGCCCCGACGGAGACGATGCCGCCCGCCTGCCGGCCATCACCTTCCGGGCCCGGCTGAGCCGGCGGCTGACCAACGGCAGTTCGGTACGCAACCAGGCCATCATCTCGGGCGGCGCAGCCGATGACGTGCCCGACTGCACCCGCGATGCCGCCGGGAACCTCGCAGCCTGCACCAAGCGCAGCGACAGCGAACTGCGCATCAGCACCCCGCCCGGCTTTGCCCTCGAAAAACGCACCGAACCCGCGCAGATCGAACCCGGCGACCCCTTTGCCTACGCCATCGACTTCTACTCGATGGGCAGGGCCCTGCAGCAGGTGGACATTCCCGACATCATCGACATCCTGCCCCATGCAGGCGATGGCAACCGGGACACCAGCCGCGCCTTCGAGGGCCGCCAGCCCGCCTCCCGCTTCCAGACCGGTGCCTGGCACCTCGTCTCCGTGGACAGGCCGGCCATCGATCCGGGCATGGAGATCTACTACACCCGCCGCGCCCCCCGCGACATCCACAACGACCCGCGCGACGCCAGCAACGCCATTCCCGGCGGCAGCACCCGGTGGTGCCGCGAAGCCGAGTTCGGCACCGCTGGCTGCCCGGCCACCATCGCCGAAACCACGGCGGTGCGCACCAGTCCCACCCTGGCCACCCTGCCCTCGAACCAGCCCTATGGCCTGGTCCTGCACATGGCCAGCGACCCCGTCATTGCCCAGCCCGGCGACCTGTTTGCCAACCAGGCAGCCGCCCGGCCGGACAACCGTGCCAGCGACCTGCTGCTGGCCCTCTCCGATGCCGGCCTGAACACCCGTGTCGTATCACCCGGCGCCGGGCAGATGGCCGCCATTTCCGGCCGCGTGTTTCTGGACATGGGCGGACAGGCCGACAACAGCGCCGAACACAACAGGCCGCTGGCCGGCCAGTGCATCCGCCTGTCCGGCACCGACGACCGGCAACGCCCGATCACCCTCTCGACCCGCACCGACGCCGACGGCCACTACAGCCTTGCACCCGACGGCAGCCGTGAGTCAGCGGCCGGCAATGGATCACCGGACAGCAGCACCTCCAGTGGCACCACACCCGGCAATACCACCTCCAGCAGCGCCTCTTCCACCAGTGCAGCCTCCCACAGCGCCACGCCCCAGACAAACGCCAGTAACGGCACGCGTGCCATCTACCCCAACGGCGACTGCAGCGGCACGGCCCTGACCCACTTCCACGGCATTCGTGGCGGCCAGTACACTCTGTCGCGCATCACCCCGACCAGCCAGGGCAACACCGCCTCCCGCCCCAGGGCAGGCAGCGCGGGCGGCGATGCCAGCAGCACCGAACAGCTGATCGGCAACATTTCGCTCAAGGGGGGCCAGGCGGCCACCCACTACGACTTCATCGACGTACCACCGGCGCCGCAACTCACGCTGACCGCCACGGTCGGCAACACCCACGGCGGCAGCCACACCCTCGATG
>ERZ773099.2931-NODE-2931-length-11364-cov-12.050137_pt1 | contig 11364 bp, 16 predicted proteins | sample MGYA00511120_ERZ773099 | MGnify/ENA primary metagenome ERZ773099 (study PRJEB29015, sample SAMEA2738012) | human oral metagenome | biome: human oral; feature: human-associated habitat; material: dental | place: China | collected 2104 ... | reverse complement strand
TTAATGAGATTTAAAAGGATAATTAGAAATCTATGTTTTGTTTAAATATAAAAAGTAGGCTAAATGAGAGCCTGCTTATTATGCAGGAAGTGAACTATCAGTTATTCACAGACAGCGTTAAAGATGAAATAGTATTAACATCAAATATTAAAGATGATTATGTTTTAGATACTTGGCTAAAAGATATGGAGTTGAAAAATATCAGTGATAGGAATCCTCACACCTTGTCAGGAGGACAAAAACAGAGAGTAATTATCTTATCCGCTTTACTATCCGACAAGAAAATTCTATTTTTCGATGAACCAACCAGTGGATTGGACTATAGAAATATGAAAATAGTAGCTAAAAACATAAAGAAAGTAAAGGAAGAAGATAAGTTGATTTTAATAATATCCCATGATGTTGAGTTTTTAGAGTCAGTTTGTGATAAAGTGATTGATTTCACGTATTTATGAAAATGCATATATTAGTAAATTACAAGAGGGACATATGATAAAAACGCAAGAAAAACGAGAAGTTATGAATAGTATTTTTTATAATATTCCATAAAATAAATTTTATAATAGATTTTTTTCATTTTAGAGGACTTTTTATGCCTATGTGCAGAAGTCCTCCTTTTTTTGTCTAAAAACGCAGACAAAAAAAGAAATGGAGGAAATTAAATGCCAAAAGAATATTACCTTTATGTCAACGGACAAAGGGTTAAAGTCAGCGAGCAGATATATAAAGTCTACTGGCGAGAAAAAGAACACGAAAAGTATTTAGAGCAGGTGGACAAGAAAAACCACTTGCTCTTTTTTTCATCATTGGATCATGACGGACACTTTGTAGATAATATTGTTGATGAAAGTGTTGATGTAGAAAAGATTGTTGAAACACAGATGATGATTGAAGCAGTCAGAAATGCTATATCAAGACTCAATGCAGAAGAAAGAGATATTATTGAACGCTTGTATTTCAATGATGAAACGGTTCGTTCAGTGGCAAAGCTTAAAAGTATTACACATCCAGCCTTAATCAAAAGAAGAAACAAAATTCTTGAAAAGCTGAAAAAATTCATCGAAGAACTTTAAAACTTCGGTAACCAAAGGGGTCAAATTTTCCTTATGTAAAGTGAAGGGGAGTTTGACCTCCTTTACTTTCTTGAATAAGAGATAGCCTGCTTATGGCAAATAGGAAAATGTAAAGAAAACAATCCCTTTCAAATATTGATCTTTGACAACTGAATAGACCAAGGTAGGACTTTATCTACTTGTGGAGAATTATGACTTACGCCATGACCTTTCTGCTGAAAGTTTTCGGTTTTATGAATACTGGTTAGCCAAGGATATAAGAAAGCGAGCGATAAATAAGAATACATAAAAAACAGAGGTGGCAATCTGTTCGGTGATACAAGTAGTGATAATGATACTTCAATAGTTTAAGCCGGCTCGTCTTAATAAGGGGCGGAGGTGAGATTCCTATGTTGCTGCCAAGCACCTACCAATGTCATAAAACTTAAAAATGATTTTTAACGAGGAGGGTTTAGAATGAATAACGAATTACTAAAATATAGCCTCCAATTATCTATGCTATCTATCTTGCTGTCCAAACATTTACTAAATGATATTGAATACAGGAAGATAAAGTTAAAACTGATGAAAAAGTACAACATTTCAACAGAATTATATTAATAATGTTTTGCAAGTGTGGTATAATAAGACTGCATAGAAAGATACAAAAAAGGAGGCGGATGCAGTGAAGAAAGAAGTAAAAGTTATTAAAGGTGATACCACACTGAAAAGAACTGCATCAGGCTGTGTTGAACGCTCAATAAAGAGAGTGGCAGCTTATTGCAGAGTTAGTACGGATACCGAAGATCAGATTAACAGCTATAATTCTCAGGTAGAACACTACACAGAATTTATACAGAAGAATAACGAGTGGACTCTTGCCGGAATATATGCTGACGAAGCGATAACAGGAACACAGGTTGATCGAAGAATTGACTTTCAAAGGTTGATAAATGACTGTATGAATGGCGATATAGATATGATAATTACAAAGTCTATATCAAGATTTGCGAGAAATACATTAGATACCTTAAAGTATGTAAGAAAGCTGAAAGAATTTAATGTTGCAGTTTTTTTTGAAGAAGAAAACATAAACACCTTAACAATGGACGGTGAGTTGCTTTTAACAATTTTAAGTTCAGTTGCTCAACAGGAAGTAGAGAACATTTCAGCCAATGTCAAAAAAGGTTTGAGAATGAAGATGGAAAGAGGAGAAATGGTCGGCTTTCAAGGGTGTTTAGGCTATGACTATGATCCGGAAACTAAAAGCATTTCTATCAATGAAAAAGAAGCTGAGATTGTAAGATATATTTTTAGAAGATACATTGAAGGTGTTGGCGGTATGGTAATTTCCAGAGAACTGGAAGAACAAGGATATTTATCGCCAAGAGGAAATAAAAGATGGACTGAAACAACTGTTTTAGGAATCATAAAAAACGAAAAATATAAAGGGGATCTTATGATGGGAAAGACCTATACGGTTGATCCTATTTCAAAGAGAAGATTGGATAATTTCGGAGAACAGGATAAGTTTTATATAGAAAACCATCACGAGCCAATCATTTCAGAAGAAGATTTTGAAAAAGCTCAAGGTATTAGATTAAGAAGGTCAAAAAACAGAAATACTGTTGCCAATAATGGTGGTAAAAGAGAAAAGTATTCAAGAAAATATGCTTTTAGCAGTATGCTTGAATGTGGATTTTGCGGTCATAATCTTTCAAGAAGAAATTGGCATTCGAGTTCAGAATATACAAAAGTTATATGGCAGTGTGTCAATGCCACTAAAAACGGAAAGAAGTATTGTCCACATAGTAAAGGGATTGAAGAAGAAGCAATAGAAAAAGCATTTATGGAAAGCTATCGTCAGGTATGCCATAATAATGTGGAAATTACCAATGAATTCCTTAAAACTGTGGAAGAAGAATTGAAAGACAACAGTTTAGCTAAAGACCTGAAGAAGATAACAAATCAACTTGATAAGATACTAAAGAAAGAAAAGGATCTTGTTGAGTTAAGGCTGAATGAGTCAATCAGCATGGATATATATCAGGATAAGTATAATGAAATAGCTATTAGTAAAGAGAAATTACTTGCAGAAAAAAGGACTTTAGAAGTAACACTCACTGATGAAAAAGCGTTGAAGAAAAGGCTCGAGGGGTTTAAAAAATTACTTGAGTCCAATAAATATCTTGAGGAATTTGATAGGGCAGTATTTGAAAGTATAGTAGATAAAATCATCATTGGGGGAACTAACGATGAAGGTGAAATTGATCCTGCAATGATTACTATCATATATAAGACTGGAAAAAAAGATTCTCAGGACGGAAGATTATTCAAGAGCAGAAGAAAAAATGCCAAGGAAGTTAATGAGGAAACTGACAACAAATTGTATCCTCATTCAAGCGACGAGGTCAATAATTTGTGTTCCTATCATATGGACAACACATGTGGAGTGCGTGGTATTGTTGGAGAGGAGGAAAAAATGGCAAGATATGAACTTGGAGCAATCTATAAGATACCTGCACAGATACCTTACTACGCTCGTCTCTTAGCACATGATGTATATGGTATATTTGAACGAACAGATGGAGAAATTTCTCATGAAACATTCGAAAAAACACCGTATCGTCTCTATATTTCTACAGGTTCCTTTGCAGTAAAAAGAGGATTCTGGGAAAAAATGTTACCGTCACCTGATAAAACAGATTCACAGCGTTGGAGCAGGCCTCCCTACTTAATCTACTTCACTCCTTGGGACATCAAAGCTTCTCTTGACAGACGCAACGCTTCTGACCAAAACGGATATTCCACATTAATCAGTACTGAGGAATATTTACAGTGTCTGAAACAAGGATTTCTTTCAAATATCCTTCCAATGTATGAGAACATTCCCGCTTTTTTGGACAAAGTGTATGATAATTGGCCGGAAAGTTATATTTATTCAGATATTGAATGCACCTGTGGCACTCCCGAACATCAAAAAAAGCAAATAGATGCATTAAAAAAATTGGGATATGATGTCACGAAATACGAATAACACTGTTGTTTAAGATGAAAGATGAGTTATGAAAAAAGAAGAATTGCTTACTCTATGGAAGGGAAAAAAATGGGAAAACAGTATCGGTGGCATCTATTTTGTAAGCCATAAGTTTGAATCGGAATTACATTTTAACTTCACCGGATATACCGAAGAAGATATCTCTTCCATTCCATATTGCTTTATGGAGAAACTTGCTAATGAAATAAATGTATTAGACCAAAAGGCACATCAAATTGTCAAAGACAAATGCAGTCATGCAAGTACTGAAACATTAGATTTGACGGATGTTCCGTTGGATCATAACAATTGTAATGCTGCTGTTGCATCAGGATATCAGGTAGGAAATGCACCGGACAATCAATTCTCTTTTTATGCAAAAGACGATAATGTCTCAAAGTTAAAACTCACAAATGTGATATTTGATATCAGCGGTTGCTATAACGTCTTTTCTTTAGGTTATTATGTGGGTGAATTTCCTGCCGGAGAATTATATTTTTTAGTAAAATTTGATGATGATTTCCAACCTGATTCAGAACTTATTTATGAGATATATTAAGGAGTGATAAATTGAGTGCTTACACAATGAAAGAAAAAACTTTGGTTACTCTTAAAAATGAACTGTCTTTGAAATATCCGTTTTCTGATGATATGCCTATGATTTATTTAGGCGAAATAGCCAATATGCCGGAACACGGAATTTTTATAGGTCAATCCGGAAAATGTTATTTTGGATACCATATCAGTAGTTTTAGAGAATTAAATGAAGATGAGGTATAGAGCAAGCATTTCCGATAAACAGAATTTCTATTCTCTTTTTGTCCCGTATGAAATCAAATAAAGCGCTCTATAGATAAAAGGAATGAAAAAGATGGAGAGTAATCTGAAATGATTGTTTAAATCCATGAAAACAAAGACCGGTCATATATTAGTAACAAAATATTATAAGAAATGTCGGTGTTATGATAACGGAAAAATAACCAAAGATAATAGGATAATAAGGGGATGTAGGAAAATGAAACTGATTGATAACATCAAGAAAATTGAAACATATATATGCGAAAATTTTCAAGAATTGGATTTAGATGATCCGATGGAAGAAGAATATTTTCAGGAATATGAATCAATAGATGGCGCTTCAGAACATGACTTGCTTAAATTTGAAGAGGCATTTTCCATTCATTTACCAAAAGATTTTAAGACACTTTATCAATACAAAAATGGCAGTAAATTTATGTGTATTCTTCCATCCATGATAAGAACTTCTGATATGTGTTTTTGTTTGATGAGCTTAGAGGAAATCAAAAAATGTAAGACCTATTTTCAAAACAAAAATGCTTTGTTATCGGATTTTCCGGAGTATTTTTCGCCTCAAGATATCGATAACATGCGAGATAACAGAATAAAACCATACCTGTTCAACAAGAGATGGATTCCGTTTGCACAATATGTTGTATCTTGAAAATGGAGATTATCACGGATTGGAGAAGGTTTATTTTTCCGATGGAAGTGATGAAGTATTATATGTCGTATACGAAATAATAAAAAACAGATTGGAAGAATGTGGTGTAAAGATTATTTCGAAAATAGGAGAAAATTTGTATCACTGTTACCCGCTTTTCCATGTTGTATAGAGAAGTAAAAACCGATTGGAAAAATATGCTTGAATAGCACAACGATTTTCCTGCTTTAAATATCGTTTTAAGGAGCTTAGTGCACATGAACTATATTACATATGGAAATAAGAAAAACAAGTCCCTGTTATTTATTCACGGACTTGCTTCTACGGCGAAGTTATGCTTTGAATCGCTTCTGCCTTATTTACAGGATTATTATATCGTTCTTTGTGAACTGGATGGACATTGTGCCTCCAAACCGGATGATATGTTATCGCTAAAAGATAGTATCGATGATATAGAAAATTACATGCAAGAGGAAATGAACGGGAAGGTATATGGTCTTTGTGGTTTTTCCATGGGGGCTACCATGGCGGTTGAGTTGATTGCACGAGGAAACATCTCTGTTGAAAAGGTATTGTTGGATGCGGCAATTGTCATTGAAATGGGACTTATGGCGTTGCCGTTTCAATGGGTTTTTATGATCGGAACAAGTAGAATCAGGCATGGGAAACCAATACCTCGGTTTTTGCTGAATAAGATGATGGGAAAAGATAACCATAGCGTGATTGAAATGATGTATACGCATATTCGTAAAAAAACAATTCAGAATGCTTGTCAATATCTTTATCATTATAAGATACCTGAAAATTTAAAAAAATTTTCTAATCCGGTCTTATTTTGGCGTGGAAGTGAAGAGCCTATTCCGGCTAAGGGTGAAAAGAAATTGAAAGAATATCTGCCGCAAATGGCAAGCGAAGTTTTTGAAAACATGGGACACGGACAATTTTTGCACGAGCATCCGAAAGAATATGCGGAGAAGCTGAAAATATTTTTGCAAGAATAAAATGGATTTAATTTATAGGAGTATGAGTCAGATGATTAAGACGCTTATTATGCTGGGATTGGTGTGCCTATTCGCGACACTTATGATAATGGACTTTATTCTTGTGATTCCAAAATTCGGCTCTAAACATTTCGGCGCACCGGATGATATAAAGGAAATGATGGAAAAAATGCCGGATAGAGTTCCTTGGGTGAATTTACTTGGCGTATGTATTATGATCGCCGGTTTTGTAGGAGTAACGTTGGTACTTATATGGGCAATGGTTGATACGGTAAAAACTGAACTGTCTTTTATAGAAGCTTTTATCAGATTTTTCATTATCACTGAAGGATATAAATTATTTGATATTATATGCTTTGATTATCTTATGCTTACAAAGTTGAAATTACCTGAAAGAATTTATCCTGAAACGGCAGGGGCAAAGGGATATGATAACTTTGGATTTAATGCCAAAAGCCAGATAACTAAGCTTATTGTATTTTGCGGGATAAGTCTTCTTTTGGCGTTCATTTTAACGGTAATTATTCCCTTATGGCGATAAGTTTATGTACTTTGATTTTCCAAAGTTTTAAGCAGAGTACATGGCAAGAAAGAATAGAATTTAAGAAGGAGAGGGTTTTATGGATGTAATGCGAGCGATTCTGGACGGATTTGCAATAGCTGCAATCTTTAATGGTGCCGTGGCAGCTTTGGCACTAATCAATCCGAGATATTTTTTTGATTCTTATCCAAAGGCAATTCAAAAAGCTGCACCTGAACAGATGACCAAAAAAGAGAAAAACATAAATCTCATGCTAACAATTATAATTTGTGGGATTTGTTTCATATATTCAATAACAAGTCTTTTTCATTTAGGCATTTCTGACTATTGGACTCTTTTTTGGATGGGGTATATTCAGTGGAGCATATTAAACTTAGGGGATTTTTTACTGCTGGATTGTCTGTTGTTTCTGGGGAAATATAAGGAAAAAATCGTCATACCCGGGACAGAAGGACACCCTGATTATGGGTTCGGCAATTGGATGAAGCATAGAGCCATTATGGAGCATTTTGTAGTGGCTCCGTTTTTGATTATACCGTTTGTAGCAGCGATTCAGGCTTTGATTGTTGCATTTTTCGGAAGATAAATTTATGTAGATAGTTTGTGCTGCGTAAAATAAATCGGAACTTATGAAGGTAAATATAATGAGTACATACTTGCAAGAGACTAAAATGCTTGATTTTTCAAATCTGGGCATTCAAAAATTAATAGAGATGAAGCGTTGGAAAGAAGAAAATAAGTTTGATTGTCTTAAAGCGATTTATAATTTCGTAAGAGATGAGATAGCATTTGGGTACAATGTGGATGACAGTATTCCTGCCTCTAAAGTTCTTGAGGACGGATATGGTCAATGTAATACAAAGGGAACTCTTTTTATGGCATTGCTTCGTGCCTGTGAAATTCCTTGCCGAATTCATGGATTTACCATAGATAAAAAACTGCAAAAAGGTGCGATGAGTGGATTCGTTTATAAAAATGCTCCTCAGAATATATTACACAGTTGGGTTGAAGTGTATTTTGAAGATAAGTGGTATGAACTGGAGGCTTTTATACTGGATCAAAAATATTTGTCAAAACTGCAGAAAAAATTTGCGGACTGTATCGGTTCTTTTTGCGGATATGGTGTTGCGGTAAAGGATTTTCAGCATCCAATCATTGATTTTGACAAAAATGACACATACATTCAAAGCGAGGGAATTACGCAGGATTTGGGAGTATATGATTCTCCGGATGAATTACTGAAAAGTCATTATCAGGAGATATCGGCAGTCAAAGCCTTTATCTACAGGAATTTAGGAAGACATTTGATGAACTGGAATGTGAAAAAAGTAAGGAACTCTTAAATTCTTGTATATAAGGCTTTTCATATGTTTAAAGACTTTGACATTAGTTTTAAGACATCATTTTCTATGGATATTAGCTTTGCGCGAGAAATATTAAGCTCCTGTCTTTTGTATAGTTATCATCAGGTAGTCTTGATACATGTCGAGACGGTAGTATTGATGTCACGAGTCGAAGGAAAATAGCCGCGAAAGCCCAGTAATATTGTGGCTTTCGGGCAATCGGGCAAATTTGACATCAGGCTGGACAAACACTTCTCGGTAACTTATCCAAAGTAAAATCAGCTCAAAAAGTGTGAGAGTTGAGTTGCCGCGATAGATGTCACTATGTTGAGTTGCCGAGTTAGATGTTTCATAGTTGTGGCTGTGAGATAGATGTCGGAAAGTGAAAGCGCGAATTGCGGAGGAGAAACAATGCTTCGTTTGGAAAAGGTAAACGGAAAAAACGTCTGGGATATACTAAAGCTGAAAGTATCGGAGTCACAGAGAAATTTTGTCGCTCCTAATGATGTCAGTATTATTGAAGCCTATACAGCTATCACTGCAAATGGGTATGCTTTTCCGTTTGGATTATATGATGGTGATAAGCCAGTCGGTTTTTTGATGATCGGATTCGATATTGATGACTATTGGGATGATGCACCTGAAATTGCAAGGGGAAACTATAACCTTTGGCGTTTAATGATTGATGAGTCTAATCAACGAAATGGATACGGGAAAGAAGCTGTGAAGCTTGCATTAGAATTCATCAATTCTATTCCTTGCGGGAAGGCAGAGTATTGCTGGTTATCTTATGAGCCCGAAAACGAAGCGGCTCGTCACTTATATAGTTCGTTCGGATTTGTTGAGACCGGCGAAATGGATGGAGAAGAACTTATCGCTATACTGAAGCTATAGGACGGAAGAGGCAGAATCATGGCATCAAGCAAAGAATACTTGGATTTCATATTAGAGCAGTTGTCTGAATTGGACGATATATCCTATCGGGCGATGATGGGAGAATACATCATCTACTATCGCGGCAAGGTGGTCGGCGGTATTTACGATGATCGCTTCCTTGTAAAGTCCACAAAGTCCGCTGTGGCAATGATGCCGAATGCGGATACGGAACTGCCGTATGAAGGCGCAAAGGAAATGCTCCTTGTGGATGATGTGGAGAACAAGGAGTTTCTGTGTGGGCTGTTGGAAGCAATGTACGATGAACTTCCTTCTCCCAAGAACAAAAAGAAGTAGGGGGCAACAGCGAGTTGCTTGTTCGAACTGCCTATACGGTTCATAATGAATGTGAACTAAGAATATGGAGGTACAGTTCAATGACAGTACAAGATACAATAAAAAGCCTGCCCAGAAATACACGATTGACTCTTACGATATCAACGCATTTACACGGACGCTTTTTGATATGCTCGATAGACGAATTTGCAACCTGTCACCGGATGTGAAGTGTGAGTTTAAGAAGCTGTATATCGCCTACAAGTTGGATACCAATTTCGTTGATATCGTCGTTCAGAAACAGCGCCTTCGTATATCTTTGAATATGAAGTTTTCGGAGATTCATGATCCAAAGGGGCTGTGCAAGGACATCACTGGTCTTGGAAGATGGGGCAATGGCGATGTTGAGGTGTTCTTTGAACATACGTCAGAGATTGACGATGTGATGGAATTGGTCGAGCAGTCATATAAAAAGCAGTCAGATGAATAAACCATCGGTTTGGGAGATGAGAATATGTCAGATATTGATTTTAGCAAAATAAAGCTACCTCAGCCAAATTTTGATTACGCAAACGATATGATTAGTAGCATTCAAAGAAGTCAAGAAGAATCATTAAGAGCTGTTCAGAAAGCCAGAGAAGCAAAGGAAGCAGAAGAACTCAGGCGGCACAATGAACTTGTTGCTGCTTTAAAAGAAGCTGGGGAAAAGGGTGCAACTATTGTTATCGGGGATAACGCAAATGGAATTCAGATTCAGCAGAATTCAGCTGGAGCCCAGCAAAAAATGGACAACGAACAGACCTTTAATTATGAAAAAGCGTCAGAGGTGTTAAAGGAAATAAGTACATACTTTGAATTTCCTCAGTTTCAACAGACATTTGGAGACAATACAGAAAATGTAAAAAGTATTATCCAGAACACAATTGATGCTTTGAATAAGAAAGAAGATGAAGGCCTAATAAAAAAATCACTAAAAGTGTTAAAGGATCTGGCGATAGGCGCTGGCGGTTCTCTTATAGGTTCTGGAATATTAGCATTGCTCGGAACTATCCCGCTATAAATGTTGAGACGATGGGGTTTCGGACTTGTTCCCTCAGAGCGAAGTCTTGAAGCGGTCGGCAAATCTGTGCCTTTGCATATTATAGGTAGGAGCAAGGTCTTTGACCTGTTTCCGAGAACGTACAAGGGTAAAAAACGGTGTGTTTTGTGGTAAAAACACGCGTTGATAAATTCCCGCGAACGACCGCGAAAATCTGACATCAATCTGGAGCAATCGAGCCATGTTGAAACGGTGGTTTTAATGACTAGAAATTAGGTTAAAGTCACAGTGCTATTATTGGTTAAATATAACGGAGTAATTCTTAACCTTTAGAATAATAAAGAGTCTCTTTCGTGGAGGAAAAATAATGTTAAAAGTTGTAAAACCGGAATTAGAAGACTTATGGTTCAGAGAGTCAATGATGGCAGATATAGAAACGATGTCATATAATGATGCATGGGGAGGAACAATTCCTTTTTCGAAAGAAGACAGGGAAGAATGGTATACATTATGGGTAAGAAACTCAGGACAGGAAAGATACTATCGTTATTTAAAAGATGATGCCAATAAAGTCTTTGTGGGTGAAATTTCATATCATTTTGATAAGCTGCGTAATATCTATATATGTGATGTAATTATAAAAGCTGAATTTAGGAAACAAGGATTTGGTACGCAAGGTA
>ERZ773099.2928-NODE-2928-length-11370-cov-4.176315_pt1 | contig 11370 bp, 11 predicted proteins | sample MGYA00511120_ERZ773099 | MGnify/ENA primary metagenome ERZ773099 (study PRJEB29015, sample SAMEA2738012) | human oral metagenome | biome: human oral; feature: human-associated habitat; material: dental | place: China | collected 2104 ... | reverse complement strand
AAAATAATATTAGAAAAATGTATTGAATATGTAAATAATCAAGAAATTTAAAAAAGGAGGTACAAATGAAAAATAAGCGACAAAGGATATTATATATCATCATCAATGAATGAACAAAGCCCAATTTATTTAAAAGATACATATACAGCAGTATCAAAAGATCAAACATATGATATAAAATTCTATGAAGCAAAAACTTGACATAGATTCTTAACAAATAATATTATAAAAACTTATTATATCGATAATTCCATCAATAAACTATAGAAAAGAGTATATAAATATGAATGCAAAATTTTTATTAGAAATGAAAAACATTAGAAGAAATTACACTTATTTTCCAAAGGAATTTGAAACATCTTTTAGAAATGGAATATTATACATCTTTAATTATGGCGAAATACCATACAATGAAGAAGAATTATCATTGATAGAAAAGTATACTAAAGCAAGCAATCCAAATGACATAATAAAAGAAGCGTTAATAAATGAATATGCTCAAATGCAACCTAAAGAAATTATAGAAAATGTATTTGATTTCATAAGAAAAGACTGCTTTGAAAATGAAATATTAGAAGCCATTCCAAAAAATATTGATATACTTGATTATATAGAACCATCTGATAAAAATATAAATAATGCAATATTTAATCAAATAGAAATTGAAAAAGTAATAAACTATATTAATGAAGACAAAATCAATAAAAAAAATATAATAAAGTTATTAGCAGATCTAGGACCAATAGATGAAGAAAGATGGTATTCAATAGTAAAAGCGTATAAAATAATAACTAGATTAAATAGTGATAAAGATAGAGCTAGTATGACTTTGCAAACCAGCTTTATTGACCGTGACAAAGCAGAGTTATTACATACTATAGAAAATTCATATTATAGAAATTTAATTAGAAAACAGACATCTGAATATGATTATAAAGCATCTGAATTGTTAAAAATATTGACGAATTTGAAGATATAAAACAAAAATTTGATGAATTAGAATCTGAAGAACAAAAAGCAAAATTTATTTGTAATGTTCAAGATTATAATATTAGACTAGAATTATTAAACAATATAAAATCAAGGCAAAACCGAGATATGATTATTGCAAGTTTTAAAAATGAAATTGATCCTACAATAAAACCACAAGTCGAATTAATACAACAAATGATAAAAGAATTTTTTGAAGATAATTTAGAAAATGGACTTGATGATGAAAAAAAAGAAAAAATGAACATTATATTCAATAAAGCAGATATATATTTTGATCAATTAAAAGGAAGGGTTAATCGGAATAGCAAAATATTTATTTGACGACATTATAATAAATAATAGACATAAAAATAATATAAGTGCAACATTAGGACTTTTGATACATGAATATTCACATTTATTTATAAAATATTCAAATAAAACAACACATACTTTAACATCATATGCAGTAGAAGAGGGAAGCTGTGACCTATTTGCAGATTTAGTAATAAATCATTATTTAGAAAAACATCATCAAATTCAATTAGGAGAAAGAAGAGTAAGAATAGATTATCCTTATTCAGTATACAGTAGCTATGATTTTGAGAATGCTTGGCAAAGAACTATTATTGATAAAAATTCAATTTATGCAAGAAGAAATTATATACTACCAATGTTTGAAATACAAAATCATTTAAGAGAAACTAATACTTATATTTTAGATGGAAATAGTTATTATGCAGAAGATGTAGCAAAGAAATATTTTGGAAATAGAAAAATATATGAGATTCCAAGAAAAGAAATGTTTGAATTTTATAAGCTTTACTCAGCACAAATTAATCCAAAAAATTACAAAAAAACAGTAGTTCGCAACTTTGATAAATATTTTGATAATGAAATACAAGAACTAACATCAGAAGAAATATTTAATAAATCATTTCAAATATTAGACACAACTTTAGCCATGATTGATAAAAATATTAAACTAGGAAAAGACACAGAAATTATATTACAATCATTAATTGAAAGAGAAATAAATTTAGTTTATGAAAACCAGCCAGTTAATGAATCAATTAAAAAATATATCAGATTAATACCAGATTATTTAAAAACCATCGACGAGAATAAAAATGATGAGAACAAATTCTTTATTGATGCAGTTAAAGACTTACAATTTGCTTATTTAGAACAAATGGTAAGAGAATTAGATGATAAAAAGAGCGAAGAAATACTATTAGCATTAAATGACTCAAATACACGAAAAATATTTAATAATTTAAAAAGAAATATTAAGCAAACTCAAAGTAAAGAATTAACTGACATAGAACCAACAATATAATTAAGTTATATTTTAGACCTTAAACTAAGCAAACGTCTTAGATAAAAGGTCTTTTTTCTTAGAAAAAATGTAAAAGTGGCAAACTTTCAAAAACGAACCCTGCAAAAAGTGGCAAGTTTATTGAAAACATATATAAAATATGATATATTTTACTAAAGGAGAAATAGATTTATGCAAAGATTATTTGAAAAGAAATTGTTTGATTGGAAAAAATCAGGAATGAAAAAGTCTTTAATGGTCGTTGGTGCAAGACAAATTGGAAAGACATATATTATTGAAAAATTTGCTAAAGAAAATTTCGAAAAATATTTATATTTTAACTTAGAAAAAAATACAGATATTAAAAATATTTTTGAAAAAACAATAGATGATAATAAAATTATAAATGATATTGAATTATATTTAGGTCAAAAGATTGATATTGAAAAAACAGTATTTTTCTTCGATGAAGTACAAGTAAGTGAGAATTTTATAGTATCCTTAAAATATTTTAATGAATCTGAAAAGCCATATAAAATAATATGTGCAGGAAGTTTATTAGGAGTAAAAATAAATAGATTTAATGAATCATTCCCAGTAGGAAAAATAAGAATGGAATATATATATCCAATGAATTTTGAAGAATTTTTAATGGCTACTGGAAATGAACTATTGCGAAACAAAATAAAAGAATGTTATGAAAATATGTCACCAATGCCAGAGTTTGCACATGAGAACGCTATTAGATTATATAAACAATATTTATGTGTGGGTGGTATGCCAGAAGCAGTAAAGAATTTTATAGAAAATGAATCAGACATATTAAGATTTGATTCGCATATTATTTCAGATATAAAAGATATGTATATTGTAGATATGCAAAAATATGTAAAAAATAGTCTTGAAACTGTGACAATTGAAAAGATATATAAAAATATTCCAGGACAATTAGCAAAAGAAAATAAAAGCTTTAAATATAATTTTGTTGAAAAAAATGGAAGAAAAAGAAAATATGAAAGTTCCATTGATTGGTTAATAGCATCAAAAATGATTTTAATAAATTATAATACGAAACGTATAGAAATACCTTTAAAAGTATATATTGATGAAAATAATTTTAAACTATACTTAAGCGATGTAGGTATTTTAACCAATATGAGTGAAATTAAATTTTCAGATATTATGTTAGATAATAATTTAATTTATAAAGGCGCTATTACAGAAAATTATGTAGCACAAGAATTAATTTCAAAAGAACAATCATTATACTATTGGACCTCTAAAAGAAGTGCTGAAATAGATTTTATACTATACAGTGAAGAAGATGGAATAATTCCAATAGAAGTAAAAAGTGGAAATAATTTAAGATCAGTAAGTTTAAATATGTATATTAATGAATATAAGCCTAAATACGCAATACGCTTTTCTACAAGAAATTTCGGATTTGAGAATAATATAAAATCAATTCCATTATATGCAGTATTCTGTGTAAAATAAATAAAACCATAAAAGGGGGGAATTTTTTGAACAATATAAATAAACAAACTAAAAGAAATATATTAATATGTGGAGCATGGCCATATGCAAACAGTTCACTACACTTAGGACATTTAGCAGCACTAATATCAGGCGATTTTTTAAAGAGATATCATGAAATAATAGGAGATAACGTCATATATGTTTCAGGAAGCGATTGCCACGGAACACCAATCACAGAAAGAGCAAAAAAAGAAGGAGTAACTCCAAAAGACATTGCAGAAAAATATCATACAGAATTTAAAGAAATTTTTGAAAAAATGAATTTTTCATATAGTTTATATACTAAAACATATGACGAATATCATAAGAATCAAGTCAAAAAAATGTTTTTAAAAATATATGAAAATGGATACATATATCCAAAAAAATCAAAACAACCATATTGTGAAAATTGCAATAAATTTAAATCAGACAGAGAACTAGAAATAATTTGCAATAATTGCGGAAAAATAACAAAAGGCGATCAATGTGACTGCGGATACATTCCAACAGAAGAAGATTTAATAGGCGCAACCTGCAGAGAATGCAGAAGCACAACAATAACAAAAGAAAATACTCATTTGTATTTAGCCCTATCAAAATTTCAAGAAAAAATCAAAAAATATGTAAGTGAAAAAGAAGAAAATTGGAGAATATCATCCATAAATGAAACAGAAAAATACTTAAAAGAAGGACTAAAAGATAGAGCAATCACAAGAGATTTAGACTGGGGAATAGATATTCCAATTAAAGGATTTGAAAATAAGAAAATGTAAGTCTGGATAGACGCAGTATTAGGATATATAACAGCAACAAAACAATTTTGTGAAAATAATAATCTCAACTGGGAAGATTACTGGAAAGATAACCAACAACAAGCTATAAAATCATATATGTGCCATGGAAAAGATAACATAACTTTTCACACAATAATTTTTCCAGCACTATTAATGGCAATGAAAGAAAACTATCATTTGCCCGATATAATGGTAGCAACACAATACCTAAATATCAATTCAGAAAAAATATCAAAAAGTAAAGGAAACGGCATAACTATTTTAGAGATGATAAAAAACTATAATGTCGATTCATTAAGATATTATATGTTATCACATGGACCTGAAAACAAAGACACTGATTTCACAATAGAAAATTATTTAAATATACACAACTCAGACATAGTAAATAAATTTGGAAATTTTATAAATCGAACACTAAAATTTAAAGGGTTAACCAAGATTCCTTCAGGAAAAATGGATGCACAAATAAAAGAAAAAATCGACAAAACCTATGAATTAGTATCACAATACATAGAAAAATTAGAAATCAAAAAAGCATGTAATAAAATAATGGAATTAGTAGAATTAGGGAACAAATATTATGACGAACAAAAGCCCTGGATTCAGAAAAAAGTAAGTATAGATGAATTCAACAATACAATTTACACATGTACCAATATTATTGCCAATTTATCAAATTTATTTGAACCAATTTTACCCGAGACTTCAAACAAATTAAGACAATATTTAAAAATTAATAAGCCAACATGGAATCAAATTCAAATAAAAGAAAATATTAATTTAGAAGAAATAGAGCCACTTTTTACAAGAATAAATAATAATTAAAGGAAATAAAGTTATGGAAGAAGAAATCAGATTTTATTTTAATGATAATCAATATGACAACTTAATAAATAAATTAAAAAACATACCAGAATTAAAATATGATGGATGCTATTTGACAAACATAGAGGAAATTGGGAAATAAGTCCTTGCTATAATAGTAGTAATGCATTATTTTTCTGGAATAAAGTAACAAAAGATTATACTGATAATAATTACAAATTCGAAAAAGATTTATTTTTATTTAACAACGAAAAATATAGGTAAAATAAATATAAATAATTCAAAAGCATATAATATAAATTTTTCGAAATATAATTTAAGAAAAATAAATATTTAAAATATTACAAAATATAAAAGATTAGAAAAGAGGAAAAATTAATGGACTTTATATTTATTATTGGCCCAAGTGCAGTTGGAAAAACCACATTAGCAAAAGAACTATTTAAACATTATAATGGAGTTTATTTTGAACAAAATATGGTACCAGAATTTTCAATTCCAGAAGACTGCAAAGATGAAGGCATATTTGAAGAACAAATATGTTGGGAAAATATTCTTTTGCAATTAAAATATTTTTATGAAAAAGGCTTTAGAAATATAATTGCACTTGATTTTGATGATTTAAGAACAAGAGAATTGCCAAAAATATTTAAAGGTTATAATTTTATTACATTAAAACTTGTATCCAGCAATCCAGAACAAATTAAAGAACAAATGATTTATAGATACAATAATGAGGGTGGATTATATGATATTGAGAATGTAATAAAATCTAATGAAAAAATAAAAAATAGAAAATTATTACCTAATGAAGTCGTAATTGACACTTTTAAAAAAAGCAAAGCAGATGTTTTAAATGAAGCAATCAATGTTATAGACAACTTTACTTCATTATTGGATTATGACTATGAATTAGATGATGAAAATAATTATCAATCTTGGATTAAAAGTAAGAATTTGAAATAAAGTAATAAAATAATAATTGATTTTAAATGAAATAACAGAATTTGAAGCACTAATAGGAAACTTATATTTGACAAAGCAAAATGAAAGATTAAAAATAATATTAGAAAAATGTATTGAATATGTAAATAATCAAGAAATTTAAAAGGAGTATACAAATGAAAAATAGCTTATTATCAAAAATACTAATTATATTAATGATAATTGGAATATTTGCAATATCAATTATCATTTCAAAAGCTATTTTTATGAAAAAAGTGAATTCACAAAAAGAAATAACATCAGAACAATTTAAACAAACACTCAGCAATAAAGGATACTATATATCAACATCACTTAATGAACAAAGTCCAAACTATTTAAAAAACGCATACACTGCCATATCAAAAAATCAAGACTATGATATAAAATTTTATGAAACAGAAAATGAAGATGAAGCAATTCAAAAAGTATTTTTCAGAGAAAAAGAAGCCATAGAAAAAGAAAAAAATAAAAAAACAGAAAAAGACATAAATATAAAGCAATATAATTACTATGAAGCAAATATAAATAATCAAAAATATATAATAATAAGAAACAGAAAAACAGTAATTTCAACTAAAATAGAACAAAACAAAGAAAAAGAAGTTAAATCAATTTTAAAAGGAATAAACTATATATTATAAAAAATGTAGAGGAGAGAACAATGCTTGAAAAAAAGTATGACCATAAATTAACAGAAGAAAATAAATATGATAAATGGAAGGAAAACGGATATTTTAAAAGTGGAGATAAATCAAAAGAACCATTTTGTATAGTATTACCACCTCCAAACGTAACAGGAAAATTACATTTAGGCCATGCACTAGATGTATCAATACAAGATGTAATAATCAGATATAAAAGAATGCAAGGATATGATGCATTCTGGTTACCAGGAATGGATCATGCAGCAATTGCAACAGAATCAAAAGTTGTAAAAAGATTAAAAGACAATGGACAAGACAAAACAACAATAGGCAGGGACAAATTCATCGAAGAATGTTGGAACTGGACACAAAGACCAGAGACATTATTTGGAGACACAGCAGTAGCAGTAAATCCAAAAGACGCTAGATATCAAAAATACATTGGCAAAAATGTAGTATTACCAATTGTAAATAAACTAATTCCAGTAATAGCGGACGAACATGCAGATATGGAAAAAGGAACAGGTTGTGTAAATGTAACACCATTTAGTACAAACAAGCTAAAAATATTGAAAAATAAAGGTTTTAAAAAGTTGATAACTTTCAATAATATAAACAATGAGGAGGAGAAAATAGCATGTTAGATAAAAAATACAATGCACAAGAAAAAGAACAAAAATGGATGGATTATTGGAAAGAAAATGAGATTTATAAGTTTCAAAGAAATGATAAAGAGGTTTATTCAATAGATACTCCTCCACCAACAGTTAATGGTAAAATACATATAGGACATATTTTTTCCTATACTCAAACAGAAATGTTAGCAAGATATAAAAGATTAAGAGGATATAATATTTTCTATCCATTTGGATTTGATGATAATGGTCTTCCAAGTGAAAGACTTGTTGAAAAAGAACAAGGTAAAAGAGCTCATGAAATTGGAAGAGAAGAATTTTCAAAATTATGTTATGAAACAACTAATAAATATGAGGCTAATTTCCAAGAATTATTTAGCAAAATGGGTGTAAGTACAGATTGGGGAATTTACTATAAAACAGTAAGTCCTTCTACAATAAAAATAAGTCAAAAATCATTTTTAGATTTAATTGAAAAAGGACATTGTTATCATAAAGAAAGTCCTGCATTATGGTGTAATGAATGTTTAACATCTATTGCACAAGCAGAACTTGAAACAAAGACAATAAAAACAACATTCAACTATATTAATTTCACAACAGTTGAAGATGAAGAAGAATTTACTATTGCAACAACAAGACCTGAATTAATGCCAGCTATTGTAAGTGTTTTTGTTAATCCAACAGATGAAAAACATAATCATCTAATTGGAAAAACTGCACATATTCCAGTTTTAAATATTGAAGTACCAATTATGGGAGATGAAAAAGTTGCAGTAGACAAGGGTACAGGAGTTGTTATGTGCTGTACTTTTGGTGACCAAACAGATATTGAATGGTGGAAAAAATATAATTTACCACTAAAACATATATTCACAGACAATGGAAGAATAATAGATTCTGTACCAGTATATGGTGGTTTAAAAATTAAAGAAGCTAGAAAGAAAATCATTGAAGATTTACAAGAAGGTGGATATGTTGTAAAAATAGAAGATTTAGAGCATGAAGTACAAACACATGAAAGATGTGGAAGAGAAGTTGAATATTCTGTAATGAAACAATGGTTTATTGATACAATGAGTCATAAAGAAGACTTCTTAAAAATTGGAAATGAAATTAAATGGCATCCTGCACATATGCACGCAAGATATGATGAATGGGTGAATAATATTGCTTGGGATTGGTGTATTTCAAGACAAAGATATTTTGGTGTTCCATTCCCAGTATGGTATTGTAAAGAATGTGGTGAACCAGTATTTGCAAGAAAAGAAGATTTACCAGTTAACCCATTATCAGATAAACCAAAAGCAGATAAATGTTGTAAATGTGGATGCACAGAATTTGTTCCAGAAACAGATGTAATGGATACATGGGCAACTTCATCAGTTACACCATTAATAAATATGAAATATGGTGAAGAAGAAAACTATGAAGATATTTTAAAACCAATGAGTTTAAGAACAAATGCTAGTGAAATTATAAGAACTTGGGATTTCTATACTATAGTTAAAAGTTTCTATCATTTTGAAACAAGACCATGGGATAATGTTATGATTTCAGGATTTGTTATGGCTAATAAAGGTGAAAAAATAAGCAAGAGTAAAGGAAACAGCAAACATGAACCTCTTGATTTAATTAATCAATATTCAGCTGATGTTTTAAGATACTGGGCAGGAACAGGTAGATTAGGTACAGATATAGTATTTAGTGAAGAAACATTATTAAGAGGAAAGAAATTAGTAAATAAAATCTGGAATGTATCTAAATTTATTGAAATGCACTTATCAGATTATGAAGATAAGGAATTTAATAATTTCGAATATATAGATAGATGGATTTTAGGAAGATTTCAAGAAATGGAAAAACAATTTATTAATTACTTAGAAGAATATGAAGTTGGTTTAGCATTGAACATACTTGAAAAATTCTTTTGGGAATTCTGCGATAATTATATAGAAATTGTAAAACATAGATTGTATAGACCAGAAGAATTTGGGGCTGAACCAAGATATAGTGGTCAAAAAACAGTTTATACAATTTTATATAAATTATTACAAGACTTTAGTATATATTTCCCATATATAACAGAAGAAGTATTCCAAGAAATATATCATACTGACAAATCAATACATATTACTGAGATAAAACCTTTAGAATATAATTTTGATGAAGAAATTAAATATGGTGATTATATAATTGAAATTATTAGTCAAGCTAGGGGAGAAAAAACTAATAATAATGTATCATTAAAAACACCTATAAAATTAATTTCAGTAGGTGTAGAAGAAAAATTAAAAAATGCAATAAATGAATCTATAAAAGATTTTAAAGCAACATTATTTATTGAAAATTTGGAAACTAAATTAATAGATAAAGATTATGAAGTATATAATGTAGAAATAGATTTAGAAGAAAAAGAATATAAATGCTAATATAATGGATTTTTAAAAGATTCTGTGATATAATCCCAAAAGTGACAAAAGAGGATATAGTAGTAATAAAAAAGGAAGGAACAAAAATGAGTATTAATAAAGAAAAGACAAAAAATAAAAATGAAATAAAAATCACATTTACAGTTGATGCAGAAAGATTTGATCAAGCAATAGAGCACGTATTTAAAGAAAATGCTAAATATTTTACAGTACCAGGATTCAGAAAAGGAAAAGCACCATTCAATATAGTTGCAAAACAATACGGTGTAGAAATGTTCTATGAAGATGCATTCAATCATATATTACCAGAAGTATATGAAGAAGAAATCGAAAAAAACAAACTAGATGTAGTAAGTAAACCAAAAATAAATATTGTACAAATTGAAAAAGGAAAAGAATTAATATTTGAAGCAGTAGTTTCAACAAGACCAGAAGTAGAATTAGGACAATATAAAGGAATAGAATTAAAGAAAATCGAATACAAAGTAAAAGCCGAAGATGTAAAACACGAATTAGAACACATGGCAGAACACAATTCAAGAATGGTATCAATAGAAGACAGACCAGTGCAAAAAGATGATATTGCAAACATTGACTATGTTGGAACAATTGACGGAGTTGAATTTGCAGGCGGAAAATCAGAAAAATATGATTTAACAATTGGAAGTAACACATTCATTCCAGGATTTGAAGACCAAGTAATCGGCATGAAAATTGGTGAAGAAAGAGACATTAAAGTAACATTCCCAAAAGAATACCATGCAAAAGAAATGGCAGGAAAAGACGCAAACTTCCATGTAACACTAAATTCAATTAAAGTAAAAGAATTACCAAAATTAGATGATGAATTTGCAAAAGATGTTAGTGAATTTGACACATTAGAAGAATTAAAAGCAGATATCAAAACAAGATTAACAGAGCAAAACAATCATAAAGCAGAACACGAAATGGAAAACAAAGCAATCGAAACAGTAGTAGAAGCTTCAAAAGTTGAAATTCCAGCGGGTATGATTGAAGTAGAAATAGACTCAATGGAAAATAACATGGACGAAAGACTAAAATATCAAGGCTTAAGTCTAGAACAATACATGAAAATCTTAGGAAAAACAAAGAAAGAAATAAGAGATGAATTAAAAGTAGAAGCTGAAAAAAATGTAAAATACAAACTAGTAATAGACGAAATTGTAAAAGCAGAAAAAATCAAAGCAGATAAAAAATTCATCAAAGAAGAAATTGAAA
>ERZ773099.2927-NODE-2927-length-11372-cov-6.255633_pt1 | contig 11372 bp, 6 predicted proteins | sample MGYA00511120_ERZ773099 | MGnify/ENA primary metagenome ERZ773099 (study PRJEB29015, sample SAMEA2738012) | human oral metagenome | biome: human oral; feature: human-associated habitat; material: dental | place: China | collected 2104 ... | reverse complement strand
GTCCTGTCGTCTCATTAAACGTAATGTTCTCAACACGCTTGCTGGCCGCCGATGTTGTCAAACCTTCAGCGATTTCCACCTTGCCCGTGAGGTTTCTTTCGCCCGTCGTATAGGCCGCGTACCAGAGCTTGTTGGCGAGCGCATTGAGCGTATCGTCCACCAGCTTCTTATCGGCGCCCGATGCTGCCTCCGTGTTCAGGCCGCTGTTGTCCGTCGTCAGCGTAATGCTGCTGTCCGCAGACGCCTTGCCGATCTTCAGGGCGCCGCCCTTTATCGTCGTCGGCGCTGCAGCGTCATGCGCATAGAATACACGCGTATGGCCGCTGTAGTTGTCAATCGTGATGTCCTTGCTGTCTCTCTGGAAGATCGCCCCCGCATGGGCAACGTCATCGCCGCCCTTAAGGGAAAGCAGTTGACTGCCAGTGAACTTTGCCGCAATGAGCGCACTCTTCTGCGTGTTGTAGTCCTCATTCGTCCAAACTGCGCCATTCTGCAATGTCAGCACATTGCCTTTTGCTGCGCCGTTCTGTGCGGGGCTGCGCAGAGGCAGACTGAAGCCGCCGTATTCCTCCTCGTCTTCATCTTCACCGCCGCTCGGCGCCACTTTTTGGATGACGCCGTTCAGGACAGACTGCCCCGTTGTCAGCGAGATATTGGTATTTCCCTCCTCACCCGTCTGGACATTGCCGTTGATGACCACCTCATGGCGGCCGTCGCTGTTGACTGTGACCTTGCCATTGCTGTTGCTGATGGCCCAGGCGCCGTCCGCCGAATCCTTGTTCAGCCCTACATGCAGTCCATCCGCTTCAATCGCTGCGCCCCGGCTCGTGACGAGTCCCTGCGCAGTCTGGCTGCTCTGCGCCTTGATATCGAGGTCGCCCTTGATCGTAACGACAGAGCCGTCCTGATTATTGCGTATGCCAAAAGCACGGCCGTCGCTGCTCTTTACGTCAATCTTCAGAGCGTCCGCCGTGATCTTTATGCCATCCTTGCTGTTGTTATCCACACCGAGAATGAAGTTGCTGCCGTCGCCGATCAAGGTCAGCTTATGCTCCCTTGCATCGACATTGAGCGGCTGTTTTGGATAGGTTGTTGCTGCGATGATGCCGTCATAGGAGCTTCTGCGAATCGTCGTGTCCTTCGTGAACTTGTAATTGCCGGGCGACGGCTCGACATTGGCCGCCTTGTACTCGGCAACTTCCTTCTGCGTGAGCTGTGAGGTGAACTCCGTCTTCGTCTGCTCCCCGATCGGCGGGGGCGGAGGCGTCGTGCCGCCCGTATAGCTTCCCTTCTCGTTGCCGAAGGTGATTTGGCCGCTGATGGAGGATGTCGTCAGGCTCTCGCCAATCGAGAGCTTGCCCAAAAGCTTGTTCTCGGCGAAGCTCTTATAGGTCAGCTTATTGGCAAGCGCGTTGAGCACCGCGCTCTGATTGCCTGTCGTTACGCCAGCGCCGTCAGTAAAGAGGGTAAAGACATTCTCCGTCCCCGTCGCTTTGTTGATGACGATATCGCCGCCCCTGAAGGACGTCGGTGCAGCTGCGTCATGGGTATAGACTGCCGCCGTATGGCCGCTGTAGTTTTCTATCATAAGCGGATTGATGCTCTTCTGATAGATGATGCCGCGCTGCGCTTCCGTTGCACCGCCGACGAAGTTTGTGACACGGCTCTGCGCATTATAAAACTTCCCGACCGTACCGCCGGCCCGAGTCTTGACCGCCGCCATCGTGCCGGCACCCATATCCTCGTCATCCTGATAATAGCGCGCATTTCGGCCTTCGTTGAGCCACTGCGCACCGTTCTGCAGGTAGAGATTAGCCGTGCCGCCGTTGTCAACGAGGCCGTGCAGATAGGACTTGTCTGTCATGAGGGCGACGTCGAGCCTGCCTGTGGGCAACGCAAACAGATCGCCGTCGAGCTTTACGTCAGCGATCTCATTTATTTTTTTGCCGTTGCCGGGCTTCGTCCCGTCATCTCCCATATTCATGGAAATCGCGCCCTGATAGGCGGCAAGTGCATAATAGCTGTACTTCATAGCGGCAGGCACCTGGATGGAGCCGCCGCCTGCGATGCGCACGCTGCTGTCCTTCGCATTCGTCGTCACGCCATTGCCATAGACGGTCATATCCACATCGCCGTTTACGGTCACATTACTCTTTTCGACCTGCGTCAGAATGCCTGCATTGTTGAAGCGCGAGAATACATTCTCACGATTAAGCGGAATGCCCCACTCGTTGGTATGTTCGCCGGCGATCTTCAGATTGCCGTTGATGCGAATCCCCGAAGCGACGCTCGCTTCATAAGATTTTTCGCCCTGGCGGTCGCTCTTTTGGATCGCGACGCCGTTGCCGCCAAGACCGCCTGTCATCGAGATACTGAGCGGCCCGTTGATGGTAAGCTGCGCCGCCTTGTCTTTCATCGCATCAAGCTGAACGGCATTCGTCAGGGTATTGCCGCCGTCAAGCCCTCGCGTGAGGATATTGATGCCCTTCGCCGCACTTACCGTGAGATCCGTTCCCCTGGCATAGATTCCCGTCGGATTTCCCACGGTGTTCTCCACCTGCAGCTGCAGGAGATTGTTCTTCGCACTGATATTAAGACGTTTGCCGCCTGTTGCCGAAATAGCCGCAAGCACATTCGTCGACTTGTCGCCGAGCTTATCTTTTCCGATGCTGACAACGGTATCGCCGTCCCAACTCTGCCGCGTCGTGACCGTATCGGTGTATACAGCATTGTCTTTCCAGACGGCATTCTCATTGAGTGCCGCTGCGGTCGTCGTTCCGCCCAGTTCCGCCGGCAGCGTCATGACGACGGACGCCGTATTGCCGTAGACCCAGTCCGGCTCGATCATCGTGATCTTGTTGAAGCGGCTGAATGCCTTGTTCTCGGAGAAATCCTTCGCCTGCCATATATGTTTCGCCGCATCATCGCCGTCCGTATAGGCCTGCAGGGTATCGCCGAGTTCGAGCCAGAGACGCTTCGTATAGTATTCGGCGTTGAGCTTGCCGAACCATCCCTCCTGTTCGTGCGCAACGGCAATCTCCGTCCAATCGTCGGGATGTTCCGACATCAGATTGGACATGGTCGTCTGGTAGACATGCGCATTGATCTGGCTGCCGCTCGGACTGAGGTTGTACGTCATGACATAGGCCGTGCCGTTCGGCAGGATCTTGAGGTCGCGCATATCCTCGCCGGTTCCCTTGACATGAGCCGGAATCGAGGCGCGGCGCTGTTCCGTTCCCATGATGCGCCCTGTTTTCTGGTCGATCTTGGCGATATTGAGCGCCGTATAGTGGACATTGCCCGACCCGTTATAGTGCTGATAACCGCCGATGCAGGAAATGAGAATATGGTCGTTGAATTTGTTGAGCCGCCCCTGATCAATGTTGCGGCTGATGCGCGTATAGCTGCCGAATTTCAGGCTGCCGTCGTCCTGGATGTCATACTGCATCAAGAAGCCGTCGTCGTAGGGATCATAGCCGCCCAATGGATTGACGGATGCCGCCACATAGAGCCTGCGCCCCTCGACAAGAAGCGCCTCACCATGCACCACCGCTTTCGTTGGATCGCCCGTATAGGTTTTACCTGTCACGCCGTGTTCGTCTTCATCGAGGTTCTCAAACGTCTCGGTGAAGTTATAGCCACAGTACTGCTTGATGTCATTCTTGAGGTTGACGACAGCTGTTTTGTTTTCCATCAATCGCTTGCCGCTTTGGCGCACAACGCCGATCTGTCCCATATCATAGCCGGTCATATAGATATGCTCGTCGCTGGCTGCCGCCGCATGCATATTCGGCACATCCGTCGTCTTCCCGCTCGCCACGCTCGCCGCCGCACCGGCAGAATTCGGATCAATGAGTCGGGTGTTCTCCAGCTGCGTCGTGCTGTAGGTGTACTGCCGCAGCAGGATCATGCTCCTGCCCTTCTGATGGAAACCAAAAGACGCCGGATCGCGGTTGAGATTCTTCAGCACCCCCACCTGCGGCGCCGCATCGACCTCCGTCGTTACGCGCGAGCCGGTGACCGCACCCATCTCGCTGTTCCCATAGTCCGAAGGAACCGTCGAGACCAGATTGGCGGCATGAGCCGCCGAACCGTAGAGCAGACCGCCCATGACAAGAGCTGTCAGGCGCAGCCGCCGCAGCTTACTGAAATACTCCTTCATCTTCTTTCCCTCCTTAGAATTCATAGCGGAAGCTCATATAGTAACTGCGTCCCTGCAGCGGGTACTCGATGTTTACCCAGCTCGGTTCGCTCAAGTAGCGCTGTACGCTGTGCACTTTCAGTTTTGACGCCTCATCGAGCACATCGTTGCAGCCGATTGACAGCGTCATATCCTTGCGCGGCGACCACTTGAGACCCACGTTGATCGTCTTCAGTGCCGCTCTCGGCCTGCCGGCAAGTTCTTTTTCCACGGGATCCCTGGTCTGCGGAATGGCATAGTGCGTGTAGTATTGCGAAACATAATGCGCCTCGCCGAAGAAGAGCCATTTCTCCGTCGGGCGGTAGGTCAGGCGGATATTGCCTTCCCACTCCGGCTGATACGTCGGACGCACCTCAAACCAATCGTAATGGACGCCCGGGGAAGAATCCCTGCGCTGCGCCTCTATATTGAGATGCGTTCCTTCGATATCGAGATCGAATTTCTTCCAATGGAAATTTGTCTGCAATTCAAAGCCGTGCGCCTTACCGCGCATATCGTTGAAGTACGAGCTGTAGTTGAGGCCGGCACGGTAGAGGTAGAGCATGCGCTGCGTGTCGCGCCAGAAGTACGTGAGCGTCGTCCGATTGTCCGCGCCGAGGAACTTGCCGTCCCAAATCGCACTGCAGTCAAACTGCGTGCCGTACTCTGGCTGCGGGAATTTCGCGCCGCTTCCCTTGTAGTCCATTGGAGCCGGCATGATGCCCGCGCCGTCGCCCGCGATCTCGTACATGTTGAGCAGGCGGAAGTAAGTGCCGCCCGTCATGCGCAGGGAAAAGTTCTCATTGAATTCCTTTTTGAGCGCGACCTGCCAGGTCACCTTGGAATCCACCTGATTGTCCTTCGGATGAACCCAACGATACGTTTTGAGGGGATTGAAACGTCCGAACTGACTGTAGCCCACGATTTCCGAGCGATTGTAGCGGATGGCCGGCGTCAGCTGCCATGTCCTCTTCTTGTCGAGCGTGATGGTATCCTGCAGCTGTACATTGAAGATATTCTGATCGAACTGGTTGCGCATCTGCGCCCAGAGATTGCCGATGCCCGCCTGCACGTCGTCGATGACCTCATCGAGACCATCGCCCCGGATTTTCATGCGTTCATGTGAATAGTTCATCTGGAAGTCGAGCATATTGTTCTTGCTGAGCTCGTATGTGCCGTCCACCTGTATGTTGTACTTTTGGGAACTGTATTCGCTCCATTCACGCATCGGTATCTTGATCATAAAGCGCAGACCATCGTGAATATTTTCGGCACGGTAGCGCTTGTTCTGTTTCATATAGTCGACCATCCAGCCCCATTCGTAATTCTTCCCTATATAGCGCCGCTGCACGAGAAGCTCCGCCGCACTGAGCGTCTGATGACGCTTATCGTATTTATAGAGATCGTATTTATCAACGAGAAGCCCCGGTTGAATCATATCGAAATAGCTTCGGTAATCGACCCAAAGGCTGTCGGGCAGATGGCGATTGACAAATTTGTACGTTCCCTTGATCATCCAGTCATCGTTCTGCCATTTGACGAGAAGATCCGAATTGCTGTAGTCGTTGTATTGCCGCCGGCGGCGCGGATCATCCGCAGCAAGTACCAACCGCCCCCCATTGTCCTCCAGCCACTGGATACAATCATCTACATTCTGCTGCCATGCGCCGGGATAATTAGCAGCGTCATATGCCGCCCTTTCTGCCGGCGTCATAGCGAGGTAGCCTTGCAGCTCTGCCCGTGTCTCCATAATCAGCCGTCCATCTCCGGTATTCGTATAGAACTGCTCCGCCGCATAGCTGCGATAGGGGAAGTCACCTTCCCGCGATTCATGGTTCAGTCCGAAGAGAAGGCTGCCGGGGCCAAGCGGTGCGGTGATTTCGACCGACGCCTTCTTCCCGCCGAACGAAGCAGGGCCAACCTCCGCCGAGCCATGCGCCTGCTTCGGCTTCTTCGTCACGACGTTGATGACGCCGCCGATAAAGGTGCCCGCAAAGCGCGCGGGGATATAGCCGCGATAGACCTCGATGCGCTCGACGTTGCTGACGGGGATCGTCGAGATGTCGACGGCTGCATCGCCGCCGAGGTTCGTCAGCACACCGTCGACGAAGACGCCGACCTGCGCCGCCGTCGAGCCGCGCACCGTCACCGTTGTATACTGCCCCTTGCCCTGAACCTCACGCACATGGACGCCCGGCACCATCTTCAAAAAGTCCGGCAGCGTCTTCTGCTCGCCCTTGAATTCCTCCGGACGAATGACGGTCACAGTACCCGGAGAAAGCGTCTCTTCCCATTTCGGCCTCCTCGCCTCCACGGTGATGTTCTCCAGCGTATAATCCGCCGTTGTATTGGCACCCGCATGGCCGCCCTGTGCCGGTGTCTGCGCTGTCTGTGCCGTGCCCGCATTGGCTCCCTGTGCCGGAGCGGCCGGAGCCTGTGCAGGCTCCTCCTCTTCCTGCGCCCCCGAACCCATCGACTCCTGCCACAAGGGTTCCGTCTTCGATGTCTGCGCTTCCTCCGCTGCACTTGCCGTCAGCGGGCAGCCGAGAACGCCTGCCGCAAGCATCCACAAAATCCCTGCCGCCAAACGCTGTTCCTTTTTTTTCGCCATAAAATGGACACCTCTTATTTCTCCATTGTAGGACATATAGGTATGATTCAGAATAGATAGATAATAAATCCTATACCCGTATGGCATCCCTCTGATCACCCAGGCTTCCAAAAAGAAAAGCCGCCTGCAAACCAACGCATTGGCTGAGGCGGCCGCAAAGCTGCGGAAAAAGAAAAACCGGTGCACAACGCACCGGAGACAACTCTATCCCGAAACTCATAGACGAAATCCCCTACCCATCGCTCGCAGGTACCGGCTTTTGAGTTTCCTCAAAACCGACGGTGATGTTGAAGCAGGCAGTTCTCCTGGCTCAGATTCATCGCCGCACCAAACCTTCCCAGAGCGTATGCTCCAGTGGCAAATCCTGGCGGGCTCCTCTTACAGTGGCGGGACCGCTCCGGCTTGTACCGGATTCCCTATTAAGTCTTGCGACACCTGTTCCTTGATATATTTATTTTTTATGATACCATTAGTCACATTCTAACGCAGCAATAACTATTTGTCAATCCGCTATAAGGGCAGGATGGGTTCCTGAAAAAATTATAACTTTATAATCCGGCCCATCCTGTCTCCTCTATTCCTCAGCGTATATAAAAATCTACTGTGACATTGACCCGGACTTCTCCCCCGGTGGGATTCGGGTAACTGCCGACGGCCCTCGCGGCTGAAAGAGCCGCGTCATCGAGAATGCCATGTCCCGATGAGCCCAGCAGCGAGACGCTGACAATATTGCCGCCGGCATCCAGCACGCAGTGAATGGTAGACGATCCCTGCATCTCCCGCTTGATCGCCATCGTCGGATACTCCTTGTTCGCATTGATCGCTGCCCGAAAGCCCGCAGTATCGAAGGGACCGCTTCCCGTACCCGGTGTATTGCCGTCGCCGGATCCTTGGCCATCGCCCGAGCCATCGCCCGTGCCCTGGCCGTCGCCCGTGCCGGAACCGCTGCCGGAGCCGGAGCCGCCGCCTGTGCCGGATCCTTCGCCCGGGCCTATGCCGCTGCCTGTGCCGGAGCCCGTACCCGTACCGCTTCCGCCGCCGCTGCCTTGTTCTCCGCCCGTGCTGCCTCCCGTATTGCTGCCTGCATCCGTGCCTTGGCCGGAGGGGGTGTCACTCGGTCTGCTCTGCTCCTCGCTCTTGGCCGGAGGAGGCAATCGGACCGGTTCCTTCGTTGTTGCCTCAGCCGCCTTGGACGCAGCAGTCTGCGCCTGCTGCACCGTTTCCACACGTTTTTCCATTTCCGCTTCCTGCAGCGGTGCAGGAAAATCTGCTGTCGCTGCAGATCCGCCGCCGCCACCGCCGCCTTCGTGGCCGCTTCCTTGGCTGAAATTGGACTCCGCAAGATCGATGATGTACGTCTGCTGCCCCTTTTCTTCAGCGACCTGTGCCAGCCACAGAACGAGCAGGGCTGCTGCCAAAAGGTGAAGCAGGAAGGCGATGAGCGAAGCCTTGAGCCATGAATGATTCTGCTCCATATGCTGTACCTTCTATTTCTTCTGTTCCGCAGCTATAGACAGCCGCTTCACACCCGCGCCCTTGAGCATATCCATAACGGCGACAACCTGTCCATGTGCTGTCTTCCTGTCCGCCTGCAAGACGACGGCGGCATTTGCATTTTCCTGCATGTGCCGCTTCATGATGACAGACGCATCCTGGAGGCTCACAGGCTTGTTGTCGACCGTGATATGACCCTTCTCATCCAACGTCATGATAATGGGCATCTGCACGGGGGCAGATGCGCTCTGCGCCTGCGGCAGCTGCACGGCAAGAGCTTTCTGTGCGACGGTCTGCAGGCTGTTCATCATGAAGAATACAAGAAGGAAAAAGATGATGTCAATCATCGGGATGATCATAAAGACAGGCTTTTTCCTCATGCGATGCTTGCTGAAGTTCATGCCTCATCCCAACTTTCTTTTTTCGCGCCAAGCACCATCGAGCAAAGCCTCTCGGCATCCGTTACCATAGAGTCAAGCTGATGGCTGAAGTACGTATAAAAGCAAAAGGCGATGATGGCCACACAAAGACCAGCTGCTGTCGCGACGAGAGCTTCGCCGACGCCGCCGGTGATGGCGCCCGCCCCGCCGCCGCTGTCAAGCACGCTGAAGGTCTGGATCATGCCCGTGACCGTCCCGAGAAGACCCAGCAGCGGCGAAATCGTCACGATGGCGCTCAAGTAATCGAGATAACGGTTGAAACTGATGGATTCCATAGACATGCGATCCTCAAAAGCGCTTTTCATCGCGCTCTCAGAACCGCTGTGCGCCAAGCCGTTCGCAATGATGCGGCTCAATGCGGAAGGGAACCTCTCGCAAAGCTGCTGCACGCCCTCCCAGTCCTTCTGCCGCACAGCGTCATCCACTCCGCGAAAAAAAGCCTTGGCGCCGCTCTGATTGCCGCGGTAATAGAAAAACCTCTCCACCGCAATCGTCAGCGTGATGAAGGAAAGGACGAGCAGCGGATACATGACGAGGCCGCCGCTGTTGAAAAGCTTCAAAAAATTTTCCATAGTCGATTGCTCCTCCCAGTTCCGGGATATGGGAAGCACGGATAAACTGCACGCCAAGCGTCCGTTTTGCGGAGATTATGCGCCGCGCTTCCTATATTCCCGCCGCTTCATATCGATCAAACCCTGTCCGAAAATCATTTCCAAACCCATCGCCTCTTCTCACCCGGTCTGTTCTTCCAATTTTTCGAGAATAACAAGCGTTTCCATATCCCTGTCCGGTACGCGGATCACTTCCGTCTCGACGCCGAAATAGTCGCGGATATTTTCAGCATTGATCAAGTCCCGCGTCGGACCGAAGACGGATTTTCCCTTGCCCATCAGCAAGCTGCTGTCAGAAAGACGCAGGGCATAATCCGGAAAGTGGGTGTTCATGAGGCAGGAAATTCCCCGTTCCGTTACCAGCGACTTGATCAGGCGAAGGATGCGGAACTGGTTCTTGAAATCCAGATGAGATTCCGGTTCATCCAAAAGCAAAATCTGCGGCTCGGCCGCCAAAGCCCGCGCGATGCAGACGAGCTGGAGCTGCCCGCCGGAAAGATTGGTGCATGGCATGTCGCGAAATTGCAGGACGCCTACTCGCTCCATGATTCGTTCGGCCACCTTTCGATCCTGCTTGGACGGAGATGAAAAAGCGCCAATGAAACGAGCGCGCCCCATGAGCACGACTTCTTCCGCCGTATAGGGAAACGCCATGGAATGCATTTGCGGCACATAGACAATGGGCCGCTCCTCCGAAAAAACAGCGTTCGTGCTCGCCTCCTTCCCGTCAAGCAGCAGGCGGCCGCTCGTAAAGGTACGCAGACCTGCGATGCATTTAAACAATTCTTCAACAAATCCACCTAGAAAAATCTCCCCCCTGAAAGCTCAAGGGGGAGAAACATCATTTTCTTTTATTTGCTCTTCAGGGCATCCCAGGCCTCGTTCGCACGATCTACGAAGAGGTCGCGAATGGCCTTGTTCTCGCCGAGACCATGGATGTAGGTCTTGACCTTGAAGCCTTCGCTCTCGAGCACGGACTTATGGGAATCCGGCTCAGCGCCTGCCATGTCGTTGTTTGCATGGTCGCCGGCGACCATCATCATCGGCATGAGCGTAACCGTGTCAATGCCCTTTGCTTTGAGCTGCGGAATGATGTCCTCAAGGCTCGGCCATCCCTCAACGGTGTAGATGAACGTATTCTTGAAGTTCATCTTGTCTATGCCGTCCTGGATGACAGCGTAGTAGGCGTTGGCCGGATGCGGCGTGCCGTGCGCCATGACGAGGATTGCCTCGTTGTCCGCTACCTTGGGGAACTGCGTCGAAAGCGCCTTCAGAGTCTCCGCAACATCGTCGCGCTGCTCTTCCTGACCCTGCCAGTACATGAGCGTCGTGCCGAGCGTCATTTTCTTGAAATCATTCTTATACTCGTTGAAGATAGCCTTGTCATAAGCGTACTCCATACCGGGAATGACATCGAGGGAACAGAGCGCCACACGCGTATAGCCGTCCTTCTTCAACTGCTTCAAAGCCGCTTCAGGCGTGGGAATGTCAATGCCTTCCTTCTCCTTGATGCGGTCAACGATGATATGCGACGTAAACGCCAGCTCGACCTTTACGCCGGGATGAGCCGCCTGAATGGCCTTGACCGTCGCCTCAATCGTCTTCGCACGCGAATCTTTGTACGTTGTGCCGAAGCTCATGACAAGAATGGCGTCCTTGTTCGGAAGCTTCTGGAGCTTGGGGTTCTCATTCTTCAAAAGGCCGATCTGAGAAGCCTCAAGGAGCGCCGGTGTCGGATTCTTTACCTCAGGGTTCAGCATGTAGCCGGCATGAGCCGCAGGCGCACCGATAGCAAAAATTGCGCTGCAGGCAAGGGACATGGCCAGCATCCTTTTGAAATTCTTCTTCATGAAAGCATCTCTCCTTTAAAATGATTACGTAAGGAAATATAGCAAGCCCTGGCCTAAATGCAGCATCAGCCAAGGCGGGCTTGAAAAAAGAAAGCTCCGGGTCTCCACCCCCGGAGCTGCTGCAGAGCAGCAAAAGAGAACTGGATCGGAAATAATATATGAGCAATGCTTTCCCCTGTAGCCCAA
>ERZ773099.2922-NODE-2922-length-11378-cov-10.304071_pt1 | contig 11378 bp, 11 predicted proteins | sample MGYA00511120_ERZ773099 | MGnify/ENA primary metagenome ERZ773099 (study PRJEB29015, sample SAMEA2738012) | human oral metagenome | biome: human oral; feature: human-associated habitat; material: dental | place: China | collected 2104 ... | reverse complement strand
TTACTGCAGCAGGCGCATCGTCGCGGAAAGCCGCCTCTTTGATTTTCTTCAGAGCATCTCGCAGCGATTTCCCCCTCTGATAATGATATTCCACATTCATCTTACTCAACGTACTATCGAAATCTGCATCGGGTAGCAGTTCCTGCAAATCTCCCATAGCATCCCAATAATCGCTGCGCAAATCCTCAAATTTTACGATGATCTCGTGTGAATCATCCGCGACGCAATGCTCGCAGTAGGCAGTCACGGCGCCGAAATACAGCCACGAAAGGATGCCGCCGATCAGCGGAATCTCCCGAAGAACCAACGCTTTCATTCCCGCAGCTTCAGCCATCTTCTCATATTCTTGCGTCTTTTGCATATGCTCGCGCAAAATCATCTTCTGTGTGGGATCGCTTTCCATCATCTGCATGATCTCATTCGCCGTCTGATCGACATCCACCCGGAATACACTGCTGATCGCCGCCCCCGCGAGATCAAAGGCGTCGCCGATTCCTGCATAAGCCGGCGCAGGGCAAAGCCCCAGCCACAGCGCAAGCACTGCCGCAATGATTTTCTTCATCTCCATCCCCCGTTCTCCCCTTGGACGAAACGGCAAACTGCCGACGCACTAATCGGCCACGAAAGCGGAAATCTCATAAATCTTCCCCGTGCGATCCGCTTTGAACGTCAAGCCGATGTACCAGCTGTTCGCATAGTTCACTCCTATGCCGCCCTGCGGCAGGGAATATGTATACGTCTTGCCGTAGCGTCGTATGACCGAAGAAATGTCCGACCCCACCGCAAAGCCTGCCGGCGTAGCCAAGCCGTTGTTGCCCGTGGTCGTTATGCGCCACGCCCTGCCGTCATCCGCATCGAACACGATGAAGAAACTGTCGCCGTAGCGAAAGGTCTTTTGGTTGTGCGGCTGTGCACGCTGCCAGGGTTCGTATGTGATCTCATCCGGCTCTCCGTATACGCTGCGCACATACTCCTCAGAAGCGAGCGTATCGATCCCCCCGATAGCAATTTCCCGGATCGAGATCTCTGTCGGCCGCCCGGCGGAGCACACGGCAAAAGACGCGGCAATCAGGAGCACCGACAGAAGCAAGATTCGTCTCACGATTGTATCCCTTCCTCTTCCAACTTTCGCAAAATCTCCTCACCGAACAAACTGCGAATCTTCTCCCGCGCTTTCATCTTGATCTCATCGGTGATGTACATCTGCGCCAAAAGCAGCGCCGTTCCCAAGGCCACCGCATCATCTGCGTATCCCGCAACAGGCGTGAAATCCGGGATGAGATCGAGCGGGGAGATAAGGTATCCCAGCGACCCGTAAATGGCCGCCTTGACCTTCGTCGGGCATTGCGGCGACTGTGCGACATAAAAAAGCTGCAGCGCCTTGTAAACGAGATTCGCACCGATCGCCGCTACATTCCCCTGGATCTTCTCCCAAAGCCCCTTCTCCGAGTACTTCTCCTCGAACGTCCCCATGTCGATGTTGTTGAAATCTTCCATGTTTACCTTTTTCTCGAACATGATTTCGCCTCCTAAGCGGTTTCAAATTATAGATTCAGCAAAACTCATCTCTTGCATCGTATATTAAGGTTCTATATTTCCCGCCCCTTTCCTTCACTAAGATCGTTTCTCATAAAATTTTCTTTCAATAATGACTATAGCAAATGACGCAAACGAAACTAGTCAACATTCCCTCTCCACCTGCACTGCCATGTTGATACGTACGCCAGCGTCGAACTCCGTCTCGCTGTTGACGTGCAGCAGCACCTCTGCTTCTTTATCCAGCAATGCCGACAGTTCCACCATCGTCTCCTGCACTGCCGGCAGGGGAAGCTCTCCTTCCTTCCCCGTGACCATGACGAACACGCGCTTTGCCGCCTGCAGCGCGCCGCCGCACGAGAGCACGCGCTGCACGTCCGCCATCGCCGAGCGCACATCTGCCGCTTCACTGCTCCATGCCTGCCATAGATTATTTCCCCACCTCGGCCGCCTGCCTGCAGACAGGAACGCACGAACCTCCTGCCATGAGAGCCGCATTTCCTCATCCCCGTGCAAAGCGAGCAGCAGATCACCGACGAAATCACTCTGCCGCTTCGCCATCGCATTTGCCGCTGCCGTTCCCAACGCTGCAGAAGCATCATCGCCCATCGCGATGACAGCTTCCGCATGTTCGCAAAGGCATTGAAAGCGCTGGTACAACTCCGTCTCCCGCATCTCCGTCTCATTCTTGTCCATGAGTTTTTCGAGCAACGGGACATGCACCACGGCGATTTTTTGTGTAGAGCCATACACCGAGTCCTTCGCTGCAGCAGGCGCAGTCTCCCTTCCAATCGCCTCCGAAAAATCTGCCAACACAAGAGACGGATACCAAAACCGCCATGTCTGCCGATAATAAAAACAGAATTCCTGATAACTGATCGGCAAACTTTCGAACGACGCCGTCATCACATTCTCCACAACTTCCCACGAATCATCTTTCATCGCGATCGTATCTGCCTTCATCTGCCGGAGCTTTTTCTCATCACGATGCAGTACCAAATATATCGCATTCGCACAATCGGATTCCATCAAGCGGCGGACAACTTCCGCCCCGTTGTCGCCGATGCCGACAATATCCGCTGCACCCATTCCATCGCGCATCTTCCGGGATTGCATCGACGGCATCCCCAAACGCCGCATTGTCTTAAACATCTCAATCAGCTCAGACCCCATGATAACCGACACGTCTCTCATCCCCTTTGTTTCTCACATCTTCATTGCAAGCTACACACACAAGCGTACTTTGTAAGCATTGTGCGCCGCCCTCACAGAAATCAGCCTCGTCTGCACCTTTCGAGCTTGACTGCTTGCACCATCATTTTAACAACGCTCCTTCTTTCCATGGTCGCCCGCCGTGCGACATCTTACATCTCCAATACTAGCAAACGGCATGGACAAATTTTGTCCATGCCGGAAAATTCTATGCAATTCTTATCCCCTGCACACCTCCAGCACCTGCACCTCCTCGCCCTGTGTCCTGAGCCACATTTCGATGCCCTTGCCGTAGCTCTCCGCCGTCAGCGTGTAGACGCCCGCCTCCTCCTTGAGTACGCGAAGCGTCGGCAGGCGGTCGCGGATCGCCTCCAAGGAGCAGCCGCTGTAGGTGAACGTGATGCGCCGCAGCTCGCCCGCATACATGAACTGAATGCGCTTTCGAAACTCGCCTTCCTTAAACCGCTCGCGATACGGCACGGAAAAGCGCTCCTTCTTCACGCTGATCTTCTCCATGCGGTCGATGCGGAAGACGATTGGATAGTCCGCCGAATCATCCGCATAATAGGCAATCAGATAGAAGTAAAACTCCGAAAAGAGCACCGCCACAGGCTTGACCACACGCTCATGATGCACGCCGTCGAGCCGCGTATAGTCAAACGAGATGATGCGCTGCTCACGTATGGCGGCGGCAAGCCGCCATAGCGCAGGAATCACATCCCTGCCATGCTGCGGCTCCGTATAGTGGTGCGTCTCCTGCGCAATCAGCTTCTCCACGACATCGCGCTTCTCCCGCGACACCTGCGACAAGAGCTTCCCCAGAAGCCGCTGCATCACCGCCTTGGGAAACGGGCGGCTCTCCAAAAGAATCTTGCAGACCGCAAACACTTCCTCCGGCTGCAGCCCCTCGGCACTCTCACGAGAGATGCGATAGCCGCCCGCCTCCTTATCGTAAACGACCTCAAGATACGACTGCTCCCCCGCAAGATACTCGCGCAGCCCCTCGATATCACGCTGCACCGTCTTCTCACTCACGCGATACTGATCGGCAAGCTCCCGCTTCGACAGCGCCTCCCCCTGCTGCAGACGCTTGTAGAGATCGAGCAAGCGATAACTGCGATTGTCGGCGTGTGTGTCGGTTTGCATGATGTGCCCGCCTTTCGTATATCAGAATTGCCAGTCTCGCTTCTTCGTTTTCTCCATCCATAAGACGCAATCCTGCTTGTCGAAAAAACATCCTTCCCATAAGTTTTCCATCAAATTTATTGCATGAGAATTGTGTAGGCGGGCTAAAAAGCAACTCACTCTAACTTCAAGTCAATCGTTTGTTGATATCAACAGTATCTGTACTCTGACGCAACTCCCCTGTAATTTCTCGAACGTGCAGAGGAGAGAGCAGATCATTAGCCGCATCTGCCGCCTTCTCCGCTATGGCATTGAAATTTTGCGACAACTGCTCCATATCCTTCGCCAGCATGGCTATAAATTCATCAGCACGATTCACAATGGACACATTCTGCTCCATGATACGATTTTGCATCATGGTACGAGCAGATCCCTCTGGGAATTTTTGTTCAATCTCTTCCATACGAGAAACCATTTGATCCATCGCTTCGTCCTGCAAAGCTTTATAATCCCTCGTCTTTTTCAAACACAACTCTTGTGCCTTATCCCGCAACTCAAGCTGCATTGAACCTATGCTGGCAAGCAGTACAGCCGAAGCCTTACCCAAATCCTCTTGATATTTTTTTACCGCTTCGACAATCCGAGCGTTGCGTGCAAACTCATTGTCGGCGATCATGGATTCTATTTCTGCTTGACGCTGACGCATGTCAAGCTCGATTTCCGCTTCCTCCCGCTTTCTCTTCAAATCCATTTCTACAGCAAACGCCTCCGTCTCTTGGATCAGTCTTGCCTCTAATTCTTTTTCTCGCCGACTATTTGCCGCATCCATATTTTTCAACGGTTGACGCAGTGCATCGCACACCAATCGCACAGGTTCGTAAATAATATCATCCAACTTGTCAAACATCTCCACGAATTTGGAAATTTGAACTCCCATTTTACTTCCCCCCTTTATCATATTTTCAATTTCATCAGAAAGTATTTTCTCTTGCTTCAAAAATTCCTTGCGCACCTTGCCTATGTTTTCCTCCCAATGCTTATTGACATTCCACAAAAGTTCCAACCCTTCCAACCGCGCATCGAGCAACTCCATATCAAGCACAGTTCCCTTTATCATGGCAATATAAGCGCGATACGCTTTTGCAAACAGCCGCATGGTCGTATAATACTCATCTTCGGGCAGCTTTTCGGTTTGTGCCACAGTCTCTTCCCATTGACGCTTCAACGTCATAAGCTCATACCGCTCAAATTCAATATTTCTCAACGGCTCATTTTTATTTTCGTACAGAGCCATGTATAAGTCTACCGACTCTCCCAGAGAATCAGCCACGAGCCTACGGCGTTCATCCTTGAAAGACCGGCAGGAAAACAGGAATGCTTGGTCTGTAAATCGCTTCTTTCCCATCATCATAAGCCCTTCAACTTTTCTTCCATCGCTTCCCTGAACTCATCGGCTTTCTGTACGGCAAATGCGGAGACCAGCCTGTCACTCTCCTTGAAGCTGTACTCCATCGCTTTTTCCAGCCGCGTAAGCCACTCCTCCCTTATAGCATCATCGACGTGCTCATCCGTCAGCTTTTTGCTGATCTTCGGCAAATCCTCTGCAAAGAATTTTTTACGTTCCTCCCGGCAGTCACGAAGCATCTTGTCTAGGAAAGCGACCTGCTCCCCATAGTTTTTGAGCAGCTCCATATGATGTTTCTGGTACTTGCGCAGCTCTTCCAATGTAGGATTCTTGACCTTCTTCGGGCTGTCATCACCGAAGCAGTCAAATATATTGCTAGCAGTCATACATTTCCTCCAATGTTATCGTTATTGTAAACGCATACTGACCTGAAGGCCCGCCCTTTCCCCTCTTTCGAGGTTTTTCAGGCACATCGATTGTCTTTATCTTAAGAGAAAGATCATCGCGATCAACATCGATAATATAACCGTCCCTGTAAGAATACAGCCATTGTTGGAGTTTCCCCTGAAAGTCTTGCCATCTGATCCGTTCCTGTTCCGAACTACATTTTTTTTTTGCTGGACGCCAGCGGATGCACTGCCAGCAACATTCGAATGCGCAGCGCCTGTTGTGTGCCGGGTCGGAGCGACAGCTTCCTCCTTCATGCGCGTAATAATATTTGTCGTAGTCGTAATAATACGAAAAGCTTTCTCCTTCGCCACACGGACATCGGCGATATTTGAGCAAAACGACACCATTTTTCCTCGGAGCGCCTGCCCCAACCAATGCGAAAATACATCGGCATCATCAGCACTCATGATAGATAACGTCTGTCCTGCTACGGATTCCGCCCCCACTGGTTCTTTCATACCTGCCTCGGGAAAATCCATCGCCACCAAGCTGCTCGTCCGAGTTTCCAAAACAGTGCGATCCCAAACCGGTTCCATGTAGGATTTGAAATTATCCCACAGCACTTTCTTATCGATCCGTGGTGTAATCGAATGCCCCTTACGAAAAGTAAAGCCAACAAAAGCGTAGATACTGCGCCCTTTGTCGTCGGCAAAGAATTTTTCATCATCGGCAGAATTCTCAGCCAGATTCTTCAAGAACGATACCATGCCAGCAACAACATAATTCCCACAGGTATACACCATGTAACGAACCTCATCTTGCCGCATCGTATCAATGGAGCGCGTTGCCGCTAAAATCTGCTTGCGCACCTGCTCCGCCTCGCCGCTGGAAAGCGCGGAAGGATATACGGCAAGGGGCGCCGGAAAATCACATGATCGTGTTCTTGTATGAATGATCATCGCTGCCTGTATCATGCAAATCACCTCCGCATTTCCATATATTTAGACGATGCTTCACTAAATGATTCGTAGGTCTTACCATTTAGATAGACAAGCTTGACGTTTTTTTCCAAATCATCCAACAACCGCACACTATCTTGCAGTGTTTTATTGTAACTCTTCCGCCCTTGATGAATCGCCTGACCGATTGTATCGGCTGTCCGCTCCAAATCCTTGATCTTTTCCTGATCACGAAGAAACTCCCACCACCACTTTTCGTCATCGATCTCTCTTTTATAACCTCTCATATCTGACTCATTTCTTGCAATACGCCTTTCAAGGCTCCGCATATAGAACCCTAAGGAAAACAAAACCCCCATAAAAATAGGCAACTGCAAGTTTTTGGGCGACAACTTTCCCTGATAGCCATTTTCCGATATATTTTGTCCGATGGATACAGCGATAACGGCTACAAAACGCGGGGATTCCTCCCCTTGAACAAACAAAGGATTAAACACGTCTTTTATGATTTCCTCTAGATCTTCGGGTTTTGTATCGTCTTTGCACAAATCGGATTTCGTCACAACAAGCGCCGTTGGTGGTAAAAAATCATTATTTTTGAGATACCGACTCAAAAACGGATTGATCAAATCACTGCATTTTTCCTGCAGCAAATTTATTTTTTCTGTGTTATCATCGCCCTGCAGCAGTGCGCCATCGACACAGATAAAGAGACTGCTGGAATTTCTAACATATTCTTCCAAGACATTATATTGCTCGATATCACCGTCAGTCTTCTCATCCAGCATACCACCGGGATAATCAATCCAACGAAACGGCAGGATCGGCGAGAAGCCATGCTCCAAGGTAAAATCATAAAAATCCGTCTGATCCGTTCCTGCTGGAAAACGCGCTTGCCCCAAGCTGGCATCCGTCATACGCTTATACCGCCGACGAAGACTGACATCCGTATCATCATCGGTGGTCAGCGAAAATCCCTTCAAGCCGCTCAGCATCTTCTTGTACATCCCCAACAAATAGCAGGTCTTCCCCGCTCCCGTCATCCCCAGCATCGTAAACTGTGTTTGATTCAATCGCTTCGCCTCCCCTTCTATATAGGCAACATTCCTTTTTACACAAGCATTTACTATACTTTCCTGAACGCTCTCAAATGCTTTATTCAACGCATACGACAATAGCAGATTCAGCATCTAAGGCACATCCCTCCTCTCTGCGCTTTTTCATCCCATTAAAACTCTACCCCAGATATCCCACTCTATAATATATTTGTTTCTATACAGAATCCGTGAATCCCATAATCCATACCCCTTTCATAAGTCATGCTTATCCAGAAATTTCGCTTATTATTCTACCACGAATGTCCCCCCCCGCAATACATATGTGCAATAAAACTACAAGCCCTATTGCTCATTCCAAGCGAATATTTCTCAATATCTGTTCCATATATCCGCTATACCCCTTCTGCCTCTCCTCGATATCACCCTTCTTGCGACATCTTCTTTCTCCCATAGCATCTTGTGGCATAGACAATATCTGCCCACGCCGCAAGATGTTCCCATTCAAAAACTGCAGCCATTCAAGACCTCAGTCTTCCAAAGCTCTTACCGTTTTTCCAAACTCATAAGCACCAGCGCACCGCTTACAGGCCGCGCAGGAGCAATGTACTGACGAGCCATGCCAGCACAGAGTTATAAACCACGACGACCACCAAGAAGATCAGCGGGTACTTCATCGAAGGCTGACGTGCTTTCCATACGCTTTCGTCTGCACTTTCCCCCTTTTCAGCAATGAACTTCTCCAGGCTTTCCTTATACTTCCGATTGAAGTTCTTCGCCACAAAGAAGGCCACTGCGAAACCCGCAGGAATCAGCCAGGATCCTACCGTCTGGAAGAAACTTATCAGGGAGAAGTTCAGCATCAAGAGGCTGATTTGCGCCATCGTATTATTCAGCAGATAGAGGACTACCCATGGCAGGCACATCTTCTTCCATTCATCAAACTGCCGGCGATACAGCAAGAACAACGGTGCGATGAAAAACGCCGTGAGGTTGAAGCTCGATTCGCCGCGGTCGATTTTTGCAAACGCCTTGGAATAGTAATCCGTACTCGTGCCTATGCACAAGCGCATAATCTTTTCGCGCTGTGCTGTGTCCGTTCCCTGCACCGCTGCAGGTGCTGCTGGTGCGGGGCGCACGGCAGGATTCGTCACACTTGCCGCACTTGCCGCACTTGCCGCGCCTTCCTGCTGCACACTTTCTGCCGCCTCTTCCTGCGGCACGCTGTACCGGCTGCCGCACTGCGGGCAAAACGCCCCATCGCCAACTCTTTCTTTTCCGCAATTCTGACAAAACATGAACAATCCCTCCCTGAAAATCTTTTCACACCTATCACATTCAGAAAAAAGATTCTGTAATATGATCAACTTCACAACGGTCTGCTTCAATCGAACCCGTCGATTGTCTGAAATAGAAGGTCTCCCCCGGATTGAGCGGTGTGGAAATCGACACATACATGTCGCCTGCCTTGTGCGGTCCGGCATAGAGATTGATGACCATCGTACCGCCCTTGAACCTCTTCTTGCCGGTATTCTTCACGACACCCGCAATATCATATACGACGCCGTTGCTCAGATTAATTCCGGCTCCGGTGGCCTGCAGCGTGCCGATCGCCCCGATTCTTTCCGTCACGGGATTGATCCAGCGGATATCGTACACTTGGAGGCCGCACATCTTTTGTTCCAGCTCCTTTTCTTTCCGCTCTTTCGCTGCCTTCTCCGCCGCCACCGCCTTTCTCTCCCCCTCGATCTGGACGCCGACTCTTCCTGCCCATTCGTCAAACGGCACAATCTTATGCGAATATCCCGGATTTTCAAAGATGTCTCCCGTAAGCACATCCACATTGAATGTCACCGATCTCTTGAGGATTCCGCCAGCTTCAAACTGATAATAGTAGCGGCCATTGTCGCCCAACATGATCTGATCGCCCGGCAAGCCATCATACATGACATATTTGAACGACATTTCCTTCTTCATCTTATCCAGAGCCTTTTTCAGGATATCCCGTGCTTCCGGCTCACTGAATTCTACCGCAAGCCCTTCTGGAATATGCACATTCCCCACATGAATATTGGATACATCATACTCAGGTGTTCCTGTATGCGGCGTATGCCGCCTTGCCTTTTCCTCCTCAGCTTTTTGCAAAGCCTCTTCTTCCGCCTTCCTAGCTTTTTCTGCTTCCTTCTCCGCCTCCTCCTTCGCCCGTGCTTCCGCCCGTATTCTGGCGCGTTCCGCCAACACTTCTTCCGGCGTGAAAGCATATCCGACGATTCCCATGGTGACTGAAATGAACAGGGGAATCATCAGAAAATATAAGATAGAACCGACAATCCTTTCCTTATATTTCCCTCCGAACCGTATGTTTTCCAAAACCCGCTTGAATACCATACCTTTCACGCCTACGAGAGAACAAATCCCGAGCAGGATGCTGAGCGGGATTGTAATCAGGATGATCCAGCCCGTTATCTCATACACTTCCATATCCATCCCTCCCTACGCACATTTTCTTTGCAGATCATCACACAAGCAGACGGTGCCGCTCACCCCGCATCCAGCCGCACCGCCATATTGACACGCACACCGTCAGCAAATTCCTTCTCACAATTGACGTGCAGCATCACCTCCGCTTCTTCATCCAGCGCCGCCGTCAACGCATCCACCACGTCCTGCACCTCCATCAGGGAAAATTCCCCATCCTTCCCCGTGATCATGAGGAATACGCGCTTTGCCTCCTCCAATGCGCCGCCGCACGAGAGCACGCGTCGCACGTCTGCCATCGCAGAGCGCACGTCTCCGGCTACGCTGCTCCATGCTCGCCACAGGTTGCACCGTCCCCATCTCCGAGGCTCGGAAAAAAATTTCTCAACTTCCTGCCAATGCAGCGCGGCGTTCGCCCCGCCTTGTATGCTGTGCAGCAGATCGCCGACGAAATCGCTTTGCCGCTTCGCCATCGCCTTGTTTCTTGCTTCTCCTATACGAGACGGAACGTCGTCGTCCATCGCTATGACGACACTCGTATGTCGGCACAGGCTTTGAAATCGCCAATACAGTTTTGCTTCTATAAAGTCCAGCGCATTCGGGGCTATGATTTTCTCAATGAAGGGTATCGCGACCACAGCGATTGCATACGAATCCGCAGCTGCAACGGGCGTAGCATCTCTGCCAACCGATTCCGCAAAATCAGCCAGCACGAACGACGGCTTCCCTGTCCGAAAAAAGCGTTTGCGATACCTATAAAATTGCAGTACGCTTTTTGGCATCCCGCCGCCGAACGGAAGCACGACATTTTCGATGCCCGCCCATGATCCATACGTCGCAATCACATCGACGCCTATCGGGTAGCAATTTTGCGGATTCCGATGCAATCCCAGCCATCTGATGCCTTTGAAACCTTCTCGCAGCAGGCAGTGAACAGCTTCCCGTCCGTTATCTCCAACACCGATGATATTAGCGCCGAACTCCCGCTCCTTTTCCTTATTGCCTTCATCAGCCCTATTATTCAGCCGTATTCTCTCGGGAATCATAAACATCTTTATTCATTCTCCTCCACCGCCCCCTTCGGGCCTCCTGCCTTGAAGTTGTAGATGGGCTTCAAGACTTCGATGACGTCTACGGAGTCGCGGATCACGTCGATGATGTCGGCGAGCGACTTGTATGCCATCGGTGCTTCATCGAGCGTGCCTTCGCCGATGCTCG
>ERZ773099.2916-NODE-2916-length-11389-cov-11.490206_pt1 | contig 11389 bp, 6 predicted proteins | sample MGYA00511120_ERZ773099 | MGnify/ENA primary metagenome ERZ773099 (study PRJEB29015, sample SAMEA2738012) | human oral metagenome | biome: human oral; feature: human-associated habitat; material: dental | place: China | collected 2104 ... | reverse complement strand
ATGAGGAAAATAATATCAATTGGGCTATAAAGCTTGAAAAAGCCGGTTGTCATGTGATATACGGCTTGCTTGGGCTTAAGGTACACAGCAAAATAACTTTGGTGCTTAGAAAAGAAGAGTCGGGTATAAGAGAGTATGTACATTTGGCTACAGGTAACTATAATGACAGTACCGCAAAGCTCTATACCGATTTCGGTATGTTTACCTGCAGGCAGGACATAGGGCAGGATGCCATAGCAGTGTTTAATATGCTGAGCGGCTATTCAAAGCCTAAGGGTTTTAATAAACTTATATTAGCGCCGATATGGATGAAAAAAGAATTTATAAAAATGATAGAAAGCCTTACCGATGAAAGTCTAAAAGGCAAGGACACAAGAATAATCGCAAAGATGAATTCTTTGTCAGACAAAGAAATTATACTGTCACTTTACAGGGCAAGTATGGCAGGAGTGAAAATAGACCTTATAGTAAGAGGAATCTGCTGCTTAAGACCCGGTATAAAGGGAATCAGTGATAATATAAGAGTTCGTTCCATTATAGGTAATTTTCTCGAACATGCAAGAGTATTTTATTTTAAGACGGAGGAGAATGAGTGTATATACCTTGGAAGTGCGGACTGGATGCATAGAAATTTGGAAAAAAGAGTGGAAATAGTATTTCCGGTGGAAGATGAGAATATAAAGAGTGAAATTAAGCATTATCTTGACCTGCAATTAAATGATAATGTCAAAAGTCATATATTGGACTGTGAAGGAGAGTATAAAAAAGTAAAACACAGGGGTAGAGATAAGATTTGTGCACAAAGTATACTTTCAAAAGAAGCATGGGAATCTGTATAGGAGAGGAGTAAGGGGATGAAGAGTACGAAGAGTACGATAAAGAAAGCGAAAACAAGTTATTTGCAAAAAGATGATTTGGGGCTTTCAGAGATTTGGTTATGGGGAATGTTTGTAATATTTCCGCTGATGTATCATGACCATTATTTTGATATATTGGAGACAAAATTTACTACTTTTGTAGTTTTAAGTTTAGGACTTATAGTACTGTTTTCTTTATATAAGCTGATGTCCTACTTTTTAAAAGAAGGTGCGGGAAGAGTAAGTTATATAGATTTATTAAAAAATAATTTTGATATCATAGATATAAGTATGCTTATTTTTATGCTTATATCCATAATATCAACTTTGACTGCGGCTCCCTATATAAATGAGGCATTTTGGGGAAATGAAGGCAGGCATACGGGTTTGTTTTTATTACTCTTATATGTGCTTTGCTTTTTTATAGTAAGCAGGTATCTGGAGTTTAAGCCTCACTTTATTAAGACATTTCTTATCGTAGGATTTTTGATGTGCTTATTCGGTATAACGGATTATTTTAATATGGATATACTGGGATTTAAAAGAAAGATGCAGGAGGAGCAGGTTCATCTTTTTACATCCACCATAGGAAATATCAATACCTACACTACCTTTGTAGGTTTTATAATAAGTCTGTCGGCAACGCTGTATATATTTACAAATGATAAGAAAAAAGAAGAGCTTAAAAAGTCATTATCGTATTATATATGTACCGTGGTAGGTTTTATGGCACTTACTATGGGAAAGTCGGATAACGGTTATCTTACAATTATAATGCTTTTTATGTCCTTACCTTTATTCGCTTTTGCAAGTATAGATAAACTTAGAAGATATTTCACCATACTTGCAAGTTATGTAAGTGTTATCAAGATAATACAACTGATTGAAACGGTTATGGGAGATAGGGTATCAAAGATTGAAGGACTTTATACTTATATAGTAAAATTTCCCTATTTAACTTTAATAGTTATAGTACTTTGGATAATTTCAGCCCTGATTTTTGTGCTGGAATACAGGAAGACCGTAATTGAAAGAGGCTTTGAAAAAATCAAATCGGCAAAGCTTCTTACTATTATATGGTCAGGGTTTATAATACTTGCCTCAACAGTCGGTTTATTTGTGATATACAAAGTAAACATGGGAGAACTGGTTATAAATAATCCCATAATTGAATACCTTAAATTTGATGACAGTTGGGGAACTTTCAGAGGCTATATATGGAGAGCCTGTATAGAAGAGTATAATAAACTCAGTTTTATACATAAGATATTCGGTACCGGACCCGATACCTTCGGTATATATATGGTTAAGGATATGGTAAGGCAGAATGATATGTTTACCGTTACAGGTCAGATATTTGATTCTGCACATAACGAATATCTTCAATATCTTTTTACTATAGGACCGATAGGTTTAGCGGCATATCTGACAGCGCTTTTATCAACAGTATATGCTCTTATAAAAAACGGACTTGATAATAAATATATGGTGGCTATAGCAATGCTTATCATGTGTTATATGTCTCAAGCGGTAGTTAATATTAACCTTCCTATAAGTACACCTATTTTTTGGGCATTTCTGATGATAGCTAAGGCAATGCTCAGAAAAGAAAACACAAAGTCAAAATAAAGAAAGGAGTTTATTTATGAGAAAAATAAATTCAATATTAAAAGCAGCAATTTTAGCAATGGTTCTACCTGTAGTTATACCGGCAGGAATCAAAGTGGCAAATTTATCAATTGGCTCAAGTATAATAGCCAATGCAGCAACACCGGGTAATGCAACACCGGGTAATGCAACTCAAAGTAACGGCGACCGTGGTGGAAGCGGCGGCGGTGGTGGTTCAAGCAGACAAGGTGCTTCAGGAGCGGGAACTACTACAGGTAACAGATCAATAAACAGATCAAATGTAGGAACATGGGTACAGGATGATAAAGGATGGTGGTACAAAGGTGCCAACGGAAGTTATCCTAAGTACATGTGGATGGAGATCGCTTATGACGGTCAGACCGATTGGTACTATTTTGATGAGCAGGGATATATGCTCACAGGTTGGAGAAATATAAATGACAAGTGGTATTATCTCTTTGAGAAGACCGGCGGTAGAGCCGTAAAGGGTGCTATGGCAAAGGGATGGATAGAGATAAACGGTAAGTGGTATTATTTATATGAGAGGAGAGAGGGAGATAATCCTGAAGGCTCTTTAGCAGTAAATACCACTATCGGTGGATATCGTGTTGATGGAAACGGTGTATGGGTACAATAGAGTACTGTTTATGTGGATTGTAATATATTGTAGTGGATTATACGCTATGATATAAGGAGATATGAAACCTCATTGCGGTTTAATCTTACTCAAAACTCTTTAAAGCTTTGACAAGTTTAAATAGATCAAGGACGCACTCTTTCGTTAATAAGCAGCGAGAGGGCGCAAAGCAGCCGGAGTCTGTTAAAATTGTAGTTTGCTTTGTAGGGGTGGGTGAGTTAGAGATTGACTTGCAGTGGGGTTTCTTTATGTTTATCTTATTTGACTTACAGTGTAATTATGTTATTTGATCGTATTGCGATTATTATAAGGGCAGAGAAGCCCCTGCCCTTATAATAAAAAATATTGTGAAATTCATATAAACTAATCAAGTTTATTATACACCGGTGCGGCAACTGTCTACTCTTCAAGACAGTAATCCATCAATCCGCCGATAAACTTCTTGATCTTGAAATTGGCCTTACTTGAACTTTTACCGCATATAAAATTGATTTCTGTTCGCATTTGCTCAAAGCCGAATAGCCTATCCCCATATTCATTATATATAGGATCTGCATAATCTTCTATACCACGCATGGCAAGAGAGGTTATAGCGGCACTGGTGGCACGCCTTATACGCTGCTCTATGCTCTTTGGATTGTCACCAAGTTTATCACACAGATCACGCATAGGAATGTCCCTTATATCAAGCCCCTTTTCTAAAAGATAGCTGATAATATTTATAATATCCTTAGATCCGGTCTCGCTTATAATACCTATATCTCTTAATATAGTTCTGAGTTTACGAAGATATCTGTCTAAAGAATCATCTTTATAATTCTCGGAAGCGGCTTCCACAACGGGTTGTATAGGCATAGGAGCTACAGGAATACTTCCAAGGTTGGCATTGCTTATCTCTATAGCACGCTTTAGTAAATTGCCCATTTCCAGATTTTTAAGCACATTGGAAAGCTCGGTATCATTTACCGGCTTATGAAGTACAAATTCGACACCCTGTAAGTAAAGCTCATCCAAAATAAATTCGTCCTTACCCTGTAATAATACTAACAAACGAGCATCCGGCGCCATACTTTTAAGTTTACTTATGTAGGCATAGATCTCTCTTTGAACAAGCTTAATATCACATATTATAACATCAGGTCTTTTCTCATCCAAATTGTCTATAGTAGCTTCCTTCCAAGTATCAGAACTGCCGATAATGTCTCCCAGATTTTGCTCCGTTATAAGCCTTTTGAGTCTTGCTTTAAGAGCGGCAATACATTCTACCAAATAAATTTTCATAAATTATGTTCCTTTACTAATTATTATATGTATTTAGAAGAGTTTTAAAACATTTGTATAATGACATATATTAGTTTAGATACCTTTATATAAGTTATATAATAGCAATAAAATTAATTATATACAAGTATTTGCTTGTAGAAAATTGTAACTTTAATAAAAAAATAATCACAAAAAAGCTTTTTTAAGGAATTATAAAAATAAGACTTGTTGCCATACTGCAAGCGTGATATATTATATAAGGTAATAAAAAATATATATTTTATTAAAAAATATGAAATATCCACAGCAATATTAAGTGATGTGAATAAAAATGTGGATAACTTATCAGATAAAGTCGGTAATTTGTTTACAGGGAGTTTGGTATGGAAGAAAAAGAAGAAGTTGTAAAAGCCAAAGAAGATACGGATAAAAAAGAAAGCCCCAAAGAAGGCGAAAAGAAAGAAGAGGGCGGTAAAAAAGAAGAGGCTGTAACAGCCAAAGAAGATACGGATAAAAAAGAAAGCCCTAAAGAAGGTGAAAAGAAAGAAGAGGGCGGTAAAAAAAATAAAGGAAAAAAAGCCTCTAAAAAAGACAAGAAGAAAAAGGTAAAAGAGGGTAGGGATAAAAAAGAAGATCCTAAAGAAGAAGATAAAAAAGAAAACCTTAAAGAAGACGAGAATAAAGAAGAAAGTAATAAAGAAGAGAGTAAAGAGGACGAAAAAAGCAAGCTAAAGGAAGAAGCAAATAAAAATTTGGAAAGTGTTGCTTCAGAGGAAAGTATCGGCGAAGAGGATGTAAAAAATAAGAAAAAGAAATCCAAGTGGATAAGGATATATGCCGCTTCAATTTTGGTACTTGGACTTGCTATAGTGTATTTTGGAGGAGTGCATTACTTTAAGAGAAGATTTTTACCTAATACTGTTATTAATTATACCAATGCGGGTTTTTCAACTATTGATGAGCTGGATAAAAAATTACAAGAACCGCTTCGTGATTATAGCTTGGAGGTAGTTGCACGAGAGGGTGAAAGACATATTATAAGGGCAAGAGATGTAGACCTTCATTATAAACTTGATAAGTCTATAGATACTGTATTGGCAACACAGGAAGTTTATAAGTGGCCTATGTATTTATTTAAGAAAAATCCTTATAAAGTACCCGTTACCGTAGAAATGGATAATTATAAATTGGATTATGTGTTATCAAATTATAACTGCCTTACGGAGTCAAGCTTCAAAGAAGCAAGGGATGCTTATATAGCAAGCTACAGTAATGCTGAAGGCTATGTAATAGAAAAAGAGTATGACGGAACCAGACTGGATGTTGATAAGGCGAAGGAGACAATAAAGTCCTCTTTGACAGCACTTAAAATTATAGATGATTTGGATGCTGACGGTTTGTATGACTTTGCAAAAATCAAAGAGGATGATGCCCATCTTTTATCGGCACAGGATATACTTAATAAACATGCGGCAACAGTTATCAACTATGTCGGCGGCGCAGTGCTTAACGGTGAGAGAATAAGCCAGTGGATAGGCATAGATAATGAAGGAAATCTGATATTGGACGAGGGAGGTATCAGAGCCTTTGTAGATGAGCTTGCCGAAAAGTATGACACCTTGGGGAAAACCAGGGTATTTAAGACTACGGATGCCAGAGAAGTGGAAATACTTGCTAAAAAGTATGGTTGGCAGGTAGATAAGGAAGGAGAGTTCCAAGCAATTAAAGCCTCTATATTGGCAGGAGAGCAAGTTGACAGAGAGCCATTATTCTCATCAAGAGCCGTTTCACTTGAGGGCAATGATTTCGGCAATACCTATGTAGAAATAGACCTTGGCAATCAAAAACTTTATTATTATGTAGACGGGCAACTTACACTTAGTTCCGACATAGTAAGCGGTGCTTTATGGGGTGGCAGAAAAACTCCCGCCGGTCTTTATAAGGTAAATTATAAGGCGAGAAATGTAGTCTTAAGAGGTCCGGATTACGCAGCTCCTGTAAGATACTGGATGCCGTTTAACGGAGGCATAGGTATGCATGATGCCAACTGGCGTTCAAGCTTTGGAGGAGGTATATATAAGTCGGGCGGTTCACATGGCTGTATAAATATGCCGAGCTCTTCCGCAAAAGCATTGTATGATATTATAAACAAAGACTGCCCTGTAATATGTTACTATTAATCAGAAACCCGTGTTTTATGAACCTAGGGTACATGTAGAAATAATAAGTGCCGACAGCTAACTGGTAGCTGTCGGCACTTTTGTTATCGTAGGGGTAGTGTAAGGAAACCATCGCTTTGCAGCGAAAACCGACCCATGAGCAAGTATGGGGATAAAGCCTCTCTACTTGATTTTGTATAGCTGTTTTTAAGATTTGAATAACAGTCGCTGCCACACTTCCCCCTCTCCCTACCTTTAGCAACATAAACAATAGCTATTTATCTACTCCAATTCCTTAAACAGCTATTTCTTGTGGGCTGCATATAAAGAAACACTCCCTATTTCAATCTTTTTAGCGTTTAGTACTGTTAATAAAGTGAGTTACAAATTTTACAGACGAGGACTGTTCGAGTGAAGCTCGCCACGGAGTAGGCGAGCACACGAGTTCCGCAGTCTGTAATAAATTTGTCGAAACTTTATTAACAGTACTGCGAGTATGATTGAAATAGGGAGTGTTTCTGTTAATTACTGCTGTTTAATCTGCCTATTGCTTATGTTACTAACTCCACCACAACTTATAATTTTGCAAAATATAGATTTATAAGTATACCATATGCTATACTTATAACAGATACGGTAATTATTTTATTGTATCTATACTTACTTAATACAAGTTGTTTTCTTACAATATATAGAGACAACAACTGCCGAGTTTGCGGCAAGTGCGAATAACCGTTTGATAAAAGACATACAAAAGAAGGTGGAAGCGGTTAAGGACAGTAAGGAAATGGAGGTGGAGTATATGACCCTGTTCCAAAGAGATAGAGAAAATAGAGAACTAGGACGAGAAGAGGGACGAGAAGAGGGACGAGAAGAGGGACGAGAAGAGGGACGAGAAGAGGGATATGAAAGTAGTACTAAGATCCTAAAACTTTATAATAAGGGAATTGATAAAAAAGAAATATCCTCTGAACTTAACTTGGATTTAGCTTTGGTCGAAAAGATAATCAGAAACTATGAAAGTATTTAGATGGTAAGTGTATTACCTATCTATATAACAAAGGCATCTGTTGTTTTTTATCATAAAAAGTGAAGAACAAAATATAAAGGTATATTTTCATATAAGATGTACCCGGCAAAGCCCACCACGCATAAGGCTTAGATGCGCTGCGAACCATGGTGGGACTTTTATTATAAGTAGATATTTTCTAAATAAATATTTGGAGGCTGTATGTCGGAAAAAGTATTATATCAATCATCAACCGTTGCCGAGATGACCAATGGTATTATTTTAGCTAACTATGAAAAAGTAAAAAGAGTTCAGGAGACCTATCAAACTGAGGCGCAGCTTGAGTCAAGGCTTATAGAAAACCTTGTGCTGCAAGGCTATGAAAGACTTGTAGTAAGGACAAATGAGGATTTATATGCTAATTTAAGAACTCAAATTGAAAAACTCAATAATATTTCATTCTCTAATGCAGAATGGAACAGATTTTTAATCGAATACTTAGATGCTCCGAATGACGGTATGATTGAAAAAACAAGGAAGATTCAAGAAGATCCCATACATGATTTTACATTTGATGACGGGCAGTTAAAGAATATAAAAATTATTGATAAGAAAAACATTCATAATAATTTTTTACAGGTTACAAATCAAGTAACACAGGAGGGCAAGCACAATAACAGATATGATGTTACGGTATTGGTAAACGGTTTGCCGCTTATTCATATTGAATTAAAAAAGCGTGGTGTAAATCTGCATGAGGCTTTTAACCAAATCCACAGATATAGCAAGGAAAGTTTTAACAGCGAAAGGTCCCTATATAAATATGTTCAAATATTTGTGATTTCAAACGGTACCTATACAAGGTATTTTGCAAATACAAGCGCACAAAATAAAAATAATTATGAATTCACCTGTGAATGGGCAGATGCTAAAAATAAGGTTATTTGCGATTTGGAAGATTTTACGAGGACATTTTTTGAAAAAAGAGTGGCTTTGGAAGTGCTTACAAAGTACTGTGTATTTGATGTAAATAATACACTTTTGATTATGAGACCTTATCAAATAGCGGCGACTGAGCGGATTTTATGGAAGATAAAGTCAAGTTATGAGAACAAAAAAGCAGGAACTGCACAAGCCGGAGGTTATATTTGGCATACAACCGGCTCCGGAAAGACCTTGACTTCTTTTAAGGCGGCAAGACTTGCCTGTGATTTAAGTTTTATTGATAAAGTGTTTTTTGTGGTAGACAGGAAAGACCTTGACTATCAAACCATGAAAGAATACCAAAGATTTCAGGAAGACAGTGTAAACGGAAGCAAGGATACCAAGGAATTAAAAAGAAGCATTGAAAAAAATGATAACAGGATAGTAGTGACAACCATTCAAAAATTAAATGAATTTGTTAAGAAAAATCCGACACATAAAATTTATGATAAACACTGTGTGCTTATATTTGATGAATGTCATCGCTCCCAATTTGGAGATGCACAAAAAAATATAAGAAAAACTTTTAAACAATACTATCAATTCGGATTTACGGGAACGCCCATATTTGCGGAAAACTCTTTAGGAGGAGAAACTACGGCAGGTATATTCGGGGCACAGTTGCACAGTTATGTAATTACGGATGCAATCAGGGACGGTAAGGTTTTGAAATTCAAGGTGGATTACAATAACATTACTCCCAAATTCAAATCTGCCGAAGAAGAAAATGATGAAAAGAAGCTTACTAAGCTTGAGAATAAAATGCTTTTACATCCTGAGCGTATCAGTGAAATAGTCAAACACATCCTAAAAGTATTTGATGCAAAGACACACAGAAATGAGTATTACGATTTGAAAAAACGCAGATTAAACGGTTTTAATGCGATGTTTGCGGTTCAAAGTGTGGAGGCGGCTAAGCTTTATTATGAAGAATTTATGAAACAGCAAGCCTTGTTAAAAGAAGAAAAAAGACTGAAAATTGCTACGATTTACAGCTTTGCTGCCAATGAGGAGCAAAGAGCCATAGGTGAGATATCAGAAGAGAATTTTGATGTGTCGGCTATGGATATGGCAGCAAAGGAATTCCTTGAGAAAGTAATTGCGGATTACAACGGATATTTTACAACAAATTTTTCAACTAACGGTAATGAGTTTCAAAATTATTATAAGGATTTATCATTAAAGGTTAAAAATAAAGAAGTGGATCTGCTTATAGTTGTCGGAATGTTTTTGACCGGCTTTGATGCTCCTACACTTAATACCTTATTTGTGGATAAGAACCTTAGATATCATGGTCTTATTCAAGCTTTTTCAAGAACGAACCGTATATTAAATAAGGTTAAAACCTTCGGAAATATTGTATGTTTTAGAGATTTGGAAAAGGCAACAAAAGATGCAATCAAAACTTTTGGTGATGAGAACAGCGTAAATATTATTTTGGAAAAAAGCTATGACGAATACATTAACGGCTTTAAGGATGAAGAAAGCGGAAAAGTTATAAAAGGCTATGTGGATATATGTAACGAGATTATAGCTAAATTCCCTGAGCCTACGGAGATTACACTTGAGGCTGATAAAAAAGAATTCGCAAATCTTTTCGGAGAGTTATTAAAAGCGGAAAATATACTTAAAAACTTTGATGAATTTGAAGAGTTTGAGCCTATTATTTCCGACAGACAGATGCAGGATATGAGGAGCGTATATGTGGATATCAGAGAAAGCATTGTAAATTCAAGGCAAAATGATGTTACCGATAAGGAGCAGATCGACTTTTCCGACATAGAGTTTCAGATAGATTTATTGAAAACGGATGAAATAAATCTTGATTACATACTGGCTTTAATTCTTGAAAAATCAAAGGAAAATATGGATATTGAAAGTCTAAAGGTTGAAGTCAGAAGAGTAATAAGGTCAAGTATAGGAACGAGGGCAAAAGAAGAGTTGATTATAGACTTTATTAATAAAACTAAATTATCAAGCTTAAAGAAGACTGATGATATTTTGGATACATTTTATAACTTTGCAAAAAAAGAAAAAGAAAAGAAAATAGACTCTTTTATTGAAAATGAAAAGTTAAAAGAAGAGTCTAAGCGTTTTATAGAAAAAGCTATTTCGAAAGGTTATGTGGAGTATGCCGGAGATGAACTTGATAAAATAATTCCTCCGACATCACGCAGACAGGGTGCGAGGGAGAAAAAGAAAGAAAGCGTATTGGAAAATATAAGAAATATTGTAGAAGTTTTTATAGGTATTTAAACATTTTTATTTTTTTTGCTAAGATGAGCGACCTACTTAAATTGCCACCCTTAAGCTGTGATAGGTTTTTGTATTTTAAGATTTTTACACAGGCTATATGGCGGCTTTTTACTAAAATGATACTATATACCTTGCAAAATCTATATTTTACGATAGTCCTTAAGCCCGCTTTTAGTATAAAAATCTTAGATTATAAACCCGAAATCCTTGTAGAGTTCATATTTATAGAACCTACAGGGATTTTTTATTTGTGCAGAAGATATTTGATATATTATACCTGCACCAGTATAGTGTATCATTGATATTTAATTAATATCAGCAATAGCAGATCAGATCTTAATTCTCTTTGACTATATATGTTACAATCTATTGACAAATTAGTAATAAGGCTAGATATCAACGATACATTATACTAGCTTAACTCTAACACTTTAACTACTTTACTGTACTTTTTTATTTTTAAATCCGGTTGACAAATTCTTTGCTTACTGCTAAACTATAAAAAAGAGACCGACTGTCAGTCTAAAAAAGGAGATGAGTTTATGAAGAGTAAAAAAGAACAAATTTTAGATATGTCCTTCTCTCTTTTTCTTGA
>ERZ773099.2914-NODE-2914-length-11393-cov-14.036955_pt1 | contig 11393 bp, 10 predicted proteins | sample MGYA00511120_ERZ773099 | MGnify/ENA primary metagenome ERZ773099 (study PRJEB29015, sample SAMEA2738012) | human oral metagenome | biome: human oral; feature: human-associated habitat; material: dental | place: China | collected 2104 ... | reverse complement strand
ATCACTTTTAAAAAATTGTCACACACCTCGCATGACAATAATCCTATAATATAATCATTATAGGATTATGTCAAAAAATGCGTGAATAAGTTTGTGGTTATATTATTCTGTTCTTAAAGCCTCTATTGGATCTAATCTCGAAGCCTTCCTGCTTGGGAACCATCCTGCAATAATAGCAACTAGCATTAAGCCTAAAATTAAGAAAATTATCTTATCCAAACTAAATATTAAAATAGACATACCATTTTCTAACTCTAAAGCTTTTGAAATCCCAGGATTTACTAATGTACCTAAGAGCACGGCAAAGCCAGATCCAACAAGACCACCTAAGAAACCAATCCAAGCTGCTTCATATCTAAATAGCTTACCAACATCTTTTCTACTCATACCAAGAGCCTTCATTAAACCAATCTGGCTAGTTCTTTCAAGAACCGATATATATTGGGTGTTTATAATACCAAAAACACTGGCTATTAATGCAAGTCCAGCAAATATAACTATTACGATCTGAATGACATTGATTATCTGGAAAAGAAAACCTTGCATTTCTTTTGCCGTCGAAGTGTTATACTTCTTATCTTTTATATTTTTAATAGATTCAACGATTTTATCTACATTAGCTTCTTCATCTGCATTTATAACAGCCGAAACATACCTTTGATACCCTTCTGTATCCTTCATGACATAATCATTAATCTCATCTGCTCGGTCTTTATTAATCAAAAGCCCACTGTTCGATCCAAAGGACATACCACTTTTCTTAGATACGGCAACAACCTTAAATTCAAAAGTTTTTTCTTTAGCTTTTGTTAAATTTTTAACTTTTGCTTCATCTCCTGAAGTTACGGCCTTCATGAGTTCTTCTTTATTAATTTCTCGATTCTGGCTTTCAAAAGTAATTTTTACTTTCTTATTAATTAAATCTTCAGGCTTTATTTTTAAAGAATCAACATAAGTTTCAGGCACTACTATTTCATCTTCTTTAATTTGTTTACCAAGTTCAGGAATTTTTCCTGCTCTAGCTGGATTCAAAACAGACGGATCATACACGGCAACATTTGCTACATATTTTTTATCTATGCCTTCGAATTCAGTATATTTAGGACTTAAAGAAATATAAGCTGAAATATCTTTAACGTGCTCTATTTTCTTTAATGTATTAACTTCATTTTTATCTAAAGTTTCAATCTGTAAACCATATCTATTAGTACTGCCTGGCTTATATTCCCTTAAAGATGTATAAAGATTTGCGTTGTTAGCAACATCACCTACCTTAACACCTCTTGAAACATAAATGGTTTTAGGATCGATATTAGATTTTAAAGCCTGATCGACATAATTTCGCATGCCATCACCTAAAGCAAGACTAAACGTTAAAGTAAATGCTCCAACTGCAATCGCAAGACTAGTTAATATAGTACGACCTTTTGCCTGGCTTAAATTTCTACCAGCTCTTTTAATGATATCTATTCTACGCATTCTCTATTCTCGTTTCTTCGCTCTGGTCAATTATTTTGCCATCCTTAATCTCTATGTAATAATCACACTTATTTGCTAGGTCTTTATCATGGGTCACGATAATCAGTGTAGCTCCATTATTTTTGACATAATCAAAAAGCAATTCCTCAATTAATTCACCAGTATTAGAGTCTAAGTTACCAGTTGGCTCATCAGCAAATAAAATCTTAGGACTATTTACAATCGCTCTCGCAATAGCCAATCTTTGTTTCTGTCCACCAGATAGATCTTTGGCTTTTTGTTTAACTTTTGCTAGAAGATCTACAGAATCTAAAGCCTTAAGTATTAATTCTTTTCGATTTTTTCTTTTTACTTTTGCAATCTCAAGCGGCAAGCTAACATTTTCATAACAACTCTCATTACCACGTACAAAGAAACTCTGAAAAATAAAGCTCATCTCATGACTACGAAAGTAGTCTAGCTCTTTTCGTTTCATCTTAGATAAATCTTTATCGTCAATCATCACCTTACCGCTAGAAACACTATCTAGGCCTGATACTAAATGCATTAAAGTACTTTTGCCCGATCCAGACTTACCAATAATTGCTACCGATGAGTGTTCTGGAATTTTAAAGCTAACGCCGGATAAAGCCTCAAAGCGATTCGCCTTCTTCCCATACACTTTAGTAATATTTTCAACCTTAATCATGCTTTTATAATAGCTTATCTAAAATAAATAAAATATAGCCATAAGCTATATTTTTATCTAGTAATCTGGAGGCACCTACCGGAGTCGAACCGGTGTACACGGTTTTGCAGACCGCTGCGTAACCACTCCGCCAAGGCGCCACGCTGTCACATTTAATTTTATAGAAAATATTTTTAGAATCAAGAAACCGACCCTTTTGGGGTCGGCTCCACAAAGAAAGGCGGGTGAATGTTAAAAACACCCAACCAAATTATATCCCATAACTTTTAAAAATAGCAAATTATCTATGCAAGTTTTATTTGCAACAACCAAAGAGATACTTATTCTATTACTAACAGATGATTTTTGCTAAAATCTAATTATGGTAGAAAAAAGTAATAAATCAAGAATTGAAGAAAGACTAAAAAATGTCTTAATTACCATGTTTCATGGTGATGATTATAAAAATCTAATTACTCTACCTACGAACCGGCAAATGGCAGACTATGTTTCAAATATCGCATTTAACCTTGCTAAAACTGAAAAAGATTCACCAATTAATTTAGCAACTAAAATAGCCGATAACTTTAACGAAGATACAAACTTTGCTTCAGCAAGTGCTGTTATGCCAGGTTTTATTAATTTTAAATTATCAGATAATTCTCTTTTAGATACATTAAATACTATTTCAACAAAGGCAAATAAATACGGTGAAAATGATCAGCTAAAAAATCAAGTTTGGTCTATTGAGCATACTTCACCAAATCCTAATAAAGCAATGCATATTGGGCACTTACGTAACAACCTTGTTGGAATGTCTGTAGGAAATATCGTGGAAGCCAATGGCGCTAAGGTAATTCGCGATTGTATAGACAACAACCGTGGTATTGCTATCTCTAAAGCCATGTGGGGATTTTTATACTTCAAAAGAAAAGACAATAAAATCATCGACGATGTTCATTACTGGGTAAATCACAAAGATGAGTGGCAATCACCATATGAAACTAACGAGAAACCAGATCACTTTATTGGCGATTGTTATCAGCTAGCATCTTCCGCCCTAAAAGATAATAAAGAAAAAGACCAATTAGTTCGCCAAATGACTATCGACTGGGAAAACGAAGACCCTGATACAAGAGAACTTTGGACTTATGTATTAGATCTTGTTCACGATGGTATCAACCAAACACTAGAAAAAGTTGGTAACAAATGGGATAAAGTTTGGCACGAACACGAACACTATAAAGATGGTAGAGATACTATTTTAAACAACATCGAAACTAATGTATTTAAAAAGGCCGAAGATTCCAACGCTATTCTTACCAACCTAAAAGATCGTTATGGTATTAACGATACTATCGCTATTAAATCGGATGGTACGAGTGTTTACTTTACACAAGATGTCGCACTCACCAAACTTAAAAAAGATACATTTAAAGCAGATAAAATGTTCTGGGTAATTGGACCCGAACAATCTCTTGCTATGAAGCAAGTTTTTGCAACCGCTGAGTTATTAGGCCTTGGAAAATTAGAAGATTTTATTCATTTAGCTTATGGACTTGTCGCCTTCCAAACTAAAGAAGGAAAAAAGAAAAAAATGAGCTCACGCGGTGGCGCAACTCTTTTAATCGATGACCTTATAGAAGACATCACTAATAGACTATTAAAATCCGATAGAAACTATTCCAAAGAAGAAGCTGAAAAATTAGCAATTAACGCTATAAAATTTGCACTTCTAAAGCCAGCACGTAATACAGACATTACTATCGATCTAGACGATGCTATCAGCATCGAAGGAGATAGTGGTATATATATTCTCTATACTATAGCTAGAATTAATACACTATTAGATAAAGGCAAAGAACTTGGTTATACAAACAATTTAAGCGAACTCAAAAACATTTCATTCAATGAAAATGAGAAATCCTTGATTACCCTATTAGATTATTATCCTGAATACGTTAAAAATGCTTTAAATAATTACATGCCAAATGTACTTTGCGAATATTTGATTGAACTAGCGCATGCTTTTAACGCTCTTTATGCAAAAGAACGTTTTGTATCCGAAGATAAAAATGAGACTATTAAAAAACTTTCAATCGCTAGTGCTATAAAGCAGACCATGACAAACGCTTCTAAGCTTCTTGGTCTCACCCCAGTAGACAGAATCTAATTCAAGTTTTTAAAACAAATCTACAAACATAGTCCATTAATACCCTTATGCTAAAATAAGGGTATGCAAGGTGGCTTAAGTCTGAAAAAATCGTTTAAACGTCGCGCACTAGAATTGTTATTTCATATCATAGCTATTCTTTCACTTAGCTATTACACAATTTATACCTTCGTGATATCTGCAGGAGTAGATGAAGCTTTTGCCACCTTTTCAGTACTTATCTATTGGTCTATCTATCTTTTAATCGCTGGTTTTCTTGCCCCTAAAAAGAAAAGGACTATTCTTTTTATCATGTCACCGATTTTTCTTTTTATTGGAATCATTTCAACTTTTAATGTCTCACCTAACTATTATGAAAAATTACACAACATTAAAAATAAAACTATAAAAGAAGAAAAATCCGTATCAGGTAGTGCTAAAAATACACCCGATTCGGCCACGGATAAAGTCACAGGACCATATAAATTCATAGATATTAAATCCATGAATACGTTAAAAATCCAAAATATAAAAACCAATGAGGTAAAAGAAATATCTTTACTAGGATTAGACACTAATTTATCTACATGTGAATCAAGAAAATTAATACTACAAATAAAAAACTTATTAAAAGATAAAAATATTTTACTTGAAGTAGACAATACCAATAACAATTTAAATAGTTATTATGTTTGGTCAGAAGATCAGACTATAAACTACAACAATTTCTTAATCAGAAATGGTTACGCTAAGGCTAATAAAGATCTAGATTATGGATTTAAAGATAACTTTTTAGAAGCTGAAAGCACAGCAAAAAGCACCAGACTTGGTATTTGGTCTAGTGCTTATTGTAATAATTAATAACTAAGCTATTAACTATTTACTGAGTTAATAGCATTCTTGATTACTTCGGCGGAGTGAACTAAATTGTGTCGCTCTTCATCTGTTAGATCAAACCCGGTCATAATACTAACACCGTCTTTATTAATTAGGCATGGAACACTTAAACAGACATCATAAATACCAAACTCACCATATAAGTAAGCAGATAAAGGAAGCACCGTTTTTTGCTCTTGGAGCAATGCCTTAACAACTCTTGAAATAACATATCCTATTGCAAAATAAGTCGATTTTTTTGTATCAATTACCCTATATGCTCTTTTTCTAACTTCATTTTCAATATCCGAGTAATCTTCTTCCCGATATCCCAACAAATCTCTAAGATATACGCCACCAACTTTAGCTCGTTTAATAGTGCTAAAAGATGAATCACCATGTTCACCTAAAACAAAAGCTTCAATATCTTTTCCATTAATATTTAGCTTCTCTGAAATAATCTGATGCAATCTTGAAGTGTCTAAAGTTGTACCAGTGCCAAAAACCTTCTCTCTAGCTAGCCCAAACTCCTTAACAGCAATATATGCTAAAACATCTACTGGATTAGATACCATAACAACATATGGTTTTTTACCATCTTTAGTTATTTCTCGCATGATACCACGAATTATTTCAGCATTAATAGATAGTAGTTCTAATCTTGTCTGACCAGGTTTCTGATTAGCGCCAGCTGTTATTACAACAATGTCATCGGTATTTATTTCATTATAAGAACCTACCCTAACCGTTACTCCGCCACTCAATCCTAAAGAGTCGCTAATATCAGCAGCCTGGCCCCAAGCTAAATCCTCATTAACATCTATTAAAACAATTTCTTCGGTAGTCTTTTGTAAAGCCATTGCATAACCAGCAGAAGCACCAACCATACCCCCACCACCAACAATAAATACTTTTTGTTTAGTCATTTTAAGTCACTCCAATTAGTCGACATCTTAATACTTTATTTTAAGTATAAGCACTATAGCTAAAAGAATCAAAATAAAAAAATAGTCCTAAGACTATTTTAAAAAACAATTGGTGATCTCACCGGGAATCGAACCCGGATTGCCAGGATGAAAACCTGGTGTCCTAACCGTTAGACGATGAGACCGACTGTCTAAAACAATTTAACATATTTTTTTATTATTGTCTATATTTTAAAATTGACGGTATTTATAAAATATTGTATCGTTATAGTGATTCGCTAAATCTGTTGCGAAGTAAATTAATATCTAAAAAAATCATGTAAAGCTAATTAGACCAAAAATTAGCTTTCTAGATAAAATATCAGTTTTTAAACAAGAAAGGGCATCTAAATAATATGAAAACTTTACTAGAAAGCATTGGTCTAATGTACATAGATCATGTTATTGCGTCAATAATAGTTTTAACAGCATTCGTCATGATGTTTATAAAAACATGCACGTTGATAGAAATGCATAAATTTATTCTCGGAAATGTTGTCTTAGTATTTTTAACATACATATACGCTATGCTAGGGGAGCCAAACCTTTTAATACTATCCGAGATGATAACCATGATAGTTCTCATCTGTTACATATATCTTGTTCATCCAAGAATATTCGAAGAAAAAGAAGAGGAAGATGAAAAACAAGAAAATAAAAATCTTATATTTTTATATCTAATAGGAGTGATAATTTTTATTACTGGCACAGTAACAGGAATAATTCTCGTGTCTTAGCTTTACAAAAAATAAAGGAAAGAGCCTATTCTTTCCTTTTTTTCATTCTTAATAGCTACTCACCACGCGCATTGCAATATTTCAAAAATATTTTAATATATAAACATGGTCTACCGAAGGTAGACTAGTTCTTTATATAAAAGTCATTAATTTTACAAAGAAAGGTTCATTATTTATGACTACTTCTAAAACTTTTAAGTTAAACAGTATCTTGCCCTATGTAGGATATGCATTAATTGGTTTTAGTATAGTGTTATTTTTCATGGAGACCGTTCCATTAATTGCACTAGCAGTAATACTTGCTACAGCTTTTATGTTATTAGTTTATAAGAAGATTCTAACCATGAAAGGACTACTTGCGGTTGCTCTAATCACGTTAACAAGCCTTGCTGCAAGAGACTGGATCTTAGCTAAGATCTATAATGATCCAACTATCGGATCGGCCCCTGTAGCCGTTGACTTTAAAAAGCAGCTGCATCTTTACACACTTCACAACAATTCAATCGAGCAAAAAGAAGTTGTTAGTAACAATGTAACAACTGAATACTATAAAATAGAAAATCTCGTGATTAAGAAAGTAAATCTAGACGGAGTTTGTCAAGGAAAAACTCTTTATCGGATGGATTACGACATTCAAAGAACTAAAGAAGACAAAACAAAAGAATACGATAAAGAGCTAGCAAATATTAAAGGGGCCTTTGCCATAGATCCGAATAGCGAAGATGAAATAAGGCTTATTCCGGATGTTAACCAAAAAGAAAAAGATAACAGTGTAAAAGAATGTTATAACCGAAAAGAAGCTTCAAGCATTTCTTATGCGGACTATTTAAACTTCAAAAAGCAACATATACGCGGTTATATTCTAAAAGATACCGGAAAAGTTAAAAAAGAAGAGGAAGTTTACATAGCTATGTAAATATAAGGCCACTAAAAGTGGCCTTATTCTTTTATAAAAATTACAGCAAAGTTTATGACAAAAATATTTTTGTCATTTTTATCAAATATCTTAGAATATTCATATGGTCTAAGCGACTTGTACATTTTAATTAATAAAATCAAAGAAAGGCGATTTTATGAAACGAAAGACTAAAGAGAAAATAAGCGTCTATTTGTGCGCGTTAGTCATAGCAATAACCGTTTGGCTATATACAAAAGAAACCGTACCAACTTATGTACTTTTCATAGCTTTGCCGGTTTATGCTTTAATCTTAAAATTTGGCAAGATATTAGACATAATAAACTATGGAATGTTCCTTTTAATATTCTTTTCTTTCTTGCCAGTAAGAACAGGAATATTACAAAGTTTGGAACAAGACATGACGATTGGTACCAGTTCGATTGTCTTGGAAGGTAATCAGAAAAATATTTTCTTTGCCTATGACAATAGAGCCGAGGTAGAATTAAAACCAGACACAAAAAACATCTATACTGCAAACGAACTAAAGTTTAAGAATCTTGTAGTCAAAAAAGCAGTATTAGATGGACCCTGTAAAGGAAAAGTTCTTTACCGAATAGATTATGATGCTTCTAAAAATCCAAAAATCAGTGATACGACAAATTATTCCAATAGCTCAGGAAAAGTTAAAAGAATAGTCACTCGTATGTTTACTAAGGACAAATCTATCTATAGCCAAGAACATCCTGATTCTAGCAGTAAGGCAGACGATTCTATTGGTAATTGCTATGAAAGAAGACACGGAACATATCTTTCGTATGATGACCTTAGCACTTACGACTACCAACATGTAATTAGCCGTTTTACATTAAAAGAAGGTGAAGAATTTCAAAACGTCCATATTCTAGCTAATAGTTAAAACAAAATCACATATCTAAACAAAAGGCCGCTACTTAGCGGTCTTTTTACTAATCTCTTTATATATTTTCACCTCACCTACCCAATTACCCAGTAATACTGTTTTATTGACTTTTTATCAAGCTTATGCTAGTACATTAATGTCGTAGTGATGCTACTTTTTTTAAAAAAAAGTGGGGCTACGGCACAAGTCGTAGTTGAGTGTAGATCTAAAAAGAACTTATTTTTCAAAAACAAAAAATAAAAAACTTTTTGTAGATCCACTCCTCATTCCTACGACTGAGAGAGACCAATGGGCCTGTGGTAAGGTCGCGTAATCTCCCAAAAACCAATAAAGCCCCTAGTACAAAAGCTAGGGGCTCTTCTCTTTTAAAAGAATTAATAAATTTTACCTTAAGCTTTTACAGGATATAATAATGAATAATAGGATTAAATTTAAAAGAAGGAAAATATGGATTTAAATAATGTAGATAGCTCAGAACAAAAAACAAATAAAAAAGCTGAGCAAAAAGAACAAGAAGTTAAAACTACAAAATCCATAGATAAAGCAAACAACTTAGTTCAAAAAGATTCCAAGAAAAAAGACAAAACCAAATTAGCTATTGTTCTTGGTACAATTTTTGCCCTACTACTAATCATCGGTGGAGGATTAGCTCTTTACTATTCCTTAATTTACCAGAATCCGGATAGAATTATTAATGATGCGCTTATCGGATCATTCAAAAATAATAATCACATTAAAGCTAAAATAACTTCTGATATTACTTTAAGCCAAAATCCTAGATTAATACTTAAAAATCTTGAAATAGAAACTTACACAGATAAAGACCATAAAACCGAAAATAAAATTAACGCTTCCCTCACCCTTAATAAACAAGATTTTAACGTTAAAGCAAACATTCAAACCGAAAAAGATAAAGCTTACTTCAAACTCGATAACCTAGATTCTTTAGCAGAAATACTTTTAAAGAATATGAAACTTCCTGATTCTGCAATTAACTCCGCCAAGAAGGAACTACAATCCTTAAATGAAAAATGGATTGTTATTGATCAGAAGACCAAAGGAAAAAATAGTTGTCAAACTGAATTCATAACGGACGTTCTATCTTCAGATAAAAAAGAATTCAAAAAAGCTTTTGAAAAGAACAAATTTATTCAAGCAAAAGATAAAAAAGACGGTAAGAATGGATTAATTGGTGTTAATTTTGAATTTAATAAAAATAACTACAAAAGCTTTATAGATGCTATTAGTCAAACAAATCAAGTAAATAAATTAAAAAGTTGCTTAAAAGAAACTACTACTAAAGATCCAGAGAAAGTTTTTTCCGACCTCAAAAAAGATATAGATAATCTCGAAAATTTATCTGGTACTATTTGGGCAACAAAATTCGGACATAAGCTAGAAGCTATTGATTTTAGTCTAAACGTTAAAGATAAAGCCAATAAAAAATCAACTTTAAATGGTAATTTTGAATTTAGCACAGAAGCTAAATCCATAGATATTCCTAAAGATACTATTAACACTCAAGAATTTCTAAAAGAGTTACAAAACGCAGTCTTTAAAGGACTATATGCCAAAAACGGATAAGAATCCTAAAATAGGTTAGTCAAAAAATCGACACATCTAGTAGATTGTAATATTAACTTCACTAGGTGTGTCCTATCTGCCTATAATTCTCTTTTATCTATCTTTTATATCAGTTATTTATATTGAAATAAAATACTCTTTTTTGTATACTTACAGAGTAAATGCGGGTATAGCTCAGTTGTTAGAGCGCTTCCTTGCCAAGGAAGAGGCCACGAGTTAGAGTCTCGTTACCCGCACCATATAAATATTTAGTTGCTAAAAGCAACTTTTATTTTTGTTTAATTCTTCTTATCCTTACTTGTTATAATATAATCATGAAGAAGCAAGGTATATCACTTAAAAAAATAGATTTCAAAAAATCTCTACATAAAAGTGTAAGTAAACTAAAACAAACCACAAAAAATATATCTACTTTGATAAAAAAGAATCCTTTATTATCCTTAGATGTTGCCTTACTTAGCATTACCTTTGTTGCTCTATTATTTTATTTGAGCTATTTAGCACAAAAAATAAATAATGGATTGCTTCTTGATTTTCATTTTGGCTTTTCAGCAACTACAGCTAATACTTTTATTAGCAATCTAAGTCCTATAGGAGTTGAAAATTATCATAAATTCCATAAATTTGAGACCTACTTCATACTTACCGCAATGGCTTTATTTAGTTTTTTAATCTATGTTTTAGCAAAAAAACAATCCAAAGAAGCTAAGAATCTTATCTTCATACCGTTAGCTGCTGGCCTGTTTGATTTAATTGAAAACTTTGCTATTGAAAACATGTTGATCAATGGACTAAACGAAAACATGTTAAAACTTGCTTCTTTCTCAACACAAGTAAAACTTCCACTACTTGTAATCACTATAGCAATTATCTTAATGGCTTTAATTTCTCATATTATTAGTAATCAAAAAACTAAAGACAAATCAAAAGATTCTACAAAAAAATAAAGATAAGAACAAGGATAAATAGAAAAAAAGAAAATAGAGCCTCATAAAGAGGCTCTTTATTTTTAATTTTTTTATTCTTGCTTTTTATTTTCTTTTTCTTTGTAAGTAAAGGCTTCTTTCATAAACTGAGCCAATACAAACAAAAAGATACTCAATAGGACACCCATAA
>ERZ773099.2911-NODE-2911-length-11400-cov-3.702160_pt1 | contig 11400 bp, 13 predicted proteins | sample MGYA00511120_ERZ773099 | MGnify/ENA primary metagenome ERZ773099 (study PRJEB29015, sample SAMEA2738012) | human oral metagenome | biome: human oral; feature: human-associated habitat; material: dental | place: China | collected 2104 ... | reverse complement strand
TATATCATCCTTTGCAGATTGTCACAATAAATGTTATCCTTATACATCATAAATGACTATTGGTATGCAAATTCAAACGGTTGATTGGAGATTTGATATGAAACAGATAGAAGTAGATATAGAAGTTAGTGCTAGACATGTACACCTCTGTCAAAGCGATATAGAAAAACTTTTTGGCATTGGTTATGAGCTTACACCTAAGAAACAAATTATCGTAGGTTATGTTGCTGAAGAAAGACTTACACTTGTTGGTCCTAAAGGTACTCTTCGAAATGTAGCTATTCTAGGACCTGCTCGCCCAGAAACACAGGTCGAGTTAGCAGCAACCGATGCCAGAAATTTAGGTATCGAGGCACCTCTTAGACTTTCCGGCGATTTAGTAAATACCCCTGGGATTAAAATCGCAACCGAAAATGGAACCACCACTGAAATAGATCATGGATGCATAGTCGCAAAAAGGCACATCCATTTATCAAAAGAAGATGCGGAGCAGTTGCAGGTAGCTACTGGGGATGAAATATCTCTAAAAATTGATACAGGATGTGGCAGAGCATTAACCTTTGAAGAGGTGATCGTGCGCGTCGGCAATACCATGACCGTTGTTCACTTAGATACTGACGAGGGAAATGCGGCATGTACGGGAAAATCATGTAAAGGAATATGCTTTTCTAAATAAATAAAAGATGCTTTTACAGCATCGACACATAGGAGAAGGAAATTGTCATCATTATACAGTCTTGAAAATATAGTCTTCGCACTTGAAATAATCGGCACCATCGCCTTTGCCATCTCGGGAGCCACTCTCGGACTGGAAAAAGGCATGGATCTCATGGGAATCACAATACTCGGTCTTACAACCGGTGTAGGTGGTGGAATTATCAGGGATTTAATAATAGGACAGACTCCTCCTCTCACTTTTAGGGACCCGACTTATCTTGTCATATCGGTGGTGGTTTCTGTAATCGTATTCACGCCACCGGTTAGAGAGTGGATATTTTCGGACTCAATGCTATATGAATGGCTGATGCTCATCATGGATTCGGTTGGACTTGGAGTATTTACAGTACTTGGTATCAAATCAGCTTATACTGCATCTGCAATTCACGGAGTTATATTGTTTACCTTCGTCGGAATGCTCACAGGAGTTGGCGGTGGAGTTTTGCGAGATATGATGGCAGGTAATAGACCGTACATATTCGTAAAGCATTTCTATGCGAGCGCATCGCTTATCGGGGCACTGACGTGCATAGTACTCTGGGACAAGGTTGGTACGGTGCTTGCCATGGGAACCGGAGCGGGACTCATAGTATTGCTCAGACTGCTAGCAGCTCATTATCACTGGAGTTTGCCCAAAGCTAATATGCCTCGAGACAAAAAGTAAAAAAGCTCACCTAGAGAGTGTTTTTTCAAATCAGCATTTATATTTTCTTGAATACGTAATAATTCCTTTCGAAGCGCACATGTATCTCGGTCTGTATTTAAAAGGCACGAAACATCTTGCTTCAGGCACTCACATACAAGTGAATGTGGTTCAATAGCCTGGTGCACATCATATAGGGTAATCTCTGTCAGCGGTCTGCTCAGCACATATCCACCGCTGCTCCCCCTTACTGCATAGTCTGTCTCTCTATTAAAAAGCATGTCTCCTCACTTTACAATCTACATATCGTTAAACGTTTCAGCTATTGCAACCCTGCGAGTCTTCTTATATAAGAGTACTGCAATTACGAGGCACATCATTTCCGATATAGCAAGTGAGAGCCATACATTCGATGTACCAAGCATAGCGACGATTAAAGCCAGCGATAGAGCGAGCGTCAGCGTGCATCTCATCAGTGATATTACGACCGCAACCCTGGATCTTTCGAGCGCAGTAAGATAACCCGCGATAATGACATTCATGCTTAGCAATGGAAATGCCACAGCTACTAGCCTGAGTGCATATACGATATCTGTAGTTATTCCGTCTCCCTCGCCTACAAACAGCATGGCGATATACTTTCCAAAAGCCACGATAAGCACTGCTTCTACAGCAGCTAACAATATCCCCGACTTAATCTCGTATCCAAATATGGCGTGGAATGTATCTCGCTCGTGACGGCCGTGATAGTAGCTAACTAGAGGCTGAGCCCCTTGGGCGATTCCATTTGCAAGAACCGTCGCCAGCAGGATTACATATGATAGTATCGAATAAATAATAAGTTCTCTCTCGTGCATAAACGCAACTATAAATCTGTTAAAGATAAACGTCACTATTCCAGGCGACATCTCGGTAATCCCCGATGGAATCCCGCTCATAAACTCACGCAAGATAAGTCCTAGTCTGAACTTGAACTTCGTAAAGCGTAGCGTCGCTTTTTTGCTAGCGAAGTGAATCAGGTAAATGATTATTACGATCGTTTGAGAAAAAGATGTAGCCAGTCCAGCTCCAACAATTCCCCAATTGAGTTTGAAAATCGTGTACCAGTCGAGAAAAATATTGAGGATTACTCCGAATAGCACATAGATAGTGGCGAGTTCTGGAAATCCGTCAGTAGCAAGAAGCAGCTCGAGGTTATACGAAATCACGAACGAAAATATGAATGGTGCTATCGTGAGAAGATAACTCCTTACATACGGCAATGTCGATTCCGTCGCTCCGAGCATCCTGCATAGAGGATTTAGAAAAATAAAAACTAGCGCACTGATTATTATCGACAGCAAAACGAGTGAAACCAAGCTCTCCGTAAATACTAGGCGCGCCTCCATAGTTCGGTTCTCGCCGATGAGACGAGCTACAATTGTCGACGTACCTACCGCAAAAGTTATTGAAATCGCAAACAGCAAGGTTATAAATGGCGTAGCAATTGAGACGGCAGCTAGAGCCGTCTCGGATACACCTCGAGCTACAAATATCCCGTCAACTATGGTGTACAGTGTAAATATCAACTGTCCTGCCATAGTGGGAATAATGTATCGCAAATATTTTTTTATCAGCGAATCATTCTTATTCAATTCTCATCATCCTTCTGCTGCTGTAAAATTTCTCTCACCATCACATGGTCTGCCTTGTCAGATTGTCACGATTAATCGCACAAACCCCTTCTTAACCAAGTGCGTTGCAACGTGTAGAGTAAGTATACTCGCAATTTGAAGCAACTTCAATTCGTTCATTTCAAAGACTTCTGTACAAAACTAAAAGCCGATTTTCAGCTACTATCAATTCGTCTCTTTCGTTATAGTTTGATTGTAAGTTTTGAATTATGGTCAGTTAACTATCCACCTACTCGAGGTTTAATCCTATAGACGACGTTACAGGACAGCCAGAAATCGTAACTATCCACCTACTCGAGGTTTAATCTATTCTTCATCAAGTAATTAGATGCAAGGAAGTAAATCGCAAATTCTACGGCCTGCATAAGTATAAGTATTACTATTCCATATTCCACAATTCTAACCTTATTCTCATACATAGTCACGTTTAGTGCAAATTTACCACTCAAATTTCCAATTAGTAGCATTGTGGCATATATTTCTACTATTGTAAAAAGAATGAAGAACACTCCCTGCAGCAAAGTCTTAAATCTGCTGAACTGTACACTTATGTTAATGCATGTTAACAACTTAAGAACAAATCTTCCAATATAAATAATTCCAAGTATTACTATTTCTAGAAGAAAGAATACCACCTTTCTTGCCTGCGCCGGCTGTTCATTAATAAAGATTTTTATCTGATGGTAAACACCTAAACTATCTTCAGTCAAGGTCATAATCATCATAACTACAAATCCAAACAACAGTACAAGTAACATCCAAATAGTAACCGTAATCACCTTGCTCCAGATGTGAGTACTCGTCTTTATCGGCAACGAAAGGGTAAAATAACCTTCAGCGCCGTAGAAATTTTTGTAGAATCTACGATCTATAATTACAACCATAGTCATCACGAGTGCAGCGATAAAAGATATGGCCCACGATGCAATAAGCACGGTTTCTATTAATTCTGGTATGCTAAATATTCCCTTAGACAGAATACTAACCAATACAGTTAGTGACATCCATACCAAATACAAAACTCCAAGGTCGTGTACTAACGATTTGAACTCATATTTTATTAATTTACCTAGCATTTGAACACCTCTCTGAAAAGCTTATCTATACTCTGTCCCTTCTTCTCACGTAAATTATCCGCAGTCTCGTGAACCACTACCTCACCATACTTGATGAATATTACATCATCGAGCACCGACTCAACATCGGCGATGAGGTGTGTAGAAATTACCACTACCGCCTCAGGATTATAGTTCTTGATAATCGTTCTCAAGATATAGTCTCTAGTCGCCGGATCAACACCAGCGATAGGTTCGTCAAGCAGATACACCTCGGCATTACGAGCCATAGTGAGGATGAGCTGAACCTTTTCCTTCGTACCCTTTGACATCGCTTTGAGTTTAAGATCCTTCTCGATACCAAGGTCATTAAGCATCGAGAGTGCTTTGAGTTTGTCGAAATCAGCAAAGAAATCCTGATATAGTCTAACTAGACCGCCTGCTGTCATATATGCAGGGTATGTCATCTTGTCAGGAAGGTAAGCTACCTTTGCCTTCGTCTTCTCACTAGGCTTTTCCCCTTCTATCATCACCTCGCCAGCATCAGCTGTGAGAAGCCCCATAATTATCTTGATAAGTGTCGTCTTGCCAGAACCGTTTGGTCCCATGAGGCCAACGATTTGCCCCTTTTTTATACTTAAGTCTACGCCCGATAATGCGAGTTTTGAGCCGTATGCTTTGCTCAAACCCTTTATCTCTATTATGCTCATTACTTCTCCTTTCCCACGCAGTTTGTAACCGCTTCCACAATCTCTCTATCACTCATTCCAATATTGCGCAGCTTCTCAACCATCTCGTCTATATATGCACTCGATAAGCTCTTGTATATCTCTTTCAAAACCTTCTTATCCTCCGTCACAAATCTTCCGTTAGTTCTCTCCGTACGCACTAGTCCGCTTCGCTCGAGTTCTGCAAGCGCTCGCTGAACTGTATTTGGATTAACGCATGCCTGCGCTGCAATATCTCTAACAGATGGTAGCTTCTGCCCTGGCAAATAGTCATGTCTAGCTATCCGCACGGTCAGCTCGTCCACAATCTGGGAGTAAATCGGGATACCGTCTACAAATTTCCACTCCATGCTTACTTCCTTTCTTATTATGTTTGATTCCCATGTTTATATCTGTCATAAAATACAGCTAATATAAATCGGTGTGTTATTGTATTAAATTACTAATACAATAACACACTCTAGTAAATTTGCAAACGTTTTTTTATTCATTGAATTATTGCACTTAAAAAGATACAATGTTGTCAATTGATATGCTAAAAAAGGAGAACACATCATGAGAAAAAGTTTTAAAGTTTATTTCATTTTGACTATTTGCTTTATTCTTTTAGCCTCCTTATCAGGCTGCAAGTCTGATAATCAGAAGACCATGGAAACACAAATAAAAACTGCTAACGAACTATTAAGTTCTAAGTCTAAGATTTTTGACGAAAGTACACGCAGCAATTTAAAGAAAGTTATTAAGGATAGTGAAAAAGCTACCGATGACAATTCATACAATAAATCAACGGACAGTCTAAAAGCTGCTATTAAAGCCTATAGGGATAGCATAAAACAACAAAAGCAAGTTACACGACCTTCGCAAAAGTTCATTATTGAACGTGTAAGTAATATCGAATCAATTGTCCAGGTTGAAGCCGCAACAGAAGAAACTGATACAAATAATTTGATGAATAAACCTAGCGGGTATTATGCATATATAGCCCTTTCTTCTTCTATGATTCCTGCTGAATCAAAGTTGTATAGCAGCCCTGTTGAAAACGGCAATGACGGCGGTGGTGTCATCGAGGTTTATAAGACTGTAAAGCTAGCAAAGGCACGAGAAGCTTATCTTTCGGCTTTGGACTCTCCTGGTGCTTTATCTCCTGGTACACACAAGGTTGTAGGAACAATGGTAGTACGTACATCTAGCAGATTAAAAGCATCACAGCAACAAGCTCTAGAAAAGAGTATTATTAATGCACTGATTGAACTGAAATAGTATTGTTTCCTGAACACAGCTATAATCACATAGACTTAATTTCAGATTTATAGATCACCTTCTATCGCCCATATAAATTTTCTTAAAGAAGTCACTTAGTATTAAATCATAAAGCAAAACACTAGTAGATGTTCTACATCACTAGTGTTTTGTTTTTCTATGTAATCAATAGCTTTATTTAATAAATTTTTATATTTATTCGTTAGTCTATATTAGAAGCTAATTCTTTCTACCTCGCACCTTAAACGCTATGAGCACAACCACTGCGCTAAGCGCCGACATGAAGATCATGGACTGAATCAGTGGCCCGAAATTGTATTCCCTGCCTAGCCAGAAATCTATGTAGTCGTTGCCAAGCTGTGCAGTAGGAAGCAGGTCAGATATCCATCTAACTGATTTAGGAAGATCAGTTATCCTAATGCCCATATATCCACTCAAAATCATCATTGCGAAATAGATTGCCATCACAACGCCATATGTCGGTCCGAACTTGCCTATAAGCGTTGCTATGCCATGAGCTAACGCCATCATAATTATTGAAAGAAGATATATTCCCAGAATCCAGACAGAAACTGCAGCAAACGTAGGTTTCAATATATCTAGAAACGGAACGGTACCTCCAAGATATATCCCTATGCAGAGCGTTAATATTAACATATTTGAGACTACCTTATTGAGCAAAATATCTTTCTCTGAGAATCCGAACAGGACTAGTCTTTCTGGAATCTTCTTATCAAGTTCGTTTGAATAGATAGCAGCATGATTTAGAAAGATGCTCGCAAGAGGAATCAACATCGCCATACCGATAAATATCGTGGTTATTACTTCAGCTTTCATATTTTTAGGCACATCATCCAGTGTTCCTCGAGTTATCATGTGGAGGAGCAGTATTGGGAAAATTGAGCCAAAGAAGACTGCATAAACATTGTGCAGCGTATTTTGAAATTCATATTTTATCGTATACCTATTCATATCATCTCTCCGCATTAATAGTCATTATTTCAATATCGTTATTACTTCTTCTGTAATTTATATGGTTTCTGATGAGCTTTTCAGTGATTTCAAGCTCTTCATCTGCTTTATCGCACGAGAGGGCGATAAAGCCTTCTGCAGCCAGTATCTGCTTGTGTTCCTTCGCTATCTCACGTCCCATTTCCGTGTCCTCAAAGATAATCACGGCATTTCCGCAGTATTTTCTAAAAAGCTCTTCCTTTGAATCGTAATCCACGACTCTTCCGTCTTTCATATAAAGTATCTTTGTCGCCAAGTTATCGAGCTCAGTGTAGTAATGTGATGTGATAATTAGTGTCGTATTCTTTTCCTCATACCAAGTCACCAGCTTATCCATTAGTCGCTGACGTGTCTCAAAGTCGAGACCAGAAGTAACCTCATCGAACATCACAATTTCACTGTCTTTGCACATCACTAATATGAGCGTCAGTCTCTGCTTCTGACCACCCGAGAGATGTTTCCACCTTTTATCTAGGCAATCCTCGAATTCAAAGAACTCAATCATCTCGATAATACGTTGATTATCCTTTATCTTGCAACCCATAACCATTTCGATGATGGTTCTAATCGAAACAGTATCTACATACGAATTATGTTGCATGTGAACAGAAATCTCATTTGACGGAACTCCGAGTGTTATATTACCTTGATGTGGAACAAGTCCAAGAATGCTTTTGATGAGCGTTGTTTTACCAGCACCATTACTCCCTATGATTCCAACTCTTTCACCATCGGCAATTTCAATCACACGCCCGAGATCAACAGCCACCTTATCTTTAAAACTTACCTTTACATTGTCAAGCCTAATCATTATTACCTCTTTTCTCTAACACAAATTGAACGCCATCACGCAGGTTCTTGCCGCGTAACTCAAGCCCTAGCTTTCCAGCAAAATATTTCGCTATGTAAAGCCCTAACCCGTGCCCTTTCTTATGTCCAGCTTCATCATTCTGAGTTCCCGTAACAAAAGGTTCAAATATATCATCTATGATCTTTCCATCAATATGACCTGGACGACTGAAAACCGTAATTCTCGATTCAGTAACATCAACCGTCACACTTCCGTTTTCATTCGTGTGATTCACACCATTTGCAATTAGATTTTCCAGAATCTTTTTGAGCATCATCGCATTGCTCTGCCAGTACAAAGTTTCTTCGAGCTCAGTAACATGAAGAGATATCCCTTTTGATTCAGCACCAATGTGATTCTTGCCAATAATATCCTTGCATAGAGCCCCTATCTCAACAGACTCAACTTCGCAACTGTCAGCCACACTGTTGAGATTAGAGGCTTCTTCAATTATGCTCGTCATATCACGAAGCTGCGATTTCACCTCTGGCAAATACAAATCTCTATCACCGAACTTTCCGACCTTACCTATCATTCCGTCTACGAGGAGCATCGATGCCGCGATAGGAGTTTTTAGTTGATGCGATGTCGCACGCATATAAACTTCTTTTCGCTTATTCTCCTCTTCAAGGCTTTGAACTGCCTGTGATTGTTTCTCATATAGCAGATTGAGTGCCCTCGTTAAATCTGAAATTTCATCCTTCCCCGCAACCTCGAGCGGCGCAAGCCCTACGGATGACGGACTCATTCGCCTCTCTGCATCCATAGATAGCTTCTTAATCGGAGATACTATTTTGCGTGAATAAATCGCTGAGACACCAAAAGCTAGGATTATCATCAGTAGTATGAGCATAGGTGTCGATCCGTATAGAACAGGTAGGATTTCACTCGCTGACGGAGTCATCGTGGTACTGCTCAAAATCAGCATATCATCTCCACGCTTTGCAACTCCGACAAAGTAAGTGTAGTTAGTTCCCGAGTAACGATTCTCAATAGAAAACTCACTTATCAGTACACCCCCGTTGTAATATTGGAATTTCTTATTTTTTATTTTGAACTGAGATAGACTATTATCTCCCTTGAAATCTATCTTGAAGCTGCTATTCATCCCCGCTGAATTCTCTTCTGCAAATGCCTTAATTGCAGGCTGTAGATTCTTAAATGCAGCCTTTTTACTACCTTTACCACTCATATCAAGAGCCCTGAATTGATCTACAAGTTCCTTAGATACCGGGCTAACCGCTTCGATTGTGCCGTTGAAGCTAGGACCTGTGATTTTAATGGTGTACCCTTTCCCGGGGATGACGATACCTAGTGTATTCGTATCACCAGTCTTGAAATTCTTCAATGATTCATGCTTCTTGAAGTATTTCATCGCTGACTTGGCGCTCTCCAGATTCTGATTCTCTTTGTAGTCCATATACATAGACGGCATCAAGAAAATCATGTATGAGAAAATCACAATTCCCACTATGAGAGATATTACCACGCTGTATAAAAATGTTTTACTTCCTAATTTCATCTTCTTTTCTCCACCTGTAACCGATTCCTATTACAGTTTCAATGTAGTCGAATGGCAGTTTCTTTCTAAGGTTCTTGATATGTGCATCTATGATTCTATCGTTCGCAACGTATTCCTCATCGAATATCATGTTGATAAGCTGATCTCTGCCAAATACCCTTCCCGGACTGTCCCTAAGCGTCTTCATAAGCACAAATTCGCTGACTGTCAGTTTGAGATTCTTCTTGTTATAGTATGCTCGGAGTTCATCTTCATCGACTACGAACCCCTGATCTATCTCTGCTGCCACTCTCTTGCGCGTTCTTCTAAGAACAGCTTCTATTCTCTTAATCAAAATTATCGGAGAAGCCGGTTTCGTAATATAATCATCCGCGAGATAGTTAAAAGCTTCGAGCTGCGTATTAATATCGTCATAAGCCGTGAGCATAATCGTGCCGGTATCTTCGCCGCGCTCCTTTTTTATAGCCTGAAGCACATCGAGTCCAGTCGCTCCGGGTACCCTGATATCGAGAACTGCTAGATCAAATATCTTACCATCTTCAATTTGCTTTATCGCCTCGTCGCCGTGTTCACATGGAATAACCTCGTGCCCTGCGACCATCATGTATTCAGAGAGAACTTCGCGAATCATATTTTCATCTTCTAGGAAAAGTATCGTTGCCATCGTATGTGTACCCTTTCTATCTTCTGTCATTACCTTACTATCATGGTGTGAATCTGGTATGAATTTGCTTTGCATGTTAGTGTTTACATAGAATTCTTTATATTAATTATTGTAGTTTATTCTTCTAGCAAAATATAGGCAAATTAAAACCTCTCCTGTCAGAATCTCTGATATCCGTTGCTTTGATTACTCAAAGCTTCATATCATCACACTCTGACAAAAGAGGTTATTAGTCTTATATAAGTTATTTAAAATGTCGCAACTTCAGGATTGCAAGGCTCGCATGCCTCGACTGACTTGCAGTAAAGTACAGGTCCCTTCTCTCCATATGCCTCGACGTATTCAACTCTCACTTTAGCTTTAACCTGTATCCATGCGCCATTCTTGAATTCATCGATTCTATCGTAGATGCCCATCAGTGCCGCAAACTGCATATCCTCTACACAGCAGGTCATCAGGTGACGCCCGAGGCCGAATTCCCCATGCTTCATATCTCCGCCCTTAACAACTCTCCCCTTTAAGATTAGAGTTTTGTTGTCATATTCTTCTTGATTCTCGTTAATATCACGATACCAGTCAGCATACATATCGTCGGCAATCTCAATCGTGCTCGCCTTCTTATCGAAAGGCAGTTCATCCACGATGTCGTCGACCTCAATATCATGCGGTCCGAACTCGTACACAATCTGGGAGCGCCTATTCGCTACGCGTACTTCCTTATGGAACGGCATCTTGTCGGCGCCCTTCTGGAATCTGTTAAATACTACGAGCTCTGCATTCTGTATCTTGTTGAAGCAGAGCTGTCTCATGTTCTTATTGTACAGATCGAACATCGTCGCGTCGAAGAATGTCATCTCCTGAGCGATTAACCAGTTGCGAGGCATATTCTCAAACAGAGTCTGCGTCATCCACATGCCGTTGTACTCGACCATTACTCTGTCAAATACATATCTCGATGCAATGCCATTGAGCTTAGCCTCTGTGAGATCTGTCTCCTTCTCGATTCTCTCAACGTATACCTTATCGGTAAATTTATTTTCATCATAAGGAACTTCCCCTGATTCGCACACTAGAAGCAGGGTGCTTGCACCTTCTCCAAACTCAGGTGTCTCGAGTGTATCCTGTATGAATGTTGACTTACCTGAGCCTAGAAATCCTGTAAATAGATAGACTGGTTTCTCTCTCATATTCCGAACAACTCCTTGATTTTACCCTTGTTGAGTCCTACTCCGATTACGCAGATTACTCCTGTTATCTCCGCCTCGCCAGTAGTTCTA
>ERZ773099.2908-NODE-2908-length-11424-cov-5.356672_pt1 | contig 11424 bp, 9 predicted proteins | sample MGYA00511120_ERZ773099 | MGnify/ENA primary metagenome ERZ773099 (study PRJEB29015, sample SAMEA2738012) | human oral metagenome | biome: human oral; feature: human-associated habitat; material: dental | place: China | collected 2104 ... | reverse complement strand
CCACCCGCTCTGCCGATTGAGCTATCGTGGAATTTCAGCAAGAAGAATTATACCCCTCCGCACGGGGCCTGTCAACAAGCGTCCGCTGCACCCCGTCAGGGGCGGTCGTCCCGCACCCCGACTCGTTCAGGAACCCCATAAAGCCCTGCACGCTGTTGGCCATGAACCGCCGTTCCCGTTCCATCAGGTCCTCGTCCAGTCGGGCCTGAAGCAGTGGGTCGCGCCTCAACAGACACTCCACGACCTCCTCCGGCCTCCGGTCCAGCATCGTCCCGATGAGCTTGAGCCAGCGTTCCGTCTGCTCCCGCGCCAGAGACAGGCGTCCTGTGGGGTCTTCCGACAGCCCCCAGTGCGCGTAGCAGAGGCGCTCGTCCCCGTGCAGGGCCGCCGCGGCGTGGTCCAGCGACGACAATGCGGCGGCGGCATCAAAGCGCGGCGGGGTGGTGGGCCGCAGCCACAGCGCGCCGTCCCCGGACGGCAGCGTCAGTCCTGCGGCCTCACCGATAAAGAAAAGGGGGCCGCCCTCCCTGGGCCGCGTTCGCAGGGCCACGTGGTGAGGGGCGTGGCCGGGGGTCGGGAGGACCTCGATCAGGCCGTCGGGGTCCTCCGAAAGGAGCGGGGCCGTCAGCGGCTCCGGCTCGCCGTAGGCCAAGGCCACGTTCCCCAGCGTCCTCACCGAGGCGCTCCACAGCCGGTCCGGCCTCCGCAGGTGGGCGAAGGCGCGGGGATGGGCCAGCACGCCGGCATGAGGCCACCGTCGGCAGAAGGCGCCGACACCCCCCGCGTGGTCCAGGTGGATGTGGGTCAGCAGCACGAGGTCCACGTCCTCCGTCAGGCGCTCCAGCGCCCCGTTCAGGAGGGGGATCGTGCTCGCCGGGCCGGGGTCCACGACGACGCGCCGTCCCAGGGCGTCCACGAAGAACCAGGAGGCGATGAACTGCCGGAAGCCCGGCATCCCCTGAGGCAGGTCGATCAGGAACAGCCCCTCGCCGAAGTCGAGGGTCGCGCCCGCCGCCGCGGTCATTTTTCTATCCTGACGATCATGTTGCGGTAGGCGTAGTTTTTGAGGTCCCGAATCTCGTCGTTGTTCATGCGGATGCAGCCCTCGGAGGCCATGGTCCCCAGGGAGTCCGGAGCGTGGGTGCCGTGGATGCCGATGCCCTTCCAGCCCCCCGTGTCCAGCCGGATGAACCAGGGCCCGTAGGCCCCCGCGATCTCGCCCTTGCCGTCGCCGAAGTCGTGCTTCCAGCCCGAGGCGTTTTCGATGGACAGGACGCGGAACTGCCCCTCCGGCGTGCGGTTGTCCCCAACGCGGCGCTTGTTTCCGGGGTTCTTGCCAATCGCGACGTTGTAGGTCTTCACCAGGTCCCGCCCCCGATAGAGGGACAGCCGGTACTGCCCCTTGTTGATGAGGATCCAGTACTTCCCCGCGCCGCGGGGCGGCTGCGGCGCGCTGGTCGGTGCCGGCTCCGTTACTTGGGGAACCTCGTCCTCCGGCTCCTTCACCTCCGGCAGGATGGCCAGCGGCTCCGAACTTGCGGCGCCGGACGCCTCGTCCACGATGAGGACGGGAACGTCCGGAGAATCGAGAGGAGCGCTCAGGAGGACCTCCGCCTCAGGGACGGCCACAGGCCCGCTGCGGAGGAACTCCGCCCCCAGGACGGCCACCGCCGCCGCCGCGCCGCAGAACACGATGAGCCGCATCAGCGGATGCATCCGCCGCCGCGCCACCCAGCGGCCCTGCCCCTTGTCGATCCACGTGGTCCGCAGCGTCAAGAGGTCCTTTATAAACTCCAGAAAAGCGTTCATTTCCATCCCCTGATCGTCTAAAAATTCAGCGCCAAAAAGCGGCGGCCCGCCGCCGGCCAGACCTCAGAAGTATACCGCATCCACCCCTGAAGTCCACGGGGAAAAAACGGGCCGGACGGCCGCGAACGGGTCACTCGAAGGAGTCCGAGTGGAGGTCCTGGGGGGCGTCGCCCCTCTCGGTCAGGGCCTGCTCCACCGAGGACAGCCGGGCCCGCTCGCCGAAGATCAGGAGCGTGTCCCCCGCCTCGAGCTGCGTGCCGCCCTTGGGGATGAGGAAGCGGGAGCCGCGGTTGATCAGGAGGATCGTCACGCCCTCCGGGAACTTCAGCTCGCTCACCGTGCTGCCGATGACCGCCGCGCCCGGCAGGATGTCCACCTCCCGCGTTTCGTCGCTGCCGCTGCCGGGGGTTCGGTCGAAAGAGAGGGGATAGGAGGGGGCGACCCGGACCGTCGCGTCCAGCCCCAGCCACCGGGCGACCGTGGCCAGGGTCTTGCCCTGCAGGATGACGGAGGTCAGCACGACGAAGAAGATCAGGTTGAACATGAAGCGCGCCTGGGGGTGCCCCTCCGTCAGAGGGTACGTGGCCAGGATGATGGGCACGGCCCCCCTCAGGCCCGTCCAACTGACGAAGAGCTTCTCCCGAAAGCTGCTGTCGCTGAGGGCGGAGCACAGGAACACCGCCGCCGGCCGGGCGGCGAACATCAGGAAGGCCGACACCAGGAGCCCCAGCCCGATGACGGACCGGTTGATCAGCTCCACGGGGTTGACCAGGAGCCCCAGCACCAGGAACATCACGATCTGCATCAGCCAGGCGAAGCCCTCGTGGAAGCGCTGCAGGCTGTACTTGTAGAGGAAGTCCTGCCCTCCCATCACGATGCCGCAGACGTAGACGGCCAGGTAGCCGTTGCCGTTCACGCTGTTGGCCAGGCCGAAGGTGAAGAGCACGATGCTGATGCCCCACACGGGGTAGAGGGCCTCGTTCTCCACCCGCAGCCGCTCGATCATCGCGCAGGACAGGCGGCCCATCATCCAGCCCACGGCGCCGCCCGCCACCATCTGAACCACGAAGTTCGCGGCCAGTTGGGCGACGGGGACGCTGTCGCTGGTCAGCCACTTCAGAGCGGTGATGGTGAGGAACACGGCCATGGGGTCGTTGCTGCCGGACTCAAACTCCAAAAGCGGCTTGAGCTTCCCCTTCACCCCGACCTTCTGGGTCCTCAGGATGGAGAACACCGCGGCCGCGTCCGTCGAGGAGATGATCGCCCCCAGCAGGAAGGCGTCCTTGAAGGAGAAGCGGGGCAGGCAGGCCAGGGGCAGGGCCATGAAGAGCGCCGTCAGGAACACGCCGAGCGTCGAGAGCACCAGCCCCTGCTGCACGATGGGGCGCACGTCGTCCCACTGCGTGTCGAATCCGCCGGAGAACAGGATGAAGGCCAGGGCGAAGGTGCCGATGGAGTTCGTCGTCACCGCGTCGTCAAACTGCAGCCCCCCCGGCCCGTTCTCCCCCGCCAGCATGCCGATGGCCAGGAACAGGATGAGCCCCGGCATCTTGATGCGCTCCGAGAGCGTGCCCGCAACGAGGCTCAGGAAGAAGAGAAGCCCCGCCACGAGGAAGGGGTCCACGTACTCCAGCAATCAAAACACTCCTTTCGTCCCAACCGCTCCCGCCGTTTCGGCAGGGGCCTGAACGTCCTTCGCCGTGCCCTGGTCCAACGCCTCGTTCAGGCTCCCCATGCGATAGCCCGCGAGGTCCAGCGTCACGTAGCGGAACCCGGCCGCCCTCAGGGCCTCCGTCACGGCCTCCCGCCGCGCCAGGACGCGGGGAAGGTCCTCGCACTCCGCCTCGACGCGCGCCAGGTCGCCGTGAGCCCGCACGCGAAACTGCGCCGCGGGGGGCAGGATGCCCGCCAGGAAGCGCTCCGCGGCCTCCACGCGCCTCAGCGCCTCCGCCGTCACCGGCTCCCCGTAGGGGATTCGGGAGGCCAGACAGGCGCGCGCGGGCTTGTTCCACGTGAAGAGCCCCATCGCCCTCGATGCGGCGCGGACCTCCGCCTTCGTCATCCCCGCCTCCAACAGGGGGCTCCGCACGGAGCTGAACTCTGCAAGCGCCTTCATCCCCGGACGATAGTCCCTGAGGTCGTCCGCGTTCGCCCCGTCCAGCACCCAGGGGATGCCGCGCTCCGCGGCCCAGCGGACGACGGCCTCGAGGCGCATCCTCTTGCAGAGGTAGCACCGGTCCCGCGGGTTGGCGACGAAGCCCGCGTCCTCCAGCTCGTCCATCGGCAGCACCTCGTGACGGATGCCCACCTGCGCGGCCAGCCGCACGGCATCGGCCCGCTCGTCGGCGGACAGGAGCGGGGACTCGATCGTCACGGCCACGGCGTGCCGGCCCAGTGCCTCGTGGGCCAGCGCCGCCAGCAGCGCGCTGTCCACGCCGCCCGACAGCATCACGGCGACGTCGCCCATCGCCTCCAGAAGCCGGCGAACTTCAAGCAGCCGCTCCTCCACCTCGGATTCCAGGTCCGCTCCCTCCATTCGTCGTTTGAAACGTAACTTTTACCATAAGAAAACGCCCTCACAAAATCAACCGCCAAGACACGGAATAAGGGCAAAAGGCGTGGGCGGAGGCCGATCGGCTTCGTGCCGCCCCGCGCCTCCCTAAACGCCGTCAGGCTTGATATAATGTTGAGATCATTTCGAGCGGCCCGGCGCCGCACGTCAGGAAAGAGGTTTTTTTGAATGCAGCATCGAACTGGACGCGAGCTTCGAGAGATGTTTCTGAAGTTCTGGGAGGAGAAGGGCTCGCACCGCTGCCCCAGCTTCTCCCTGATCCCGGACGACCCCTCCCTGCTCTTCACCATCGCGGGCATGGTGCCCCTGAAGCCCTACTACCTGGGCATCCGACAGCCGCCGTACCCCCGCATCGCCACCAGCCAGAAGTGCGTGCGCACAAACGACATCGAGAACGTGGGGCGCACCGCGCGGCACCACACCTTCTTCGAGATGCTGGGGAACTTCTCCTGGGGAAGCTACTTCAAGAAGGAGGCCATCGCCTGGGCCTGGGAGTTCCTGACGGATCGGATCGGCCTCGACCCCAGCCGCCTCTACGCCACCATCTACCAGGACGACGAGGAGTCCTGGGAGGTGTGGCACCGCCAGGCGGGCCTGCCGGAGGACCGCATCCTGCGCTTCGGCCAGGACAACAACTACTGGTTCATGGGGGACACGGGGCCGTGCGGCCCCTGCTCCGAGATCTACTACGACCGGGGCCCGGCCTACGGCTGCGGCAAGCCGAGCTGCGGCGTGGGCTGCGACTGTGACCGTTACCTTGAGATCTGGAACCTGGTGTTCACCCAGTTCGACCGGCAGAAGGACGGAAGCCTACCGAACCTGCCCCACAAGAACATCGACACCGGCATGGGACTGGAACGACTGGCCTCCCTGGTGCAGGGCGTGGACACGGACTACGAGACGGACCTCTTCACGCCGCTGATCCGGCACACCTGTGCGCGCGCCGGCATCCAATACGGCCAGGGCGGCCGCAACGACATGGCCGTGCGCGTCATCGCGGACCACGTCCGGTCCGTGGCCTTCATGCTGGCGGACGGCGTGCTGCCCGCCAACGACGGACCGGGCTACGTGCTGCGCCGGCTGCTGCGCCGGGCCGTGCGCTTCGGACGGCTCCTGGGGTTCGAGGGGGCCTTCCTGTGCGAGTACATGCCCATCCTGATCGACCTGATGGGCGACCCCTACCGCGAGCTCATCGATCAGCGTCCCACCATCGAACAGATCATCACCGTGGAGGAGGAGCGCTTTCAGAGGACCCTCCAGCAGGGCACCGACCTCTTCGAGGCCGAGACGGCCCGCCTGTCCGCGGCGGGGCGCAGGGAGGTTCCGGGGGAGGTGGTCTTCACGCTCTACGACACCTACGGCTTCCCGCCGGAGCTGACGCGGGAGATGGCGGACGAGCAGGGCTTCGCCGTGGACGAAGCGGGCTTCAAGGCCGCCATGCAGCAGCAGCGGGACCGGGCCAGGGCCTCCAGCAAGCAGAAGAAGAGCGCCCTCGCCGGCGACGTCTACACGGAGCTGGAGAACGAGGGGGGCGCGACGCGCTTCACGGGCTACGCCTCCGCCATGGGCGCGGGGAAGGTGACGGCCATCCTGACGAAGGAGGGCCGAAGGGACCACATCGAGGGCAACGTGGAGTTTGAGCTCGTGCTGGACGAGACGCCCTTCTACGCGGAGCGCGGCGGCGAGGTGGGCGACACGGGGACCATCCGGGACGGAGAGACGACCCTGGAGGTCCTGAACACCGTGCCCCACGGCGGGGTCATCGTCCACCACGTGAGGATGACGGAGGGCTCCGTCCGCGTCGGGGACGACGTGACGGCCGAGGCGGACGAAGCGCGCCGACAGGCCATCCGCCGCAACCACACCGGAACGCACCTGCTGCACGAGGCGTTGGGCCGCGTGCTGGGCCGCCACGTCCGCCAGGCAGGCTCCCTGGTGACGGATCGCTTCCTGCGCTTCGACTTCACGCACCACACGCCCATGACGGACGGGCAGATCGAGGAGGTCGAGCGCATCGTCAACGGGGAGATCCTGCGGAACGTCCCCCTCTCCACGGCGGAGCACACGCTGGATGAGGCGCGGGAGCTGGGGGCGAAGGCGCTGTTCGACGAGAAGTACGGCGACGTCGTGCGCGTGGTGACGGTGCCGGACTTCTCCATGGAGCTCTGCGGCGGCCTGCACGTGCGGGCGACGGGCGACATCGGCAGCTTCAAGGTCCTGCGCGAGGAGAGCATCGGCTCCGGGACGCGACGCATCCTGGCGGTGACGGGGATGGGAGTCGTGGAGCTGATGCAGGTGCTCTTCGGCCTGCGCCGCCGCCTGATGGGCATCCTCTCCGCGGACGAGGAGGGGCTGGAGGCGAAGGCTAAAGACCTGGCGGAGGAGCTGCGTGCCCTCCAGAAGCGGGCCCAGGAGCGGGCGCGCCACGAGATGACGGACAACGTGGATCGGTTCGTGGAGCGGCGCCGCGTGGGCGGCGCAGTGCTGCACATCGGCAGGTTTTCGGACGTCAAGCCGGACGTCCTGCGCGACGTCGGGGACCGGGTGAAGGCGGGGCCGGACCCGTCGGTGGCCCTTCTCTCCTCCGTGGACGGGAACGGGACCTGCACGCTCATCGTGATGGCGGACGACCGGGCCGTGAAGCTCGGGGCCAACGCGGGCGCCATCGTGCGCGAGGCCTCGGCCGTCCTGGGCGGCAAGGGCGGCGGCAGGCCCTCCACGGCCCAGGGCGGCGGACGGGATGGGGAAAAGCTCGACGAGGCCCTGGAGCGCGCGGCGGAGGTCCTGAAGGGGCAGTTGGGGGCATGACGGAGGCTCAGCCCGGGCGCGTGCTGGCGCTGGACGTAGGCAGCGCCCGCGTCGGCGCGGCCATCAGCGATCCCATGCGCCTCATCGCCCAGGGGCTGGCCGTCTGGCCCGTGGTGGACAGGGACGGAGGCTGGCGGCGAAAGTTCGAGGCCTGCCTCGTGCAGTACGCCCCGACGCTGGTCCTGGTGGGGATGCCCACGCGCACGGACGGCACGAGGGGGCCGGAGGCGGAGAGGGTGGCGAAGCTCGTCGACCTCCTCCGCGCCGGCCACCCGGACCTGGCGTTCGACACGTGGGACGAGCGCTTCACCACCGTCATAGCCCACCGGGCGATGATCGAGGGCGGCGTCTCCCGCAACGGACGGCGTCAGCGGGTGGACAAGATCGCCGCCGTCCTGATCCTGGAGAGCTGGCTCGCGCGGCAGGCCACCCCCTGACGCCCCGTCCCGCCGGGTGGTAAGATAGTATCAAGGCCCCGCCGCGCGGCGGCAGGGTCCCGCGTTCAGAAAAAATTTCAGGGCGTCCTCGAGCGACGCTCCACGGGAGGTTTTATTGATGAGCAAGACGGTGCGCCTGGTGTCGGGGGCCCTCGTCCTCCTCGCCGCGCTGGCTGCCGGCTGTGCGGCCTGGGCCGCGGTGGCGGACCCCATCCACGACTACCCCGACTTCAACGACTACGACGACGCAGACCGCTACTACACGTTCGGGGACCACACCACGGACTACGGCTACAACTACCAGCTTCGGGACGTGAGCGGCGCGCGCGACGGACACACCCTCGCCGGCGCCCAGTGGTTCGCCACCTGCTACGAAAACTACCTGTGGCGCCACATCAACGAGGACCCCAACGGGCGTCTGCTCTACCGGCGGACCCTGGGCGGCGAGACGCCCGAGGTGCCCCTGACCGCCTCGGCGGACCTGCTCTACGACTTCGAGGCCGTCTACGTCGACGAGCCGCAGCCCTACCCCGCCTATCCCGACACGCGCTACCGCGACGCCTGCATGGACCCCGTCGAGTCCATCGCCCTGGTCCTCCCCGAAGGGCGGGGGCAGTTCAAGGTCTCCCTGGCCAACCACTACGCGCGCCACTTCCCCTATTGGTGGCGCGAGTCCGGGAGCGGCCATAACCCGATCAACCCGTCGCCCACCCTGTCCGGCGACGTCATCTCCCGCGACGTGATGGAGGACGTGCTCCTGAACGCGGAGGGGTACACCGTCTCCGTGCAGCCCAACAGGCCTCAGCGCGTCATGCCGGGTGAATCCATGACCGCAAACGTCAGCCTGACGGCCGAGAACCCGGAGGCCTACGGCAGCAGGTTGGGCTACATCGCGTTCCGTCAGTCCGCCAGCTTCGACACGGGCTACGTCGGCTGGCGCGAGTCCCACCACGTCCCCGTGGTGGTGGCCAACGTCCACGACGGCCCGGCCTCCGACCCCGGCAATGAGCTCTACTTCGACATGATGATCTTCAACAGGACGCTCAGCGGCGACGCCGTCGTCGCCGTGGGGGACATCGAGAAGCGCATCCAGTTTCGCTGGGGCGCGGACCGCGAGATGACCCAGAACCTGGGCGCGCTCTACATGATGCGCCACTCCCTGAACAACGGCCTGCCCAGCTACCACCTGGAGACGCGGATCACGAACCGCACCGGCACGCGCTACCGCCTCCAGCGCTACGACATGATCGGAGGCCCGCGGGACAACACCGGCTCCGGCGACGTAGGTGGCGGCTCCTGGGACATGACGGCGCGCTACGCCTTTCGGGACATCCGGCCCGACCACTGGAAGTACGACCTGACCCCGGACCTCTACGGCAGCCTGCCGGCTCACTTCCAACTGGACGCCCACAGCCAGATCGCGCCTGGGCTCGTCACGGTTTACAAGAACCGCGTCGGCACGGGGTACAACACCCTGAACGCCTCCTACGGCACGAGCGAGTCCTTCCGCCTCTACCCCTTCTCCGAGGCCCGGCACCACGACCTGCGCCTCAGCTACCGGCGGGTCGGGGGCATGACCCTGGCGGGCGGTGCCTCCGAGGCCAACGGACGCTGGCGCGTACAGGGCTTCCGCTGGGACCAGTTCGCCGACGTGGTGCAGAACGACGAGCAGACGACTTATGAGCTGGAGAAGCTGATGGGCAAGCCCGCCGCCCTGGGGGGCAGCGCCGTCAGCGCCTCGGACGCCTACGTCCGCTCAAGCGCCCTGAACGCCTTCGAGATCAAGACCGACGTCCCCGCCGGGCTGGTTTCCATGGACGTTTCGATGGACGTCCTCGTGTCGAAGGACGTCTCCGGAGACGTGGTCCAGACGGTGTCGCGGGACGTGCCGGCGACCATCGCCGTTCAGCCGATGCGGGTGCGCCTCCGCATCCCGCGCCGGGAGCAGATGCTGGTGGGCCGCTGGGAGGACCTGGACGCGGCGGCGGACGGCAAGGCCCTGCTGAAGCAGTTCATGCGCTTCGGCACGGTCTGGCTGCGCTCCGGCAGGACGAACGAGCGGGACACGAACCTGTTCACCGCCATCTCCCAGCGCGGCGTGGACCCTGCGGAGTGCATCAGCGCGTTCCTCTACAACGACGAGCTCTACCTGGACTTCATCCTCCTCCTGGCGGACGCCAAGAGTCCGCGGGAGGGCTACACGGCCTACCTGCAAATGTTCCGCGACGACGGCATCCCCTACATCCTGATCGGCGACGGGGCGGCGGACGGCGTGTGGAACCTGGGCCTTTACGTGGATGCCGCAGGGGCCAATCCGGAGTCGGGGCGCTCGTCGGACGACGTCAGGCCCAAGCCCCAGGAGAAGGAGAAGGAGGAGGGCGGAGGCTGCAACGCGGCCTCAGGCCTGGGCCTCATCCTGTCGGCACTCGTCGGCGCACTGTTCCTGGAGCGCCGCATCCGGTGAGGCGTGGGCCGCTGATCGCACGGAGGTTCGCATATTCGCGCATATTCGCTATATGACGAGGGGGGACGCATCATGAGTCTTTGGGAAAAGTGGGAACGGGACAAGCAGCGGGCGCAGGGCCTTGAGGTGAAGAGCGACGTTCAGATTCAAAGCTCGTACAGGAAGCCCAACCTGCGCCGCCAGCTCACGATCGTCGCGGCGGTGCTGCTCGGATGCCTCGCCATCGCTTTTGCCTCCGTCCTCGTGGAGGCCAGCATGGGCCGAAAGTGGTCGGACACTCTGGTCGTCCGCCTCCTCATTCAGAGGCAGCTCCAGCGCGAGGAGATCGCGAAACGCCAGAATCCATAGTGCGTCAGACGGCGCGGAGCGTGAAGCTCCGCGCCGTCGTTTTGGGCGGGACAGGACCACAATCCATTCGTCCGTGGTAAGATAATGAGGTGAGCCCCGAAGGGCTCACGCAGGCCCCGCCGGAGCGTGGGGCTATTTTATCATGGGGGGAATTTTGAAATGGCGGACATGTTGAGGAGCAGAGCGGAAGAGCTGAAGGGCAAGAGGACCCGCGAGAACCTGTGCACGGCCTTTGCGGGGGAGTCCCAGGCGCGCAACAAGTACACGTTCTTCGCGGCCAAAGCCCGCGCCGAGGGCTACAACCAGATCGCGGACCTCTTTGAGGAAACGGCGCACAACGAGAGGGCGCACGCCAAGATGTGGTTCCAGATCCTCGGCGGGATCAGCGACAGCACGGCGGAGAACCTGAAGGCCGCCGCGGCCGGCGAGCACGACGAGTGGACGGACATGTACCCCACCTTCGCCAAGGTGGCGCGCGAGGAAGGCTTCAACGACATCGCCCGTCTGTTCGAGGGCGTCGCAGCCATCGAAAAGGCGCACGAGGAGCGCTACAAGAGACTGCTGAACGACGTCGAGAAGGGGCTGGTCTTCTCCTCCGACGGCGACGCCATCTGGCAGTGCGCCAACTGCGGGCACATCGTGGTGGGCAAGAGGGCGCCCGAGATGTGTCCCATCTGCGGGCACCCGAAGGCCTACTTCATGAAGACGACCAGGGACGGTCAGGCCGGAAATTAAAGTAGGCGTCGGTCAGGATTTTCGCATGGAGAAGGAGAGAACGGCGGAGGCGAAGCTCCTCGAAGGGCAATTATAATAACGGTCACGAAATCAATTTCGAGGAGGTCAATCATGTTTGTAGCTTTAAAGAAATTTTTCGCCTTCCTTTTGGCTGTTGCGGTCCTTTTCCCCTCCGGAGCGGCGTTTGCCGACGTCCCGCTCCCGGCCCCGCAGAGGACGGGCGGGCCGGGTCTCTTTGACGCCATCGGAGG
>ERZ773099.2907-NODE-2907-length-11426-cov-4.809515_pt1 | contig 11426 bp, 10 predicted proteins | sample MGYA00511120_ERZ773099 | MGnify/ENA primary metagenome ERZ773099 (study PRJEB29015, sample SAMEA2738012) | human oral metagenome | biome: human oral; feature: human-associated habitat; material: dental | place: China | collected 2104 ... | reverse complement strand
GAGTAGGTTTCGGACTTGCGATGGTACTGTTTGCAGGTGTTCGTGAAGAGAAGCTATGGAATGAAGAGGGCGTACCTGCTGCATTTAAGGGAGTTCCTATGGTACTCGTAAGTGCAACAATCCTCTCTCTATCGTTCATGGGATTCTCAGGACTATTCCAGTAAGGAGGGGTACAGATGAATGCAATTATAACAGCAGTAATACTTGTAGTTTGTGCAGGATTCGTAGCATCTCTCTTGCTAGTAATCGCATCACACGCTTTCTACGTACCAGTAGACGAGAGAGTGTCTGCAATTAAAGAAATCCTTCCTGGAGCTAATTGTGGTGGATGTGGATTCGCTGGATGTGAAGACTACGCAAACGCAGTAGTTAATGATGAATCGACAAGCTGTAGTGCTTGTACCGTAGGTGGAGAATCTTGCGCAGCTCAGATTGCTGACATCCTCGGTCGTTCTTCAGGTGGAGCAGATAAGCAGATCGCACAGGTAATGTGTAATGGAACTTGCGATGCTTCCAAGAAGATTCTTGAGTGGCAAGGTATGCAGTCTTGCGCAGGAGCTAAGACATTCTTTAATGGCAACTCAGCTTGCGCACAGGGATGTATCGGTCTTGGAGACTGCGTAGGGGTCTGCGAATTTGATTCCATCGGAATTATCGATGGCGTTGCTAAGGTTAATAGAGACACATGTGTTGCATGTGGAAAATGCGTTGTAAACTGTCCACAGTCCATCATCAAGATGGTTCCTTACAAGAAGGAAGTTCACGTTCTATGTATGAACACTGAAAAGGGTGGAGTTACTCGTAAGCAGTGCTCGAACGGTTGTATAGGATGTGGAAAGTGTGAGAAAGCATGTAAGTTCGACGCTATCCATGTTAACAACAACGTTGCAGCAGTAGATTACGAGAAGTGTAAGAACTGTGGAATGTGTATGGGTGTTTGTCCTACAGGATCAATCAACAGCTACAATGAGAGACACGCTAAGATGGCAATCAATGCCAAGAAGAAGGCTGAGGCTGAGAAGGCTGCAAAGGCAGCTGAAGCAAAGGCAAAGGCTGCAGCACAGGCGTAAAATAAGATTCGTACAAGCGAATATAGAGAGGGGCGCGACTGGCGATATGCTGGTCGCGTCTTTTTATGTACTCATATGTGGCGAGTGATGTGGAATAGAAAGAACTCACAGTACAGCGATTGCCACTGATCGTGGCGGAGGATACATATCTGTGACAAATAGTTCATTAAAGACAGCAGGTTCTGGTTCTCCTCTAATTTACTCAACGGGAGATATAGAAGTAGATGCTGTAAAGGGCACAGCTACAGGTAGCCAGATTGCTGGAATTGAAGGTCAGAACAGAATCCTGGTTTATAATTCAAAATTAACCAGCACAAAGGTATTATCAAGGGAAACTTTCGATAAGAAGTACAATACAAAGACTACATTTGGAACTAATAAGCTATCTTAAGGCAAACGGTTATAAGTAGTTATAATAAAAATACCTGCTAACCTAAGTTAAATAATACCGTGTAAACAAAGAGGCATCTAAAGTTGTCTCTTTTGCTTTGTATACGAGTCAGCATAGCGAATTTTAGTTGTAGCGCAATACAAAATCAGAGATTAAAATTGTATATATAAATAATAAAATAAAAGAATGTTTATGTGTTGACACAAATAACTCGCTTTGCTAATATATTTTCATGATGTACTTATATCAGTACATGCGCTAGATATCATAGGGGTTAGCGATTAGAAATTATTTAGTTAAAGGAGAGAACAGATGCTTCCTATTGTACAAACGATTAACGCTTTTCTATCAGATTATGTGTTGGTATTCATGCTATTAGGCGTTGGACTATGGTATACCTTTAAAACTAAGTTCGTACAGATTAGATATTTCAAAGAAGGCTTCAAGAGAACATTCGGAGGAATACTGCTCACAGGAAATAAGCAGGACAGTGGCATGAGCTCTTTTCAGGCTCTAGCAACTGCTATTGCTGCTCAGGTAGGAACTGGTAACATCGTAGGTGCGTCAGGTGCCATCTTAACTGGCGGGCCTGGAGCGATCTTCTGGATGTGGATAATTGCATTCTTCGGAATGGCTACAATCTACGCAGAGGCTACACTCGCTATCGAGACTAGACAGAAGTCCGAATCCGGAGAAGTGCTCGGAGGCCCTGTTTACTATATTAGAACTGCATTTAAAGGTGGCTTTGGAAAGTTCCTCGCAGGCTTCTTTGCAGTAGCTATTACATTGGCACTCGGATTCTTTGGCTGCATGGTACAGTCTAACTCAATCGGTGCTACATTTAGCACAGCATTCGGAGTACCTGGATGGACAGTAGGTATCGTTCTCGTTATGCTTTGCGGATTCATCTTCATCGGTGGAACTCAGAGACTTGCTTCTGTAACTGAGAAGGTTGTCCCAATCATGGCAGCAATCTTCATCCTTGGCGGAGTCGTTCTACTAGCAATGCGTATCCAGTACATCCCAGCTACATTTGGAATGATTTTCAAGTATGCGTTTCAGCCACAGGCTATCATCGGCGGAGGCTTCGGTATGGCTCTCAAGACTGCTATTTCGCAGGGTGCTAAGAGAGGTCTATTCTCAAACGAAGCTGGTATGGGTTCTACTCCACACGCTCACGCACAGGCTAACGTTAAGACCCCTCATGAGCAGGGGACTGTAGCTATGATCGGAGTGTTCATCGATACATTCGTAATCCTGACACTCAATGCACTCGTAGTTATCTCGACTATGTACACACCAGATGGTCCAATAAGTAAGGGCGTTATTCCTAACGGAATCGATAAGACAAATCTAGCACAGACTGCATTTGCTTCGGCATTTGGTGATAAGGTTGGTCCAGTCTTTGTAGCAGTTTGCCTATTCTTCTTTGCATTCTCAACTATTCTCGGATGGAACATGTTTGGAAAGATCAATATGATCTACATGTTCGGTGAGAAGGCGGTAAAAGTATACACAGCACTTGCGCTAGTATTCATATTCCTTGGTACATGCGCTTCAAACGAACTCGTATGGGAGCTCTCAGATATGTTTAACCAGCTGATGGTAATCCCTAACGTTATCGCTCTCTTCGCTCTTACAGGCATGGTTCTGCATATAGAGCACAAGAGAGAAGAGAAGAACAAATCAGAAGAAGATAAATAAATCCAAATATTCAGCAGAACATTTATATGCTTTCTTTCAGTAGTAGAGGGTGCGCTCGTCGCATCCTCTATTTCTTTTGATTGTGTCTGGTGCGAGGAGATGACCTTATCCTTAAGCTTGAGAGAATGATCTCCGTTGAGCTAGTCAATATAAATAAACAAATAAAATACTATTGATTTAAAAGTTTGATAAGTGTTCTGTAGTTAGATGTGATATACTAAAGTTAGTCATGACTAACTACAATTTAATACTACTCATTATCGTTTTAGGAGGAACAAATGAGCAAGAACGCGATCTTAAAACCGATATTAATCGGGGCACTCGTACTAGCGGTGGCAGGGGGAATAGCCTTCGGTATGCTCTCAGGGGGGGACGAGAAACCAGAGAAATCCGCGGTTTCCCATAAGAAAGAGCATATGGATATGGCTAATGAACAGAATGAGTCACAGGCGAGTGAAGATAAGGGTACTGCGGGGGACTATGAGGCTAATAGTAGCAGGGATAGTGGCAGTAGCGCTTTTGTAAGGAATTCTAGAGGTGGCGTAAGAGCTAGAAATGTTATTTCTCAGAATACTAGGCAGAATCAGGGTTCAGTTTCAAACGAGGCTAAGCCAGGGGGAAGCACTCCTTCGGTAAGTCCATCGAAGCCGTCTGTAAGTCCAGCGCAGCCAGGTACTAAGCCAGATGTTAAGCCTGGTGTAAATCCTGGCATAAACCCTGGTGGACAGGTGCCTCCAGTGATAGATAGAAAGGCTCAAGTCGAAAAAGAGATAAGCGACTTGATGAGGAATACAGAGCTCAAAGACGGAAAGTATGTTGGACTAGGCGATGGATTTGACGAGGCTAGAGGCGGCGTTAAGACCATAGTAACAATCAAGAACAACATCATCGAAAATGTAGTATTTGTCGAAGGTCAGGGATACTCTGGACTAGACTATATGGCAATCTCAGCGAGAGCAATACCATATCTATGTGGTGAAGAAGGCAAGAGAAATGTCGCTATTCTCAAGGTGTACAGAAAGTACATCGACCAGATTGCAGCAGCAAAGGATCATGCGAAGGAGGCAGAAAAGCTTCTAGGCAAGGAGTATGCGAGCAAAATTACTGATGCGAGAAGAGCAGAGATGGTTTCACCAGTAATAAGAGAATATCTGGCAGAAAACCATAAGTGCAAGAAGATGATGGATGCAGTTTCTGGAGCTACGCTCACTACGGGCGGAGTCGGACTATCTGTTGACAACGCTTTAGAGCTTTCAGAGAACGACAAGAAGACTGGAAACGATATCACTGAAATCAATGTACTCGAACCTACAGCAATAAACGGCTACACAGGACAGAGAGTGCTGAAGTCAGACATTGCGAAGCCTCTTGATCTATCAGGTATTAAGGTTGAGCTTACCAAGGAGGATGGAACAAAGATTGAGGTTCCATACTCAGAGTTCGACAAATACGGAATCGAAGTTACTAACAGAGATACTGGCGAGAAGCTTTACGACAAGATGAATCTTCCAGATGAGGTTAAGAATCAGGCGCTGATTGCTAGAATTACCCACAAGGGTTCTAAGAGACGTACTGAGCTAGCAATATTCTTTGAGTCGTACAGTACAGATTATATCGTTAAGATGGAATATAGCTTTGATAATGGCAAGACTTGGGAAGAAGTAACTGATCCTGCTAAGGCTGAGGATAATAGCAACAACATATCACCAAGACAGACTGTTAAGCTCAAGAAGGAATATTTCGGCAAGAAAGCTAAGGCTAGAACTACATCTATGAGCGGCAAGCATTATGAATATGAATGCAGATTCCCAATAGATGAGTATGGTTATAAATTCAGTTTCAATTCTGTTAATAAGGATTATGAATCTAACAAAAATGCTAATTTCGCAGTCTATATCACTTTTGTAGATGATGTAGTAGACGAAAAGCCTGGCACAGGTGATGACAACCACGATGGAGACAATCCTGATGAGGTTGATGATGAATTCAAACCTGAGCTATCGACTAAGATCATCAATAAGAAGGTTGGAGATGCAGAACCAACGCTTGAAGAATATCAGGCACTCATTTCAAACTTCCCAGATGACGGAAGCGTTACGCTAGAGGTGCTCGATCATCCAGATATGTCGGAAAACGGCTATACTTTGGTAAAGGTAAAAGTAATTTCGCATAAGTCTGGAAAAGAGTCAATCATAACCATTGGTGTCAGTGTTGCGTAGTACATAGTGAAGCAAAGGCACTGAAGCGATAGGGAGTGTCTTGGCACCAAGAATGTTAATCAGGTAAAGCACAAATAAAGAGCGGGGCAGCTGCCCCGCTCTTTATTTGTGTTAGCGTTATGTCTCGCTTAATCTCTTAATTCTCTTTATCCCAGTTCAATCTACGGAGTAGTTTATAGCTGAACTTGCTCAAATTTGAAGCCGTGATCCTTATCCGATTTATCGTCGGTGATGTGGTACACGTGGTACTCATCTGGTGACAGGTCGGTGTTTCCTAGAAAAACCTCCTTGGAGCTGTCAAACTTATCGACAGTAACTCTCACCGAAATACCGCAACTCGTCGAGATATGACGAGGAACGGGCATGATGGTGCAGCCGAGAGGCTTTAGCAGCTTTTCAGTAGCTATAGCGCCGTGAGTAGACTCGAATGTATATAGATAATACTCTTCAGTCATATAATAATTACTCCCTATTACAGAGTGATAACCTTGGATACTTCCTGCATCGCTCCGAGGATATCGAACATGTTGCTTACAGTTCCAACCTTGCAGTCTTCCTTAACTCCAAAGAAGTTGAGGCAAGTTCCGCACACGAGCACCTTAGTTCCCTTCTCGATTAGAGTGATTAGATTGTTGATAATCTGCTCTTCGATTCCAGTAGTTAGCTTAACACCTTCGTTCATGAATAGAATGTAAGACGGTACGTTGTCTCCCTCGGAAAGAGTGAAGATAGCCATTTTGGCAAGGTTAAGACCGAGCTCTGCATCTCCAGAACCAACGGAAGCCTTGTTGAAAAATACTGCATAGCTCTCATCTGCGAAGCTGCTTGCGCTCTCTGGAACTTTTCCATCTCCATCAGCGAAGCTTACGAGGAACTTGTCGCCTTTTGGAACTGAGCTGATAGGTCTACCGTATGCGTTAGCTAGTCTCTCTAGGTTATCGATCTGTGTCTGTCCATCAACGATAATTTCAAGACCCTGAGTACCATCGTCTAATTCTTTCTTTGCCATAATTACAGGAATCGGGCATGCCTTACCTGCTGCGTCTAGTCTCATCTTGTGACACCTCCAGACTAATAATTCAAGATAAAATATACATTATTATCATAACAGTGTATGACTGGTTCTTCAAATAGAAATCTAGAATATTGGTAATGTGAAATGCGAAGTGAATTTCCGTGTATTTTCACACAGATAGCCACAAAAGGGGTGCGTTTTATAGTAATATAATTATGTATGAGTATGTGCGGATAGAGAGGTAATATTTTGCTAAGAAAATTTGTAAAAAGTCCATATGTCAAAGCTTCACTTGCATTCATAATAAGTGGCTCAATTCTTATTATGCTGTCAAATGTGCTTAATAAGACGAAGTTTACCGACGGTCTGGCGACTATCAACAAGACGCTGATGCCAGTGTATATTGGCGTGTTTATAGCATTTCTGCTGTGTCCGATATACAACAAGCTTGTGAAGGCAATCTATACGAAGCTTAGAAATAGCGGCAATCGCAATGCAGAGGATTGCAAAGGGCCAGTTTGCATGAAGTTTGCAGGCGGGCGAAATATGCCTCAGGAAGATGCTACTACACGTATGAATAGAAACCTCGCTATTGCCAAGATTGGTGCGAGTGCGATTTCGATTATGATTATCGTAGCATTCTTTGCACTTATCGGATATTTCGTAGTTCCACAGATTGTCATGAGTATTGTAAACCTCATGAATACCATGCCGCAGAGACTGGCATACTTCTCATCATGGTCAGAACACCATCTGCAGAATTTTCCGCAGATTGTTAAGTGGATTAACGAGGCAGCGAATGCAGGTACCAGCGAGATTATCGATTGGATAAGAGACAACATCCTGAAGGATAACTTCCAGAATGTTGCCAGCATGGTTTCGGCACAGATCATTAGTGTCGTGCGCGGTAGTGCAAATCTCTTCGTTGGAATACTCATATCAATCTATTTGCTAAACTACAAAGAGACTATATTTGCAAATTCTCGTAAAATCGTTGCGGCGACATGCTCCGAGCAGAAGTCGAGAAGTCTATACGAATTTGTAAAGATCATAAACGAGACATTTATCGGATTCATCGTAGGCAGAATTCTCGATGCGATCATAATCGGAATTCTCACTTACATATGCATGCTTGTATTCAACATGCCACTTGCACTACTGATTGCGGTAATTGTAGGCGTAACTAACGTAATTCCGTTCTTCGGACCTTTCCTAGGAGCGATTCCGTCGGTTTGTCTGCTAATGCTCGAGAATCCTGTGAAGGCGGGCTATTTCATCATCATGATACTGGTGATTCAGCAGATTGATGGAAACGTAATAGGTCCTAAGATTGTCGGCAGTGCAATTGGAATAAGCAGCTTCTGGGTGCTTATCGCGGTGCTTATCGGCGGCGGACTATTTGGCTTCCTTGGCATGGCACTCGGAGTTCCTGTGTTTGCAGTATTCTACAGATACGCAGGTAAGCTAACCGACAACAAGCTAAGAAAACGCAGTAAGGCAATCGATATCAGGTCGTACACGGATTACGCAAAGTTCGGTATCGAAGAAGGAGAACTATTTGGAGATGAACATGCCAAACACAAACCTAATAAATAAAATAAACAAAATCGTCCCTGAAGCTCAGGTCAGCGTGGATGAACCGATGAGCAAGCACACGTCATTTCGTATCGGTGGTGCTGCGGATGTAGTTGTCACTGCATGCAACGAAAATGAACTAAGCGAGCTACTTAAGCTTCTTCACAGCGAAGATGTAAGGTACATGCTGGTTGGAAATGGCTCTGATCTACTATTCGCAGATGAAGGATATCGCGGCATTATAGTAAAGCTCGGGGGTGACTTTGAACATATCGAGGTTGTGCCATCATGTGACGATGAGATTAGGGTTGGTGCAGCACGCATGCTATCTAGTACCGCGAATTTTGCGAGAGACAAAGGACTTACAGGACTCGAGTTTGCATCGGGAATCCCGGGAACATTTGGCGGCGCACTCTTCATGAACGCCGGTGCATACGGCGGAGAGATGAAAGACGTAGTCGAGAGTGTATCTCTGATGAAATCAGACGGAAGCGAGGTATACGAGCTATCTGGCGAGGAAATGGAGTTCTCGTACAGAAATAGTGTACTGCAGCATAATGACGATATCGCACTTTTTGCAATGGTCAGATTGCACAAGGATGATAAAGAAGCCATCACAGAGAGGATGAACGACCTCGCTGAGAGACGCAGAACGAAGCAACCGGTGAATTTCCCAAGTGCAGGCAGTACATTCAAGAGACCTATCGGCGGCTATGCGGCAGCTCTCATTGAAGAGGCTGGTCTTAAGGGTAGAACTGTCGGTGGCGCACAGGTATCTGAGAAACATTCGGGATTCGTAATCAATATCGGTGGTGCGACATCCAAGGACGTGAGAGAGCTGATCGAGATTGTGGCTCAGGAAGTAGAGAAGAATTCGGGAATCAAGCTCGAGCCTGAAGTTAGAATCATCGATGTTAAATAGAATTTAAGAAGGGTATTCTGAAAAGGAAGCGATAAACTGATGGAAAACAACATTAAGAAGCTATATAAAATGACTGCGGATTACCACACCCATACGAGGTATTCGCACGGTAAGGGATATGCGCACGGCAAGGGGACTGTTCTTGAAAATGTCGCTGCAGCTTCCGCAAAGGAACTGCGAGAGCTAGCGATTACTGATCATGGGCCAGGGCATAAGTTCTATGGACTAAAGATGGAGAAAATTCCAGCTATGAGGGCGGACATCGAAGCGGCGATGCGTGAGTTTCCGAATGTCAAGGTAATACTCGGAGTTGAGGCTAACATCATCAACTCTCCGAATGGACTCGATATCGAGAAAGAGGATATTCACAAATTTGATATCGTAAATGCAGGATATCACTACGGCCTCCCGCATGGCTACATGACTTCAAATTACGTGTGTTGGCACGCAGGTCTTCCGTCTGGAAGCAAGGAGCAGCTCAGAAATAAGAACACAGAGATGGCACTCAAGGCGCTATATGAGAATGATATATTTATCCTGACACACCCTGGCGACAAAGGACCATTCGACATGAAGGAGCTATGCAAAGCTTGCGAAGAGACGAACACACTGATGGAAATTAGCACACGTCACACGCATCTCACCAAGGAAGAAATCGAGATAGCGGCGAATTACGACGTGAAATTTGCCATAAGCAGTGATGCGCATAAGCCGGATGAAGTAGGTAACTATATTGCTGGTGTAGAGAGAGCTCTGGAAGCAGGGCTTGATCTAGATAGAATTGTCAACATTGAGAAGAGGTAAGAGATGAAAATCGTCATAGTCACAGGCATGTCGGGTGCAGGCAAGACGAAGGCCGCAGACTGGCTGGAGGATCAGGGATATTACTGCATAGACAATATGCCACCTAAGCTGGTAATGAATTTCGTTGAACTTTCGATGACAAATGGCATGGATAAGATTGCGTTCGTTGCCGATGTCCGCGGTGGTGAGTTTTTCTCAGACTTAGTAGAGGTAATCGACCAGCTCAAGAGCAGTGAGGAGATTGAGAGCGACGTATTCTTCGTAGATGCTTCGACTCCAACTCTCGTGAGAAGATTTAATGAGACGAGAAGGCACCATCCGCTCGCAAGTGGAAAGGTTACACAGGTCGTAATCGAAGAGGAGCGGGCAAGGCTGGAGAGCGTACGCAAGAAGGCGGACTTTATCATCGATACCAGCACTATGAAGGTTGCAGATTTCAATATGGCGATGAGGAGGATATTCCTCGGCAAGGAAGGAAATCAGTTCAACATAAACGTGACTTCATTTGGCTTCAAGCACGGTATTCCGAGTGAGTCGGACATCATGGTAGACGTCAGATTTATTCCGAATCCATACTATGTAAAGAGCCTCAAGAAGCTCACAGGCAACAACAAGAAGATTGTAAACTACGTGTTTAAGTCAGACCTCGCAAATGAGTTCGTGGACAAGTATCACGCTCTGCTCAAGGACCTGATTCCTGGCTATATCCACGAGGGAAAGTATCATCTCAATGTAGCATTTGGCTGCACAGGAGGTCACCATAGGTCGGTGGCAATCGCCAACAAGATGGCGGAGCTCTTCCACGAGGATGGGTACAGAGTGACAGTGACACATAGAGACCTTGATTTCATCGCAAAGGGCATTAGCAAGAAATAGATAGGTTATAGATAAGCGAAAGATAGCATATAAGCAACATATAGCATTAGATAGCTATAAAAAGCCTATAAATAAGCGATAGACAGCTACGATAAGTGCTAGCCCTTATGCAATAATCACGCGATACAAATTATTACTTGAAGGGAGTCATACAGACAGATGTCTTTCTCATCACAGACTAAAGGCGAACTAGCGCGCGTAGTGCCGAACAAGAAGTGCTGCATGCTTGCGGAAATTACAGGATTTCTCAGGGTTGCAGGCAGCCTCAGACTTGCTGGAGGCGGAAAATTTACGATAGTTGCATCGACCGAGAACCCAGCGATTGCAAGGCATTATAAGACCTTGATCAAGGAATACTTTGGTAGCAATGCAGGAATTGAAGTTGGCAACTCACAGATGCCGGGCAAATCACGCGGTAACTATAGATATAGATATTCGTTGGTAATAAGACCTGAAGAGAAGAGTCCGCAGATTCTCCGTGAGACTGGAATGCTTCTCATCAGAGAAGGTGACGAGTTCCTAAGCGACGGAATCTATCAGCCGATTGTCAGGAGCAAATGCTGTAAGAAGGCATATCTCAGGGGACTATTTCTCGGAATCGGCACGATGTCGGATCCAAGGAAAAGCTACCATCTAGAGTTCGTGCTAAACAGCTCTCATGTTGCACAAGACCTAAAGAAGCTGATTGGAAGCTTCGTCGATATGTCAGCTGGTCTAATCGAACGTGGCGAAGAGCATATCGTCTACCTGAAGCGCGCTGAATACATCAGTGATATGCTTGGAATCATGGGTGCCAATGAGGCGATGCTGGAATTCGAAAATATAAGAATCGGCAGAGGGCTCAGGCGCG
>ERZ773099.2904-NODE-2904-length-11448-cov-3.333011_pt1 | contig 11448 bp, 12 predicted proteins | sample MGYA00511120_ERZ773099 | MGnify/ENA primary metagenome ERZ773099 (study PRJEB29015, sample SAMEA2738012) | human oral metagenome | biome: human oral; feature: human-associated habitat; material: dental | place: China | collected 2104 ... | reverse complement strand
GGCGGAGTACATCGACAACGAGTTTTACCTGTATCAGGTTTTTGGCCGTGGCCGTGGCAGCTATGCGGTGGAGGCTTTGGCTTTCGGGGACGTGGTGTTCTGGCGCAACGGTCATTTTGTGGACAGCGCATACACGCCAGCGGCGGCGGGCACGGAGAAGAAAGCCGCCCTGAACGTCTCCCTGCCCTATGACGGCGAGTGGTGCGCTCCGGTCGCGGCTGTGCCGGGCGGCATGACCACGGCCATGCTGCACGTCAACATGGCGTTCCCGGACGGCATCGGCTGGACGGAAACCATCCCCGGCAAGAAGGAATGGGTCAATTCTCCCCCCGCTCCCGGTTCCGGCATCACGATTCTGGAGACGACGGGCGATTCGGAGAACGGGTATCAGTACTACATACAGCATCCGGCGACAGTCGTGCCGCATCCGGCGACCGTCGGCTATGATGTGGAGTATCGGGAGATCGCCGGGGACGGCGCGCCCGTCGGCGGCTGGATGCCCCTGGGCAGCGGGCAGAAGTCAGGTTCGTCCACGGCCGCGCAGTCCGCTGTTCTCTCGCTGACGCTGCCGCATTTCATGGGCGTGCAACTGCGAGCGCGGAACACCTCCCCCGCGCCTTTGACGCAGCGCGTCATGCTGGACAGCGCGGTGGCATTTTTGCCGCAGGTTGAGGTGCAGCTTTTTGAAGCCGGGGAAAAAGTCACGCTCTTCCCGGACAACGTGGAAGCCGTGTCCGGCGTGGCCAATCAAGAGTTGCTGGCCCCCAACGCCGACGGCGACTGGATAGGCCCGTTCCCGCTCAACTCGCCGGGCACGCAAATCATCAAAGCGCAGATTGATCTGATTCTGCCGCGCGGCATGGGCCGGTACAACGACCACGGCGGCCTGTATGCCATCAGCGCCAGCGTGGAGTTCCAGTACCGGGAAATCGACGACTTGGGCAACGGTATCGGCCCTTGGGCTGTCTGCCTGACGCACACGTTTTCCCACGGCACGCTGACGGCCATCCGGCGCACGTTTGACCTGGAGTTTTCGGGCGGGCGGTACGAAATCAAGGGCCGCCGCACCAGTGACAGTACGGGTTCCGACGGACGCACAATGGACGTTATCCAGTGGGAATCCGCAAAAGCGTTTTTGCCCGGCTCGTTGACCTACGGACAAGCCGGGGTGGCCGTCAAAATCAAGGCCAGCAACTCTCTGTCCCAGAATGCGGCCAGCAATTTTACCGTCATCCAGACGCGCAAGCTGCCGCTCTATGACCTGACCACCAAAACGTGGACAGAGCCGCAGCCCACGCGCTCCTACGCGGCAGCCATCTCCCATATCATCAAGGCGGAGTACGGCGGCAACCGCAAAGACAAGCATATCGACCTCGATGCCCTGTGGGGCGTTATCCAGCCCGTGCTGACGCAGCGGGGCTGGAATTTTGATTGCTGGATCGACGGGCCGTACAACGTCTGGCAGCTTGTTTTGGAGCTTTCGCAGGCGTATCTGGTTGTGCCGCGCCTGCACGGCTCGGTCATTTCTTTTGTGCTGGATCGCCCGGATCGTCCGGTGCGGCACGAGTTTACCCCATACAATATTGTGCGGGGGAGCTTTCAGCCGACATGGGGCACATACTCTGACCAAAGCCCCGACGACGTGCAGGTGGCGTATCTGGACGAGGACGCGGGCTTTGCCTCCCGTGACGTGCGGGCCGTGCTGCCGGAGAGCGAAGGCCGCAAATCGGCGCAGAAAAACTATCTGGGCATCGTCAACCGCAACCACGCGCACAAAATCGGCATGGCCTACGCGGCGCGCAACCGCTACCGCCGCCTGTCGTGGGAGTTTGAAACCGAGGGCATGGGCCGCATCCTCAATGTCGGCGATGTGGTTACGCTCAACCACCCGCGTTTGCGGGACACGGCCTACGGTCAGGTGCGCGGTTGGAGCGAAGAGAGCCTGACCATCCTGACCGCGGGCAGCCTGAAGGTACAGGACGCAACGCTTGACCTGTATGTCACACTGACCATGCGGGACGGCAGGCCGTGGGGGCCGTGCCGACTGGCAAGCTGGACAGACGGCAGTCTGACGCTGGACGCCGAGGACTATGCGCTGCTCATTACCCAGGGGCAGGGATCGCCCTTTGACTGGCTGACCGGAGGCGGTGATCGGCAGGCCACGGTCTGGACGGTGCAGACGGCTCGTGAGCACAAGCGCCGGGTGATCATCACCGGCGTTATCCCGTCCAGCCTGTACCGCTACAAAATCACCTGCATCAACGACGACAGCCGGGTTGACGACTGGCTGGACGCGCCCACGCCGCCGTGGGAGTTTCGCACGCCCCTGCCGGAAGCCGTCACGCTGGACGCGCCGGACGCCCTGCGGGCGCACATGGGCGGCACGGCGGAAACGCCGGTCATGACGGTATCGTGGCTGCCCGTGCGCGGGGCGCAGAGCTATGCCCTGGAACTGTCCGCCGACGGCCTGACATGGCGCTCTGTTGCCACGGTGGCCGTCAATGTGTGGGCAGGCAGTGTCCCCGTCGGCGAGATATGGGCGCGCGTCCGTGCCCGGCGGCAGGATATGCAGGGGCCGTGGGCGCAATGGCGGGGCAATACGACGCTGGAAGCCCCGTCCGCCCCTGTGCCCGTGCTGGCGGCAGCCTATACCGGTGCGCGGCTCTCTATGTCGTGGCCGCGTGTGCACGGCGATCCGTCCTATGTGGTCAGGATTATCCCTGACGGCGCGACCGCCCCTGTGCGCACGGCTCCCCTGTCACAGACAGAGTACGTCTATACGCCGGTGCTCGGCGTGGACGACGGCGGGCCGTGGCGCAATCTGCGGGCAGAGGTGTCGGCCGTCAACGAGGCCGGGGAAAGCCCCGCCGGTGTGGTGCCGGTTGAGGACGCGCCGCCCGTGGTGTCCGGCAATGTGCAGGGGCAGATCACGTCCACGTCCGTCACCCTGTCCGGCGTCTCCGTAAACGGGGAGCATACGGGCTTTGTGCTGGCGCGGGGCAACGGGCCGAACTTTGACATGAGCGGCGTGCTGGAAAGCCGGGTGGTGTCCGCCCTGCCGTACACATGGAGAGGTCTTGAGCCGGGCACGGAGTATCATTTCCGCATCGCGGCCAAGGACGCCTTTTTTGATGTGGCAGGAGATTTTGCCGCGCTGATGTACGGCGGCGTCGTCACCCTGACCACGGCGGAGGGATAAATGGCCCAGACATACACATGGCCGGAGTGGATGCCCAAGCCGCAGCAGAGCGGCTATGACGTGCAGGTGTCCGACCGCCGCACAAAGACGGATATGGAAATGGGCGGCATCATCCGTGCGGAGTTCGACGTGGACGAGGCCGTCTGTCAGTGCAAGCTGATCCTCTCCCCGGAAGAAGCGGCCTGGTTTGAGGCGTTCGAGCGGCACTTGCTCAAGCAGGGCGCGACATGGTTCCGGATGCCGCTGTGGGTGTCCGGGCAGTTGTCGCTGCATACGGTGCGGTTCAGGGAGCGTCCGAAAATCAGCCGTCTGGTCGGGTTGTACACGGAGTACAGTTTCGCGCTGGATATTTCCGTGCGCAATACGCTGCCCAAGGATTACATCGAGATTTTGTTGGAGTATGGCCCGGATGCGCTGCGCGCGTTTTCCACCCGCCTGCATGAGATTTTGCATGTTGAAGCGCCGGGCGTCACCATCATCCCCAACCCGCTGTAGGTGAGATATGAGCACGATCCACGAAAAAATCGAACAACTGTCCACGGACATTGCCCTGACCCGGCGTTTTGTGCAGGGGGGCGATACGGAAACCGTGCCCCTGGGGGGGGTGGAGACCCCCACTATCCGCAAACTGTGCAGGGATATTGACGCGCGGGAGAGCGCGGCGGCACAGGTCACAATCAATCAGGGACTGACGCAGATACAGCAGGTGCTGGCTGACGGAAACGCGGACATGGACCAGCGCCTTGCCGCTATCGGCATGGCCGGGGACTATCTGGAACAGGCGCGGGGATTGGTGGCCGTTTGCCAGAATCTGGCAACGGTTTTTGCGGGGGCCGTGCATGACTATGGCCGCATTGTGGATGCGGCAGGAACGACAACCGATTACGGAACACTTGCATAGGAGGGTGACATGGCAACAGCAATACAGCGTCGCCGAGGCACAACGGAAGAGCATGCCACTTTTGCTGGCCTCGCTGGTGAGGTCACGGTGGACACCACAAAAAAGACGCTTGTCGTGCATGACGGGGAAACCGCCGGCGGGTCTCCGTTGGCCACAGAACAGTTTGTGGCACAGGCGATGGCCGACGGTGAATTGGCGTCGGAAGCTGCCGCCGGGCGGTTGCGCCTCGCCACGCAAGAGCAGGCCGAGGGAGGGGACGAGGGCGGCGCATACGCCATGACGCCGCTGCGGACGAGCCAGCATCTGGCGGCGAAGTTCTCCGGGCACTTCGATACGGCCCTTGCCGCGCAAACCGGCGCGGAGCCGGTCGCAAACAAAATCCCGCTGGCGGACGGGGACGGCAAGCTGGCGTCCGGCTGGCTGCCTGCCGCCACGAACGAACAGCCGGGGGCGGTCAAGCTCACGTCAACGCCGTCGGCCACTGACGAGAGCGCGGCCATTACGCCCAAAGGGGCGCATGATACGGTTGTCGCCAATGCCGGGAAGGTCAGCCTGCTGTCAACGCGCAGTACCGAAGGTGACTGGACAATCACCGGCTGCACTGTGGGCAAGCCTCTGATTGTACTCATGTCACGAGGCGCTTCTGCCACAACATACGCACATCTGCACGCCCATTCCGGTGCGGATGGCGGCACAAGCCCCAACCCGTCGTACGGATTTATCCTCGGGCACACATCCGGATATGCGGCCAGCAACACGTTTGCCTGTGTCCCTACAGAAAACACGGTGACGCTGAAAATACTCCACCTGGTTGGCGGCGCTGTATTACGGGCATATCAATAGGAGGGAGCGGACATGATTGTCATCATGCAAAAAGGCCGTACGGTCATCAATGCGGACAATGCGGACGACGTGACCCGGATGCTGGCAGACGGCTGGCGCGAACTGACGCCCGCCGAAATCGCGGCTGCGGGCATGACCGGGCATGAACACCTTGTGGGGCCGCACAACACGACAGTCGGCGAGGATGGGACCATCACGTTCACGCCGCCTCCGCCTCCGGCGTTGGAAGAAGTCAAAGCCGCAAAACTGGCGGAAATCAATAGCGGCTGTCAGGTGGCGCTGGAGGCATTGACGCCCACCTACCCCGAGCGTGAGTTGCACAGTTTCGCCAATCAGGAGCGGGAGGCACGCGAGTATCAGGCCGCGCCGGATACGGCGCAGACGCCTCTGCTTTCGGCATTGGCTGCCGCACGGGGCATCGGGCTGGCGGAACTGGTAGACAAGGTATTGGCAAAAGCCGCTGCGTTTGCCGTGGCCTCCGGGCATATCATCGGCCAGCGCCAGTACATGGAAGATATGCTGGACGTCTGCGAAACCGTGGAGGCCGTACAAGCCATTGCGGTTAACTACAACTGGGAAGTGTGATGCGCTACGGCAAGGCTGTCTTGATAGCCCTCGACCAGTTGCTCAACGCGCTGGCCGGGGGCTGGCCGGATGAAACGTTGAGCAGCCGTTGCTGGCGCTGGCATCTGGCAGGCACAACGTGGCCCGCACGGCTGGTGGATTGGCTTTTCTGGTGGGACAGCGACCACTGCCGGGAGAGCTTTTTGAGCGAGCGGCAGGGGCGGCAGCTACCGCCGGAGATGCGGCGAAGGGAGGAATATTGATGAGTTGTCCAACGTGTGGACATGGTTTGCGGTTGGTCGTGACCGCAGAGGGCGTGCGGTGGGTATGCCCGCTGTGCGGCGAGGTGCGGAAATAGGGTCCCGCGCGAGATTGGATAGCTTTTTGACAATCGAATAGGGGTTTCTGGATTTTGGGGCCTCCATGCAGACGCTGTGCATGGAGGCCAGTGGGAATGTCAGTCTTGCTCTTTGATCTCGTGGCGTTTTCTGGCTGCGGCCACGGCCTGACGGGTGACACCCCGCTCACGCGATATTTCCGCATTGCTCAATGACCAGTCTACCGTAGACCAGTCCACTTCTTTCGAGCTGCCTTTCTGCGGCCGCCCCGCAGATGCAGCTACGGAGGGTGTCATTTCCAGCATGCGCGTCCGCTCGTGATAGAGGCCCAAGAAAAATTTTCCCTGATCCTCCAAGCTGAGGGTCGCCTCCATATCTCTTGGAGAGATGTTTTCGAGCAACTCTTGTAGCCGCCCGTCTGCCCATTCGGGCCGACGGGCTTGGACTTTTGAAAAGGCTTCACCGAAAAAAAATCCCGGGCGGTGAGCGGCGCTGTTTGTTAGACTGGCTTTTGCTTTTTTGCCGCTCGCTTGTTCGAGGACCGCATATATGCGGCCCCACACCTCTGCGGTTGATAGGGCCGCCACGACTACATTGCCTCTTGGAGTTGGTGCGCATCCCTGATGCGATACGCTGGCGGCGATATGAGGTATCCGCTATTATCCAGAGCATAGATGCCATCCGGTTGTACGCTGTACTCCACGCTCTCGTCGTCCTCACTGTTGAGCACGGCGCTATAGAGATTGCTCAGATCCCACGTAGCCGCCCCATCATCCAGCCTGATGCTGTTGGCGTTTTCGAAGCTCATCAGCGCCTCAATGCAGTCAATCAGTGTCATGTCAATATCCTCCTGTTTTGTTGACCCCAGCATATCTCACCTTGTCAAAATTTGTCAAGCAAATTTTGACAAAAAAATAAAGTTTTTTTCGGCATGGGGGGGCGATGACGACCGGGGCTGCCCGTGCAGAGATATATATTGTGGCGCCGAGATATCAACGCCGTCCTCGTAAAGTTTGGAATCGTGCTTTGACGCTGTAGCGGGTTTTGCCCATTTCCTGGGCAATTTGTTTGGCGGTCAGCCCCTGCGCGCGCAAGGCCAGCAACTGCGCGTCCGCCTCGGGTGTCCAGACCGGAGTGCGATTACGCGCCCCGCTTTCCCATTGGTGAAGCAGGCTGACTCTGTATTTTTCAAGCAATTCCTGAGACCTGGGAGGCATCGGCTTGCCGGTCTTTGCGGCAGAGATCTTTGCTCTGCTCTCTGGTGATCGCGCCTTTTCGCGCGCACGCGCGGAAATATCCTCCGTCAGTTTTTGGGGTTTGTATAATTGATAGAGCCGGAGAGACCCTTCAGATCCGGCCTGACCAATGCCGAGTAATTTGCGCCAGCGCGCCACTATGGTGTTGCTTACATTCCACCAATGCATGATGGCTTGGGCGCTTTCGGTTTGGACGGCACGAATCAAATCCCCACAGAGAATGAGTGACGCCTTTCCGCGTTTTTTGGTACGGGGCCACGGGATGCGGGCCGTTTCTGTGTATCCTCCAACCTGTATGGGCCCGCGTTCGGCATCGTCAAGCCAATCGCCGGGGCGTACCTCTGGGGCCAAATATGGCGCGCCCAGCAGGCGAAACCGCTCTTCATCTGGGAGGGGGGCTGCCTGTTGGGGCTTGGGAGGGGCGTATCTTTTCCTCGCTTCAAACACTCGTTGTCTGGATACCCCCATGTCACGGGCAATCTCCGCGTTGCCCTTGTTCCAGTCAACAGTGTCCCATTTCCCCTGTGCTTTCGGGATGTCTCTGCCTCCGCAAAGTCGCTTTCGGGCCGCGTAGGCCGTCACATAGATGACGCCTTTTTCTGCGGCAATCTCCCGTATCGGTCTGGACCAGTCAACACCTGACCAATCTATTCTGGTTCGGTCGGTCCTCTTGCTTCGCTCGTAACGTGCCAGAATTTGTTCCTTTTTGCGGAGTTCACGGCACTTCGGACAGAACTGTGCGCGCGCGGTGCCATCAAACAGATCGCCACACTGTTGGCATGTGCGAGAGGGCTCCGATCTTCCCCCCTCCATGTAGTCGGAAGCAAGCCACGCCTCGACCATCTGTTCAAAGGCCGCCCCGGGCTTCAGGCCAAGCCTTTCACGGGCGGCGTCAAATTTCTCCCAGATTTCGGGGGCAAGCGTTACCGATCGCACCCTATTGCGCCGCGCGGAACTCTCCCCCGGCTTGTGTCCCGTTTCCTGACGATGCTCTCCGTGTCCGTTGCCCATTTTGCCCTCCTCCATATACGCGCATTTTTTTTAACAGCGGTTCGCCAAAGGCAGGCTACTTCCTTCGCCACACCCACGGGGCCTGCGGAGCATCACCTGCCCACAGTCCCGCCTTTGCGGCAACAGCCTTTTTTTGGAGAGCGTACCAGCCGGTGCACATGTGCGCCCGGCAGTACTTGGGATATACCCATGCATGCCCTGCGGCCACCATCGTACCGTTGACCACCTTGCCAGCATGCGCCACGAGGGCCACAACACGCCCATATTTGTCCGTATCCATCGGAATGACCTCAACCATAGCTCCGCCCGGCAAAAGCTCTGCAAGGGCGATTGTGGCGGATTCTCCGTGCGCTTGTTGCTTCTCTGGCGCGTCAATACCGTACAAACGGACGGACACAGGGCAATCGGTATCGCCGGCGGGGGCTACGGTCAGCGTATCGCCGTCCTGAATGGACATGACCGTGCCGGGCCAAGCATGGGCGAGAGCAGGGGAGAGGAGCAGGACAAAAACGAGGGGGAGGGGGAGAAGGGATTTTGGCATGCCTACTGTCTTACCAGTGGGCCGGGGGTGGGGCAAGGGGTGGGAGTATTTTTGTGAGTAACAAAGTTAACGCTTTTCATGTTTGCGTAAACAATTCTTTCTGATACAGTATTCTTATTGCTCCCTCTTCCTCCGCCAACTCGCATTTGCGGCATCCGGATGTCATCTCACAAATCTGTTCGGTCGTTCTCCAAAAAGGCTCTTGCCCCGTTTATCAGCACAGCAAAACTTTTTGATTTGTTTTCCCCGGTTATGCGCAAATGCGGGGCAATAAGCCGGGAACCGCTGATTTTTTGAATTTTTTTCCGATCAATTTTTTCAACTCTTCTGCAGCATTTGTCAGGGCATCAGGTGCTCTGAATTTTTTTTCTTTGTTGATTCATTGCTGTCCCTGGAAAAAGCGCGGGAAATTGCGGAAAAAAGCCCCTGAATTTTTTTCTTTGTTGATTCATTGCTGTCATTCCCAGACATGTTTTCCAGAAGCTCGAACACCGACACAAAACAGGGCGTTCATCGCGCAAATTCGGCTTCAAGGAGCAGTTCACCGTTCTGGCCTTCATCCAGCTTGCCGCAAGACGCTCCATGCGCGATGGCCTGCGGTGCCTGAGCGCGGCCGGGAACCGCCTGTATCACTGGGGCCTGAAAGCCGTGGCCCGCTCCACATTTGCCGACGCCAACAACTCCCGGCCTGTGGGCTTTTTCCAGGATCTGTTCGCCGAAATGTACGGTCTGTGCGCGGCAAAAACTCCGGGACACAAGTTCCGCTTCAAATCCAAGCTGTTCAGCGTGGACGCCACCACCATCAAGCTTTGCCTGTCGCTTTTTCCCTGGGCATCGTTCCGGCAGGCCAAAGGCGGCATCAAGATGCACACCGTGCTGGACCATGACGTCATATCCCGGCCTTCGCGGCCGTCACGGACGCCAGAACCCATGAAAGCCGCGCAGCCAAAGCGTTGGAGCGGCCCAAGGGCTCCATCGTGGTGTTCGACAAAGGTTTCATCAGCTATCCCTGGTTCCGGACCCTCGGCGCAAAAGGCATCTTTTTCGTGACCCGACTCAAGCGCAACGCCGTGTACAAACTTCTGGAGCGCCGCCCGGTGAACCGCAAAACCGGCGTCACATCCGACCACGTTATCGAGGTCATCAGCGGGAAAACGTCCCTGCGCCTGCGGCGTATCGGTTACCGGGACCCGGAAAGCGGCAAACGTTACGAATTTTTGACCAACCACTTCCGCCTGAGTCCCAAAACCATCGCCGACATCTACAAAGAGCGCTGGAAAATCGAGCTTTTTTTCAAGGAAATCAAACAAAATCTGCGCATCAAGAGCTTTGTCGGCAACTCGGAAAACGCGGTTTTGATCCAGATCTACACGGCCCTGACGGTCTATTTGCTTCTTGCGTACCAGAAATTCCTCAGCCGCCCCGGGCTGTCCGTGCAGCAGCTTTTCCAACTCATCCAGCTCAACCTGCTCGGTGCGGCTTCGCTGGAGGAACTCCTGAATCCCCGACGACGAAAAAATGAAAATCCCTATAACCTCAGTTTGTTAGACTTGGTGGATTAGCCGGACAGCAATGAGGGGGTGTAATCCCCCCAATGCCCGCCGCTTGCAAAGGGTGACGCGCGTACTGTCCGACCTGTCATCAGACTCACATATCTCATCAATACCGCAAAGGGTGACGCGCGTACTGTCCGACTACGGGCAGCGGGTGCAGAAATCGGTGTTCGAGCTGCGCCTGGATGAACGGCAGTTGCAGAAACTGTTGCGCCGTCTGGCTGCCATCATTGACCTTGAGGAGGAAGGCATCAAGATTTTTCCGCTGTGTGCCGACTGCCAGGGCAAAAAATTCGGGATGGGCAAGGTGTGCTTTTCCGTAAAGTCTCCCCGCTGGCTCGTCATTTGAGCACGCAAAGGCTCTGTCCGCGGCAGGCTGGCCTTCAACCTGCCCCCCCATTGGACCGTGGGACGTCATTCCAGGCGTTGCCCCCGGCGCGCGTCACGGTTCACTCGGGCAGGCTTTGCTTTTTTCGGGCATTGGGGTAACCTGCAACAGAAGGAGAGAGAGCGTTCGGGCTGTTTTGCGCGGGTGTCGGGCCAAAATTGGGCAAAATTGTTAACCCGCTGAAAATGCTTGATATGTGTGAAGAAGGCTCCGCAAGACCCGCGCACAATTTTTGATAAACAGATCAACATGTTACAAGGGAGGATGCAAAAATGGGCCCTCATGACGAGCCAATGTCGCGAGATCCGCGAAAAATGCCCCGCAAAGCCGCAACTGGCGGGGCTTCCAGAAGGCGATCGTAGAAATAGACCTGAATTGAAAAGGGATTAAGACGGAGAGGGCCAATCCCTCTCCTGTCTACGTTACGAACCTGTAGAAATAGACCTGAATTGAAAAGGGATTAAGACTCGTATGTCCCATGCCCGACTAACGACCCTACCTCTGAGAGTAGAAATAGACCTGAATTGAAAAGGGATTAAGACACGGAGATTAGCCCTGCATAAAAGGGCGTTACTTAAATCGTAGAAATAGACCTGAATTGAAAAGGGATTAAGACTTTGCACCAGGGAATTTTGGATCACGACGAACTCAATATGTAGAAATAGACCTGAATTGAAAAGGGATTAAGACGTGCAATGCAGATAGGGTATCCTGATACCTATCACGAAGTAGAAATAGACCTGAATTGAAAAGGGATTAAGACGCAAGGAGAAATAAGTTCTGAGTTGTAACAACTCAGGACTCTGTAGAAATAGACCTGAATTGAAAAGGGATTAAGACACTGTCTCTACAGT
>ERZ773099.2900-NODE-2900-length-11461-cov-12.145187_pt1 | contig 11461 bp, 8 predicted proteins | sample MGYA00511120_ERZ773099 | MGnify/ENA primary metagenome ERZ773099 (study PRJEB29015, sample SAMEA2738012) | human oral metagenome | biome: human oral; feature: human-associated habitat; material: dental | place: China | collected 2104 ... | reverse complement strand
GAGAAACTTCACTAAGTCCAATATAACCTATTGATACTGTTGAATATCCTCCCCAAATTAAATCTTTAATTGTATCTTTTGGTTTTTTCTCTGCCAATGCTCCTGACATCCAAAGAATAGGTGCCATTTCTGCAACAGTATTTTCTAAATACCTTGCTCTAAATAGGCAGTTATCTTTACAAATTTCTAAAATTCTATCAAGTTCTTTATAGAAACCTTCTTCATCTCCACGATTTTTAATAGCTATCCTTGGGAGATTAATAGATGTAGCTCCTATATTAAATCTTCCAGCATATTTCTCTTTACCATTTTTATCTTTCCAAGGAGATAAGAAGGCTCTACATCCCATAGGATAAACGACAGTTTCATTTTTTAATTGCTCAGGAGTAATGAATAAAATATCAGGATAAATTGATTTTGTCATACATTCAAATGCAAGTTGAGAGATATCCCAGTTAGGATCTCCTTCATTCAGATTTAAACTCTCACACATTGCATAAACTATTTTAGGGAAAATAGCGGTTTCTTTTTTAGCACCAAAACCAGCCATTCTTGTTTTTAAAACATATTTTTGAACAAGTCTTCCTTCCCAAGAAATTTCAGTCCCTATACCTACTGTTGTAAAAGGAGTTTGGCCATTTACAGTAGATAAAGAATTTATTTCATATTCTAAACCTTGCATTGCTTGTTTAACAGATTCTTCTGTCATATCAACAGAATATCTATAAGTTTTAGGATATTTAGTTTTTATTTCTTCATTTGAGTATTCCAAATCTTTCTTTTTTAATTCTTCTATTTGTTCTTCATTTAATTCATCTATATATTTTGCTCCTCTTAAAAAATGCTTTTTAAAAGTTTTCTTTATATATCTAACTAAGGCTCTATCTAAATAAGGTATAGAACAGCCACCATAGGTATTAGATGAAACTGAAGCAATTATTTGCACTATATGTCCAACTGCAACATCAACAGAATTAGGCTCAAGCATTTTAGCATTACCTATATTGCAACCACCTCTTAACATAGTTTCTATATTTACAAGTTCACAGTTTGTTTCTCTAAAAAGTAAATAATCTAAGTCATGTAAGTGAATTTCACCTTTTATATGTGCTAATTTTATATGCTCTGGAACTATTTTATTTAAGTAATAATCTCTTGAGGAAATTCCAGCAAGTAAATCTCTTTGAACAGAAATAGTTTTTGCATCTTTATTTGCATTTTCAGATAATAACTTTTCATTAGAAGCATCTACAAGTTCTCCAATTTGTTTATATATTCCCTTTTCTTTTTCTCTTATTTCTGCTTTTAAAGTTCTATAACTTTGATAAGACATAGCTATATCTTTTTCAGATGAGCCCATCAATTTTTTTACCACTATATCTTGTATTTGTTCAACAGCTAAAACTTTATCAGGCAAATCTTCTACTTGGGAGGCAATTTTTTCTATTAATTTCATATTTGGTTCCCTAGAAGCTTGCTCAAATGTTTTTCTAATTGCATTTATTATTCTACTTTTATCAAACTCAACCACTGAACCATCTCTTTTAATAACTCTTTTCATATTGCCTCACACCTTTCCATTTACATTTTATCTAAACAAAAAATTTTTATATCTTCAATCATTTTAACACTTTTTAAAAAAAATAACAATATATAGTATATATAATTAAGAAATACCACTATATATTGTTATTTAAATATATGCTTAATATGGAATTTAGAAAATTTTTTAAATAAAAATAGAGTTATTATATAAAAATAAATTTCTAATAACTCTATCTCAATTTTATATTTTTATTTTAATATTATGTCATAATTTTAATTTGATCTTTTCCATCATCTTCAAAAACAAAATAATCTAAGATTTTTATTTTTACTTCATCACCTTCATTCAAAGTGTTATATGTTGAGGCTCTTGCGATTATTCTTAAAACATTTCCATTTCCAATTTCAACTCTTAAATCATTGCAATCTCCTAAATAAAATTTTGAATAAACCTTAGCTGTGATTTCTCCATCATCAGAAAGAATAGCATTTTCTGGACGAATTGCTACAACGACATTTCCTTTAAATGAGCTTGTGTTAGGAAGTGTTTGCCCATTGCTGTTATCAAGTAAAATTTTACTTCCTTCAACCTTTCCTTTAATAAAATCAACCTTACCAACAAAGTTTGCAACAAACATATTTTTAGGTTTAGAATATATTTCTTGTGGAGGAGCAACTTGTTGTACTTCTCCTTTATTAATCAATACAATTCTATCACTCATTGTCATTGCTTCTATTTGGTCATGAGTTACATAAATAACTGTTATTTTTAATTTTTTAGTTATTTCTTTTATTTCATATCTCATTTCTTCTCTTAACTTTGCATCTAGGTTAGAAAGAGGTTCATCTAACAACAAAATTTCTGGTTGAGCAACTAAGGCTCTTCCCAGTGCAACTCTTTGTTGTTGTCCTCCTGATAACTCAGATGGAAACCTATCTTTATATTGTTCTAAGTGTACAATTTTTAAAACTTGATTTACTCTTTCTTCTATTTCATTTTTATTAATTTTTTGAATTTTTAATGGATAAGCAATATTATCAAATACATTCATATGAGGCCATACCGCATAAGATTGAAATACCATTCCAATTCCTCTTTTTTCAGGTGGTAAAAATTCTTTTTCACTTGATACTAATTTATCACCTATATATATTTCTCCACTACTTGGTTTTTCAAATCCTGCAATAAGTCTAAGCATAGTTGTTTTTCCACAACCAGATGGACCTAGTAATGTTATAAATTCTCCGTCTTCAAATTTTTGATTAAATTCTTGTAAAACTGTTACATTTCCAAAAGATTTTGTAACTCCTGTTATTGTTACTGATGCCATATTTTCCTCCCATTCTATATTGAAAATTGTCCCTTAGTCAATTTATTTAAAATATAATTAACTAAAATAACAAATAGTAAAATAGCTGTTGCCAATGCACTTGCAACCTGTTGACTATGATATGTTTGGTAGATATATAATTCATATCCAATAGTCTTGGTATTTGATGAATAAAGCAATGTTGACATTGTCAATTCATAGAATGATGGCATAAATATTAAGAAAATTCCTGCAACAATACTTGCTCCTATCAATGGTAAAGTTACATCTTTTAACATACGAAGCCAGTTTGCCCCAGAGATTTGAGCAGCTTCTTCAAGTGAAGGATGAACTTGGCTCATTGCTGAAACAACAGTTCTCATACCCATTAACATATATTTAATCATATATGCAATTACCATTATTGTTAAAGTATTATAAATATTTATTCCAAATTTACCACTCATTGATATTATAAGTGCCAAAGCTATTGTTACACTTGGTGTTCCAGAACCTAATGTTATCAAAAAGTCTGGGATTCTTTTTCCTTTTACATTTGTTCTTTGTAATAGATATGCCATTACACAAGAGATTAAAATTCCAAAGAATGCAGCAGCCGTTGCTGTTAGGAAACTGTTTGTTGTTGAACTTATAATAGAAGCTCTTGAAAAAACTTTTTCCCATGCTTTTAATGATAAATTTGACAAAGTAAGTGGTTTTCCCATATTTACAGTAAATGATGTTATAGCAACTGTTATAAATGGTAAAATTATTACAAAAAATGAAAAAATTGAAATTATTATTGTTATAGGTAATCTCCATTTTCCTAATTCTACAATATTTGGTCTTGTTGATTTACCACTCATAGTTATATATTGTTTTCTTCCAACAACAAATGTTGAAATATATAAAATTATATTAGATATCAACATCAAAAATACAGCAAGAGTCATTGCATCTGTAAGTCCTTCTTCTGAACCAATATGAACAAAATCTATTATACGCATAGTTACTGTATAAATTTGTCCTGGTGCTCCAATAATAGATGGAATACCATAAGATGAAGCTGATGCAACAAAAACTAAAAGTCCAGCAGCTATTATACTTGGAGTCATCATTGGAATAGTAACTTTAAGTAAAGTTTTTAAAGGAGAAGCTCCTGAAATTCTTGAAGCCTCTTCCAAAGATGGATCCATTTTTTCCATAGCTCTTGATATTGTTATAAAAGCATAGGGATAGAAAAAGCAGGTTAATACCCATACAATTCCAGAGGTTGTATAGATATTAAAAGGTGCAGTTCCTAAGCCAAAAATTTTCATTAAAAATCTATTTAGAACACCAGCATTTGGATTTAAAAGTCTTAACCAAGCCATAGCTCCAACATAAGGAGGAACCATATAGGTTACAACAAACAAAGTTCTAAAAAATTTTTTTCCATACATATCTGTTCTTCCAACTAGAAATGCCAATGGAAATGCTATGGCAACTCCAAGAATTGTTGTAAAACCAGCTGTAATTATAGTATTTTTTAAAGCTATCCAGTTTAAATCATAGGTATAAACTCTCCTATATGCTTCCCAAGAAAAACTTCCTCCTGAAAATAAAGATTTAATTAATAAGTAGAATAATGGAAAAACTTCAAATATAAGCAGAAAAGCTACTATTGCTAATATAACTATCCATTTTATATCTATTCTCCATTTTTTTTGTCCAACCATATTTTCCTCTTTTCTTTATTAATTTGCCTTAGTTATAAATTTTTCAAACATTTTTCTTAATTCTTCTCTATCTTTGTATGTTTTTTCCCAATTTATTGGCATAGAAGATTTTAATATTTCATCAGTAGCTTTTGCATCATAAGGTGCTTTTTCTGGATTCTTTAAAACAGAATGCATCCAACCTTCAACTATTGCTTCTTGCCCAGCTGGTGATAAGAACCAATCTGTTAGAGCTTCTGCTGCTTTTATATTTTTATTTGCTGACATATCTTCTTTAACAGTCATTATTGTACTTGGTATAGAAATTATTCCATCTTCTGGATATATAACTTCTAGTGTAGAATTTTCTTCTTCTCTTTTCTTTAAAATAGATTCTTCAAGTATCATAATTTCAGCAGCTTCTCCTGTTTCTAATTTAGTAACAGCTACTGAACCAGATTCAACAACAACTTTTAAATTAGCTAAATTTTTGAAATATTCTTCACCATATTTATCACTTAATGCAGAAACAGCAGCCAAAGCAGTTCCAGATTTTAGTGGATCAGGAATTGAAATTTTTCCTGCTAAATCTTCTCTTTTAGCAAAATCTTCAAATGTAAGTGCTAAGTCTTCTTTTTTGTATTTATCAGGATTGTATGCTAAAACCATATTTAATAAACGAACTGGATACCAATATCCTTCTTTATCATAATCTAATGCTAAATTTTCAGCATTTTTAGAAAGATATGCATGTAATATTCCTTTTTCTTTTAATTCTAATGAATAAGATGGTTCTGCAACCATTAACATGTCACAACCTAATTTATTAGCTTGTAATTCAGCTATAATTTTAGATTGTAAAGTTCCTGTTCCACCTTGGAAAAATTCAACTTCCAAATTTGGAAATTCTTTTTTTAACTTTTCACTGACATTATCTATTATATCTTCATACATAGAAGTATAGATAACAATTTTTCCTGTTATTTCAGTGTTGGCATTAGAATCAGCAGCTTCTTCTTTCTTTTCTCCTCCACCACAAGCAACTAAAAACAATGTCATTAAAGATAATACAAGCCAAAAAAATTTCTTCTTCATAAACTTTCGCCTTCCTTTTTATGTTATTATTATTGTTACTACAACTCAACATATCACAAATAATAAAAAAAGTCAATTTATAAGATTAAATTGACCTTTTTCTAACCATTTTTTATTTATAAAAATTAAAACTTACTCTTTTTCTAAATTATCTGTTATCACCACAGATTTTATTTTTTGTTTTTCATCTTTTATTTCAACAATTTTTGTATTTATCCCAAAATATTTTTTTAAGTTTTCCTCATTAATAACTTCACTAGTTTTACCAATAATATAGTCATCTTTTCCTATTAACATAGATTTATTTGAAATTCTTAAAGCATATTCAGGATAGTGAGTATTAAAAATACAAGTAATATTTTTCTTTTTTGCTAATTGAACAATTGTCCTTAAAATTTTTGTTTGATTTTTAAAATCTAAATGTGATTCAGGTTCATCAAGAATTAAAATTTTAGGTTCTCCTACTAGAGCTCGAGCTAAGAAAACCAGTTGAAGTTGTCCACCACTTAACTCTGAACATTTTCTATCTTTTAAATGTAATATTCCCATTTCATCTAAAACTTTTTCTACTATATCGTAATCTGATTTTGAAGGAGTAGAAAAAATATTTAAATATTTAGCTCTTCCCATAATAGAAAGCTCTCTTACAGTATATGAGAAAGAGAATGAATGTGCTTGGGGAACATAAGCTATATCTTTTAAATCCTTTATAGAATCAACTTTTTTATTATCAATAAATACTTCACCAGAATTCCATTTTAAAACTCCATTAATACATTTTAGCAATGTCGTTTTACCAATTCCATTTTGCCCCAATATTGTAAATATCTCTCCACTATCAATTTTTAAATTTATATCTTTTAAAATAGGATTTCCATCAGTATATGAAAAATTTCCATTTTTTATTTCTAAATTCATTTTTACCAACTCCTATATTTTTTAAAGATTATAATAAAAAATGGAGCTCCTACTAAGGAAGTCAATATCCCAATAGGGATTTCACTAGAAGTTGCTGTTCTTGCTATTCCATCTATTATTAGCATAAAAACTGCTCCCATAATACAAGAACTTGGAATCAATTTTATATTATCAGCTCCTATATACATACGACACATATGAGGAATTAATAATCCTACCCATCCAATTATTCCTGTTAATGTAACACAAGTTGCACTTATCATTGTTACTGCAATAATAATAAAACCTCTAATATAAACTGGATTCATACCTAATGCTTTAACTTCTTCATCACCAAGAGATAGAATATTTATTCTCCATCTTAAAAAATATAGTATAGCAATACCTAATAATATAGGAAGTATTGCAATTTTAATGTTATTATAAGAAGAGCTAGAAAAACTTCCCATAAGCCAATATGTTATAGCAGGTAATTTATCATAAGGATCAGCTGTATATTTTACAAGTGAAATTAATGCTGAAAAGAGAGCAGTTATAACCATACCAGAAAGTATAAGAGAAAGTACAGAACTTTCTCCTCTTACTTTTGATAAACTATAAGTTATCACCACACTTAATATACCAAACAATAAGGCTAAGACAATAACATAAGAATTCATCCCAAATAAAAGTATACCTAAAACAGCTCCAAATGCAGAACCTGAACTTACACTTATTATATCTGGACTAACCAAAGGGTTTTGGAATATTCCTTGAAAGGCTACTCCTGAAATAGAAAGTCCCGCACCTACTAATATATTCATTATTATTCTAGGTATTCTTAATTCAAAAATTATAGAACTTTCAATAGGATTATTTTCAACTCCTTTTATACTATCTGATAGTACATTAAAAAACATTTTAGGTGATATAAAGAATCTTCCTAAAAATATTGAGATTAATATGCACAAAATTAAAGCTATTATGAGAAATACCATTTTCTTTCTATATGTATTCATATTTATTTTCCTTATTTAAAGATTTAAACCTTTATTGACTTTTGAATTTAAAATAAAATTTAATTGTTCATCAGTAAGTTTATAATTAAAGAACTCCAAATAAAAATCTTTTATATCTTTTCTTATATTATAATCATTAAAAAGTTCTGGATTTGCCACTTTTGCTATCCATTTTATCATAAGTGGTGTTTCTGCTGAAGGAGCATCCCATCTATAAATACCTATTGGAGCTTTAAATACTTTTTTATTTTTAACAGCACTAATTTTTGACCAATCTTGACCTTCAAATTTGTTATTATAAATATCTTCTGGTAAGATTTTATCAAAATTACTTAAAATAATAATGTCGGGATTCCATTTTATAATTTGTTCCATAGTTACTTTTGACCAAGTACCAGTTGTAATATCTTTGGCAACATTCACTCCACCAGCCATATCAATCATAATATTGTTAACTGATTTTCCACTTGCCACTGTTAATTGAGAATCTCTAAGATAAAGAATTTTTTTTCTTTTTGTATTTGCTAATTTTTCAGTTTTTGAAGCAAAATACTTATTAGTATCCTTATGATAACTAATTAATTTTTGAGCTTTTTCTTGTTTATTTAAAATATCTCCAAGTAATTTTACACCTTGTTGAACATCTTCTAATGTTCCATATTTTATTGCTACAGCTGGTATTTTTAATTTAGCAAGTTTTTCTATTGCATCATTTTGATAATCCCATACTACAACAAGATCAGGTTTTAAAAGAGCCAACTCTTCATAATTTATATTAAAATTATTATCCACAAATACTGAATTTACATTCTTCATATTTGGAGCTAATTCTTTTAACATACTTATTTCATAAGCTTTTTTAGCCGAAGGATGCATTCCAACAATTTTAGAAGCATCTCCATCTACAACATAAGTTAAAGATGCCCAAGGAATAGGAACAATAGCAATTCTACTAGGATTGTCTTTAATTGTAACTTTTTTCCCTGTTAAATCTGTAACTGTTTTTGCATTAACATTTGCAAACAAAAATAAAAATAAAATAAACATTGAACTAAAAATCTTTTTCATAAAATCACACTCCTATTATTAATTAAATAAATTTTTTAAAATATTCATAAGCTTTTTTTCCACAATATTCATAATCTAATTCCAAATATAGTCTAGTACTATATCCATAATGAAGTAAAGGAATAAAAGTAACTCCATCATTTATTAAATTTTTATACACAGGGTCTGATATTAAAATATCAGGTTTATACTCTTTTATCTTTTCTTTTAAATCATCTTCTGTATTTACAATGTTTAAAAATTCTAAATATTCAATTTTTTTAAATTTTCTACTTTCTTTTATAAATGAAAGTGCTAAGATATTGGCAAATGAAAAGTCTTTTCTTAAAGAGTCAGCTATATTTATTGCCATAAATGGAGAGGCAATAATCATAACTTTTCTATCATCTAATTTATCTTTTTTTTCTAACTTTTCAAAAGAATTATCTATTTTATAAAAAAATCTTTTTAAAATATTTTCTGTATTTTCAATACCATATTTTAAAACAACATTTATTATTACATAAGGAATTGAAAATTCTTTTTCCATATATTTAGCAAGAGCAAGTCCCTCATAACTTAAAACTAGATTTAATTCAGCTAATGTACTATTTTTTATTTTTTCTAATGATAAATTATCTGAAAAAACAGTTAGGATATTCAAATCTAAACTTTTTATTAAAGAAAATAATTCTTCTAACTTTTCTATTTTTCCAAAAGTTAAAGGAGAATATCCAATAATATTTACAGTGTTTTTAATTTTCTTATTCTTAACCATAAATTTTTTAGCTAAACTTTTTAGTGTTAATGAAATTCCAGAGTAATAATTTTCAAAACTATTTGTATTTATAAAAACACAAGGAATATCTAGTGTTTCTTCTATATTCTCAACAATAGATTCTAAATCCATTCCTATTATTTGAGGAACTACTGTTGAAATAATAGCTATAAACTCAATTTTCTTATTTTGATTTATAATTTCTTCTATACTTTCTTTCAGTCCCTTTATTTCACCAGTAACTATCTCTAATTCATTTAATGATGTACAATACTGTAAACTACAATCTATATTTCTTATTTCATCATAAGCAACTGGTGTTTTACAGCCACTAGGTGAAATTAATACTTTTAAAATATTTTCACCATATAAAGTTGAACAAGCTCCTGAATAATCAGAAGTTATTGGTGGAACTATATGTTGAATTTCTATTTTAAAATCACTTATCTTTTTATCTTTTATTTTTGAGGTATTTTTTAACTCATATTCTAATTCAACTAATAATTTTTCTAATCTTTTTTCTGGTGTAATTTTTCTTTTTGCAATAGGACCTCTTTCCAGTATTTTTACAATAATTCCGTAATCTTTTTTTATTTTCTCCATTAAAAATGAAAAATCACTTGCTAATATTAAATCAGCACAAGTTAAATAAATAATAATTGACTTTATTTTTTCAAAATTTTCAGAAATTATCTTAACTATATATTTTTCTAATTTTTCTATATGATTAGCGGAAACCATATCTATTTCAGATATAGGAAAGGTATATAAATTTCCTAATTTATTTTCTTTTATTGCCTCATTATAAAGAACATTTAAACAACCTGTTGGTCCAATGGAGATAACTGTATTTTCTGGAATATTGAGCAAAGTTTTAAGCATTTTATTTTTTTCATTTTTGAGACATCTCTCTATATTCATTTCTATTCCTCTTCATAATAAATATTTTCTTTTAATATTTCAGCTGCTAAATATTCCATTTCATCTTCTGATAGTGGAGAGAAAATTACATCATTTTGATTACTTAAAATTTTTTCTGATAGCTCTAAAAAATTATTATACAAATTTGAATTAGGATACATTTCAGCAATAGTTTTTCCATTTAATTCACTTTTTATTAACTCTTTACTAAAAGGAATTTCTCCTATAATTTTTGATTTAGTCATATCTGCAAAAATTTTTAAAATATTTATACTTGAATTATTATTTCTTTGATTATGAATTAAACCTCCAAATTTTATATTTTTTATTTTTGAAAAATTTTTGATACTTTTCATAATATTATTAGCTGCAAAAATTGACATAAATTCAGAGGATGTAACTATATAAATAACATCAGCATACTTCTCCCTCATAGGAACTGCAAAACCTCCACACACCACATCTCCTAAAACATCATATATAATAACATCTCTATCTTCATCAAATACTTTTAAATCTTCAAGCTCTTCTATTGTGGTAATGATTCCTCTTCCAGCACAACCTACTCCAGCTTCAGGACCACCAGTTTCAACACATTCAATTCCATTAAAACCTTTATAAATTATATCTTCTCTTTTTAAATTATTTTTTTCTTTTAAAATTGAAATAACAGTTGGAATTTTCCTTCCCATAAGATTTCTTGTAGAATCTCCTTTTGGATCACAACCTATATGTAAAACTTTTTTCCCAGTTTTTGAAATAATAGCACTCAAATTAGAAGATATTGTAGATTTTCCTATTCCGCCTTTTCCATATATTGCTATTTTTAACATATTATCTCCTCAATTTTATTTTAATTTTTATTTTTAACTTGAATAATATCTATATCCACTATGTAGAATAAATCTCTTTATCAAAGACTTATTCTATTATAGCATTAAAAATAAAATTTGAAAATATTATTTTGCTTTTTAAAATAAAATTTATTTTTTATAAAAAAAGAGCTATTGCAAACTTATTTAGAAACTTAATTTGTAATAAACTCTTTCTTTATTAACTTTTATTTTTCATAAGTAGATTTTATAAATAATTCTTCTAATTGTTTTTCATCAACAGTGTTAGGAGCTTCTGTCATTAAACATTGTCCTTTAT
>ERZ773099.2899-NODE-2899-length-11464-cov-9.763958_pt1 | contig 11464 bp, 10 predicted proteins | sample MGYA00511120_ERZ773099 | MGnify/ENA primary metagenome ERZ773099 (study PRJEB29015, sample SAMEA2738012) | human oral metagenome | biome: human oral; feature: human-associated habitat; material: dental | place: China | collected 2104 ... | reverse complement strand
GTTCGTCCTTCTGGAAGCACTGCTGTACGGTGCGATCCTGCGCTTCCTCTGCAAACGCCGTTGCGCTGAGCATCAGACAGCCAAGTGCCATTGCCGCTGCAATTTTCTTCATCTTCATCACAATCCCACTCCTAAACAGAAATGATTATCAAAGGTGTTCCAAAAGTATAAACTCCCTCATGAGAATTCACAAGGGAGTTCACTTTTACAAACAGAGTCGGTGGAACGTATGCCTTACATCATGCCGCCCATACCGCCCATGCCCGGTGCACCCGCCGGCATCGGAGCCTCCGGCTCCGGCTTGTCGGTGACAAGCGTCTCGGTGGTGAGCACCATTGCAGCAATCGATGCGGCGTTCTGGAGTGCGGAGCGCGTGACCTTCGCAGGATCCACAATGCCCGCGCCAATCATGTCGACATAGGTGTTCTCAAGGGCGTTGAAGCCGACGCCGTCGCCCGCCTTCTTGACACTGTCAACCACGACGGATCCCTCAAGACCTGCATTCTCCGCGATCTGGCGGACAGGAGCCTCGATTGCACGCTTCACGATCTCGACCCCGACCTTCACATCGCCCTCAGCCTGAATCTTGTCAAGCGCCGGGAGAATGTCGATGAACGTCGTGCCGCCGCCGGCAACGATGCCCTCTTCGACCGCTGCGCGTGTTGCGTTGAGCGCATCCTCAACGCGGTACTTCTTGTCCTTCATCTCGACTTCCGTCGCTGCGCCGATCTCTACGACCGCCACACCGCCGGAGAGCTTTGCGAGACGCTCCTGCAGTTTCTCACGGTCGAAGTCGGACGTCGTGTCTGCGATCTGCTTCTTGAGCTGATCGACACGCGCCGCGATCTGTGCCTTGTCGCCCGCGCCATCGACAATCGTCGTCTCTTCCTTCGTGGAGCGCACCTGACGTGCGCGACCAAGATCCTCAAGCGTCACGCTGTCGAGCTTGCGACCGATCTCCTCGCTGATGACCGTGCCGCCCGTGAGGATCGCAATGTCCTCAAGCATTGCCTTGCGGCGGTCGCCGAAGCCCGGAGCCTTGACTGCGAGCGCCTTGAACGTGCCGCGCAGCTTGTTGACAACGATGGTTGCAAGTGCCTCACCGTCGAGATCCTCGGCGATGATGACGATCTGCTTGCCCTGCTTTACAACCTGCTCAAGTACGGGCAGAATGTCTGCAACGGACGAGATCTTGCGATCCGTGATGAGCACATAGGGATCGTCCATGACGGCTTCCATCTTCTCCGTGTCCGTCACCATGTACGGGGAGATGTAGCCGCGGTCGAACTGCATGCCCTCGACGACCGAGAGATTCGTGTCCATGGACTTGGACTCCTCAACCGTGATGACGCCGTCCTTGCCGACCTTCTCCATCGCCTCTGCAATGAGGTCGCCGACCTCGGCATCGCCGGAGGAGATCGCCGCAACCTGTGCGATCTTCGCCTTCGTCTCTACCTTCTGCGCCTTGCTCTTGATCTCCTCGACGAGCGTCTTGACAGCCGTCTCGATGCCCTTCTTGACGATCATCGGGTTTGCGCCCGCAACGACGTTGCGCATCCCCTCCTGGATCATCGCCTGCGCGAGAAGCGTTGCCGTCGTCGTGCCGTCGCCCGCGATGTCGTTCGTCTTCGTCGCAACTTCCTTCACGAGCTGTGCGCCCATGTTCTCGAACGGATCCTCGAGCTCGATGTCGCGTGCAATCGTCACACCGTCATTCGTAATCGTCGGTGCGCCGTACTTCTTGTCCAGAACGACGTTGCGTCCCTTGGGGCCGAGCGTGACCTTGACCGCATTTGCCAGTGCATCCACACCGCGTCCGAGTGCGCGGCGAGCCTCTTCGTCAAACAGAATCTGCTTTGCCATTTATATTGCCTCCAAATTTATCTATTACAGGATTGCCAGAATATCGCTCTCACGAACGATGAGGTAATCCTTGTCGTCTACCTTGATCTCGGAACCCGAGTACTTCGAGAAGACAACGCCGTCGCCGACCTTGACCTCCATCTCCGCACGCTCGCCGCTCTCGAGCAGCTTGCCTGTGCCAACGGCAACGACCTTGCCCTTTTGCGGCTTTTCCTTTGCCGTGTCGGGGAGCACAATGCCGCTCGCCGTTGTGACATCACTCTCCGCGACTTCAATGACAACACGTTCGCCCAGTGGCTTAATCATGGTATCTTCCTCCTAGTTTTCATACAAATCTTTTTGATGGTGTTAGCACTCTCATTCGCCGAGTGCTAACTTACGATGTATATACTAATCGTTTTAAGTCAAAAAGTCAATAGGTATTTTGTAAAAAAGTCAAAAAAACAACAAAGAGCATGAAGGCGAAATGCTTCATGCTCCCGTTCAAGGCGCCCCTTTCACCGCTTCGCGGTCCCCCCTTCCCCGCTGCGGCGGGGCAGGCTTGGGATTTGGTTATTCTTTGAACGCCGCGACAAGATTCTTCAGGCGCGCCGTCCCTTCCTTAAAGCTCTGGATCTTCGCAAGGATGTTCTCATACTCTGCCGCCATGGAAACGACCTTCTCCGCGATGCGCGTATTGCCCTCTGCGCCCTCATGGGTTGCGTTGCGGATCCCTTCCATCGCCGCATTCATCTCACTGACGGAGTCCAGCAGATGCTGTGACCGCGCCGTTGTCGCGGCAGCGTTTTTGCGGAAGTACTCCGCATCATCCTTGTACTGCACGGCAGTCTTGTCCATCAGATCATAGTCGCTGCGGATATTTTCATCGATAAAGATGAGGAGTTTGTGTGTGCCGTTCGAAAGCGCCTGCACGGAGCCGGTGACCTGTCCCGTGAGACCGTTGATCTTCTCTGCCGTCCCGCGTGACTGCTCGGCGAGTTTCCCGACCTCGCCCGCAACCACGGCGAATCCGCGCCCCGCCTCACCCGCACGCGCTGCCTCGATGCTCGCGTTCAGCGCGAGGAGGTTCGTCTGCTCGGCGATCTCGGAGATCTCGAGTGTGAGCTGCTCGATCTGCGCGACCACTTTCGCGGATTCGATCGCCTCCGCCACCGATGCCTTGGTTCCACCGTAGATCTTCCGCGTGTTCAGGCGCGACTGCTCCATGCGCGTCTGGAGATCGGTAGCACGCTGCGCAACCTCGCGCGTATATTCCTCACTCGCATGCGCTGCGTCTGCCGCGCCCTTGATCCCGTCATTCAGCTCACCGCTGAGATGTTGGACACTCGATGTGGATGCTGCTGTCTCCTCCATGCCTGCGGACATCTCCTCGGTCACGGCAGACATATCCTGCGTATCGTTGTTGAGCCCGTTCAGCATCTGCTCGAGCTCGGCGACCATCGCATCGGTCTGCTCCGCCTCCTCGTGCACCTGCTTCATAAAGCCCTGCATCTTGCCGAGTGCCTTCACCACGGTGCCGATCTCATCCGCGCGTTCGGAAAGCTCTGCCGGAATCGAACGGGAGAGATCGCCTGCAGCGACAGCGCTCAGATGATCGATGGAGGCAGCAAGGGGATCGGAGATGTTGTCGGCAATGCTCCGCGATACGAGCACGCCAAAACCGACAGCGATGAGGATGATGCCGGCAAAGAGCCAGACCGTACAATCATAGCGCGCGTTGTTCGCCTCAAAGACCTGCTTGCCTTGGAATACATTGTCCGGCGTGAGCACTGCCATATTGCTTGAGATGACGGTGAGCGAGGCGAGATTGTCAAAGATGACAACGCGGTCCTCGGGTGCCGTTCCCATATTATTGATCGCGCCGACCTTCTGTTCGGCGACGCTCAAATTCTTTTCAAGCTCCGTGATCGTCGCCTGCGCCCGTTCACTCGTGTCGATCTTCTTGAGTTCCTCCATATCGTGACGGATGGCATCGAGATTGCCCAGCACGTCATCCACAAGGATCTTTCGGTTGTCTGCCGTGAACCCCTCCTGCAGGAGGTATGGGACATTGACACTGATCCTCCTCAGGCGGTTGTTCGCATCGTTCAGATACTGTGTGGACATGAGGTTGTGGTTATACATATCGTCGAGCGACTGCTTTGCCTGATAGTTCGTATAGATGCCGACCGCAGCGACGAGGAGCAGTACCGCGAGAAGGAACAGCGACAGGATAAACACCTTTGTCCGCACAGCATAATCCTTCATCGCCTCTGCCGAGAGGAATGGAATGTTCATCGTGTTCTCCTCCTCACTTCGCCTGTGCGATATTGTCCGCTGTTATGGACGTAAAGGGAATGGCGAGATCATCGGTCGGCGGACTCCCCTTGAGGAACCCCTCCACAAGGGTAAGTGCACCCTCGCCCTGCGCCTTGGCGTCCTGTTTGATCGTCTGCGCCATCTCGCCCGCCTCGACGGCGGCAAGTCCCGACGGCGTTGCGTCAACCCCGGAGATCAGACACCCCTTGAGGCGGTTCGCTCCCTTGAGCGCAGCAATGGCACCAAGCGCCATCTCATCGTTGCCCGCAACCACGCCGTTGATCTCGGGGAACATATTCATCCAGAGCGTCATCGTCTTGAGCGCCTCTGCCTTGCTCCATCCCGCATCCACGAAGGAGAGCAGCTGAATGTCGGGACGCTTGTCCAGGCACGCCGCCTTAAATCCCTCCCAGCGCCCCACGGCACTGCCCTGCGTTCCATCGCCCTGCAGGTAAACGATCTTTGCATTCGGCGGCAGGTGCGCCGCCATATACTCGCCCTGCATGCGTCCCGCCTCCACATCATCGGAGTATGCACGGAGCACCTTGCCGCCCGCGACGCTGCGATTCACCGTGATGACGGGAATGCCGGCATCATTTGCCTTTTCGATGGTCTTGACAATGCTCGCACCGTCAGCTGCGAGCAGAACGATAGCACCTGCGCCCTTGCCGATCTCCTCATTCAGCTGATCAATCTGCATATTGCCGTCGTTCTTCGCATCAAGGAATTCCACCTGAATGCCGTCCGCCTTTGCCTTCGCGGCAAAGGCATCCTTGATCTGCGTACAGAAACCGTCGCGGTCATCGTAGTTCGCATAGATGACACGATCCGAACCAGCGCCCGTCAGCCCGCAGCCGACAAGCCCCAGACAGGCCGCCGACACGAGCATAAGCCCCCACTTTCTCAGATGCATGGCAAACTCTCCTAATAACGTTTTCACATTTTCTTGACCGGAATTGGCCCGCGCGAGAGCGCAATTGCACCCGTTCGTGCAATCTCGATGATGCCGTAGTCGGACAGGAGTTCCGAGAGGGCATCGATCTTCTTTGCGTCGCCCGTCAGCTCGATGACGACGTTCTCCACGCCGACATCCACGATGCGCGCGCGGAAGATATTCACAACATCGATGATCTCGGCGCGGTTCTCCTTGGTCGCGTGCACCTTGATAAGGACAAGTTCTCGCGTGATGGACTCAAACTGGGTGAGGTTGACGATCTTCACCACATCGATCAGCTTCGAGAGCTGTGTGACCACCTGACGCAGTTCGTTCTCCGAGGCAACGGAGACGACGATGTTGATGCGCGTGACATCCGGCTCCTCCGTATAGCCGGCGGAGATGCTTTCGATGTTGAAGGCGCGGCGGCTGATAAGCCCCGCGATATGCGTCAGAACGCCGGGCTTGTTGTCAACGAGCACGGCAAGCAAGTATTTGTCCATCTTATCTACCTCCGAGCACCATCTGATCGAGTCTCTTGCCGCCCGGCACCATGGGCACGACATCCGCCTCCTCCGGTACGATTACGTCGATCAGGCGCGCTCCCTTTTCGCGAAGCACGCGCGGCAGAGTTTCCGCAAGTTCCTCACGCGTTTCGATGCGGCACCCGGCGACGCCCATCGCCTCGGCGAGCTTGACGAAATCCGTCTTGCCCTTCAGCTCCGAAGCGGAGTAGTGGTGACTGTAGAAAAGTCGCTGCCATTGCCCGACCATGCCGAGGATGGAGTTGTGCACAATGACGACCTTCACGTCGATATCATTGTCCGCCATCGTCGCAAATTCCTGACAGTTCATCATGATGCTGCCGTCACCCGTAATCAGTACGACTTCCTTCTCGGGACAGGCAAGCTTTGCGCCGATCGCGGCAGGCAGGCCGTACCCCATCGTGCCGAGTCCGCCCGAGGTCAGGAAGTGACGCGGCTCCGAACAGCCGAAGAACTGCGCTGCCCACATCTGGTGCTGCCCCACATCCGTGACACAGATCGCATCTGCGGGCACGAGTTCCCGCACGCAGCTGATGAGTTCCTCGGGGCGAATCTCCTCCGATGGTTTCCATCTGAGCGGGTGGGCACGCTCCATCGAGAGTACTTCGCCCAGCCACGGGCGGAATCTTACCCGCAGATCGTCCTCGATGGCGCGCACAGCATTCACAAATGCGGGGAGCGTCTGTCGGAGATCCCCGATGATGGGGATGTCCGCGCGCACATTCTTGTTCAGTTCGGCGGGGTCGATGTCAAAGTGCACAATCTTCGCCTTGGGTGCAAATGCCGCTGTATTTCCCGTAACACGATCACTGAAGCGCGTGCCGAGTGCGAGCAGGAGGTCGCACTCCTGAATCGCCATGTTCGAGGCGTAGGCGCCGTGCATCCCCGCCATCCCCGTATAGCCCTCGGTATCTGCCGCAACGCCGCCAATCCCCATCAGAGTTGCAACGGCAGGCATGCCCGTGAGACGGAGGATTTCACGTACGTATTCCTCTGTATCCGAAAGCACAACACCGCCGCCGACAAAGAGGAGGGGCTGACGTGCTGCGGCAAGCGCCTCTGCTGCTGCGTGCACAGTTTCCATATCAAACGGGATGTGATCCGTATAGCCGTGCAGCAGTGCTTCTGCGGGGTATTCATATTCGATCGGCGTATCGAATACATCCTTTGCCACATCGATGACGACAACGCCCGGACGCCCCGTCCGCGCGATATAGAACGCCTCCTTCACGATGCGCGGGATGTCATTCACATCCTTCACGAGATAGTTGTGCTTCGTAATCGGCGTCGTAATGCCGACAATGTCCGCCTCCTGAAACGAATCCTTGCCGATATAGGGATTCGCGACCTGTCCCGTGATGCAAACCATCGGCACGGAGTCCATATGTGCCGTCGCGATGCCCGTCACCAGATTCGTCGCACCGGGTCCCGAGGTCGCAAAGGCGACGCCGACCTTGCCGGAAGCTCTGGCGTAGCCGTCTGCCGCATGCGCTGCCCCCTGCTCGTGACGCGTCAGAACGTGCGGAAATTTCATCTTATATACTTCATCGTAGAGCGTGAGGACGGCTCCGCCCGGATAGCCGAACACGACCTCGACGCCCTCCGCTTTCAGGCTCTCCAAGAGTGCCCGTGCACCATTCATCAACAATAGAAACCCTCCTAAAGAATGAAAACACCGACCACGAAGCCCCTACAAGGGGGCTTTATGTACCAGTGCTTTCGATGGAATCCCCCATAATACTCTTCTATTATAGGACTTTCCATGCGTTTTTACAAGCGCATTGCACGTGCGTATCATAAAGACAGGGGCTGTTGTACGAAACTGAAAAACTTCGTACAACGGCCCCATCAATAGAAATCCCTCATCAATCCGTATTGCCGTCCGCCGGACGGCTTTTTTCTTTCAGTTTTTCGCGGATTTCCTTTTCCCGTTCCGCTCTCGCCGTCTCTTTGTCCTTCATGCGCTTTGCGTAGGCGCGTTTGTCGACGGCTTCCAGATACTCGTCCGGAATTCGCTCGATTGCCTTTGGCTCGACAGCGTAAAGCTTCTTGAAAAACTCCTGCGCCTCTGCCGCGTTCTCCATCTCATCATATAGTTCTGCGGCAATCAGATAGCCGTAAGGATTCTTCGCATCCGTTTCGATCGCCTTCAGCGCATCCGCAAGAGCGCCGTCACGGTCACCGAGCATGCGGCGTACATCCGAACGGTTCAGCCATGTGTAGACATCCTTCGGATCATCCGCAACCCCCTTGTCCGCATCCGCCATTGCCTGCGCAGCGTCACCCTGCACGGCGTACGCACGCGCGCGGATGACGTGGCTGAGTGCACGACTGTCATCATGGGGCGAAGAAAAGACGCGCTCCATAAGTGCCAACGCCCGAACGCTGTCCCCATAGTCGCTGTACGCATCACTGTTCTCACGGATCTTCTTGATTGCCTTCGCATCGGCATTCTCCACCTCGGCAAGCTCTGCCGCGCGTGCGTCTGCGCGCATCTTCTCGGCGGTACGCAGTTTCTCCCGCGCACCGCTTGCCGCTTCGCCCGCATAAGCATCACGTACGAGCGCGATCAGGCGCTCCCCTGCCCGTTCTTTCGCGAGGAAATATACGAGCAGCTCGTTCACGCGCGGGTCACCACCGAGGGTCGCGCCGCCGTCCCGTGTCAGAACGAGGTGCCAGTCCTCCGCGCGGTCGTAGTCATGAAAGGCACGTGCAAGCGCTCCGGCAACGAGGTAGGCATTCTCTGGGCTGTTGTCATAGTCATCATCCGTCCACGTCACCGTGAGGAGCGGGGTTCCGTCAATGCAGACGGTCTTGCGGTCGGTGACGGTCACATGTCCCGCACTGTAGTCCGTCATGAATTCCGCGAGCTTTGCCTCGCGCCGCTCCGTCGCGGGGTGGTCGGAGAAATCGTCCTGCGGCAGGTCCTTCTGCGTCGGATCCTGATACTCCTGCAGATCCTGCGTCACATAGGTCAGATAGTAGCCCATGCGCGCCATTGCCGCCGCTCCGCCGCCGGGGTTGAAACCTGCGCTCGTCATAATGCGAAAGCCGCCCTCGTCTGCCTCGTACTCCGTCGGCAGCGTGACATTCTTGGCGACGGAGTAGCCCACGAGTGCGTTGAGCTTGTTCCAGTCCATCAGACCGAAATTCATATTGAGGAAGCTCATGCCGTAGAACTGCGCCGCCGCCTTCGCATAGTTGTGCGCACTGTGCTGACGGATGCCATGCGTCATCTCATGCCCGAGTACGGCAGCGAGTTCATCGACGTTGCCGCCGAGGCCTCGGATAAGTCCCCGATTGATCGTCACGTAGTCGGTCGGATAGCATGCCGCATTGAAGACAGAGCTGTCCGTGACTGCCCATGTAAAGGGCAGCGAGTTCACGCGGAGCACATAGTCACCGTCCCGCACGAGCCGCTCCATAATTCCGTCCACAAGTTCGATATCGCGCGCATTCCGCGCACGCCCGTTTTCCGCAATATCCTGTCGCTCGCTCTGCACTTGAGCGCTGACATCATTGCCGAGCGCAAGCACCGCGCTGAGCGCCGAGTGATACGCACCGAGCACGCCGAGCGCCTGCGCCGCAATCCCCCACGCGTCGATCGCCTCCGCGCGTGCAGGCGGAAAGAGTATCGCCGCCGCAATCACGAGAACCGAAAGCATTGTTGCCGCTGTTTTCCGCATCCTTCACCTCACATTTCTATTGCGTACGCAGTATAACAGACATTTCCTAAAACAGACTGAAAGGCGCAATACAAAAGGCACGGGCAAACGGCAGACGTGATCCGCCGCATTCGCCCGCGCCAACAGCATGTATGGTGATTACTGACGCTGATAGGTCTGGATATAGCGCGCACTCTCGAGATCGTTCTGTTCAATGCAGTAGTCAACCGCCGTCTTTCCGGACTTGTTCCGAACGTCGGGGTCCGCGCCCGCATCGAGCAGCATTTTGAGGATGTTCTGACGCTCTCCTGAAGAAATATACTTCGCCGCAGCATTGATGAGCGGTGTTGCTCCGCCCTCGCTCGTCACATAGTTTACATTGATTCCCTGTGCAATGAGATAGCGCCGAATATTCATATCATCGGATGACGTACCCAACGTAAAAAGCGCATTGAAAAAACCCGTTCCCCAATCCCACGAAACGCCATTGATGTCCGCGCCCCAGTTGTGCAGATACTGCACGAGTGCAAGATCTCCCTTATCGGCGGCTTCTACCAAATAGGAGTGCGTGTGATTCTCTCCACGATGAAAGACATAGCCCTGCACATCCGCACCGCGCTCCAAGAGGAACTGGATCGTCGTACGGTTGTTGAGCGCCATGGCGCGCCCGAGCGGCGTCGTTCCTTTTCTTGTGTAGTAGGCATTGATGTCAACGCCCTTGTCGAGCATCAGCTGGATCGTATTGTAGTCCGCCTTCTCGATGGCAAGGAAGAACATATTTTCATCCGTTGTAAGGTCGCGATCCACAAACGGTGTGGTAATTTGTCCGGGGATGTAGACCGAGGGACGTGTACCGGGTGCCACCGTGGGTGCAGGTGCGGTTATCGCCGGCGAAACTACGGGCGCATCCGCAAAGTATACGCCGCCCGCTTCCGCCGTCGGTGCAGACATATTGCTGCCTACGGCAAGAATCGTCGCCATCATCGTCGCGGTCATAAATTTTTTCATCGGAAATTCCCCCTCTGCTGCGAAACACATACATACAAATGTAATAGTTCGCTAAAGCAATAAGATTTCCTTCACAAAGATACTATTGTTCCGAAAAATCCCGCCGATTCTCTCTGTTTTATGCTATACTTTAGGAAGAATCTACACGAGGAGGTAATCATATGGAATTCAATGAACTCATTCAGGATCGGTTCTCCTGCCGCGCCCTGTCGGACAGAGAGATCCCACGCGAAGCGCTTGACCGCATTCTTGAGGCGGCGCGTGTTGCGCCCACGGCGGTCAACAAGCAGCCGTTCAAGATCTGGGCGGTCGAGAGCCCCGAGGCGCGGGCAAAACTCGCGGAGACGACGAACTACACCTTCGGTGCAGGCGTCTTCCTCGTGGTCGGCGGAAAGTACGAAGACGCATGGGTGCGTCAATACGACGGACGCAATTTCGCCGATGTGGATGCCTTCCATCGTCGCGACCTACATCATGCTCGCCATTCACAACGAGGGACTGCGCTCGACATGGGTCGGTCACTTTGACGCGCCCAAGATGAAAGAGTTCTTCCCTCAGATGGCAGACTACGATCTCATCGCCATCTTCCCCGTCGGATATGCAACCGAGAAAGGTGTCCCCTCCCCGCGCCATGCCCAACGCAAGAATGTGGCAGAACTTGTGGAGATACTGTAGCTGTCCCTTCCAGTTTCACACAAAAATCCCCCGCCGCAACGGGGGATTTTGTATCTCAAAGGATATTCTTACTTCGTGAAGTTGAACGCGCGCTTGCCAAGATAGACCGCACTCGCGCCGAGCTGCTCCTCGATGCGCAGGAGCTGGTTGTACTTCGCGACACGCTCGGAGCGCGACGGTGCGCCCGTCTTGATCTGCCCGGTGTTGAGCGCAACCGCGAGATCGGCAATTGTCGTATCCTCGGTCTCGCCCGAACGATGGGACGTAACCGCCGTATAGCCTGCCTTGTGTGCCATCTTGATCGCTTCGAGCGTCTCAGAGACGGAGCCGATCTGGTTGAGCTTGATGAGGATGGAGTTGCCCGCGCCGAGATCGATGCCCTTCTTCAGACGCTCCGTATTCGTGACGAAGAGATCGTCGCCGACGAGCTGAACCTTGTGTCCGAGGGCCTTCGTCATCGCCTTCCAGCCATCCCA
>ERZ773099.2898-NODE-2898-length-11464-cov-14.520379_pt1 | contig 11464 bp, 10 predicted proteins | sample MGYA00511120_ERZ773099 | MGnify/ENA primary metagenome ERZ773099 (study PRJEB29015, sample SAMEA2738012) | human oral metagenome | biome: human oral; feature: human-associated habitat; material: dental | place: China | collected 2104 ... | reverse complement strand
TATAGGGGTCTGACTTTAGTTAGACGGAGGTAATAATGGAAGTTGAGGAGTATGGACACGCCGAGGGTGCCGAAGACGTCTCCACGGATATCGAGCAGGTCGCAGAGGACGTAGCCTTGAATGTGAATGAGGATGAGCTAGCTGCCATTCGCGAGCGCTTTGAGGCGGGCAAGACGTTGTCAGAGAGTGATATTGATCGTATTGCCGACGTCGCGTTGTCCTATGTCAGGAATCTACTTGCCTTTTTTGGTGAGAAGCAGCTTGTCATAGACGAGTACGATGGCGACGAGGGGGAACTGATCCTCGACGTGAGTGGTGGTGATCTTGCCGTCCTCATTGGTCGTCACGGTCGTACACTCGATGCTTTGCAGATGCTCGTCAACTCCTATATGAGCAACACGATACACTTCCATTATCCCGTTGTGATTGACATAGAGGGATACAAGATGCGTCGTAAGCAGAAACTCGTTGCGCTTGCAGGTTCTGCGGCATCGCGTGCGATCAGGCAGAGGGGGGAGATTCGCCTTGCTCCCATGAATGCCTATGAGCGCAGGATCATACACCTAGCCCTCGTTGATAACGAGGAGGTCATGACCCATTCTGAGGGAGAGGATCCGCAGCGTCGTGTTGTTGTAACCTACGTGAGGCCGCAGTAGTCCTTGCTTGATTGTGCGGCTTTGAGCTGGCTTGGTCTTGGGGTCACGTGATGAGGGAGGGGTATGTACCCCTCCCCTTTTTGTAATCTGTCACGGCGGCACTGGATGGGTGGTGGCGTCCAGGTGGGGTGCGGCGCCGGCGGAGCTCCCCCGCCGGACACGGAAACCCCCCGCCAGCCTCCCGGGCACTTTGGGAGACGGCCCAACTGGGCAAACGCCGCCGGGGAACCCCCCGCCAGATTCCGGGGCACTTTGCGTTCGCCCCCTGCCCTCGGGCCGGCGCCGACGGCGGTCGGCGCCGGGTGGTGATACAGCTCAGCGCGTCAGGGTTGTATGTCGATTTGAAAAGGTCACTTATCGTTGTTCACCTCGGACAGAATCCTTTTCAGCTCGTCGGTTGTCGGCAACACGGTCTTGTACTTGCTGGCGAATATCTGCTCGTTGTTCGCGAGCAGCATCATCTTCACCACCGCGTCGTTCTTGTCTTGGCAGAGCAATATGCCTATGATCGGGTTCTCGTCAATTAGCCTCACTTCGCGGTCGTAGTAGTGAACGTACATCTGCATTTGCCCGATGTCTGGTGTGTGAGCTTGCCCAGCTTCAGGTTGAACAGCACGAAGCAGCGCAGCAGGCGGTTGTAGAAGATAAATCTACCTTGAAACGGTCTTCCTCGTAGATGAATCGCTGCTAGCGCTCGACGAATGCGAAGCTGCGCCTCAGTTCCAACAGGAACCCCTGCAAATGGTTGATGATGTGCATCTCCTAGCTTGGTTTCGGACATAGTGAGAAGGACGGGCGGGTTGAGAGATCTGCGAGCTAGACCAGTAACCGCATTCCAGCCGATGAACCTGGGGCTATTCGTTGTGGCGAGTCGTCGTGACTGCAAGCCTCACGTCGTTTGATTTATCTGTGCCGCCAGCCCATCCCAGGGAGATACTGATTTTGGATGGTGTTTGCTCGGAAGCCTTGGAAGAGTTCAGATGCTTCTGTCTGTATTATGCCCTCTCCCCCGTTCACTCTGGTTGTCAAGCGAGAAGTTGGTGGAAGGGAAGCTAGGTGCGGGCGTCGCGCCTCCTCGGCCTCTCGACGCCCCCCGGCATGGGCCTGAACTTGCCCGTCGCCAGGTCGCAGGGGAACAGACCCCTGGCACTCACTCCGGTAGATCCCACGCGCCCTGTCCACCACACGGCCGAGGTAGACCCGGTCTTCCTTCGCGGCCTTGGTCCTTTCCCCCGCAGGCCTGACGATCGCCGCGCGCCCGCTTCCGCCCGCGACGTCGTGGCCGATGTACATGCCCGCTTCCTGTGGAATAAGTGGAAATCTTCGCCCGGCTCTTTAGGGCCGTGTTCAGATGGTTCATGTAGGAGGGGTCGGAAAGATGGAGCTTGCACTGATCGTTAAGCTCCGATTGAGCACAATTTTAATTAGACACAAATCTGATATAATTTGTGTCAAAAAATTATATCTACTTCGATCCGTGTACGGGGTGGTCGCCGAGCACGGGCCTCATGGCGTACCCCTCGGGGTGCTTGGCGTCGGAGTCCCCTGCAGCTCGGCGAACTTGCAGACCCTATGGTGCTCCCGTACGACGCCTCTCCCCGTACGCCCGGCTCGCGCCTTGCGTTCGGGGCGATGTGCGTGATCGTCTGGATGCCCCGCGCTGGCGGCCTCGGCTCCGCGTGCGCGGCGAGCGCCGACTGCGCTCGCGTCTCGGCGGGGTGCCCCAGCTTGCACGGCTCTAAGCACGCGAGACTCGCCATCTATGCACGGTCGTCGCTGCCTATCGATGCCAGCCTGCCGCTGCGGATCGCGTCGGAGAGCGCTGCACCTGCTCGGTCCCGGTCCTCACTACGAGCCCGGGCGCCTCCCTGTCGCCCTCCGTGAGCCCCGGGGTCTCTGGTGTCCTTGGCATGCCAGCTTCCCTACGGACGTGTCGTCACCATGTCACCCTCATGCGGCAAGAAGATCTATCATGCCACTATAGACTTCAGGAACGATATACTAGACAATTCCCGCCTTCTCGAAGTGCTTCCTCATGACCCTCAGCGAGACGAGGGCGCCCGCCAGGCTCGTCGCCACCGTAAGGACGACCATCCCCGCGTACATGGGGCCCGAGAACAACGCTACGAACTGCGCCATCGCCTCGCCGGTAAGCTGCAGCATCTCCTGGCGCTCGGAGAGATATTGAGCGGCGGAAAGGTATATGGGAAGGGTGTAGAGCGCCGACTGCAGCGTGCAACCGACGACGTAAGCCGCGACGAGGCCTTTCCTGTTAGCATACCCGATGCGCGTGGCGACCGCCTCCGCGACGGCCCACCCCGCCATGCTGCCGAGGACGCCGAGGACGTTCGCCGCCATCAGGCCGGGCAGCACGTTTACAGTCCCCATGATGAGGAAGGTTCCGGGCTTCTTGACCTTCGCGGCAAGGAGCAGATAGGCTATCGATGTGAAGAAGCAGACTATGGGTATGTTGGCGACCGTCCCCACGACGGTGAGGCCCGCGATGCCTCCCACCACGAAGAAGATCAGAAGGGACAATGCCCCGAAGACGCCGATGGATACCAGATCGCGGGGCCCTACGGCCGAGATTCCGCTTTTCTTCATGACAGGTCCTTTCTTTTTGTTTCTCATTAAGACAGATACGCTCTGACGAGATGTGCCCTCACCTGGGCTTTTGTCATCGTGGACCGAATTGGAGCCACGCAAGCACCCCGATCGACGCGAGGGTAAGGGCGGCCACGACGGCGTCTCTCGCCCCGAAGGACAGGGGATGCAGCATCGTCGGCCGCGTCTCGCCGCCCAGGCCGCGAACGAGCGCGGATGCCGCCAGCTCGTCGGACACCCTCACGCTCCTCATGAGGAGCGGAACTACTAGGAGCTCACATGTGAGAGCTGGGTGTCTGAATGCGTACCCTCCTCCTGCCAGCACGCGCCGCGTCTTCAAGCTTTCCATGAGGTGCGAGGCGTCCCTGCGTATGGTGGGGAAGAACCGCAGGACGACCATGCACGGGATGAGGACCGCCTGCGGGGCCCCCATGGCCTGCAGCGCGGCGAGCAGGTCCTGCATCGAGGCCAGTTTGGAGAGCGAGATCCCCAGAAGGGCCAAAACCACGAGCTTCTGGGCCATGTAGCTCAGCATGACCACGGCGATAACAAGCGTCGTGTTACCCGCCCCTTCGGCGAGGGCCATCACGGCGGCTATGAGGCCATAGGCGGCAGACAGGGCGATGCACGGTCGCCATGCTCCGGAGGCAAGCGCGCATAGGGCCCCGATAGCACATGCCGCATGAGCTGCCTCCGGCCGGTTGGAGAGCACTGCGGCAATGCCCAGAAGGCAGGTTGAGAGCAGAGCCGTCTGCGGGTCTATGCGCCTGTATGAGCGTTCCATTGCGCATCTCCCTTCCAAAGCGACCTCAGGAGTCTCTTCCTCGTTGAGCCACCAAGGGCGAAGTCGTCGACGATGAGCCCATCCCTCAGACGGAGGATGCGATCACAGGCGGAGAGGAGGAACTCGCAATCGTGCGAGGCGGCGAACACGATGCCCCCGGATCGCGCGAGCAACCGGATTCCGGAGGCGACTCTTTCCATGTTCTCCCTGTCCAGGCCGCTCGTCGGCTCGTCGAAGAAGTAGGCGGCAGCCTCGTCGACGAGGGCGCATGCTATCGTGAGGCGCTGCTTCTGCCCGCGCGAGAGCGTTGCGGGATGTGCATCCCTCATGTCCCATAGCCCCAGCCCTCTGAGCGCCCGCTCGCAGGTACCGACGTCTCTCCGCCCGCCTAACGAGAGCTCTTCCAGCACGCTGTCGCTGAAAAGCTGGTAGTCGGGGTCCTGCATGACCAGCCGGATACGCCCCAGCCGCTCCTTTGGCGAAAGGGGCCTGCCGTCGACGGACACGGTGCCCCGATCCTCTTTCTCAAGTCCGCAGCACAGACGCGATAGGGTCGTCTTCCCCGCACCGTTTTCCCCTATGACCCCGACCACCTCGCCGGATCGGGCGGAGAAGTTCAGGGGGCCGATGGTGCGGGAGCGGTACGGTGTCGATCCTGCACTTCTCGTCGAGCGCCGCGACCCGTATGAGAACGTGAGGCCCTTTGCCTCGAAGGCCGTTCCCTCGTGCTTTGGCAGGGACTGTCCATGGGCGGGTATGGCGCGTAGCGCCGACTCCAGTCTCAAGCTTCTGAGGCCCATGCGGGCAAGCGAGCGATCGTCGAGGGATAGTGCCCTGGCCGCGTCGTATACGCTGGCCACGACTCCATCCTCGATGACGACCATGCGGTCGATGAGGCCGGACAGGTAGAAGAGGCGGTGCTCCAGAACGACGACGGTCTTGCCCTCGCGCTTCAGCTCGGACAACGCCTTCCTGAGAGCCTCCACGGCCTCCATGTCGAGGTTTGCGGACGGCTCGTCGAAGACGTACACGGAAGGCCCCATCGCGTAGCAGGAGGCGATGGCCACCATCTGCATCTCCCCGCTCGAGAGGCCGAACACGCTCCTGTCCCGAAGATGCTGGATTCCCATGCGCCGAAACGCGTCCTCGACCCGCTCCAGAACCTCGGCTCGCGGCAGTCCCGCGTTCACGCAGCCGAACGCCACCTCGCCCGTCGTGTCGGTCATGAAGAACTGGCCGCGGGGGTCCTGGAAGACCGAGCCAACCAGCTTCCCGATTTCCCCGATGTCGAGCCCGCGCGTATCCGTTCCCCCGATTCTGGCCGCTCCGTCCAGCTTGCCCTCGTGGAAATGGGGGACGAGCCCGTTGATGAGGCGGGCTACCGTGGTCTTCCCGCACCCGCTCCTTCCCGTCAGGAGTAAGAACTCGCCCTCATGGATATCCAGATTGACGCCTTTGATTGCGGTGTCGTCTCTTCCTGCGTATTGGAACGTCACCTGGTCGAGGACGATGCGCGCAGAGGCGCTCATGCTCGGCCTTCCATCCTGGCTCCTTGCTCCCAGAGCGTCCGGTAGTAGCCCTTCCCCTCCTCGAGGAGCTGCTCGTGGGTGCCCCTCTGAACGATCTTCCCCTGCTGCATCACGATTATCTGGTCGGCAGAGCGAATGGTGCCCAGGTGGTGCGCCACCACGAGCACCGTCCGGTTCCGTGCGAGCGCAGAGACAGCCCTTTGCATGAGCACCTCGTTGACCGGGTCCACGTTGCTCGTCATCTCGTCGAGCACGAGGATGGGGGCGTCCTTCAGAAACGCCCGCGCGACGGACAGCCTCTGCTTCTGGCCGCCCGAGAGGCCCACGCCGTTCTCCCCGATGGGCGTCTCGTAGCCTTGCGGGAGCGACATCACGAACTCGTGGATGCACGCCCTCTTGGCCGCCTCCACCACTTCCTCGTGCGTCGCGCCCGCCTTGCCGATGCGGATGTTCCCCTCGATGGTGTCCGCGAACAGGCGCACGTCCTGCATGACGACGCTGATGGAGGCCAGGAGGTCGTCGTAGGGGATGTCCCTCACGTCCACGCCGCCGACGCTCACGCTTCCCGCATCCACGTCCCAGAATCTCAGCAGGAGGTTGGTCAGCGTGCTCTTGCCCGATCCGGACTCGCCCACCAGCGCCGTCATGGTGCGCTTGGGGACCGCGAACGTCGCCTCGGACAGCTCGAACGAGTCCCTTCCGTAGGAGAAGCGTACCTGGTCGAACCCGATCGAGTGCGACGAAGGCACACGTGGCTCATCGGGCTTGGGAACGGAGGCCGCGCGGACGATCTTCTCTATCCTGCGGAAGCTGTCCCTCACTTTGAGGTAGTTCATCCAATGCGACTCCATGGCGAAGAACGGCTTGTAGAACTCCACGCTCGCGACGATGAAGCCGATGTAGACGAACAGGGGCAGGGAGCCATTCTGCACGAGCAGGGCGCCGCCCGCCGCCATGACCACGAAGGCGAGGTCCGCCGCAAGGCTGTAGGCGGACAGCACGAGCGCTCTGTTCCGCGATGCCGCCTTGCTGCTCTCGCCGAATTTCGCCACCGTCACCTCGAGCCTGCGGTCGAGGGCCTCGCTTTCGGCGAAGGCCTTCAGCAGAGGGATGCCCTTCACGTACTCGACGAACAGGCTCGTCATGTCCGCCGCGTCGTCCCCGCATCTGCCCTCGAGGGTCTGGGTCTTCCTCAGCCCCGCTGCGAGGAGCGCAAGCGCGGCGGGCAGGGTCGAGACCATGAGCAGCGCCATGCGCCAATCGACGACGATCGCGGCCGCGAGCAGGATCGCCGCGACGACGAAGTCGGCTGCCATCCTCGTCCAGAGGTGTCCCACCACCATCTCCATGTTGTCGACGTCCTTGTGGACGATGTCGCCGATCTCGCCCAGGCGCTCTCCCGTGTAGAAGCCCAGGGAGAGCGACTTCAGCCGTCTGACGACGGCGATCCTGATCTCCAGCACGAGGTCGAATCCCGCGCAGTGCTTCTGCTTGTCTGCCACGATGCCGCTTGCCCCCTTGACGAGGAGAAGGCAGATGAGCGCCACCCAGTAGGGAACGAGGTCGGCCTGTCCAGCCAGGACCGAATGGATTGCCGCGAGAACGGCGAAGGCCATCGCGACGCTGGATAGCGCGTAGATCGAGAACGCGACGATGCTTATGGCCATCATGCGCCGGCCGACGGGGGTCATCCGTCTCAGGATCTCCCTCACCATGATGCGGCCTCCTTGATATCCCAGTTGTCAACCTGCCTTTGCTTGGCGACCATCTCCTGATAGAGGGGGCATGTGCGCATGAGCTCTTCGTGGGTTCCGGAACCGGCCACACGGCCTTTTCTCATCACCACGATCTGGCCTGCCCCTCGAACGGCGTTCAGGTGGTGGGCTATGGTCACGACGGTCTTGTCGCGGGACAGGTCGTCTATCGCCTCCTGGATGAGGGCCTCGTTCTCGGCGTCGACTGCGGCCGTCGCCTCGTCGAGGATGATGACGGGGGCGTCTTTCAGCATCACCCGGGCTATCGAGATACGCTGGCGCTCGCCGCCCGAGAGCTGGATGCCTCCCTCGCCGGCGACCGTCGCGTAGCCTTGCGGAAGCTCGGAGATGAAGTCGTGGATGCGCGCCCTTTGGGCCGCCTCGACGACCTTCTCATGCGTTGCGCCCGGCCGGCCGATGAGGATGTTCTCCTCGATGCTCTGGTTGAAGAGGAACACGTCCTGCTGGACTATGGAGAAGAGGCCCGACACCTGCCTTTCGGAGAGGCTGGACAGGTCCCGCCCTCCCACCGTGATGCGTCCGCCGTCGGGCTGCCAGAACCCCATGATCAGGCTCGCGAGCGTGCTCTTACCGCACCCCGAGGAGCCAACGAGAGCGTTGGTGCTTCCCTTGCGGAATACCAGGTCGATCGAGTCGAGGGCACGCTCCCTCTCGTTGCCGCGCCCATCGCTCCTTGGGTAGGAGAACGAGACTCCGTCCAGCTCGATGTCTCCCATGCGAGGCTCCCCGGAGTCCTCGACGGGGCCTGTGGCCTCAACGTCCAGCACCGACTCGATGTTCGTCATCGCCTGGTCGAACATGAAGCGGTAGTGCTGCAGGGTCGCCGTCTTGGCCACCGAGGAAGTAAAGGCCGCGGAGAGCACCATGGCCAAGATGAGACGCTCGATGGATATGCCGCCCGCGGAGAGGAGCCACGTTCCCACAATCAGCACGAGCACCGTCCCGGACTCCATGAACAGGGAGATGAGCGCCATGGGAACCGAGACGTCGTTCATCGAGCTCGTCGCCCAACTCACGTAATCGCGCGCCGCCCCGATCGTCTCCTTCGTCTTGCGCTCCTCCTTCCCGAACGCCTTGACGACCGCTACGTTGGCGACGTACTCCATGAGGCTGTCCTGCATGCGGGAGGCGTACTGGGACACGATCTCGAAACCCTTCTCCCAAGCGGGAGCCGCCGCCTTCTTCACGAGCCACATGAGGGGCAGACCCGCCGCCATGCACAGGGCGAGCCGCCAGTCGACTGCGAGCATGAGGGCGAACGCGGCAGCGGGGAACAGGGTGGCCGAGGCCGATTCGGGCAGCCCGTGGGCAAGGTACACCTCCACCTGCTCCACGTCGTTGCGCATGACGTTCGCGAGGTCCCCCGGCCTCCTGATCTGGAAGAAGCCCAAGGGGAGCTTTTTCAGATGGCGCACGATGCGCAGGCGTATGTCCGTCAGGCACGAGTACGCCACCCGATGCGCCCTCCACGTCGCCGCGTACATGCATACCGCCTTCCCCGCCACGCATGCCACCATCGCCGCTGAGACATAAGCAATCGCCGAGGGCGAGAGGGCGCCTTCCAAAAACAGGTGGACGAGGTAGATCACGAGAACCGTGGGGGCGAGTTCAAGGACCGCCCTGGTCAGAAGCATGGCATTAGAGAGCCGGCTTTTTGCCATCATCTCTCTGACCAGCTCGTTCTTGCCTTTCACAAGAGCCCCCTCCTTCAATACTAAATACGAATTCGATATTGAGCGCAGACTGAGCCCCGGATCAGTTCGCATCGCCTAACTATACCATTATAGAATAGTGATTCAATATTGAATGCCGAAAGAACCACGTGGGATGCTGGGAAGCCCCGTCACAGGGAGTTCACCCCTTCGTAATAGCATTGTGCGATAAGCGCCAGCATGTCGCGGGCCTCGTCTTCGCTGCTGTAGTGTCGGGCCACCTCCATCAGGCTCTCCACGAAGTTGCTTGCGAGCACGTGGGCGAGCAGATCTGGATAGCGCAGGGGGGCGCGCTTGTTCACCATGCGGCGGATGTGCCGCTCGATGCTCTCGACGAAATCGTCCTTCGCATGCTCGTAGGCGGTGCCTCGGCTCTTGTCGACGAGGATGACCAATCGCTTGTGATGGGCCAGCATGTCGAGCAGGGGTCCCTCGGCCGCGATCCGGAACCTCTCTGAGGGTGTGTCCGCGAGGACGGACTCCTCCTCGCGTGCGATCCGGTCGAAGTCGAAGGGAACGGACGTGACGACGCCCTCGAATAGCTTCTCCTTGTTCTCGAAATATGAGTAAAGCAGGCTTGCCGACACGTCTGCGAGCCTCGCGATGTCCTGCATCTTCGCGCTGCGGAAGTCCTTCTCGTAGAACACCTGGACGGCGGCGGCGAGTATGCGCTCGCGCACCTCTTCCTTGAGAACCTGCATGCCCTACCCCTCGATTCCTCTTGCTGTTGAATGCTAGTTCGGTATTGATTCATTCTAAACGATGCCCAGCGAGTGACGAAAGACAGAGGTCGAGCCGTTTCCATTTGATTATCTGGTCTGAAGAAAAGTGTTGTCATGCTTTGACTTGCTCCATGGGACAGCAAAACAGATTCGAGATGAGACATTGATGACAAGAGAAAATCACGAAAACTAGGTAAGCACGAATCAGACAACGACCTCTCCTCCATCAAGAAACTAAGACGCAGCGTGTCGGGACTCAAATGGCTCGGAAGGCTGCTCAGGAACGACGAGGCGAGAAAGATCGCGCGGGAAGTCCGTGAGGAGCTCGATGGCCTCGTCTCGCTTGTCGATGACTTCTACTGTCTGCCGGGCGATAGGAACTGGGTCTTCTCAGACGCGTTGAACCTCGAAGGGACGCGCGCGCTCGCCGGCAAGCCCACGCCCGAGGAAGCCGAGCGAGAGCTTATCGAATACCTCAAGGAGGAAGAAGTTCTGCATCGAATGATCACCAGGATGAGCCGCTTTCTCGACATGCGCCCGCGCATACTGCTCCTTGAGAAGGCCGAGCAAGACCACCTCCAGGGGCGTTACTACAGCTCGGTCCTCGTGACAGCCACCGTGATGGACGGGTTCGTAGACAACACCTTCCGGTCCGAAGGGAGGAAGGGCCTCCATGCGAGGGAGTCCGAAGAGCTCCCTGCGGGAGACTGCGCCGCGACCGTGTGGGACGGGCCTCCGTCCGTTCAGAAAGTGTTTATGAAATTGATCCGGGCGAGGATGGATGAACCGGTTTGCGCAGTCTACCGGAATCATGCGCGGGATGGTCATCGACTATGACAACGACGTGGTCGCCTCGAAAGCGTGGTGCATGCTCTTCGCCGTCGGAGACTGGGTCGATGCCGAGACTAGGAAACGAGAGACTGAAGACGAAGACCCTCGCAATATCGTTCAAGTGCTCAAGGACTCCTGAGATGTGCGGAAGCGCAACGCCGGAAATGACAGGAGGCTCGAGAGGTGGGAGAAGCACCATGTGGATCTCGAGCATCCCACAGGCCCAGACGAAGAGCTCGTCAGGGGCTGCACGGGATTCCTCGAGGCCTGGAAGGCGAGGAGCTATGGGGTATTGGGGTCGTGCTTCCCCAACTTCACGAACAGGACTCCAGGCGCGCAGGCTGGCGAAGCGAGAGAGCTCTGTCCTCCCCATCCGATCGAGGGATACGAGATAGAGGAGATTGTCAGGCCCGCTGCCGCAGTAGCCAACGCAAAGATGAGGCTCCGCACTTCGGGCAGATCGTGGGCCGCGTCGATCCGCCTCTCCCGACTGGAGGGAACCGCTCCGGCTGCTGATCGGGAGCCGGGTGCGTAAAAGGTGATGGGTTACAGGGTCGCCCCCTCGTTGACGCGGTGGAGAACAGACTGTAGGGTGATGCTCCTCCGGCCTGATGAGAGACGCCGTGCAGCCCGCCCGCGTTGGTGCCGCAAAGCCGAAGGGACGCCGAGCGGCCTAATTTGAAGCATCGAACTGCGGGACGAGCACCAATCATGCCACCAAACCGCAATTCCCGACGTCGGCAGCAGACCGACGAAGGGCGCACGGCCTTCGACGATTTGGATGTATGAGGTTGGATCAAGCTTGTCGATTCTCATCTCCGCGGGCCGGATCGCTTGCTCTCTGGGTAATT
>ERZ773099.2897-NODE-2897-length-11467-cov-6.266036_pt1 | contig 11467 bp, 7 predicted proteins | sample MGYA00511120_ERZ773099 | MGnify/ENA primary metagenome ERZ773099 (study PRJEB29015, sample SAMEA2738012) | human oral metagenome | biome: human oral; feature: human-associated habitat; material: dental | place: China | collected 2104 ... | reverse complement strand
GTTGTAGGGTCAAATAGCCCCAAGTGATGCCCACCCTTACTTGGGGCTTTTTGATTGTTTTTTTTAAAAACCTCACTAAATCAGCGGGGAATTGCAATATATCCCATTAAGCAAAAAGGACCCGCACAGGGTCCTTTTTATAAGACTATTCAACAGCCAAAACTAACAATATTTTTCCTCGCAATATTAATATTATTAGTTATTTGTTACGGCAGTAAGTAGTAAGGTATTTGAATAAGTACCCGATGGTACGCTTGTTGTTGCACTAGCGCCAATTGTTAGGGTCTTATTATCACCTGTTGGAGTAGCAGCCGTGGTGCGGCTAAAGACTGCGCTGTTGTCGGTTATACCGGTAGCTTTTACTGGATTAAACTGAGTTGCATTATTTGACCAGCCCCATCCATTACCAGAAATAGTGGTTCCACTTGCGGAAACTGTAGGAATAACAGCTGAAACACCGGTCGCAGTTGGCTGCTTTAAGCTGGTTTCAGTTGTGCTTGAAGTAATATAGGTCGTATAGCCTTTTACGTTATTAGTTGAAATCACCACATTACCATTCGCAGTTCTAAACTGGCCAGAGGTGGTTGGAGTAATATCCATTTCAATATTTGGTGAAGCCGTAATCGAAATCACCGGATCAATGGTTACATTAACCGTTGTTGTGGCAGACTGTGAAGCCGCCGAGGTTGGTGCGCCATTAAGTAGTAACACTGGCATTGCAAATAAACTTGCAGCCAACATACCACTCACAATCTTTATACTTTTATTTGTAGATTTTTGTTTTTTTATTCCCACAGCAAAATATCCTTTCTGTATTTAGCTGCCAGAAAACCTTCACTCTACCTATACTTTAACATAAGTTCTTTCACTTGCCAAGTCTTTTCTTCTTATTTTTAGTAACATTTCAAATTATTTTTCACCCCCATACCAACCAACTCTTGACAACCGTGCTAATATATAAATATGTCAAAGAACTTAGTTATCGTGGAGAGCCCTGCCAAGGCCAAAACTATTGAAAAATACCTCGGCGCAGACTTCAAGGTCTTAGCCTCCGTTGGCCATATCAGAAAAGACACCAAAGTTGATGTTCACGATAATTTTGCAGTTACTTATGAAATTGACCCAGATCACAAAAATATCATCTCCGAGCTCAAAAAAGAAGCTAAAAAGGCCGAATCTATCTGGCTCGCCACCGATGAAGACCGCGAAGGGGAATCCATCTCTTGGCACTTACTTGAAGTGCTTAAACTCCCCAAATCTACCCATCGCATTACTTTTCATGAAATCACCAAAACTGCCCTGCAGTCTGCCATCGCCAACCCTCGTACCGTTGACATGGATATGGTTTCCAGTCAACAAGCCCGCCAAACTCTTGATATGCTTGTAGGTTATGATCTTTCTGATATTGTTCGCAAAAAAGTCCCTGGCGCCAAATCCGCTGGCCGCGTTCAATCCCCAGCACTCCGTCTGATCGTCGAAAAAGAACGTGAAATTGAAAAATTTTCCGCCAAATCAACTTTTAAAGTTACTGGTAAATTTTCCAATCAAGCCGCCAACGTTTCTGATCCGAATTCATCCGAAATTTTTGATGCTAACCTAGAAAAATCCACTCTTCAAACTCCAGATGAGGCTAAAAATCTTTTTTCTCAACTAGCCTCCTCTGATTTTATCGTACAGAATATTGAACAGACCGAGGGAACTAAAGCAAACCCAGTCCCATTCACCACCGCCGCCCTGCAAATTGAATCCAATAGCCGCCTCGGCTACAGCGCTAAAACCACTATGTCTGCTGCTCAAGGACTCTATCAGGCTGGTCTCATCACATATCATCGTACTGACTCCCTTAATCTCTCGAAAGACGCCATTTCAGCCATCTCCAGTTATATTAAACAAACTTTTGGCGAGAATTATCTTCAGACTCGTCATTTCCACACTAAAGACGCTAGTGCTCAAGAAGCCCACGAAGCTATTCGCCCAACCAATATTGCGCAAGAAGTTGCTGGCAAAAATGATTATGAAAAAAAACTTTACCAGCTCATTCGCACCCGCACCTTAGCTACTCAAATGAAAAATGCCGTAGTGGCAAAAACCAGCATTGACATTATGCCGACACAAAATCCAGACCTTAAGTTTAATGCTAAAGGTGAAGTAGTTATCTTCGATGGTTTTCTCAAAGTTTACGGCAAAAATAAGGATACTCTCTTGCCACAGCTAAATATCGGAGATTATCTCAATACTCATAATCTTATTGCTAAACAAACCTATTCAAAGCCACCAGCAAGATATACTGAGGGCTCTCTCGTTAAGAAACTTGAGGAACTAGGTATTGGCCGCCCAAGCACTTACGCGTCCATCATTAATGCTATCCAGGTGCGTAATTATGTAGTTAAAGGCGAATCAGAAGGCACTGAGCGAGAGATCCAGGAAATAGTTCTACATGGCAAAGTTAGCGTCACTGGTCATGACGCCGCTCCAAATTCTATTACCGAATCCACTCTTAAGGAAAAGACCGGCGCTAATAAAGGTAAGCTCCTGCCAACCCCAGTCGGCGAATTAGTCTCCGACTTTCTTTGCGAAAACTTTGAAAATATTGTCGACTATGATTTTACTGCCGGCATTGAAGAGCAACTTGATAAGATTGCTGAACATAAATTAACCCGCCTCAAGATGCTTCGAGACTTCTATACCCCATTTGCCGAAACCGTAGGAGCCTCCGCCATGGCAAATCGTTACAACTCTGCCACCGAACTTGGCGTTGATCCCAAGACCAATAAGAAGGTCTATGCCAAAATTGGTCGTAATGGTGGCTTCATCCAACTTGGAGAAAACGAAAAAGAAGCTGGTGAAAAGCCAATTTTTGCTCCGTTACCAGCTGGAAAAACCGTCAAAACCATCACCTTGGAATTAGCTCTAAAACAGCTTGAGCTCCCTCAACTACCAAGACTCATTGGTAAGGCTGATGACGGTACTGAAATTATTGCCGCCAATGGCCCCTTTGGTCCATATTTAAAAGCTGGAAACTACAATATTCAATTAAATCGTGCAAATAAAGAAGAGAGTCCTTATACGATTAGTTTTGAGCTTGCAAATCAGCTCTATCAGAAGAAGAAATCCTCAATTATTGCCGATTGGGGTGAAATTAAAATTATTCATGGTCCATTTGGCCCATACATTAAAGGCCCTGCCATTAAACCAGCTTCTGGCAAAGGACGCCCACGCCCTAATAATCTCAAAATACCAGCTGATCTCGATCCAAAAACCATAACCTTAGAGCAGGCTACTGAATTACTCCAGAGCAAGGCCGCTCCAGCCGCTAAAACCGCCAAAACTCGCAAGAAAACGGCAGCAAAAGCTACAAAAACTACGAAGACTACGAAGACTACTAAATCTACCACTAAAAAACCACGACAAAGGCTGCGACTAAAAAATCTAGCACAAAAAAATAACTAGTCAAAAACTATAAAATATACCCAGTATACCTAGGGTATATTTTTGTATCTCCTTCAAGTATCTTATCTACAACATACTCATAGACTTATTTTTTAACCATCCATTGTATCTATATTAAGTAAAAAAATACCACACCATAAAAATGCTTATTCTTATATTTAAATAAAACTTATTATGATATGTGTAAAATTTATGGTACAATAGGAAACATAAAAACCTAAAAGAAAGTAAAGTAGAGTCCGCATAGTTAACAGACAGTATATAGATTAAAATTAATTACTTGACAAATTATATTTTAATGTTATTATATTATAAATTTCAGTATCAGTCAGAGGTGGAGAAAGGGAAGAAGATCTAAAGATGGGTCAATACGAAGATGTGATCAAAGCAGCCGTTCAGGGCAGCTTGAGCATCATTGAACAAGATCGTGAAAAAGAAATTATCTCTCGTCGCTTTGGTTTAAGTGGCGATCGTGAGACCCTTGAACAAATTGGTGATTATCTCTCTATCACTAGGGAACGTGTTAGACAACTTGAAAAAGCCATCATCGTTCGACTTCGTATCGCCGCCGAAGATGGTAAAATTCCTGAACTTGCTGCAGCCGAAAAAATTCTTATCAGGAACCTCACCGAAGAGGGAAGAATTGCTAAAATTTCCGTCTTAACTAACAAAATCTATGGCCATGAAGCAACTAATCTTGAAAAATCTTACCTCATCTTTCTCGGCGAAATTTCTTCCAGCCTCACTTTAATTGAGGAAACTGAAAAATATTATGGCGCCATTGGTATTTCCGATTACGGTGACGAAAAAACTATCAAAAAACAAATTGACGAGATTGTCGCCCTTATTAAAAATAAGAAAGCCCCTCTCTCTTTAGAAGAGCTTGACAATCAGCTAAACTATGAGCACCCTAACTATATTCGCGCCATTGCATCAATCTCCAAACAATTATCATCCCTAGACGACCAGTGGGGTCTCACAAAATGGCCGACTGTCAATCCAAAAAATATCCGTGATAAAATCTATGTCATCTTACAAAATAAAAAAGAGCCTATGCACTTTAATGATATCGCTAGTGCCATTTCTTCCTCCAAGTTTCGTAAAAAAGACGTCACTCTGCAAGCTATTCACAACGAGCTAATCAAAGATCCCCGTTTTGTTCTTATTGGCCGTGGCATCTACGCCCTACGTGACTGGGGATACAAAAAGGGAACAGTTTCTCAGATTATCACCAGCATCCTTGAGGAGGCTAAGACTCCACTCACGAGGGAAGAAATAGTAAAAAACGTCCTTAAGGTTCGCAAGGTTAAAGAAACCACTGTCTTACTTAATCTCCAAAACAAGAAACTCTACCAAAGAGTCGACAAAAATACCTACATCGTCGCAAAAGCTGAAAAATAAATATCTCCCCCCCTTAAAACACATCCAAAATGATAAGCTTTTTATTCTTTTCTATGCTAAACTATAGATATGATCATTGAAATTCTCCACTTTCTTTTAATGCCAATTATTTGGCTACCAATAGTAATTATTTTAGGTGTTCTTACTTACCGCAATTACAAAAAAATCAACCAGCTTAAGGTTCTAAACGTTGATTCTGTTCTCCTAATGTTAGAAATTCCAAAAACTAACGATAAGCAGGAACTCTCTGCTGAGCAGATGTTTGCCTCACTTCACGGCATCCTACGCGACGCCGAAGCCCTCAAGAGCTCTGGTGGCATCCAGGAACATCTTAGCTTTGAAGTAGTTAGTACTGGTGGCCAAATTCGTTTTTATGTCTGGACCCCAAAAGCTCAACAAAGCTTTGTCGAGGGCCAGATTTATGCTCAATACCCAACCGTTCAGATTTACACCATCGATCACGATTATGTCGACAATCGCGATAAACATGAGGTAGTTTACACGGCTGAGCTTGGCTTGACCGAAAATACCGCCCTCCCCATCAAAACCTTCGACAACTTCGAGGTTGACCCTCTAGCCGGTATCACTGGCACACTTGCCAAACTCGACTCCGACCATTCAGAAGAGCTCTGGATTCAGATTCTGACTCGTCCCATTGCAGACTCCTGGCATAAAGACACCGACAACTGGATCAAGATTCTTAAGTCTGGTAAAAATTCTTTCCGCATCTTCAATATCGACATTACCTGGATCTTACAGGCTATTTCCGCCCTCTGGGCACCTCCATCTGGAGGCAGTACCTCTGACTCCAAAGTCGAACTTTCCGAGCGTACAAAATCACAAATCAACGCTGCAGAACAAAAAGCCACAAAATTGGGCTATGAAGTTAAAATCCGTCTAGCCTACCTCGGTACCAGTGAAATTAACGCCAAGCTGAATATGCAAGCCCTTGTTGGTACCTTTAAACAATTTAACTCCACCAACCTCAACGGTTTCAAGCAGCTTGGTGGTAGCTTCAATAAAGAAGAACTCGACGCTTATAAGATGCGTCAATTCTCGACTCCAGGTTTTATTCTCAACATCTCCGAGCTTGCAAGTGTTTATCATCTTCCTCACACCTCAGTGGAGACGCCGAATATTGTTTGGGCTACTTCTAAGACTGCTGAACCCCCTGCCAAGCTTCCACTTATTACTGGTATCTCCAGCACCGACGAAAATATTTCCGCCTTTGGCCTTACTAATTTTCGAGGCATCAATCATCAATTCGGTATGCTCAGAAAAGACCGTTCAAGACATGTCTACATTATCGGACAAACTGGCGCCGGTAAATCTGGCCTCCTGGAACTATTTGCCCTCTCTGATATCTTCTATAATCAGGGTTACTGTATTATTGATCCGCACGGCGACTTTGCAGTTAATAATCTACGCTTCATCCCTCAAAATCGCGTTAAAGACGTTGTCTACTTCAATCCTGCTGACACTCAATACCCAGTCGCCTTTAACCCACTTGAACTCTCTGATCCTACCAGAAAACCCAACGTCTGTTCTGAAGTAATTGGCGTACTTAAGCGTATGTTCGGAGATTCCTGGGGTCCTCGACTTGAACACATCCTCCGCTATACTCTATTAGCTCTTCTTGATCGCCCCGACTCCACCCTGCTAGATATTTCCCGTATTCTCACGGATAAAGATTTCCGCAAGGAAACTCTCGATTACTGTACCGACGTAACCGTGCTTCAATTCTGGAAACAAGAGTTTGGACAGTGGAACGAGAAACAGGTCAACGAATCTATCGCTCCAGTCCTCAATAAAGTGGGAGCTTTTACTGCCAACCCGATCATCCGCAATATTATCGGTCAACCACGTTCTAGTTTTGATGTTCGCAAGATTATGGACGAAGGAAAAATCCTCGTCGTCAATCTATCAAAAGGTCTTATCGGTGAAGATAATGCAGGTATTCTAGGCTCCTTCCTTGTCACTAAAATTCAGCTAGCCGCCATGTCGCGCTCTGATATCCCAGACGTTTCAAAACGCCGACCATTTTATCTATACGTTGACGAGTTCCAAAACTTTGCGACCGACTCATTCTCCGTTATTCTGTCGGAAGCTCGTAAGTATGGTCTAAATCTCACTGTAGCCAACCAGTATATTGCCCAGATGACCGACTCCGTACGTGATGCCGTCTTCGGTAACGTAGGTACCACCATCTCCTTCCGTGTCTCCGCCGACGATGCTCCAATACTCGTTAAACAGTTTGAGCCAACTTTTGATAGCTCTGATCTAATTCAGATGAATAATCGTCACTTCGTAATCTCTATGATTATTAACGGGGAGAAGGCACCAGCTTTCTCAGCAACCACCCTCAATATTCCTCAAGCTCCGACAGACAATTTAGACGCAATTATCGCCAACTCTCGCAACCTCTTCTCTAGAGCTCGCGCCGAAGTTGAAGCTGAGATTCGCGCCACTATCGAACAGAGTGAAAAATATAAAAAAGAACTTTCCGACTCTGGCCGTCAACCCCTTAAGGATGACATCTCCTTAACTCAAAATACTTCACCTGCCCAGTTTAAACCAGCTTTTATTCAAGAACCTAACTATCATACCTTTAAAAAAGTTTCACCAAACACCGCCGCAGGGAAGAGCTCAATGACTCTCAAAGACCTAGGTAGCGCCCTTAAGCAATTAGATCCCATTACGCCAATTACTTCTAATGATATCAAGTCTGCCACAGAGTTAGCACATGAACAGGAAAAAACGACAGCCAAAAAGCCCGTGGAGCAGGGAAATACTAATCACAATAATAATTTCAAACACAACCAAAAGAATAAAAAACCTTTCAATAAGAATAAAAAGAAGGTCAACTTTGAGCCAGTTCCACTCACCCCGATTACAACCCCTCCACACGTCAATGAAACGCCACGTAAGACTAATTTTGCTTCTGACCTCCACGATGGACACCCTGGTTTTGCAACCAGTCAAAACCTACCAGAAAAACATCAGTTAGGTGAAAAAGGTTTTCGTCAGAATCTACAGGGAAGCAATAATTCCCCAGATAGTGGATACTTCTCTATCCACCATTAATAAAAAACGCCCCGAAGGGGGTGTTTTTTTGTTTCTTACAGAGGATACCCCTGTTGTCCTAAAATCCACTCTTCTCTACCCCTATTAGAAGTTGATCATACTCTTCTCTACCCCTGTTCTCAGCACATTATCTATACTTATCCACATTAAACGCTTCTATACCAAACAGGAAAGAGTTAGTATATAAATATCTATTAAGGGCCCTAAAGTAGCTCCTAGGGACCCTAAGAGCGTCAATAGCCCATAGGAACCATAGAAGAGTTAGCGAGAGAAGAACTGCGAGTATAAAAAGCCACATCACGATCAGTTTTATACATTACCCGATTTTTATAACTAATTTTAAACGTATAGTTAATCGTTTTTTGTCCATATTTATAATGTCGTACAATAACTATTTTACGACGCATTAGATCAAGAAACCGGCCGGACCCATAAAAAGCACATATGCATCTACATACTACCATTAACCCCACATAACTAGCTCAAACATCTATCCCAAACTAATCCACTCACTGTCTTCTCTATATTAGATAAAAAATCAGCAGGAAAACACTTCATTTTTGATTTTAAAACCCTTGGCAGTCTATAAATATACCTATAAACTTCCACTCATATCTGTTAGACTCGTGCAATTTCTCAGTAATTCCGAAAACCCGGAGAAGAGCTCTAGAATTGCTAGCCTACAGCTACCGCTGTTAACATCCATTTTTCACAAATTTCTCTGTGAAAACTCGCTTTTTGGTCAGATTTCACGGGTTTTTAAGCTAAAATTCACTTTTTCTTATTTCCCTTGTCTAGGCCTTTCCCCATCTCTTTACGCAAAGAAATCCACCCATCCGCCGGTCAAATCTTAATATCATTTTTTCTATAAAAAACTGCTTTTTGTTTGTTTCCCTATCTCCGAACAAAAACCGAACAGCACAGCAAGAAAAAATAAGGCACACTAGGTACCTTATTTATCGATTGATCTTCTAAAGCTTTTTCTTCCTTAGCTCCCTCGTAAAGAATTTTACACGGTCGCCAATCTCGATTACAAGCCTCTTCTCCAGCTTAAAGGCAATACCACCAGTCTCACCAGCCACCAGCTCGTTGACCTGCATTTTCTCCTTCTGCACTGAGTCCACTTCCACCTCACCAATCAGTTCTTTCTCATGATAGACACGACCAAGCATTCCTACATTTACGCGACCAGTCAAAACTTCTCCACCAGCAATAATTGCAGTACGTTCAGTCCTAAATACCCCTTTAATCTTCATTTCACCAGTCTCTTCCTCGACTACCTCGTCATCAAGCAGTTGTTCCATTGACTGTTTTGCGTCATCAAGCAACTCGTAAATTACCCGGTAATTACGGATCTCTACACCGTCTCTTGCCGCTAACTTCACAATATTCGTTGGAATATTTACATTGAAGCCATAAATCACTGTATTATCCCCCTCAGCCATATAGACGTCATTTTCCGTCACATCACCTACACCAGAAGACACAATATTTAGAGAAATTTCGCCCTTTGTATCGATCATCTTTAATGAATCCACCACAGAGGTCACTGAGCCCAATACGTCGCCCTTAATAATTACGTTGAAGACTTTTGAGTTATCTGCAGTACTCATCATCCTTAATAGATCAGATGAAGTCACATTTGCTGAAGCCGTTTCAGAAGCCACCGCCTGTGCGTTTAGCAACGCCTGCTTCCTAGCTGTTTTTTCATCTTTTACCTCAATAAAGCGATCACCGAAGTTTGGTAACTCCTTAAAACCAGTTACTGTTACTGGTGTTGAAGGCGTAGCTTTTCCCTTTGGTTTTCCCCTAAAGTCCATCATTGTACGAATCTTACCATAAACACTACCAGCTACTACAAATTCTCCGGTCTTTAATTCCCCGCCAGTTACCAATAAATTAACCACCGACCCCTTACCAATCTCCATGTGCGATTCGATCACTAGCCCCTCTGCTGGAATTTCCACGTCTGCCTTCAATTCTTCAATATCGGCAGTTAATAGAATCATATCTAATAATTTGTCCAAGTTGTCGCCGCGCTTTGCTGAAATCGGCACCATCGTCACATCCCCTCCCCATTCCTCTGGCTGTAAACCGTGTTGCGCCAAATCAGCCATTGTACGTGGGATATCCGCCCCCTCACGATCAATCTTATTAATTGCTACAATAATCTTCGCATTTGCACTCTGCGCAAACTTAATCGCCTCAATTGTCTGTGGTTTCACGCCATCATCAGCCGCCACCACAATCACTACAATATCTGTTAGCAATGCCCCGTGTTGACGAATCGCCGCAAAGGCCTCATGCCCTGGTGTATCCAAGAAGGTAATCAAACGCTCATCATGTTTTAACTGATAAGCCGAAATATGCTGCGTAATACCGCCAGCCTCCCCCTCTACTGTCTTTTTATGCAGCAAAGAGTCTAGTAATGTCGTTTTACCGTGGTCAACGTGACCCATCACAGCCACTACTGGTGGGCGCAAAACCGCCTTCTCTGATAATTCCCTGTGAAAATTCGAGGTTTTTGTCGCAGTATTTTTGCGTTCCAATCTGACATTTTCCAATTTTAATTCATCAATTATTAAACTTGCAGTATCAAAATCTAGGCGTTGATTAATTGTCGCCATAATTCCCTGCTTAAATAACTCCCCGATTAATGCGGTCACCGAAAGCCCTAACGCCTCCGCTAGTTCATCTACCGTGATTGAGCCTGCGATCTGAATGATCTTCTCTTGGGTCTCCGCCATTTTTCTCCTTCCCTGTTTTTGCCCATCATAAGAAACAGGCTTAATGCGTAAAAATTACTCTTATTTTACCATATTTATAGAGAATAAGAAAATGCCAAAGTTTAAAATAAGCTTAAACTAATCTGCATAGCCAGCCACGTGTGCAGTTTCCATATTGGCTGCCACTGTTGACTTTGCATTCTTTGCGATTGAATTGAGCCTTGCCTGCTCTACCTTGAGATCATCACGCTCTGCTTCGAGATTAGCAATCTGTGCATCCATTGCACTCATTTTATAATCATAGGTTGTCACCTTAGATTGCTCAGAGACATAAAATAAGCCAATCATAAATACTTCGATTACTAAAATTGCAATTGCTGAAATTCGCCCAATTCCCCTCGCCTGATGTCGCACCGTATTGCGATTACGTGAATATCCAGAGCTCACTGCATTCGCAAGGTAGCTAGTCCGAGGACGCTCGCTCACATTGCGCATATTCATTCCACGTAAATTACCAAACCCCTGTTGTCGCACAGTTCTCGCTCCACTCTGCATTTGTTTTCCTCGCTTTTTTGTTTTCAAAAAACTCTCGCTAAAATCTTCTCAGCAAAAATAAAGGTTTTAATTAGAGTTTTTAATTGTTGTTATTTTTTTGTTTTGTTTTTTGTTTTTTGGGTCGGAGTGCCTTCGTTTAGCGAATTTACCCCGTCATAGACCGAAACCCCTTATTAGCCGCACCACCGCATCGCTAATAAGAGTTTTCGGGAAGGTCATATCTTTTTTGTTAAACACTTATCCCAGTTGAC
>ERZ773099.2895-NODE-2895-length-11474-cov-24.384622_pt1 | contig 11474 bp, 7 predicted proteins | sample MGYA00511120_ERZ773099 | MGnify/ENA primary metagenome ERZ773099 (study PRJEB29015, sample SAMEA2738012) | human oral metagenome | biome: human oral; feature: human-associated habitat; material: dental | place: China | collected 2104 ... | reverse complement strand
TGTTAAGCACGCCGCCAGCGTTCGTCCTGAGCCAGGATCAAACTCTCCAAAAAAAACCAGAAAAACAAAACAAACCAGCCACAAGCCACCACCACACACACCCCAACCAACAAGCCAGGACACACGCACCAGCAACCCACAACCAGAAAAACAAAAACAAACCAGAAAACAAGAACAGCCCACCCACAACGCCACAAGACCCCACACAACCACCACCACAAACAACCGCAGCAGCAACCACACAAGACCCCACAACGCCACAGACAGACCATGGCACAAAAAACAAGCACACTATCGAGATCTCAAACAACACACCCACAAGCCGCGCCCAGCCGGAACATCCACCGACCATTCGCGCTCAAGGCACCCGATAAGGTTAAGCAGATCAGCCTCCGCCGGTCAAGCTCCAGGCCCTGCGACCCTCGTCACCCGACTGCGGAAGACCTTCGCGGCGGATCGCTCCGCCGAGTCCGTCAACCTTCTCCGGTAGCGCCGCCACCCGGGCCGTGACCCGCCGTGGCAACGGGGAGTACTTTAGCCATCGCGGACGCCCGCCGGTCAACTCCACCCGCTATGACGTGCGACACAAGGAGCACGACAAGCGCCGGGGCGAGGATCCGTGCCGGTCGGGCCCGGTCAGCGCCGGGCCTCGACCATGCAGCCGATCGCCGCGATACGCATGTCGACGAGGGCGTCGAACACGGCGTCGCTCGTTGGCGGCGGCAGGGCGGCGGCGCGCCGCGACAGGGGCTCCGGCACGTCGGGCAGCGACTCGAGCCACAGTGCCGGGACCGGCTGCACCACGGCGCCCCGGACGGCGGCCTCGCTGCGGTCGTACCGGTAGTCGACGGCGAGCGCGAACCCGAAGGTGTCGATGATGAACGCGTCCCGCGCGGCCACCGCCTGAGGGAGACAGGCCGATGTCCACGAAGAAGCCGAGCATGCGCTCGGCCAGGACCACCCGGTTCGGATCCACCCCCGCCAGGGTCAGCGTCTCATCGAGCACGATCAGCAGGGCGCGGGGGAACCTGCGATACGCGTCGCGGGCCTCCCGGCAGGCCGCGCGCAGCGAGTCCCGCCAGTGCGCGGGGTCGAGGTGCGGCACGGGGATCTCCTGCATCATGAGCGCCGCAACGGCGTCGACGACGTCCTGCCGGTCGCGCACATGGTTGTAGAGCGCCCGGGGCGTGACGTCGAGGGCGCGCGCCAACCGGTGCGTCGTGAGCGCCGGGAACCCCTCGCTCCCCGCGATGTCAAGCGCCTTGCGCGCGATGAGCCCGCGGCTCAGGGCGATTCCGGCATCCCGGGCCGGCCTGCCCCTGCCCCGCCCCGTCGTCGCGGCCGCGTGCGCGGTGGTCGGGGCCGCGTGCTCACTCGCCCCCTGTATCGCGGTCCACGCCGTCACGGTCACCCTCTTGGTGAGAGAGGATCCCGGGCGGATCCCCACGATCGTGCGGCACCCACGAGGAGCTGCTGCGGGACTGCCCCGAGTACCGCCGGCTCGCCGAGGCCCAGGGGATCGGCCCGGACGGGTCCTCCGGGTCCGCCTGAGCCGAGCCCTGCGGTTCTCCGGGTCCGCCTGGTCCCCTGCCCGGATGAGGAGCGCGCCGGTCGTCAACCGTGGTTGACGACGTGAACGTACCTTCGTCGCGTGAACGTACCTTTCTCCCATCCTACTGACCTCTGCCCCCAGAAGGATGGGAGAAAGGTACGTTCACGCGACGAACTTCCGTTGACGTTAGGGGGCGGCGCCCGCCTCGCCCCGCCCGCGCCTTCCGACCCCGGCGTCCTCCGCGGCCCCGCCGCCCGCCTTCGCCGAGATCGGTCGAGTTCCGCACCGAGATCGGTTCACGGGGACTCGCGGGCGCCCGCAGCCGGGCCTCCACCAGACCTCCAGGACTCTCTGGGCCCCCAAGACCGCCACCGGCCGATATCGCCCCACCGCCCCACATCCCCTTGAAGTCAATCACCCAGGCGCACACCTGCGTTCCACTCGGACACCACGTCCGATGGCCTACGGCCGTTTTCGCCCGGTGGGGCGGGCGGAGACAGCGCCGAAAGCGCGCGGCAGCCTTACTCCCCCGCAGGACGACGGCGCCCAAGCAGGCACCCGGCGGGCGTCCTGAACCGATCTCGGCGCGGAACTGAACCGATCTCGGCGCGGAATACGACCGATCTCGGCGAATGGGCGGGCGCGGGACGCGGACCGCGGAGCAGTCTCTTGGCCGAAGCAGCCTATTGACCAAGCGGTCGTGAGAAACTACTGTTGAGTCGTTTCAATGACGAGCAACCGGAGAACCCGTGGACACCGACTCCAGCCCCCAGCGCCCGATTCTCACGACCATCCGCCCAGTCGCCCCCGAGCCCGAGATCACCGCCGACACCCTGCCGGACCCGCTCGGCGACCTCGCCGCCCCCGGTCACCTGCGCCTGGAGCAGTACCTGCCCGGCGACGTCCTGGGCGGAGCCCGCCCCGCGCCGCGCATCTCCTGGGAGATCGCCTCCGCCCCGGCCGACTGGCGGGCCACCGGCGCCGAGCTCGAGATCACCCGCACCGACCTGGCGGGCGCGCCGATCGCCGCCCCCACTCGCCTCCCCCTGGCCACCGCCGACGGAGTCCTGGCTGCCTGGCCCGCCGCGCCGCTGGCCTCCCGCGAGCGCGTCGTCCTGCGCGTGAGAGTCGCCGGCCGGATAGTCGAGACGTCCGACGGCGCAGCCGCCCCGCCCGACGGCGCAGCCTCCGCCGCTGGCACCGGCAGCACCACCCCGCCTGCCTCGGCCACCACCGACTGGTCCGCCCCGGTCGTCTACGAGACCGGCCTCCTCGCCCCCGAGGACTGGCAGGCGCTGCCCGTGGGCCCCGCCTGGCCGGAGAACCCCGGCTCCGACCGCCGTCCGCCGCGCGTGCGCGGCGAGTTCGAGGTGACCTCGCCGGTCGTCGCCGCCCGCGCCTACGTCAGCGCCCACGGCCTCATCCGCGCCGAGCTCGACGGCGTGCGCATCGGGGAGGACGAGCTCGTCCCCGGCTGGACCGTCTACGGCGAGCGGCTCGTGGCCCGCGCCTACGACGTGACCGAGACGCTCCTGGCCCCCCGCGGGACCGGCTCCCCCGACCACGCCGACGGGGCCAGCGCCCCGTCCGACTCGGCAGGCTCAACCAGCTCCCCCGACCACGCCCACGGGGCAGGCGCCTCCGGCGCCCCCGGCGCCCCGGCAGCCGACGGCTCCGGCCCCGCTCCCGCCGACGGCACCGGCCGCCACGCCCTGGGCGCCCAGCTCGCCGACGGCTGGTACCGCGGCCACATCGGCTTCGACGGCGGCTACCGCAACCTCTACGGCGAGGACGTCGCCGCCATCATCCAGCTCGAGCTCACCCACGCCGACGGCTCGCGCTCCACGGTGGCCACCGACGCCTCCTGGCGGGCGGGCGCGGGCGAGATCCTCTTCACCGGCCTGTACGAGGGCGAGACCGTCGACGCCCGCCTGGCCGCCCCCGGCTGGTCCTCCCCCGGCTTCGACGACTCCGGCTGGTCCCCGGTCGTCGTCGGCGCCTCCGACGCCGAGCGCCTGGTCATGCCCGTCGACGCCCCCGTGCGCGCCGCCGAGACCCTCCGGCCGGTCGCCGTCACCGTCCAGGAGCGCCAGGTGGTGCGCCTGGGCGAGGTCGAGATCGAGACCGCCCCCGAGCGGGTGCTCATCGACTTCGGGCAGAACATCTCCGGGCGCCTGCGCGTCCGCGTGGCCGGCCCCGCCGGCACCACCATCACCCTGCGCCACGCCGAGGTCCTGGAGGACGGGGCGCTCGGCACCCGCCCCCTGCGCGACGCAGCCGCGACCGACACCTACACGCTCGCCGGCGGCGGCGTCGAGGAGTGGGAGCCGGCCTTCACCATCCACGGCTTCCGCTACGCCGACGTCGCCGGCTGGCCCGGCGGCGCCCGGGCGGCCGCCGCAGCGATCGCGGACGGGGCGGTGCACGCTGTCGTCGTCCACACCGAGATGGAGCGCCTGGGCGCCTTCGCCTGCTCCGACGAGCGCGTGACCCGCCTGCACGAGAACTCGCGCTGGTCCATGCGCGACAACTTCGTGGCCATCCCCACCGACTGCCCGCAGCGCGACGAGCGCCTGGGCTGGACCGGCGACATCCAGGCCTTCGCCCCCACCGCCGCCTTCCACTACAGCTGCACGGGCCTGCTCGCCTCCTGGCTGACGGACCTGGCCATCGAGCAGGAGGCCCACGGCACCGTCCCGTGGTACGTGCCCGTCATTCCGGGGGGCCTGTGGACCCCGCCGCGGCCCGCGGCCGTGTGGGGCGACGCCGCCACGGTGGTGCCCTGGGAGCTGTACCGCGCCACCGGCGACCGGGGCCTGCTCGCCGCCCAGTACGACTCGGCGCGCGCCTGGGTGGACCTGGTGGACGCCCTGTCCGGAGCGGACGGGGACGGCGAGGACGAGCACGTGTGGGAGACCGGCCTCCAGCTGGGCGATTGGCTCGACCCCTCGGCCCCGCCGGACAACCCCATGCAGGCCATGACGGACCCCCACCTGGTGGCCACGGCCTTCTTCGCACACTCCGCCCGCATCGTCTCGAAGTGGGCGGCCGAGCTCGGGAAGGAGGACGACGCCGCGCGCTACAGCGAGCTGGCGGACGCCGTCGGCGAGGCCTTCCGGACCCGCTTCACCGACGGCGCGGGCCGCATGACCTCCCACTCGCAGTGCGCCTACGCCCTGGCCATCGCCTTCGACCTGTGCGGGGACGAGCAGCGCCGCGCCGCCGCCGGGCGGCACCTGGCCGCCCTGGTGGAGGCCTCGGGCGGGAACGTCGCCACGGGCTTCGCGGGCACGCCGGTGCTCACCGGCGCCCTGTCGGACACGGGCCACGCCGACGCCGCCTACCGCCTCCTGCTGGAGACCTCCTGCCCCTCCTGGCTCTACGCCATCACCATGGGGGCGACGACGACGTGGGAGCGCTGGGACTCCATGCTGCCGGACGGCTCGATCAACCCCGGCGGCATGACGAGCTTCAACCACTACGCCCTGGGGGCCGTGGCCGCCTGGCTGGAGCGGACGGTCGGGGGGTTGGCGCCCGCCGAGCCCGGCTACCGGGTCATCGAGGTCGCCCCGGTGCCCGGCGGCGGGCTGAGTTCGGCCGAGTCGGTCCACCGCACCCCCTACGGCTGGGCCGCCTCGGCGTGGCGTCTGGGCGGGGGCGGGCGCCTCGAGCTCGACGTCGTCGTCCCCGTGGGCGCCAGGGCCCGGGTGAGACTGCCGGGCTCGGCGGCGCCGGTGGAGCTGGGCCACGGCCGCCACCACCTGGTGGGCTGAGGTCCGCCGGCGGGGGCCGGATCGGCCGGTCCGGCCCCCCGGGACCGGTCCGCCGTCGCCTCGCAGTAATCCGGCCCCCACCCCGGGACCGGTCCGCCCGTCCTGCGCGGCGCCCCGGACGGGCTCCCGTTCGAAACGGCCGCCGGGACCGGCCCGGACCCGTACCCTCGAGCACAGTGGCCGCCCAGAAGCGCAAGGAGCCCGACATGACCGACACCGCTGACGCCGCCGACGCCGCCCCGCCCGAGAGCCCCGGGCAGCTGCACCAGGAACTCCTGATGCCCGAGCCGGGCGGCGCCGCCTCGCGCGCCGTCCACGAGGTCCTGCCGATCCCGATGCCCGACGGCACGATCCTGCGGGCCGACGTCGTGCGCCCCGACGACGACGACGCCCACCCGGTCCTGCTGACCCGCTGCCCCTACTTCGGGTCCTGGCGCCCCATGATCGCCCAGGACCTGGGCGAGGATCCCGCCGCGCCCGGCCTCACGGCGGCCTGCCTGGGGATGCAGACGGCGGTGGGCCTGGACCGGGCCGTCGAGGAGGGCTTCGCCGTCGTCGCCCAGGCCTGCCGCGGCACGGACATCTCCGACGGCGACTTCCGCTTCCACGCCGATGAGGCCTCCGACGGCGTGGCCGCGCGCCGGGCCCTGGCCGACCTGCCCTGGTGCGACGGGCGCGTCATCACCTTCGGCAACTCCTACCTGACCACCACCCAGTTCACCGCGGCCCTGGCCTCCACCGAGCACCTGGCGGCGATGACCGCCTGGGTCGCCCCCTCCACCTACGACGAGGACCTGGCCATGCGCGGGGGCGTGCTCCTGGCCGGAACCTCTTACGAGTGGACGCGCCAGCAGGTGCGCGCGGGCCTGGTGCACGACGGGCGGGAGGACGCGCCCCAGGAGTTCCTGCCCGAGCCGATGGAGGACTTCACGCCCTTCCTGGCGCGCGTGGGCATGGCGGAGGCCGCCCGCAGGCTGGCGCGGGCGCACACGGCCGGAGGCCACGCGGCCGACTGGGTCGCCCACCCGCTGCACGACGCCTACTGGGAGTCCCTGGCCTACCCCTGGCGGGCCCTGGCCGGCCTGGGCGTGCCCGCGCTCCACGTCGCCGGCTGGTACGACCTGTTCCTGGGCGGCACCCTGCGCAACTACCGCGCCATGGCCGACGGCCCGGCCGGAGCGGGCCAGCGCCTGGTCATCGGCCCGTGGACGCACCTGGCCTTCGACGGGCACCTGGTCGGGCGCTCCTTCCCCGGCGGCGGCACGCGGGAGTCGGGACTGGGCGAGCTCACGGTCGACTTCTGGAGGGCGAGCCTGGGGGACGGGGAAGCCGCCGCGCGCCTGCCCCGCGACCCGGTGCGCGTTTACATCATGGGGGCCGGGCGCTGGGTCGACCTGCCCGCCTGGCCGGCTCCGAACGCCGAGGAGACGGCCTGGAGGCTCGCCGACGGCGGCGCCCTGCTCGCGCCCGACGAGGCGGGGGCCGCCGTCGGCGCCACCTCCTGGACCCACGACCCCGCCGACCCGGTCCCCGCGCAGGGCGGCCAGATGCTCATGAGCTCGCCGGAGAACTCCGGGCCGCACGATCAGCGCGGCGTCGAGGCGCGCGACGACGTCGCCGTGTTCACCGGGCCGCCTTTGACCGAGTCGGTCACCGTCCTGGGGCCGGTGCGGCTGCGCGCCTGGGTGAGCGCCGACGCCGTCGACGCTCACCTGCACGCCGCCCTCACCGAGGTCCTGCCCGACGGCGCCTCCGTCCTGCTCACCGACGGCGTGCTGCGCCTGTCCGCCCGCCGCGGGACGGACCGGCGCGACCCGCTGACCCCGGGCGAGGCGGTCGAGGTGGAGGTGGACATGTGGGCCACCGGCGTGCACGTGCCCGCCGGGCACCGCCTCCGCCTGGACCTGGCGGGCTCGTGCTGGCCGCGCTACGACGTGGCCGATCCGGCGGGCGGGGCGCCGGTGGAGATCACCGTGCACCACGACGCCGCCCGCCCGAGCGCGCTGCTCCTGCCCCTGGTCGACCTCGCCGCCCTCAGCGGGGACCGGTCGTAGCGGCGCCGGGGGCGGTCCCGCTCCCCGGCGCCGGGGTCGGCCCCCGCCCCGCCGCCGGGACCTGACGGAGTCGCTAACGATCACGAGTGTGGACCTGCCCCGCTCCCCGCCGCCAGGATGGCCCATCGCGGTCAGGGCTCGCCCCCGACGCCCCGCTCCCCGCCACCAGGACCTGAGACGATTCACCCGAGACCTTCGACAACGAAAGAGGCCGAACCATGACCATCCTGCGCGAAGATTTCCTCTGGGGAGCCTCCACGGCCGCCCATCAGATCGAGGGCAACAACCTCGCCTCGGACTTCTGGGCCGCCGAGAACGCGGCCGGTCCGGGCAACCCGATGTTCCAGGAGCGCTCCGGCGACGCCTGCGACTCCTACCACCGCTACCGCGAGGACGTCCGCCTGGCGGCCGAGGGAGGGCTGAACGCCTACCGCTTCTCCATCGAGTGGGCCCGCATCGAGCCGGTCAAGGGCCGCTTCTCCCGCGCCGAGCTCCTCCACTACCGCGACATGATCGACGCCTGCCACGAGCACGGCCTCACCCCGCTGGTGACGCTCCACCACTTCACCTCCCCGGCCTGGCTCGCCGCCGAGGGCGGCATTGCGGGGCCCCGCACGCCCGGGCTCTTCGCCCGCTACGTCGACTGCGTCAGCGAGATCCTCCACGACGTGCCCTGGATCATCACCATCAACGAGCCCAACATACTCGCCCTGTTCGGCCTCATGACGCTGGCCGCCCAGGACGCCGAGCACTCCCGGCAGGCGGCCGGGGACGGGATCGCCCGGCCCGCGGGCGACAACGCGGACGACGATGAGAAGGACGACGGGGTCGGGAACGGCGACGGGGTCGGGGACGGGGCCGGGGCCGAGACCGGGGACGATAACGGGCCCGCCGATGCCCGTCCCGCGCTGCCCGCCCCTCCCCTGGAGATGGCCGCCCCCATTATCGCCATGCACGAGGCCGCCAGGAAGGTGCTGCGCGATCGGGTGCCGGGCGCCAGGATCGGATGGTCGCCCGCCGGCCAGGCCTTCACGCCCACGCCCGGCAACGAGGAGGTCTGGGAGCACGTCTTCCACCAGTGGGAGGGCGTCTACCTCGACGCCTGCGAGCAGGACGACTTCATCGGCGTGCAGTCCTACACCTCCCAGCCGGTCGACGCAGACGGCCCCGTGCCCCACCCCGACTCCCCCGACAACACCCTCACCGGCTGGGCCTACCGCCCCGACGCCCTGGCCATCAACCTGCGCCGCTACTGGGAGCGCTACCGCAAGCCCATGGTCGTCACCGAGAACGGCATCGCCACCGCCGACGACGCCCGCCGCATCGCCTACACCCGCGAGGCCCTGCGCGGCCTCGTCGCGGCCGCGGCCGACGGCGTCGACGTGCGCGGCTACTGCCACTGGTCCCTGCTCGACAACTACGAGTGGGGCCGCTGGGAGCCGACCTTCGGCCTCATCGCCGTCGACCGCGCCCACGACTTCGAGCGCGCCCCCAAGCCCTCGCTGGCCTGGCTGGGGGGCGTCGCCGCGGAGAACGCCGCCTCGCTGGAGCCGCAGGCCTGAACCCGCCGCCACCCGCCGCCCGCCCCTTCACTGAAACCCGCGGAAAAGACACGCGAGACCGGCGGAAAATGCACAATCCTGTGGATAACTCGTGATCCGCCCGAGCGGCCGCGCCCTCGACGACGGCGTCCGCAGCGCTCCCACTTCGGTTGCCTCACGGATCGAACCGATCTACAGTTGAATGCCGTTCCACTCGACATTCGACTACCGCACCCGGGGCGAAGTCGAACACGAGTTGAACAGCCGGAAGCAGGCAGCCTGAGAACACCGAACGCTCCATCGCCGTGCGATCACCACTGCGCGGACCGCATCGGCGATGCGAACCGCCCCGGGAATCTGAAGCGGGAAGGGGACCGCGATGGTCGAGGTGACACGGGAGTCCAGGGTCCGTTTTCGTGATCTCAAGCCGTATTACGCCCCGGAGTCGCTCGAGGCGCTGAGGGGGCCCTACCACGGTCGCATCGATCTGCCGCACCGGGTGCGCTGGCAGGCCGACCGCCGCGGAGTGGACATCGACGATTTGGGCGGGCGCCGCATGGCCTACCAGGCGCTGCTGGCCGAGGGGAGCGCCGCCGATCAGGAGCGCCTGCTCAACCAACGTCGCCTGATCGAGATGTGGCCGCTGCTCAACCTCGACCAGCGGGTGCTCGACCTGTGGGAGGGCCGGTTCCCCGAGTTGAGGGACGCATGATCCCGTACGCCAACAGGCAACGCAACATCGCACGGCTGGCTCTTCAAGCCGCCGGCGCTCACTCCGGATTCGCTCTGGCCGGCTCCGGGGCCATTCGCGAGCACGGACTGATCGACCGGCCCACGGAGGACGTGGACCTGTTCACCGTGCAGGGGGCCGTGCAGGAGTTCGGTCCCGCGCTCGACCGGATCGTCCACAACCTTCACGAGGCCGGGTACAAGATCGACGTGCACGAGCGCCGCGACTCATTCGCCCGCCTGAGTGCTCTGGGATCAGACGGAGTCACGATCGAGCTGGACCTCGGCGTCGACTGGCGCGCCCAGGACCCGGTCATGCTCGACATCGGGCCGGTGCTCAGCCCGGATGACGCCGTCGGGAACAAGACGGCCGCCCTGTTCTCCCGAGGCGAGGCCCGCGACTACCTCGACGTGGACCGCATCCGCCGATCGGGCCAGTACACGGACGAATGCCTCCTCGAGCTCGCCGAACGCGCGGACCCCGGCTTCGACCGGAAGTGGTTCGCACACCGGCTCTCGACCGTCGACCGCCTTCAACAGCGCGAGGTCGAGCCGTACGGCGTGACACCGCAGCAACTCGAAGACATCAAAACGCGCTGCAGATCCTGGGGCAAGCACCTGCATGAGCACTGAGCCTTATACCCGCATGAGTCCACGAGGAGGGCCATCGCCACGACGACCGCCGCAGCGCGGCTGCACACCCTCCACAGGACCCAGGACGATCCAGCCGACGATAATTCGGAGCGCGGACACCGGTCACGCGTAGGCGGACAGACCCCGGTCGAGAGTCCATATCCTGACTCTCTCCCGGGGTATTCCAGTCCGAGCGCAGTACTGGTCGCGCTCCACCACTAATGTCAGGAAGGTTATTCTGGGTGTGTCCTGGGTCATTTCCGGGGGGCGATATGATGATGGCCCGCCCCCGTGGGGTATCATGGGCGCAGAAGAAACATCACCATGACTCCGGAAGGAGTGGGCCATCATGATGGAGTGTACCACGGGATTGACCGATGATGAGTTCGACGGGCTGCTCGCCTGGCTGCGCGAGGAGGGGGTCGAGGGGTATCCGCCGATCCTGGGCCTGTCCGGGTCTTTGCGGGCGACTTTGATGTACCTGCGTCAGAACATCGTGCAGGCGGTGATCGGAGAGATCCTGGGCGTGTCGCAGCCCACTGTTTCGCGGGCCATCAAGGCCCTGACGGAGGCGCTCTCCCGGACCCTGGCGGTCCTGCTGCTCACCGCGGAGGAGGTGCCCCGGGACTGCGACTACGTGGTGGACGGCACCCTCTTCCCCTGCCTGGACTGGCGCAAGCGCCGCGATCTGTGGTCGGTCAAGCACGGGAGCGCGGGGATGAACGTCCAGATCCTGGTCCGGCTCAACGGAGAGTTCATGTGGGCCTCCGACCCCTACCCGGGGTCCATGCACGACGTGGCCGCCCCGGGCGCCTCCGGACTGCTGGAGGAAATGGACCCCTCCGGGTGGATCGGCGACAAGGGCTATATCGGAAGGGGAATGATCACGCCCCATAAGAAGCCCCCCAACGGCGAACTGAGCGAAACCGAGAAGGAGGAGAACAGGAGCGTCAACAGGATCCGCCGGGCCGAAAGAGCGCACCATCGCCCACATCAAGTCCTGGAGAATCCTCCACACCCCTACCGCCGACCCCTGGAAACATTTGAGCAGACCATCACCGCAGCACTCGCACTCTATTCCTTCAAGACCACCTCCTGAATAACCTTCCTGCTTGAGGGAGAGCCCCGGGTGTGATATGGCCAGTAATCAACAAGGTGACGTCCCCTTGATTTCGGGTGCGGTTGTCGGAGG